>ERZ894191.9-NODE-9-length-167107-cov-13.450806_pt1 | contig 167107 bp, 150 predicted proteins | sample MGYA00380282_ERZ894191 | MGnify/ENA primary metagenome ERZ894191 (study PRJEB32331, sample SAMN06328485) | human gut metagenome | biome: human gut microbiome; feature: stool | host: Homo sapiens | collected 2013-02-21 ...
AGTAGAAATCTACTACCGCTTCATCGGCAAAATCGACTGACCTTTCTTTTTTACCCAACAATATCTTTAATTAAGGGAGACGGGGCAATCTACCCCCGATCTGGATTTTATCGCCCAGCTTAGCGACATCTTCAATGTATCTTCTGATTACCTGATTAAAGATGAAATGATCGAGCCAGACGAGCTACTATATAAAAAGCGTAGTTACCACTTATCCGAAAGAGGCAAGCGCATTATTTTGGTAGTTGTTTCTGCGGCAGCTTTAATCGCTGGATGTGTGTGCTTGATCTGCGACTATTTTACTTCGGACAGATTATCGTGGTCATTGATTGCTGTTGCTTCAATTATAGCTGCATGGCTTATGTTGCTTCCAAGTCTGATTTCCAGAACAAGGATCGTTTTGAAAACCTTAGTTGCAGTCAGTGTTATCCCTTTTCCGCTACTGGCAATATTGTCTTTGCTTTTGAAAAGGTCAGTTATATTCACGTTGGGCGTTTGCATAACGCTGATTGTGATTGCTGCAATCTGGACAATGTATATAATTTTCCGCAAGTGCAGAAAAAACTTGTGGCGGGCATTTGGCTTTGCCCTGCTGGTTTTAATACCAGTACCGATTGCAATTACTCATATTACAGCTTGTTTTTTACCGCAAGTCCAGTTTGATTTTACATCTGACATATTCAACAGCGGGATCACCCTTGCGCTTTCTCTCGTGTGCTTTGGGGTAGATTATTTGCTCTATCACAGGAAAGGGGATGTAACAGGGAAAAAATGAAAACAGTTCTTCTACACGGATTGGGACAAACAGCACAAGACTGGAAAGATGTAGTCTGTCAACTTTCAACTTCTAATGTCGAGTGTCCAGAGCTTTTTTCTTCAATGGGGAATGAAATATCCTACTCCCGGATTTTGGCTAATCTTGAACGGCAGTATTCTGATGCAACAGAGCCGCTTTATATTTGTGGCCTATCGTTAGGGGCGCTGCTTGCCCTCGACTTTACTATTCGTCATGGGGATAAAGTGGCTTCGCTGGTCTTAATCGGCGCACAATACAAAGTACCAACATTACTGATAGATTTTCAAAATCTCTTGTTCCGCTGTATGCCCGCTAAGAGTTTTTACAACATGGGATTATCAAAAAGTAACACAATTAAACTGTCCCATTCGATGCGGTCATTGGATTTTACTTCACAATTAAGCAAGATTACCTGTCCTGTTACTGTTTTGTGTGGAGAAAAAGATAGGGCCAATCTAAAAGCATCGAAAAAGTTAAATGAGTTACTTTCCCAAGCAACTTTGCAAATTGTCAGCGGTGCAGGCCATGAAATTAACAAAGATGCACCAGAAGTTATTGCTGCCATACTTAATATGTAATTAGCATTTTAGACAACCGAATAATTTGCCGCCCACCGGCGGCACCACCCAGCAGGAAATCTTTCAAAGGTTTCCTGCTTTTCTTATGCCATTTTTTAGAAAGGAGCGACCAAATGAGCGAAGTGTTTTCTATCCTGCTTCATAACCGACAGCGTTATGAGCAAGGCAAAGAGGGCCTTTGGTTTTCTTTGCCGACCACAACCGAAAAGCTGCAAGAAGCCCTGCGGGAAATCGGGATCAGTGCCGACAATCCGCAGGACTTTTTCTTGTACGACTACCGAAGCCCGCAGGAGCGTCCCATTAAGCTTCCCCGCGATCTGGTGCTGTCCGCCGATGTGGACGAACTGAACTTCCTTGCCGCGAGGCTGGAAAAGCTGGATGCCACTGAGCTATCAGAACTGAACGCCGCCCTGACAAGCCCACAGAGCGACTTCTGCAGTATCGGCCAGATCATCGACTATCCCGACAACGTGGACTACTATGTGCATCTGCCGGATGTCACCGGCACGGGCCAGTTGGGTGACTACTACCTGAATCGTTCCGGCATGGTGGATATGCCGGAGGAATGGAAAGCGGGAATTTTCCTGCCCCGTTTCGGCCTGCATATTGCCAATACGGAGCATGGTGTTTTCACCGATTTTGGCTATCTGGTGAAAAGCGGCGACGAGTGGCAGCGCGTCCATGAGGGTCAGCCGGTGCCGGAGGAATACCGGGTGATGGCTTATCCCGCGCCGGAAATTCTGCGGGACGAGGCCCCGGCCCGGACGGTGCAGCCAGAGGCAGCGCCCACCGCCGAAGCTGCGGCCCCGCTGCCCGTCGTCCCCATTATTCTCAACAGCCAGAACAGCGCCGACCGCATGAAAGAAATCACCGACCGGCTGGAAACCGGCATACAGGAACTTTTCGAGAGTGAACGCTACAAAGCCTATCTCACCTCCATGGCGAAGTTCCACAGTTACAGCTTCAACAATACGCTGCTGATCGCCATGCAGGGCGGCCAGCTTGTGGCGGGCTACAACAAGTGGCGGGACGATTTTCACCGCAATGTGAAGCGGGGCGAGAAAGGCATCAAAATTCTGGCTCCGGCTCCCTACAAGGTAAAAAAGGAAGTGCCGAAGCTGGACGAACAGGGTCAGCCGGTCATGGACAAGGACGGCAAGCCTCTGACCGAAGTACAGGAAACGCAAGTTCCGGCGTTCAAAATTGTGTCTGTTTTTGATGTGAGCCAGACCGAGGGCGAACCGTTGCCCTCTATCGGTGTGGACGAGCTGGCCGGAAATGTGGAGCAATACGAGGACTTCTTCAAGGCACTGGAACAGACTTCCCCCGTGCCGATGACCTTTGAGGACATCCCCGGTGGTTCTCACGGCTACTACCACCTGACAGAAAAGCGGATCGCCATACAGGAGAACATGAGTGAGCTGCAAACTTTGAAAACAGCCATCCATGAGATTGCCCATGCCAAGCTCCACGCCATTGACCCGGAGGCCCCTGTGACCGAGCAGGCCGACCGGCCCGACAGCCGTACCCGCGAGGTACAGGCCGAGAGCGTGGCCTATGTCGTCTGCCAGCACTACGGACTGGACACGTCCGATTATTCCTTTGGGTATGTGGCCGGTTGGAGTTCCGGCAAAGACCTGAAAGAGCTGCGGGCATCCCTTGAAACCATCCGGGCCACCGCCCATGAGCTGATTACCGCCATCGACGGCCACCTTTCCGAGCTTCAGCAACAGCGGCAGGCGCAGCAGGCCGTGGAGAAAACTGTGGAGCCAACCGTGGAACAGGCCGCCGAGCAGCCTGCCCCCGATAGTGTGTTTTCCAAGCTGCCCCCGGAACAGCAGCAGGAAATGACCAACAGTGTAAAAGCCATGCTGCAAACCCTGATTGACGCCGATGTGAAATCCACCGGCGAGGTGACGCAAGGCACGTTGGACGCCATTCAGACACAGGGCTTTGTCCTTTCCGGCGACGGGACGCTGCAACGGGCCGAGGCCCAGCCGGAGCCGAAGCCGTGGAATGGGATTGACGGCCTTTTGAACAACAAACCCATTATGCCGGAGGCCACCCCCACGGAACGGGCCAACGCCCTGATCGACTGGGCCGAGCGCAACGGACAGCGCATGGGCAACGAGGAACGCCGGTTGATCGTGGAGTACGCCGAGGCCGTGGACAACACAGACAAGGTGATTGCCCTTATCAATGAGTTTTGCGAACATGGCTACGAAATGCAGCACGGCCATGTGGACGAGCTGGTAAAAAGCCGGATTGACCGAGAAATCGCGGAGGCCAAGGCCGCACAGCAGCCCACCCTTGACCCCACGGCAGAGCCGGTTGTGACGATCCTTTTCACCGAAAGCCCCGATCTGGAAATGGGTCAGCAAATGCCGCTGCATGAGGCCGACGCCCTGTTTGCCCGGCTGGACGCAGAACATCGAGGCGGCGGCTACTATGACAAGACCGACTTCCGCATTGATTTTACATTCCAAGGAGAGCCGCACAGCTATTCCGGGCGGCAGGACTTTGGCGACCGGGACGGTTCCCTGATTGAGCATATCCGGGAGTATCAGACCTTTTATCTGAACGATGAAAAATGGAAAGACCATCTGACCCGGCAGGACGGCCCGGAGGCATGGGCGGAGAATCACGCCAGCCGGGAAGCCTTTCTCACCGAGATCATCCCCTACATGGAGCTGCATTGCAACCTGTCCCGGCTGGAACAGGAGGCGCAGACCCGTTTGGCGTCCAGCGACACCCTGACGCCGGAGGAAACCGCCTACTATGGGGCGCTGGTGGACTACGCTATGGAGTGCCGTCCGCTGCTCAACCACGGAGAGCCTTTGCCGGAAATGCCGAAACTGACCGACTTCGACCAGAGCTTGCAGGACTACAAAGCGCAGGTGGAGGCCGAAATTGCACAGGAGGCCGCCGACGCCGGTATGACCGTGGAGGAATATGCGGCGGCTGGCTATGAGGCCCTGGCCCAGCCTCAGGAGGCCCAAGAGCCGCCCCAGCAGGAAACCCCGGCCCAGCCGACGAAAGAGCCTGCGGCATCCGACTACTACTATTCCATCAATGAGGGCGCGGCCCGCCGTGCCAAGGAAATGAACAGCTTTTCCGATTACAAGCCCGGCAGCGCCACAGCCGAGTACCGGCATTATGTGGATGGAGCCTTTGCACTGGCACAGGAACAGAAAAAGCGCGTCGATCCCATGTACCATGAGAAGATCGACAGCCTGCTTGATACCTATGCCCGGAAGCTGGCTGCCAATATGAACCACGGCTATGAGATTGACGCCCGTGTTCCATCCATTTTGATTGCCGGTGGTTCCAATTTCCCGGTACGCAAGAAAGAGAAACAGAACGCGGCCCGCGACAGCAATATGCAGGAATGGCAGTACATCCAAGGGCTGCTTGATAAAATCCGCAGCACCGGCATGGGCGGCATCCGGCAAGACGACCCGCAGGCCATTCCCAAGCTGCAAAAGAAGCTGGCCGGTCTGGAAAAGGCGCAGGAAACCATGAAAGCGGTCAATGCCTATTACCGCAAACACGGTACGCTGGACGGCTGCCCGCACCTTTCTCCTGAAAACCTTGAAAACCTGAAAGCAGATATGGCGTCCGGCTGGCACTATGAAAAGAAGCCGTTTCAGAGTTGGGAGCTGTCCAACAACAATGCGGAAATCCGCCGTGTCCGGCAGCGGATCGAAAGCCTGACCCGCGCAAATGAAGTGGCCTATGTGGGCTGGGAATTTGACGGCGGCCATGTGGAGGCCAACCGGGAACAGGGCCGCTTGCAGGTGTTCTTTGACGGCAAGCCGGAGGCGGACGCCCGCCAGCAGTTGAAAGAACACGGTTTCCGCTGGGCGCCGAGTGTGGGCGCATGGCAGCGGCTTTTGAACGACAATGCCTACTATGCGTCGGACAGGATCGCTTGTATTCAGCCCCTTTCCGGCATCAAGCCCACGGAGCTGCAACGCAACAGCAACCGGAAACAGCAGGCGCAGGCGGCACAGGAACAGGCCGAGCCGGACTACTTCTACCGGGTACACGCTAACCCCCGCAGCGACAGCCGGGAAAACCTGTATATACTGCAAGCCTATATCCCGCAGGATAACGGCAGGGCCAAAATCGGGGATGTTCTCTATGTCGGGACGCCGGAACGGTGCCGGGAGCTGATGGATCAGCTCAATACCGGGGAGCTGACGCAGGAGGCCGTCAAGGAGCTGTATGCCAAGGAACAGGAGCAGCCGACACAGGAACCTACCCCGGAACAGGAACCGGCACCAGAGCAGGAGCCGGAAATCGCCCCGGCGCAGGAAGTTACTTCCGACGCCGAGCCGCAGGCGGCTCCCGCCGAAACCCTGACAGAGTTGCAGGAAAAGGCGCTGGAAATCGCTGACCGATACAAAGACCTGCCCTTGCAGGCCAAAATTGATGTGATCGCGCAGGCGTTTGGCTGCAAGACCGGCGAAATCCATACGTCCCCCTGTACCGGCAAATGGCGCGGCACCAGCGATATGACGATCCGTTTTGACAACGGCGCGTCCCTGTTTATCGGCAACCACCTGACGCCGAAAGCCAAAACGGTTAAGGTGCAGACGGAATGTGTCAACCGTACTTTGGTGCAGTACAACCCGGAGATTGTCAAGGCCACCAAGGAAGCGGCCCTGCCCGCGCTGTTGCAGCGGGAAGCCAAGGACAACGAGATCGCGGCCCAAAAGGGCTTGAAGCCCTACACGCTGCTCAATGTGGAGTTCAACGAGGGAGCCGACGAAAAGACCGGCGGTTATATTGGCTGGTACTATGTGACGCTGGCCGTGGACGGCAAAATCTGTACCCATCTGGAAACAGGATTGAACCATGATATTGCCAGCGGCAAGGTGAGCGACACCCCAACACGGGCTGACTACTACCCAGCAGGAGTCTTGAAAGAGGCCGATGTGGACTACGTTTTCAATAACGTGGGCTTTTCTTCTGATTCCACCCTCTATACGGTGCCGCTGCGGGACGATGTGCGGGAACGTGCCGAAAAGACACTGGCCGAGCGCAGCGCCGCCGCGCCGGAGGCAAGCCGGGAATGGGGCTTTTACATCATTCCCGATCTGAAAACATGGGCCACCAATGCCGAGCAGCAGACCCCGATAGAGCATTTCGCTACCTTTGAGGAAGCCAAGGCCCGGTTCGACGAGCTGCGGAGCCAGCCCTATAACAGCGAGGCCAAGGATTTGAACACCGATGGCCGACCCTATGCCCATCTGACGCTGGGCATGGAAAGCAAGGACGGCATGAGCGCCGCCGATATTCTTCATGTACGGGCGGGCCAGAATTATCTTGTGGAGGACTTCACTCGCATGGAACGGTTGCGGAGTGATCCCGTGGTACTGGAAAGCCTCTCCCGTGTGGCACAGGAAATCGGCTTTGACCGGGTGCGGCCCTATGTAATGGAGAATGGCAGCTATAAGGCTATGCCGGATATGCCGTTCACCCAATGGGAAAACCCGTATTTCACCGTCGATCCCCCGGCACAGGGCGACACCTTTACCATCTACCAGCTCAAAGGCGGGCCGGAAACGCGGGACTATCGCTTTGAGGCTTACGAGCGTTTGCAGGAAGCGGGGCTGGCCGTTGACCGGCAGAATTACGATCTGGTTTACACGGCACCGCTGGACGGCAAAACCACGCTGGAGGACATCTACCGTACATTCAACCTTGACCGTCCCGCCGACTTCACCGGCCACAGTCTTTCCGTTTCCGACGTTGTGGTGCTGACCCGCAGCGGAAAGGAGGAAGCCCATTACTGTGACAGCTTCGGCTTTACGTCGGTGCCGGAGTTCTTCTTGCAGCGGGAAAAACAGCTTACGCCACGGGAACTGCTGACCGGCGAGAGCATCCAGACCCCAAGGGGCAGCTTCCTTGTAACCGACATGAGCCGGGAGCAGTTGGAGGCCGCAGGCTATGGTTTCCACCACCAATCCGAGGACGGCAAGTATCTTATCATGGGCAACGGCACGGACGCCTTTGCCATCCCCGCCCAGCAGGAAAGCCCCATCAAGGCCGCTGAAATGACAACCGAGCAGAACTACAACATGATCGACGGCGTTCTGAATAACGCCCCGACCATGAGTGAACTGGAAGCCAAGGCCAAAGCCGGGGAACAGATTTCCTTGTTTGACGTGGCCGAGGCAGCCAAGGCGGAGGCCCAAAAGCCCAAGCAGCCCCAGCGCCCGGCGCAGAAACAGAAAAAGCCGTCCATCCGGGCGCAGCTCAAAGCCGCCAAGGAGGAACAGCAGAAGAAACCGCCGCAACGGGAAAAAGCACAGGAATTGGAGGTGTGACGCCATGAACAGGTTTGAGAATGTGGATGTTCTGGCCGCGCTGGATCAGCTCATGCGGCAGAACACCGCCTTTTATCGCAATGATTTTGAGATCGACAAGGAGATCATCGGGCGGGCCGCTGCCAGCGACAAGGCCGAGGACAAGACGCTTTTGTGGATGTCCCGCCCGTCCGGGACGCACTGTTTCCGGGAAAGTGACGTGTACCTGCAAGGCACCCGGCAGCACAACACATGGAAGTTTTACGGGGAGCAGACCCGTGACCGGGTGCTGGCCTACGCTGTGGAGCTGACCGGCAAGGTGCGGGGCGTCATTCGCGGCAATCTCTATGAGCTGGACTATCCCCAGCACTTCCGGCACGTCGCAGCCGAGGCGGTACAGGCCGACAACATCATCCTGCACTATGAAAAGGGCGACCGGGAGCAGCCCGCCGGTCTGTACTTCGACGGGCGGCCTGATCCCAAGCTGGGGGCGTTCCTGCGGTATGAGGCCAAGGCCAATGAGCCGGAACACCTGCGGGAACTGTTGCGGCAGGAACAGAAAAGCCGGGCGCAGCTTGCGCCCGGCGACTTCAAGGCCCACATCACGGCGCTGCATGACAGCATGATTTTGGCCGAGGCGCAGCGGATCGTGGCCGGACTGAAAGATCTGTCCGCCCCCAACAGCCCCAACAAGACGCATTTCATGGTGGAGCTGTCCCCATACTTCGTGCAGATTGCATCCAGCAAGGACACCGACCGGCTGTTTTCCATGCTGCCCTATAAATCCCTGTGCTTTACCGGCATGAAAGACCGGCACGGCCTGTATGCAGTGATTGGCAAGGACGAGAACCGGGACAAGGAAGTGCGGCGGCCCCGCGCTTCCATCCGCAGGCAGCTATCCGAAACCAAACAGGCCCAAGCCTCGAAAAAGGCCCCGGCCAGAACCAAGAAAAACGAATTGGAGGTATGACAATGGTACAGTTTACCGTGGAAGAAGAAAACCTGATCTGTATGTATCACAAGACCGACCGGCGCAGGACGGCGGCCAACATCCGGGCCGCCCTGCCGGACATGGACGAGGACATGGCGGCGCTGGCCCGCCAGACCGCCGACAAGCTGGACGCCATGCACGACGCCGACTTTGAGGCGCGGCAGTTCCATTTCACGGACGAGTGATCCAAGTATAGCAAAGCGCCGGGCGCGGTGGCTGTATGGCCTCTGCGTCCGGCGCTTTTTAGTATATTACACTGTATTATTCATATAATATTGACTTTATACTTCATAATTTGTATAATTTTACCATAAAACATAAGGGGATTGCGCGATTGAAATGAATGAAAGAGGTGATTCCATTGGGATGATAGTTTGATGGCATTTTCTATTTACGATACCTAATAAGGAGGAATGACTGTATGTTGAAAAAACACTTAAAGAAAATTGTGAGTTTGGTGCTTGTCACCATGATGGCCATAGGAATGTCGATTACTGCTATTGCGGCTGAACCCTACCAGAATGAGTTGGAAGCCGTCATGGATACCTCTCCCGCTGATTCCGGGCAAGTCACTCATTACGATACGACCACGGGTGAAATGCTTGTTGAGGATGGTGAACTTCTTACTTTCGACGAAGTTGCCATCCCTGTTCCTAAAGGATCTGCTGATACTCCCAGTGAGCGAGGAATTGAAATTTATCTTGTCCGTGCTGGAATTAAAAAAACCAGTGGTGGCGAATTTACTTGGTATTTTAATGTTGATTGCCCAACCTCTCCTTTTGTGAAACCAAATATTAAATTGACAGCTCAATTAAAGGGGAGTTTTACAACATTATCCGGCTCTTACTCAAATGTTGGGGGTTCTGTTTACCATACATATACATCCAACAGTGAGTATGGCGTAGATTACACATGGACAGTTCCTGCAAAAACAGGGTATTATTATGTTGCCTACACTATTACGGACTATGATAATGCTACTTCTGGAAGTGGCGTAACAACAACTGCACTTTCTAATAGAACAGGACACGCTTGGAATTTTAATTTTTCTGATTCTGTAAGCGGGAAAAGCCTACCCATGCCGCCTGCTAACTATGCCAAAGGTGCAACAACTACTCGTCCGTCTAATTTAGCTGATACCTACTATAATACTTACACCGCCAATACGGGCGTTACCTTAAATCGCAGTTTATACGATGTTCACCATATTCGCCCGCTTGCATACGGCGGAAGTAATGCGTATAGCAATCTGATTCATCTTCCAAAAGCAACACATACACAGGTAACAAGTTGGTGGGCTGGTTATTAACGGCATCCTTTTCAAAGAAATCTCACAAAAATCAAAAGTTTAATTAGTCAACAAAAAAGTTGCAGAAGAACACTGTTGAAAGTGTCCTCTGCAACTTTTTTAGATATTCTCTTGCCGTGTTAAACCAGTTATATTATAAAATTCATCTGTAAACTTTATCTCTTTATACGGAAAATCCTTTTGGAGTTTTTTGATATAATCAAATGGATTTTCTATCGGTTCAACCTCTAAATTAGAGGAAATATTTTGAAGTATGCTTTGCACTGGCTCACTACTTGTATATCTAACTTCATCAGGATCATTCATAAAGTTTTCAAAAGCATCTTTATCCATCCACACTACTTGTTGAATTGCATTTGTTGTTTTCAGAGAAAGAAGCAACCTTAAAAAATCTGTAAAATCTTTAGCAAGTGGATAAACATAATAATTACAGCACGTTTCTGGATTTACGCAAAAAACAATCTCCTTAAATCCCTTGATAAAGCAATAATGTATTCCATTATCCCACCCAATAATTTGGGCTCCAATCGGCGTACAAAAAAATGGTTCTCTCAATTCGATTGATAGACCTATGGGCGAGGTGTCTAAATTTAATTTCTTGAACTTATCAAATATATTCTCCATAATCAGCTCTCCACATCAAAAATCCTATTTTGTAATCGTACCTTTCATTTTCCTTTCTGTCCATTAAAAAACACAACCAAGGCCCCCGCTACGGCAACGGCTACAATCACACCGAGATCAGTAGATCCATTAAGGAAATCATTTCCTATTGCCATGAATACAACTCCTACAATAAGGGTAACTATCAATGTTATAATTGATTTGAGCATAGTATATTTTTCCCTTTCTTTTAACTTGTAGATACACACTTGATATTCTTTTCTTAGTATATCATCAATGTGGTTTTAGAGCAATACAATATGAAATATAAAGTGTAAGAGTGATCTAAGCATCGCAAAGCGCCGGGCGCGGGGGCTGTGTGCCTCTGCGTCCGGCGTTCTTTTTCTTTATGCCTGCCCCATCGGGAAGTGTGGCAGTTCTTCCAGCAGTTTCAGAATAAGGTGCTGCTTCATATCTTCGTCAACGGCCAGCACGTCGATCATAGGGGTGTAGTGTTGGATCACCTTTTCCGTGGCCCACTTCTCACCTGCAACGGCGGCCTTGATCGTGGCGCTGTCCAGCAACATTTCCTGTTCGGCCATCCCTTAAACACTCCTGTCATAGTTTTATTATGAGCATACCACAGAAGCGCCGGGAATAACACCATAAGAAGAATTTTCCTACGCATTTTGAAGTCCTCTCTGGCGGGGATTGGATAACCTGTCCTGCCTGCCCGCCGACCATGCCGAAAAAGCCCCGAAATGGCGGGTTTTTCAGCGGCTTAAATGCGTAGACAGATAGAGTTTTTAAGTTATTAGATAAGATACATACAAAGTTTGTTTGAATATACTCTTGACATTAGATATACTGTGTAGTACGATATATAGGCAGGAGGTACAGTACATGAATATTGACGATTGGAAATCCCAGATTAAGCGAGGGACACTTGAATTTTGTATTCTGTTAATGATAAAGCAGCGACCGTCCTATGGATATGAAATTATCAGCACATTAGAAAAATATCCTATTTTGGCCGCAAAAGAGAATACAATTTATCCGCTACTTAGACGGCTAATGAAAGAAGATTATGTTTCATCCTCATGGCAGGAAAGCGCCGAGGGTTTGCCGCCGAGAAAGTATTATTCCATTACGGACAAAGGACTTGAGTATATTTCTGCAATGTCTAAAGAATGGAATAATCTATTAAATGCAATCAATGAAATTAAAGGAGAATAAAACAATGGAACTGGAAAAAGCCCTTAACGAATATCTTGAAAAAATTGAAAAATATCTGAAACCACTGATTGTATCAGAGCGTGTGGACATTGTCAAAGAGATTAAAAGCGAAATGCTTGAATTACAGGCCAGCGGTACTTCCACAGAACAGATCATTGAGCGACTGGGAAATCCGAAAGAACTTGCAAGAGCCTATTTAGGGGAAGCTGTTGCAAAAAACAATGGTTTTAACTGGCGTCGGTTGAGTGCCGTAATTGCGTTTTACAGTCTTGCAGGCATTGGTGGTATGTTTGTTTTGCCAATTACCAGTATTTGCGGTATCGCCTTTATGGTAAGTGGTGTGCTTTGCCCGATTGCGGGTATTATCAAGCTCGTTGCTCATTTAATGGGATACGAAATTACAGAAATTGGTATCAGCATCGGCGCTTTTTCTGCTAATGCGATAGCTTTTCTCCCTATTTCTATTTTGATTGGTGCAGTAATTTTTGCTATTGGATGGTTGCTTTGGAAGCTCACCATTGTAATCATTAAGTCTATGAGCAAAGGGAAGAAAAAACTGGATCAATAATATAATAAAAAATGCCGGATGTAGCGGCCTGTCAGCCCTGCGTCCAGTGTTTTTTTCAACCGGCGACCACTACACAATAAGGTAGAAATTTGACAGCAAATGCGAGAATTTCTTTTCAGTAGCTTTCCAGTTTTTGTTGCAAAGTCATTGAGAAAGGTTGATACATAAAATGGAGCATATAAAATTTACTTCATTGCAAATTACTGTTGCAATCGTACTTTCTATAATCATTTTAACTGTCGCACAAATACTTTCATTTTCAATCAGTGAGTTACCCCTAAATATAGGCGTGACACCTGCTATCTGCAATATCTTTGCAGGAGTGCTGTATTGTGTGTTCGCCTTCTTAGGAACCAAGTTATTATGCCAAAAGCTATTGAAAACGTCTTTACTCGAATTAAAAATTCCTCGATTTAAGGTTAAAGCGGTTTGGATAATATCAGCTTTGACAATGCCTGCTTTGGTTTTGCTAATTGCAATACTGCTCGGCGGACATTGGGAGATCAATACTTTTAATTCCACAGATCGCAATGCAACAATTACTGGTGCCATCTTCTTTTATGGACTGGCAACAGGGATTGTGGAGGAACTGATTTTTCGGGGCATAATCATGGGATGTCTGGAAAAAAGGTTCAACATACAAATTGCCGTTATAGTACCATCTGTTCTTTTTGGGCTACTTCATATTATCGGAAATGACCTCAATTTTATAAGTATTATTCAACTTCTAATTGCTGGAAGCATCGTTGGGGTATTGTTTTCTCTGATAGCCTATGGAAGCAACTCTATCTGGAATAGTGCTATCGTTCATGGTATTTGGAATATAGTTATCATAGGAGGAATTTTGCATATAGGAAATGAAGCAGACAGTAGTTCCATTTTCAATTTTATACTGGATAACAAGTCTTTTTTAATATCTGGCGGTGATTTTGGTATTGAAGCATCTATAATTTCCATTTTGGTCTATTTACTTTTCATTGTATTGGCAGCTATTCAGGTTAAACGGAAAGGCACTAAAAGTAAGATTGAATAATATCGTTCCATGAGAAAACGCCGGGCGCAGGGCCAGCAGGCCGCCGCGTCCGGCGCTTTCTCATGGGTTGCTTTCTACGCATTTAGAAGTGTGTTCTGGCGGGGATTGGATAATCTGTCCTGCCTGCCCGCCGACCATGCCGGAAAAGCCTTGTCACGGCTGGGTTTTCACCGGCCTAAATGCGTAGACAGGAGGTATCTTTTCCTCTGCCGTTCGGCTTCTTTCTTCCGGCGCATCCGCACCGCGCAATCCGGGCAGTATTTGGCCCGGTTGGACTTCGGCGTAAACACGGCCCCGCATACGGCGCAGCGTTTCACCTCGTCCCGGCTTTTGCTGATCTCGGCGTACAGGGCCGCGTCCAGTGGGAGGACGGCAACCTTAAACCACCGGCACAGCAGCGAATAGGAAATGCTCTGAACACAAACACATTCTTCGACATCGTCCAGCAGTAGACAGTTCCCGTCACAGTAATTGCAGCACTCATGCGTCAGCTTCCGGGCCTTGCGGTATTGAGGGTAATTCATTCTCGGTATGCTCATAGCTCTTGTGCCTGCTCCTTTCCCGGCGTCACCCGCAAAATGCTGTCCACATTCTGCTTGATAATGCCGTATTCTTTCAGCTCTCGCTTGACTTCGCCGTACTGTTCGTACAGCCGCGCTTTCTGCTTGTCCAGCTCCCGGTACTCGGCTTTCAGGGCGGCCAGATCGGGCAGCCTTGTGATCCCGGCGTCCTTGATGGCCTTTGCCGCAGCCTCGTACAAAATGAGCTGACTTTCATGTTCGCGCCGGAACGCGGCCTTGTCTTTGGCCTTGCGGTATTCCAGCACCACGGGCCGGAGCTGCTTGTAGGTGGTGAGGTTCTTTATCAGCACCGCCATGTTCCCAAGACGCCGTTCCACATCTTTGAGGGCCGCAGCCGCCTCGTCGTTGGCCGCGCTGATCTCAATAACCTTGCTTTCCAGCTCGGCATATTGCTCTATGCCATGCTCGGTAAGAAAGTTCATTGTCTTTGCGGCCTGCTTCAAATTTTGGAGTTTCGCCCAACGTGCATAGCCCGCGCTCTGCTGGGCCTTGATGTTGTTCTCCAAGTCGATCCGCAGGGTGATACCCTTGTGCTGCCGGTTTGGACCTCTGTCCACAGCCAGCCCCTTGATCCGGCTGGTGATGGCTTCCTCGGTGTAGTTCTCGCCCAGCGTCTTGCAGCGGGTGAAGCGTTCCTGTCCGGGGGCGCGGAACGAGATAAATTTGCCCTGCTTGATCTCATAGCCCTGCGCCGCCATGAGCCGGAGAAAATCGTCAAAGTCTTTGGCCTGCGGGATTACGGCGTCGATGGCAGCTTTCAGTTTGGCTTTCCAGCTCTTGCCCTTGCGCCCGGCATCCCATTCCGCATAGCTCTTGCCTTTATCCCGGCTGGGCTGTACCACCGACAAACCGTGTTCCCGGCACAGCCGGTCACTGGTGCGCCGGATATAGGCGTAGCTCTGCCGATTGGAATTGTACTTGCGGTGGTTCACCATATCCACAGCACAGAAAATCAGGTGATTGTGGACGTGGCCCTTGTCGATGTGGGTTGTCAGTACATAGGAGTATTTGCCTTGCAGCACTTTGTCGGCAAGCTGCTTGCCGATCTCATGGGCCTGTTCCGGCGTGGCCTCGCCGGGGGCAAAGGATTGGATCAGGTGGTGGGCCAGATTGTTGCCTTTCTGGATGGCCTGCGCCAGCAGCATTTCAAATTCTATGTCCGCTGTTTCATAGGAGCAGCCAAAAGAGGACACCAGCATTTTGTCCTCGGTCTTGTCCGGGTTCTCGATGTAGTCCAGCGCCTTTTTCAGCGTTGACTTGATAGGATGTATCTTTGTAACTGCCATATCTTTGCCAGCGCCCCTTTGATGTCCTCAATGTCCTGCGCGTACACAGTCCCGGTGCTGTTGATACGCCGGGCAATCTGATTGACATTGACGCCGATTTTTTGCAGCTCGGCGGTCTGTGCCCGGATGTCGCTGGTGTCCATGTGGACGATATACCCGTCAATGAGCATTTTCCGGGCATAGGCGGAAAAGTTTTTCGTGTGGAGCTGGGCCATTTTCTGCTGGATCAAGGCCCGTTCTTCCTGCGTCACAGGGACGCGCAGCACAATGTTTCGTGTTCGGTTTGCCATTCATTCACCGTCCTTTCTGAACAGGGGTTTGGGGCTTTCCCCAACAAGCAACCGGCCACGGCCCGCAGGGACAGGGGCGGGCCGGTTTTCGGAAGTGTGGCTACACTTCCTATGCTTGCTACGTTTCTTCTTCTCCGCTACTAAAACGCTCCCAACACGTCCAACTGCCCGCAAAATGCGGGATTTCTCTGCAAAAAGGGCAAAAAAATAAGAGAGCCTTGCGGCCCTCTGGCAAAACGGAAAACAGAGGATGCTTTCACACATCCCCCGTTTCCTTTTTCTTTTTGGGATTGTTGATTTGAATAGCCCCGTCAATCGCTCCCTCGATGATCGGTAAATACTGCTCTGGACAAAGTTTCAGCTTGTGGCTGATCCGCTGCCTCTGTGCGCTTTCTTCCCGCATGATTTCCGGGTTGAAGTACCGTTCCACAGGTAAGCCGCACTCTTTGATAAGCTGTATAACAACCGGCAGGCTGGGGATCGTTCCGTCGTTCTCGATATTTGCAAGATACCGGGCGTCCACGTTGATGATCTCCGCCATTGTTTTGCGCGACAGACGCTTTGCTTTCCGCGCTGCTTTTACGTCCGCGCCAAAAGTTTCAAAACCGGGGCAATCTTCAATATTCGCCATATAACATCACCCATTTACATTGTATAGTTCATAGTATCCCAATGGAATGTTGTTATATGCAGTTAGATTAAACTTTATAATTCATATCTATTTGATTATGGCAATACATAAGAGGCTTTTCAGCTCTCGCATTCAGCACATCGTTTGTGGCGCTGCTATATTCTAAAAAAGCCCTAATACATCATCCTTGCTTACAGAGCTATCTATGATCCCCAAAAGCCATTTAGAGAATTTTCAAAATGAGTGTTGACTTTTTTTCCTATTGTGCTACAATGAAAATATCATTTAGAGATTTTTCAAAATAACAGAGGCAAAGGTGAAAGCACTGTGAGTTTACCTAATATTTTCAAAGCATTAAGCGATCCCGTCCGACGGGAGATATTGCTGAAACTAAAACAAAAACGGAAGATGTCAGCCGGTGAAATTGCCGCAGAATTTGACTTGACTAATGCCACTATTTCATACCACCTTTCTACTCTAAAAAAGGCTGATTTGATTTTTGAAACGCGCTATCAGAAATACATCTATTATGAAATCAATACATCGGTATTTGAAAGTGTTGTTATGTGGCTTATGCAATTTCAGGAGGATAAAGATGAACCCCAAAAATAAACGAACCTTGTTTCTGACAAGTACAATTTGCATTATTTTGTCCATCGTAGCATTCGCTCTGTCCCACATGGGCGGGGCCAGTAACGAAAACTATATTCTGCTCTATGTGATTGCCGTTTTGCTGAATATTGTTCTGAACCTTGCGCTTAATATCAAAATTGCTTCGACAAACGGAGCCAAGGCGTTAGTGTCTTTGGGCAAATGGATTATGCCGATTGCGGGAGTTGTATATTTGATCCCGCAGGTATATTCCGTACTGTTTCCTGCCAAGACCATGCAAGATACTTATTGGTATGTTTTTATTGGTATTTTGTTTATTGTCAGTGGCAATTATTTTCCCAAAAACCACATCAATCCCTATGTCGGACTAAAGTTTCCGTGGCTATTCAATGATGAAGAAGGCTGGTACAAGACGCATCGGCTGGGCAGTTATACATGGATACTGGCTGGTATTGTCAGCATTCTGCATCCGCTGCACAATCTTATTTTTGTAACCGTTCCGCTAATCATTTTTCTGGTTGGCGTTGTCCCGTTGGTCTATTCACTTGTCCTCTTTTTTAAGAGGAAACAAAGCAACTAAAGGAGGTAATACTTATGAAATCTGCAACGAAGCATATTGTTATCAGCACCGTTTTGTGTGCGTTGACGCTGGTAGTCTTTCTCGCTTTCTATAATCGCCTGCCGGAGTCTGTCCCCATCCATTTTGATTCTGCCGGAGTAGCAAATTCTTTCTGGCCCCGCAATGTTGTAGTGTTCGGCGTTCCCGTGGCCTGTGTCCTGCTGAACCTCATTTCTGGCTTTACCGTCAGCCAGAAAGAGAATGCAAAGCCGTATATGTACTATATCATGGCTGTTGTTGCATTCGTAGCAACGGGCATCATGATCTATTTGGGGATGAAGTGAATTGCCCCAACAAGAACTTTGGTGGCGGAACGGTTATTTTTTTGAATGTCATTTTGAATTTTTTCTAAATAAAGGCAAGGAATGCTATGTTACAAATCAAGAACTTATCCAAAAGCTACGGTGCGAAAAAGGCTGTAAGCAACCTTAGTTTTGTCGTGGAAGATGGCGACATAATGGGCTTCATCGGAAAGAATGGAGCTGGCAAAACCACAACATTGAAAGCCTGTTTAGGTATCATCGGCATCGACGAGGGAGAAATCCTTTTGGATGGAACTTCTGTCCTCAAAGAACCGATGGCTTGTAAGCGGAAGATGGCGTATGTGCCAGATAATCCCCAGCTTGACGAGTATATGACTGGATTGCAGTATCTCAACTTTATCTGTGATATTTACGAAGTACCGTCCAAGATGCGGAAACAAAACTTCGAGAAATTGGCCTCAGCTTTTCAGATGGGGCCGCATTTGAATAACTTGATTTCCTCTTACTCCCACGGCATGAAACAGAAACTTGCGCTGATTGCCGCCTTTTCGCACACGCCTAAACTGCTGATATTGGATGAACCTTTCGTTGGATTAGACCCGGAAGCATTTGTGATCCTGAAAGAGCAGATGAAAGAACTCTGTGCAAGTGGAAATTCCGTTCTGTTTTCAAGCCATATTCTTGATGTGGTAGAAAAGGTGTGCAATAAAGTGTCCGTTATTAAGCATGGACAATTACTGTATTCCGGCAGGACGACAGAAATCGTTGGGACAAAGGGTTTGGAAGAAGTATTTATGGAGATGAATGGCGATGAAATTTCTGTTACCCCTACTAAGGAATAATCTTTTGCAGCTATCTCATGCCAATCAGCTTCGATATGCAGATACAAAGAACCGCACAAAAACGATCACTTTGTATATGCTTATAGCCATGATCCTAATGGGATTGCTTGCATACCTGATTTACTCCTTGAAAATCATTTATTCTATTGCGTGGTCGTTGGAGGAAGTAGTGACAGAACTTGTTGTTCCTATGGTTCTGATCTGCGTGATCCTTAATATTGCGATTAGTATTTTTTGGGGAAGTGGTCTGCTCCTTAGTGATACTAATATTGACAGTGTGCTTGCACTTCCAATTCCGCTGCGTACATTGATACTCTCCAAATTGACTGTCCTGTTTATGGTAGAAGTCGCTCTTACTGTGGTGCTGCTGCTTCCTATGATGGTGCTGTTTGGCCTAACCGCAGGTATGGGATTTCCGTTTTATCTAATTGTGCTTGGAATAACAATTCTCTTTCCTGTCATTCCCGGCCTTTTGGGAACAATGTTCGGAACACAGATTTACCGCATCTTGAAAAATTCCTCTGCTCGTATTGCCCGACTAAAGGCAGCGGCGGCTATCCTGATTTTGTTTGCGTTTATGATCTTCATGTTCTGCAAATTCCCAGATATAGCTGCTGGAAATTTTGGGGATGTTATTTCTACCTCGACTTTTACACTTTATGCAGGCCAGTATATTCACCGATTGCTTAACGGGGACTATCTGTTGATAGGCATATACTTCGGTGGGGTATTCCTGATAGGCGTTACTCTGCTCTATGGTCTAATCAAAATATTTCGTAACTGGTATAGCAATGACGCGATACAAGGCTCAAAAAGTCAGCCCGTCGATTGGAACAAACAAACCACGAAACAGCACAGCCCGGTATCTGCTCTTTTAGAAAGAGAGCGCACACGTTATTTTTCGCTTCCAGTATATCTAACCAATACTGCCTGCGGATTGCTTTTTGCTGCGGTCTTTGTTCTGCTGGTTGTTTTAATGTCGGATAAGATCACGCCATACATTTATCAGTTGGCCGAATATTTTCAGGTGCCTTTTGCTGATTATGATGTGCTGTTCATATATGCTTTTTCTATCTTGACAACAATATCCTGCACAACCTATGTCAGCATTTCCATCGAGGGAAAACAGATTGAAATACTGAAATCCTTACCCATTGCGGCAAAGTGCCTCTTTCGAGTAAAGCTGCTACACCATCTCTCAATGTCTGTACCGACCATTTTTGTTTTGAATACCATTATGGCATTGTATTTGCAATGGTCTTTCCCTAAAGCTATGCTGGGGTATGCTTTTCCTTTGCTATGTTCGGTGCTGATCGGAATGATAGGCTACATCTTAAATCTCATTTTCCCAAATTTTGAATGGGAGAATGTCACCCATATTATCAAGCAAAGTCTACCAGCAATTTTGACGGCCTTGATCGGAGTTGTAGTTACCTGTGGAACGGCATATCTGCTGTTGAGATTTTTCCCAAGCGCCTTGTTTATGGGGAGTTGGCTTGCCTGTGCAATTATTCTATTGCTGCTTTTAACAATGGTGGCGTGGGTGGACAAAAAAGGTCAGCACTTATATCAAGAATTATAGAACGCTATTTATTCATTGCAAAAAGGTGCAAAGTAATGATACAGAAATGGATATTGTGTCCAGTCTGCGGCTCTAAAACAAGGGTACGAATACGAGAAGATACAGTTCTTGAAAACTTCCCATTGTACTGTCCCAAATGCAAGCATGAAACATTGATCTCCGCACGACAACTGAATATATCTGTTATCAAAGAGCCAGACGCACAGACGCAGAGCCAATAACACACAAGGTCTGATCCCCTTGTGGTTATCGGCTCCTTTTTTATCTCAATAAGCGACAACAGCCTGCCCCGCCCAACGGGGAAAGAAAAAAACCGTTGCCGGGCAGGTTACTTTCGTGCGCTTACTTTACAAATCCCAGCGGCGGTTTTGAGAAATCAAGGCCGCCGCTTTCCTTTGCCCGGCGCAGGATCGGCGGCCCACGGAGGGAGCCGCCATGCTGATATGTCCTGTTTTTCAAAAGCATAGCTTATTAAAAAAAGCCTGTACCCAACAGGGGTCAGCTCCGGCCAGCAGTATGAACTATACTATGTAAGAAAACATCATAACACTTTCATATTCGCCCGGTGGGTCTACGACCTGCCGGGCGAATTTTGTCGTTTCCTGCGGTTTCATATTTGCTCTGGAAGTTTTTCCAAAAAAAGTCCAAAAAGGAGGCGTTCAGCGGGCAGCAAAGGGTATCGCAGGATTAGTAGTAGCGGAAAGGGAGAGAACCACCCAATCCCCCAACAGAAAGGGGGTGAAAATGATGGAAGCTATCCCCCGCGACTATGGACAAGGCCAGTTCGATGCCTTTTGCAAAAAAGTGTTGAAGAATGAGGCACGGGCTTATCTGCGGAATATGAAGCGTCAAAGAGATCGTGAAACGATGTTCAGCGACCTGCCGCAGCATGAGTTGGACAAGCTCTGCACCGTAGACCGCTATCCCAGCGACAGCTTTGTGTTTAGCTCTCATGGGTACGATTTACATATCGACAACGAGCTTGTGGCCGACGCTTTTGCCAACCTGCCGCAACAGGAACAAAGTATTTTGATCCTGTACTGCGTACTGGATATGGCAGATGGCGAGATCGCCAGCCTCACAGGGATGTCCCGCAGCGCCGTCCAGCGCCACAGGACAAAGACACTGAAAGAGTTGCGTGTAAAATTGATGGCGCTCATGCCGGAAGGAGGTTGACGCGGATGAAAGAACCTGCCTACAAAGGCAAAGAGCCTTTGCCCCTTTCAGTGTATGTGTCCGCCCGTGCAGGCGATCCCCAAGCCGTAGAACGGTTGCTTCGGTACTATGACAATTACATGAATTGTCTGTGTACCCGGACGCTCTATGACGAGGACGGCTATCCTCATTTATGCGTGGACGAGTACATGAAGCGGTGCTTAGAAATCAGGTTGATCCAAGCTATCGTTAAGGTTTAACGATAATCGCCCGGCTGGATGCAGCGGCTTACCCTTTCCCCGCCAGCAAAAGGTCTGTGGCGTCACAGTTCTTTGAAAAATATGCCCGTATATAGCGGCGCATCATAGGGCAAACGGACACATTCTGTCTGTGCCGAGCCGTGCGGCAGGTGCGCCATGAGGCTTTTCCATAGGAAAAAGCGGAGCGATCAAACTGGGCTGTAAAACAAGTGTGGCAACTTGTGGGCGACGACGTACAGGCAGGACAATGATACTCCCGCGTTGAACGCCCTCAAAGCATTGCGCGGCGCACCCATCAGCATGGGCCGGGGTGAGATTCCCGTGGAGCTGTGCCAGCAGCCGTCCGTACTGCCCATTTCGTTTTACACCAATGTAAGCGAAAGGGGGATTACTGTATGAGTACAGTAACAAGTCAGAACCAGACCGCCCCCGTTGTACGTCAGTACGAGATCGGAGGCGTTCGATATATTGTGAAAGCGACCGTCAAAGACGGCGCGAAAGAAACCGCAGTCAAGAAAATCCGTCGGCTGCTCCAAAACGATTTGAGCAAGGCAGCGACTTAAAAATTAAAGATTTTTTCATTTCCTACGAGCAGACGAACGGGGCATGATATGGTATAATATATTTGTATCATGCCTCGTTTTCCGGCTGCGGAATAGGAGGAACTTATGAGCAAACAGCCGGAAATGGTGATTGCACGGAACTCCCGTGCGACACGGAATAACGATACTACTTTGAACCTTGACAATCAAATGTACCAACAGCCAGTCACTTCCTTTCAGCGCGTATCCAACGACGCGCCGTTGAGCGAGGAAACCAAGACGGCCATCCAAAACACGGTGCTGCAATTCTATGTCCACAGCCAGCCGCAGGAGGAAGCCGAGGGCATTACCGCCTGCTATGAGCGTCTTTCCCAAGAAGATAAGCTGGACGGCGAGAGCAACAGTATCAGCAATCAGAAGCGGATTTTGGAAAAGTATTGCCGGGATCACGGCTATACCGCCATCCGCCACTACGACGAGGACGACGGATATTCGGGAACCAACTTCAACCGGCCCGGATTCCAGCGGATGCTTGCCGACATCAAGGCGGGCAAGATCAAGCGCGTTGTCGTTAAGGATATGAGCCGGTTCGGGCGTAACTATCTGCAAGTCGGAATGTATACGGAAATGCTGTTTCCAGAGTACGGCGTCCACTTTATTGCCGTCAATGACGGTGTGGACAGTGTGCGCGGGGACAGCGAGTTTACCGCCATCCGCAACGTATTCAATGAAATGTACGCCAAGGACACCAGCAAGAAAATCCGGGCAACGTGGCAATCCAAAGGACGCTCCGGCGAACACCTCACCACTATCCCGCCTTATGGGTACAAGAAAGACCCGGAGAACAAGAAGCGGTGGATCGTGGATGAAGAAGCTGCCGCCGTTGTCCAGAAGATTTTTGCACTGTGCATGGACGGCATGGGGCCGACGCAAATTGCAAAATGGCTCCAAGAAAATAAAGTTCTTTCGCCTGTTGCTTACTGCTACGAAAACGACTTGCCGACAACATCTAAACGGCCAACTGACCCTTATAAATGGGCAACAAAGACGGTAGTGCATATTTTGGAACGCCTTGACTATTTGGGCCATACGGTCAACTTCAAAACTTCTAAGCAATCGTTCAAGAGCAAGAAAGTATTGTGGAATGATCCGGCGGATTGGGTGATCTTTGAGAACACACAGGAACCTATTATTGAGGAAAGCGTGTTTCTGATCGTCCAGAAAATCCGACAAGGCCGCCGCCGTCCCACTAAGATGGGCGACATGGGTATGTTCTCCGGCCTGCTGTTCTGTGCGGATTGCGGCGGAAAGATGTACTTGTGCAGAGCCAATCACTTCAAACCTGAACAGGAATATTACCTTTGCTCAACTTACCGTAAAGACCGCACTTTATGTTCGACCCATTCTATCCGGCGCGTTGTCCTTGAAGAAATCGTGCTGCGAAACCTGCGGGAAGCCATTCAGTATGTGACGCAGTATGAGGACGACTTTGTGCAGCGGGCCGCAGATCAAAGCCTGCGGGAACGGGACAAGGAGCTGGCACAAAAGAAAGATACTCTGGCGCAATCGCAAAAGCGGATTGCCGAGCTGGATGTTATCATCAAGCGACTGTATGAGGATAACATTTCCGGCAAGCTCTCCGACGAGCGTTTCATCAAACTGTCCCGTGACTATGAGCTGGAACAGACCAACCTTACAAATCTTGTCGAACATCTGCGGCAGGAAGTCAAGGAACAGGAGAAGCAGAAAGTCAACGTCAGGCAGTTCATTGCAGCGGTCAGAAAGTACACCGATATGCAGCAGCTTGACGCTTCCATTCTCCGGGAGTTTGTGGATAAAATTTATATCTCCGAGGTTTACACGCCGGACGAGAACGAGCCGCGCATTAAGGTCAGAGAAATTGAGATTGTCTATAACTTCATTGGTGCATTTGATTTTGAGGAAGCAAGGGAGCAATCCCAAGCAGCCCAAAAAGAAAAGAAAACCGGCGTAGCCTAAACTACGCCGATTCTCTCACATAAATGTTTTCTTACGGAACCACGCCTTTTGCAAAGTCCTTTTGTTTGGTCGAGGTGACAGGATTCGAACCTGCGGCATCTTGGTCCCAAACCAAGCGCGCTACCATCTGCGCTACACCTCGGTGTTCCGTTTTAAAAGCGGGCGTGTCCCATAAAACGTATTATACCCCAGAGGGGGAGAAAATGTCAAGTGCCGGCGCGTGCAAAAACGCGTTGACAAACCCGGCGCGGTATGGTACAGTAAACGCACAGACACGTAATTCGACCATTCGCGCGCGTCTGCCGGATCAACCGAAAAATAATGACGGATGCGAAATCTTCCGCATGAATGGCAAAGCTGCCGAACCGCGCGTTCGGGGGCTTATGCTGCTCGTGCCGGAAGATTTTTTTGTTTTCCGGCGGGCAGACGAAAACATAAGGGGTGTCCAAAATGAACGAAGAAAAATGGAAGCTGTTTTTAGAGGTCGCGCGCACGCTGAACCGCCGCGGAGCAACGCCGCTTTTGTACGGCTCGCTCGGGCTGTGGCACCGCACAGGCGAGCCGATTTCCGCCGATGACATCGACGTCCTGCTCCCGGAAACGTGGATTTCCGAGCAGTGGAGCGCGTTTCAAACCCTGCTGCAAGCGGAGGATTGGCGCCTGATCGACGCGCACGAGCACACATTTGAAAAACGTGGCGTGCACTGCTCCTTTGCCGCGTTAGAGGAGCTCGAGACCTTCGCCGGGGTTCCGATTTCTGAGATCGAAACGCGCACGGAAAGCGGTACAAAGTACCGTCTGCTCTCCGTAAAACAGTACCTCGCCGTCTACAAAGCCTCCGCAAAAGACGGCTACCGCGTGAACATCCGCGGCAAAAAAGACGCGGAGAAAATCGCACTGCTGGAAAAATTGGTGTAAAAAAGGAACTCTCTGCATCATCGCGGGGAGTTCCTTTTTAAAACACATGCGTGGGAATCTTCTTGTTACTGAAAAAATAGGGCGGTCATGGTTTAAGCTTCACCACAACCACCCCGCCGCGCCGTTCTGCGGTGCAAAAGCCGCTTTGCGCTAAGACCTCGTTTATCGGCACAAAGCCGTTTGAAAGCGGCGTGCCGCACGGAATGCGGTGCGTTTTTCCGCCGAGCACAATGTGCAGCGTGTCTTCGAGCAGCTCGCACCCGCCGCCGAGCAGGGTGAGGAGCGGCAAAAGGCGCACGCAGCCGTTTTGCAGCACAGGTCCGTCAAACAGCATCGGGACGCCGCCGATCTCGGCCTTGAACGGGTTGTTCGCGAACAGCAAAACGGTCTTAGCTTGCAGGCGGTTTTCGAGGGTCTGCACATTTTGAAACAGCGCGGGGCTTTGCGCTACTTCGTCCCAGCGGTGCAGCTCGCGAAAGGGAAGATCATCTGGCGGCGTAAACGTGTTCGGCGTCGTTTTGCGGTGCAGGCCGAATGTGAAATCGACTTGGTGCCATGCGCCGTTCGGCGCCCATACCGCGTTCCACGCGTGCGGGCCCCAATCCGTGCCGGAGTACCCTTCGCCGCAAACGTACCGCGCAGAAACGCCAAGGTGCGGCAAAATCACCATGGAAAGCGCGGCGATTGCCTGGCACACGCCCTGCCGCGTCTGCAAGAGCCCCACAGCGGCGTGGTCGCGCGTAGCACCGGTCTTTTTATAGACGAAAAAGCGTTTCAGCCAGCTTTGATAAGCCGCAATCACCTGAAAGAAGTCGGTGTTTTCCGGCAGACCGCGCTTTATGCTCTCCGCAATATCCGCCGCAACGCACCGCAGGTCGTTCACCTCTTTGCCGGTGCTCATGTACCGCGCGTTAACCGTCACGGTCAGCGTCCGCTTTGCAAAATCGTGCACGTAGCGCGTATTTGTTTTCAGCATTTGCGCACACGGAAACGATGAAAGCGTCATGCAGCTTTTCACAGCTTTTTTGGCGCTTTCCATGGGCTCTGCACCAAAAAGCGAAGCAGGGCAGCTCAGTGAAAAATCACGCAGAAGTGCGTTTTCCGCCATCATCATGGCAGAAAGAAAGCCGTCTGCGGATTTTGGAAAGAATTTCATGCGTCTCCCTCCGTTTTCAGCATGTCAAGGCGGTCTAAAAGGTCAAGCTTTGCGGTGATGTGCTTTTTGAGCGCGCGGGGCGATAAAATCTCTCCTGTCAGCCAAACGCCTTTCAGCGTCTCTTCGCGGCTTTCGAGCGCCCAGCGGATGAACTCCGCCGTGTCAATCCCCATAGGCTCAAAATTCAGCGCGCCCGGGGAGAGAAACAGCATCTCGCCGCGCTTTGCAATCGCAGTGTCGATGCGGGAGACGGCGAAAAGGCCGCCGTCCGCAAGGTCGCCGAGGAAAAGCAGCTCAGAAAACGGCTTGTTGGCTTTTGCGTTGCGGGCAAGAAGCTGCCCGCCGCCGTAAAGATGCAGCAGGCCGCCCGCACAGGAGACCGTTTCGCAGTGGCGAACGAGAATACCGAGCATGGAATCCGGCAGAATGCGAAACGCTTCTGCGGCGTTATGGCCCGCGCCGTATTCCGCCGCCGAAACGGTAAGAAATGCGCGGCTTTCTCTTAAAAGGTCTGTGAAAATCTTAGTGTTCGGGGTCATAGTTTTCTCCTTATATCACGCGCACGTGTACTTTTGCGCCGTCGGGCAGGCCGCGCATCTGCCAGCCCATGTAAGAGCCTGCGCCGCGGTTATCCGTGCCCGCAACGTACATCACGTGCGCACCTGTGCCGCCCTCTTTAAAGCACGCGCAGGGGTATTCGTCGCGGTCCCAGATGCGGCTCGCCTTGATCGGCGCAAGGGAGGCCTTTCTGCGCGCTGCCGCGCCGCCGCGGTCCAGCGTCAGTATATCCGGAAAGCCGATGTCCTGCGCCACGCGGATGTGCTCGGCAGTTTCGGGGTACAGTGCGCTGTCCACAATGCAGACGAAAACAGGCGCGTCACCGTGGCTTGAAACCGTTATGCTGCCGGGGTCGGGTGAAAGTGCAATGCGGTTCAGCTTTTTCAGATAAACGCCGCAGCGGTGCAGAGCATCGCTTACGTGCGTTTCGGATTGACGGCTTTCCTGTGCCCATGTGGCGGAAAGCGCACCGCCGGCTAAAATGCAGCGCTCGTTCAGGGCCTCCAAGGCGTCCAGTTTGGTGCGCAGGCGGGCGGTCTCCGGGTTTTCTGCCGTATTGCCGGTTTCTTCGTCCGTATAAAAAGTAGCTTCTGCGTCTGCAAGCGCACGGCGGCACTGCTCGGTTTCCAGCGCCACGCGTGCCAACACGGAGCCCAGCGCGAACGAAACGCGGGCGGTCACGTCGGCGCGGTCGCGGTCAAAGGCCGCAAGCGTATTCATGGCGCTGTCCACCGCGCAGAGCAATACGTTTACGTCGCTCATATCACAAAGCGCGCAGCTTTGCGGCCAGCACGGAAATATACTGCACCGCGTCGTTCAGCGCAAGCAGCTGTGCGCGGGCTTCACCGGCGTACAGCTCTACGCGCTCGTGCAAGAGGTCGTACTGCGGGTCATGCCAGTTTGTTTCCTGTGCCGCGCAGCTCACCGTAAGCGCATTATAAAGCGATTCCAGTTCCGCGCTGCGCGCCGCAAGCTCCATGCCGAATTTTTCAAGGAAATCCATGTCGTGTACCACAACGCTTCCGTTTGCCATAACGATGCCTTCTTTCAAGAATAAATGTCGGTGTCTATGTGTGCAAGTTCGTGCTCTGTGCCGAAGATGAACGCGTAAATGTCCCGCTCGGTCTCCTGCATACGGCGGCAGAGCTGCCAAAGCGGCAAAAAGCAGTCCTTTTCGATCTCCGCGTATTTGCGGTCGTCCCAGTCGTCCTTTATGCGCTCAAGCTGCCGCAGATAAGCCGTGAGCGCGTCCGTGTCCGTCATGCTTCACCCGCCGGGCGAATGGAGCGGCTGATGTACAGCGGGTACGGGAAGATCTTCGCGTTTTCGCCGCCGATCTCCGTGCGGTTCGTGTTGCAGATGAGTGTGTACGGCGTGTAGTCGTTCAAAACGCGCGGGGTATAGGCTTCGCTTTCGAGGTTTAAAAGGTCAAGCGCGAATTTCACGCCGACCAGCGTCACAAAGCCGATATCCGTAGAGGTGCCCGGCTCAAAATGAAGACGTTCGCGGGCATCTGCTTCGCCGAAATAATCGCCGTGCGTATCGCGCGCCGGGGTGTCCTTTAAAAGCGCGGAGAAGGTCTCACCGTAGGTCTTCATGCCGCGGCTTGGGATGTGGTAGAACACCTCGCCCGCGTGGGCGCGTGCCCAGCAGCCTACGGCAATAAACGGCACGCCGAGTGTGTTGGAGAGCGCGTTTGCCAGCGCATTTGCGCTTCTGTCATCCGCCGTCGCAAAGACAATGCCGTTCTTGCCGAGATTTTCAAAGAGAGAAAGCGGCACGTTTTCCAGCTTGCCGCGGAAAGCCGTCACTTCGGCTGCGGGGTCAATGTTCAGAATATCCTTGCGCAGAAGGTCAGCCTTAAAGCGGCCGAGGTCGCGCATACCGTGCGTGTGGCGGCAGATGTTGTGCGGCTTTAAAATGTCGTCATCGATGAGCAGAAATCTGCCCACACCGGCGCGGGCCAGTTCCAAAGCGGCGCGTGCGCCCACAGAGCCGCAGCCGATGATGACGGCGAACTTTTTCAGCATCTCGGCAGATTCAAACAGGCCCGTGTTGCGACTGAAAAGGTCGTGGATGAGCGTAAAGCTGTCCACCGTCAGCGTGCTTTTCGCTTCGTCGCAACGGTTGAAAAGCCAGCCGCCGTCCTTATAGGTGCCAAAGTAATCGTAGCCCGTCAGCACCACGTTTTCACTCAAAAGTGCCGTGTATGCAGTACCCGATACGATCAAACCGCGGGTGGTGTGGTCAGGATTTTTGAACGTATCGGCATAGGTCTCATCGGTAGCCAAAAGGTAGTAGTAGCCGGTGTCTGCGCTGCCCGCGCCGGTCACTTCACCCACATAATCATTGCCGGGCAAAGCCGTGTCGGAAAGTCCCAGCACGCCCACGTGCTCTTTTGCCGTATCCGTCTGCTCCTCGCGCAGGCTCTCGCCGAGCTGCACGGTGCCGTATGTCCGGGGGTCAAACGCGTTTAGCAAACGAAACGCCTCGTCAAAGTCGCCGGACTGTAAGTCAACGTCCTCTTTTTCCGTGTTTTCCGGCAGGTGCTCGAAAAGTGCGTTTAAAAGTGACACGGTTCTGTCGTGTTCGGATAAATCAGCCGGAATCTGTTTGATAAGTTCAGAACGTGTAATGATGATTTTTTCCACAGTTAAGCCTCCTTGGGGTCGAAAATTTCAGCTTGCAGGCGATCTTTGTTCTTTAAAAGCGCTTCGGGCGTTGTCAGCTCCAAAAAGCCGGTACCCGCAAAGTATTTGTCGCCGACCATGACCGGCACGGTGCGGTATTCGCCGCTTTTACTGAGGTAATAGCATGTCAGGCGCGCAGTGGGGTCGAGATTGACGAGCATCGAAACCGCACCGTTTCCGATGACCTCGGCAAAGCTGTGGTTCGTGCGGTCGTCGTCGCTTGAAAACGTGTCGAGCGAGCCGGGGTGGCGGTGCCAAAGCCCCAAAAGGCACAGCTCGTGCCGATATAAGCGCGAAAGCACCGGGTAAATGTGGTTATGGTAGTTATTGTCCATCTCGTGGTGGGCGTGCGTGTGCAGCGTGTAAACGCCGGGGTCACTCGCTTCCGCCACATACCACACGCCGTTTTTCACGTTGCCGAAGAAAATGCCGCCCGTCTCCAACGGGTCGCGGGAATACACCTCGCTCAGAACAGAGAGATACGCGCGGTTTGAAAGCACTACGCCGCGGCAGTCGGCAGCTTTGTCGGATTCAAACGGGTGGTCGGCGCGCTTTAACGCCTTGCGCTGCGCCTTCAAAAGCTTTTTGCGCTTCTTGTTTTTCTTGCCGGAAAGCACCGGCGGGGTCGAAAAGAGTTTCATAAAAAAGCCTCCGTTAAATCTTCCCATGCGCCTGAAAATCTTTCCATGCTTCCGGCTTGCGGATGGCAAGCTCAAACACCATCAGCCAGCGGTAGGCAAAACGAAAGGAGGTCACGGCGCTCGTGGTGCAGGTGTCCTCCGCATGTACGTCCGCCACGTCGCTGGAGCAAATATAGCGCTCGCCGCGGTTGTCCGTCAGCGTGTGCGGGATGAGTTTTTTGCCGTCCGCGTCCAGCGGAATGTGCGGCAGCATGTTGACAATTTTCTGCAATTCGCCGAGCGTCGGCAAAACAAGATACGGCTTCACGGAGGAAGAATAGCGCACCTTCGGGTGGTCGGGGTCGTAGACAAGCTTCATTGTGTATGTCATGGTGTTAAAGCCGCGGCCGAGGTTCGGGCGGGTCTTCACAAGCCAGTACATGCGGCCGTCCGACATAAAATGTGGCTGCATGTTCGGGTCGTTGAATTCCTTGCGCATGGCGGCGACCTCCGCGTTATAAAGCGCCTTGTTCGTCTTGTACCACTGCTGCACGGGCGCGGAAACGACCGTCTTCGGAATAATGGATTTCTTGCCGTCGGTCTTCTCCGGCGTTTCTGCCTTTTCCTCGGGCTGTTCTTCCGGAAGCGGCTCAGGCTCCTTGTGCAGCTGCTCGATAAGGTCGCCCACGGTGTCCTTTTCGGGCGCGGAGACCACCGTGTGCGGAATGATCTCCTTTTTCGTCTTCACCGGCGCTTTCGGCTCGCTGCCCGGCGCGGGCTTTGCGCGCTTTTTCGGGGAAGAGGCGGGGCTCAGCGTGCCGTCCGGGTTCATCTGCAGGTCTTCGCCGCTTGTCAGCAGGTCATAAACGCGGTCAAGCTCGCTTTTCGCAGCGGAAACGACCGTCTTCGGAATGATGGATTTCTTGCCGCTGTCCTTCGTTTCCGGCTTCGGTTCTGCCGTGCCGGGGATCTCGCTCTCGCGGCGGATCTGGTTCACAAGGTCGCCTACGGTGTCTTCGGGTGCGGAAAAATAAGAGTGCGGGATAAAAGTTTTCATAAAAAATGCTCCTTAAAAGTTCGTTTAGGCTTGCCGTTTTCGGCTTCCACCTGATCTACGAACCGTGAGGAGCGTTTTTTATAGTCTAAATTTAATTTTTAAACTTTTTAAAGCGTCTTCAAATATGCCGCCATGTCAAAGTCCTCCAATTTCGAGTCCTTACGCAGATACAGCGGGTGGTGCGGGTGTCCCTTTTTAGAGGGCTTGCCTGCCTGATACCACTTTGCATGGAATGCGTCGCCGATGGCCGTCATGTCCGCAAGGCAGGTTTTAAGATAGTCGCGCTTTTCCACAATCGTGCCCCATGCCGCCCAAATGCCGGGCTCTTCACCGCTGCGCGAAAGCACCCAGCGAAACGCGTTCATGTTTTCCTCGTGCAGCGCACGGTTAAACGCCTTATCCATGTGGTCGGGGTTCGTCGCACGCTGCGCGTAGACGTTGAACATGATAAACGAGTCAAACCCGTTAAAAAGAGCAATGCGCTCTACGGATTTCAGTGTGTTGTCGAGGTTATCCGGCTCCGCCGTCGAGGGGTTGATGCCGATGGTAATGAGCGGCTTTTTGCCGGCGGTACCCAGTATGTAACGGTATTCGGAGTAAAAATCCGGGATATAAAGCCATTTTTCGCGGTCGTAAACGGCGCTTTCTTCGCGGTGCTTCTGCGCTTCTTCAAATGTCAGAATTTCGGTGTGCTGTGTGTCGCTTTTCGGAATGTGCATGTCGGTCTCCTTTTGTCCAAAATCGTCGTCTTTTAAAAGATTATACCGCGTTTTATGCCGCCTGCAAAGCTGTTTTTTCGCTTTTCTTTTCGCGGTATAAAAGATAAAGCCCGCAAAGCAGAGAAAGCACCTCCGCCGTCGGCACGGCAAGCCACAAGCCCGTCAGCCCGAATATATTTGCAAGCACCGCCGCACACGGCACGACTAAGATTACGCCGCGCAAAAGAGACAAAACAGCTGCGTCCCGGCTGCGCTCCGCCGCCGCAAACCGCGCGATAAGCAGCAGATTCACGCCGCTCACAAGATAGTTTAAGAAGTACAGCATCAGTCCCGGCACGGCAAGCGCCGTCAGCTCCGCGCTGCCCTTGCTGAACACCGCCGTCACCTGCTGCGGGAAGAGCAAAGCGCCCACGGTAAACAGCGCGCCCAGTAAAACCGCCGTCACAACGCCGCGCCGCGTCTGCTTTGTAAGCGTTCTGCGGTCCTGTTCCGCAAACGCAATGCTGATCAGCGGCTGCACGCCTTGCGCCGCGCCGGTCAACACCGCCGTTGCCACAAGCGCCACGTTTGCAATGATGCCGTAAGCTGCAACGCCCGTGCTGCCCGCAAGGGACAACAGTAAATAGTTAAATACCAAAATAACGACGGTGGAAGAAAACTCTCCGATGAACGCGGAAAACCCCGCCGCAGAAATTTTCGGAATTTCCTCAAAAATACGGTGCTTCCCGATGTGATACCCGCGCTTTCGCGTCAGGCAGATCGCTACGCCGAAAATCGGCGACATGCCGGTCGCAAGCACCGCACCCAGCATACCGGCGTTCAAGACGCATACCATGTACCAATCCATCACAATATTCGCAAAAGAGCCCGTCAGCATCGCCGCCATCGCGCGCCCGGGCGCATCGTCGTTGCGCGTGAACGCCGTTAAGATGTTATTCAAAATAAAAAACGGCGAAAACAGGCAGCAAACCTTCAAATAGACGGTTGTCGGCTGCAAAACCGTGCCGGAAGCGCCAAGGAGCTTCGCGAGCTGCTCCGCCCCGAACACGCCGCACAGCACATAAACAAACGACAAAACAGCGCCCATCAGTAAGCTTGCCGTAAATACGCTGTCTGCGTTTTCGTCGCCGCGCGTGTGCCGCAGCGTGTACCGCACACCGCCGCCAATGCCGATAAGCAGCCCCGTGCCGTTGATAACGCCGTAGATCGGCAGCGCGAGGTTTAAAGACGCCAACCCGTCCGCACCGATGTAATTTGCAATGAAAAATGTGTCCGCCAAAATGTAGACGGAAAGCCCCAGCATGCCCAAAACGCTCTGGGAAACAAAACGAAGATATTTGCGCATAGTCCCTCCAAAACAAAACGTGCCCGCAGAAAACCTGCTGAGCACTTTAAAAGCGCAGACCTATCGGTTTTCTGTGGGCACGTTCTTCCGCCTACCCGGTGGCAGACGGCGTGTTCCTGTTGATTTCTAAGGTACTATACCACATTTTCGTTTGCATTGCAAGTTTTTCATTTTGTTTTCCACATAGGTGTGCTATACTGTGGATAAAAGGGGGCTTTAATTTGAAAACCGACCGCCTCATCGGCATTGTTACGACCATTCAGCAAAAAGGCACTGTTACCGCGCCGTATCTCGCGGAAAAATTCGGCGTGTCGCGCCGCACCATCAACCGTGATATCGAAGACATCTGCAAAGCCGGCATCCCGCTCCTTACCAAACAGGGCGCGGGCGGCGGTATTTCCATCATGGAAGGCTTTTCGCTCGATGCCGCCGTGCTCACGCGGCAGGAGCTTTCCGCCGTCCTCACAGGGCTGCGCTCGCTCGACAGCGTTTCCAAAGCCCCTGCATCCGACCTGCTCGCCGCAAAGCTCGGCGCAGATACCGATATACCGCGGGACATGGAGATCGATCTCGCGTCGTTCTACAAAAACGACTTGGCGGAGAAGATCGAGACGATCCGCCGCGCCGTAAAAGAGACGCGCCGCATCGTGTTTCACTATTATTACGCCAAAGGGGAGGCGGATAAGCTTGTCGAGCCCTATCGCGTCGTGTTCCGCTGGGGGGACTGGTACGTTTTCGGCTTTTGCCCCGCACGCGAGGATTTCCGCCTCTATAAGCTCCGCCGCCTGTGGAATTTAAACGTGACCGATGAATTTTTCACCCCGCGTGAAGTCCCGCCTGAAAAAGAGCCGAACCGCAGCCGCACCGAAAGCATGACGGATGATTACATTGTCACGGCCGTTTACGAGCCCGCCGTAAAATACCGCCTTGTGGAAGAATACGGCCCCGCGTCGTTCATCACGCGGGAAGACGGCAAGCTCTACACCGAATGGGGATTTTCTACCCCGGAGGACGCCCTGCGTTGGCTTTTGAGCTTCGGCGTCGACGTGCAGGTGACAGCCCCGCCCGAAATGGTAAAGAAAATGCGTTCTGCGATCAAAAAAATGAAAAAGCGCTATAAAACATGACACCCCGCTGTCATATTCTGTGTGTTACGATCTGAATATCATAATTTAGGAGGAACACACATGATCGATTCAAGATGCGGACTGCATTGCACGACCTGTACGTATCAAGAGCCTTGCGGGTGCGGCGGCTGTATAGAGACAAACGGACACCCGTTCCACGGAGCCTGCCCTGTGGCGCAGTGCTGTCAGGAAAAAGGCTTTTACCACTGCGGAAAATGTCCGGAACTGCCCTGTGAGTTGTTATGGAGCTATACATGCGATCCCGAGCAGGGCGATACGCCGCACGGCGCACGCGTGGAACAGTGCCGAATATGGCGCGCGGAAACGAAAGGAAAACCGTAATGTACGATGAAAAAATACACGCCCTGCGCATGGAGCGCCAACATCTCCTCACCCCGGCGAATGAAACCGAATACGACGCGTTGTACCGCGACCTCCAGCCCGGGCAGAATGTCTACTGGAACGGCTTTGGGCAACCGCCCACGCTTTCGTTCCGCGCGGATTTCGACGACCTCGCCTATAATAAAAGCCGCCAGTTCCGCCGTGAACTCATCAAAGGGCGCTTTGCGGGCGGCAACCTCGGCTGGATCTTGCCCGAAGACCTCGAGCTTTTCGCAGCGCTGTACCGCAAGCCGCTCAAAAACGCGACGATGACGCAGCAAATGCTGTTAGAGCGCATCGAAATGTCCGGCCCGTACACCATCGGGCAGCTGAAAGAGGAAAGCGGCCTGCTCGTCAAGGAGATCACGCCCGCCCTGCACCGCTTGCAGGAGGCATTTCTCATCTACGAAGACCAGTACGACGGCGAGTGGGATCGCGGTTGGTATCGTTTCGGCGAATTTTTTTCCGATTTTAGCCTCGACCGCTATACCAAAACGGAAGCCCTCAAAATCGTCCTCCGCCGTTTTGCGCACCGCTTTGTGTGGTTCACGCCCGCCATGGCGAAATCGTTTTACAAATTGCCCGAAAAAGAGATCAAGCTCGCGATAGCCGGACTCGTGTCCGAAGCCGTTTTGGTTGAGTCCGACGGCGGCTATCTCCTAAAAGAAGACGCAGAAACGCTCAAAACCTACACTGCGCCCGAATTTCACAGCGTCTATGCGCTCCACCGCAATGACCCGCTCTATAAAGCGTTCGAGCCGGCGTTAAAATCGCTTGCAAAATCCCTCACAGAGGGTTTGCCGTATGACTGTGACCCACTGCAATATCTTCTCATCGACGGCGTGTTCCACGGCGCGGTCGTCGGCCACTTCCGCAACGGCCCGTACGATTTAAACGACGTGCGCATAGATGACGCAAGCCTTTTATCACGGAAAGAGGAGATCATCGCCGCCGTGCAAACCGTAAATTCCGATGCGCTGCCGTAAAGATTTATGGGGGAGAAGCTGTAAAAATCCGTCGGCCTCGTTCGTAGTCAAGCCGAGGTGATTTTATGCAAAGCTTTACGCTCCGTCCCGCCGATTGGGAAGACCTGCCCGCCTTCAAACACATCGCGCGCACAACACTGACCGAAGATATTCCGGCGCTTTTTGACCCGAATAAACTGCTCGAAGATAAAAAGATCGGGTTCGAGTACATCATGGCCGCAGAGCAAAACGGCGAAGTCGTCGGCTTTTGCTGCCGTTACGCCTGCCGTGATGCCGACACCCCCTACTGCGCGGAAATTTTCTCGCTGTGCGTCCTTCCGAAAGCGCAGCACAGCGGTATTGGTCGCGCTTTTGTAGAGGACGCCCTCGCCATCCTCTACATCAGTGGCTTTAAGATCTGCAAGGTCTGGCTGCCCGTCGGAAACCGCCGCGCCCGCGAATTCTTTGAAGCCGCCGGCTTTACGCGCGACGGCACATCTCGCGTCGTGCAGTGCGGCGAAGCCTCGCATCTTTTTTACCGTTACGAGCATCCCCTCACGCGCCCGGACAAAAAATATTACCGATAGTAAAAAGCGCAGCCGTGTATTTAACACACCGGCTGCGCTTTTACGTGGATTTCATCTTCCCGCAGACTTTCTACAAACTCGCCGAAAGCCGCCCCGTAAAAACGGACAAAATGCCACTGTACAATATACCGCTTTGGGTGTATACTACCCATGTATGCCCATGGAGATACAAAGGGGAAACGTGTCGTCCCGGGCGGAGGATTACGTGTTTAGGAAGTTTTCGGTTCGGGATATACCGAAAGCGGTTCGAGAAAGGAAAAAGAAATGAGGATCATTATTGCCGGTGACGGAAAAGTGGGTCTTGCGCTTACGCGTTTGCTCTCACAGGAGGGCCACGACCTTGTGACCATCGATTCCAATCGGGCGGTTTTGGAACGGGATATGCAGCAGTTCGACGTCATGACCGTGGTGGGCAACTGCGCCACCATGGCCACGCTGAACGAAGCGAAGGTACAGCAGGCAGAAGTGCTCATCGCCGCCACAAGCGCCGATGAAATCAACCTGCTGTGCTGTCTTACAGCAAGAAAAATGAACCCCACGCTGCACACCATCGCGCGTGTGCGCAGCCCTGAATACAGAGAACAGCTCTACATGATGCGCGGCGAGTTCGGCCTTTCGCTCATCATCAACCCGGAGCGCGAGGCGGCAAAGGAGATTTTCCGCCTTCTGCAATTACCGGGCTTCTTAAAGCGCGAAACATTCGCAAAAGGCCGTGTAGAGATTGTCGAGCTGCGCGTTTTGGAGCGCAGCCCGCTCGAAAACGTCATTTTAAATCACCTGCCGCACGTGCTGGGCTGCAAGGTGCTCGTCTGCGCCGTCATCCGTGACGGCCACGCACTCATTCCGTCCGGTGATACCATGCTGCGCCGCGGCGACCACATCTACGTCACCGCGCCGGTCACGGTGCTTTCCTACCTCATGAAGCGCCTCGGCATCACGCAGAAAAAGATCCGCCACGCCATGCTCATCGGCGGCGGCCGCGTCAGCTATTACCTCGCGCAAATGCTCATCGGCGCGGACGTCCATGTCAAGATCATCGAAAACAATCCCCAGCGCAGTGAACAGCTCGCGCAGATGCTGCCGGAGGCGGCGATCATCTGCGCAGACGGCGCCAATCAGGAAATTCTGGAGGCGGAGGGTCTCAACGAAACGGACGCTCTTGTCACGCTCACCGGCATCGATGAGCAGAACATCATCACCTCCATGGTCGGCAACGCAAAGGGCGTGCCGCACATTGTCACAAAGGTCAACCGCATCATGACGACCGGCATGGTGGAAACGCTCCCCATCGGCAGCGTCGTCAGCCCGAAGGAGCTGTGCAGCGCGAACATCGTGCAGTATGTGCGCGCCATGCAGCATCAAACGGGCGCCGCTGTCACGCTACACCGTATCGCAGACGGCCGTGCCGAAGCGCTGGAGTTCATCGTCAATAAGCAGTCGAAGTATATCGGCGAGCCGCTGAAAAACCTGCGCCTGCGTTTAAAGAAAAATATTCTGATCTCCTGCATCACACACCACGGCAACACGGTCATTCCGGACGGCGAATCGTACTATCAGCTCGGCGATACCGTCATCGTCGTTACCACGCGCGAGCAGCCGGTTTTGCAGTTCAACGACATTTTTGTGTAAAGGAGCGGCTGCACAATGAATGTTAAAAGTATCAGCCGCACCGTCGGCTTGATTTTGCTCATCACGGGCATTTTTCAGCTTTTCCCGCTGCTCATCGCCGTCATCGATCACGAGCCGAAAAATGTGCTCGCTTACATCGAGTCGCTGTGTCTCATTCTGCTCGTCGGCAGCGCGCTTTTGCTGTTCAGCCGCGGCGGCAACCGCATGTTCTCCGCGCAGGAGGGCTTTGCCGCAACGGGTCTTTCGTGGATTTTCATGTCCGCGTTCGGCGCACTGCCGTTCTTTTTAAGCGGCCAGATCCCGAGCTACGTCGATGCGTTTTTTGAGATGGTCTCCGGCTTTACAACGACCGGCGCGTCTATCCTGACGGATGTTGAAGCGCTCTCGCGCTGCAACCTTTTCTGGCGCAGCTTCAGCCATTGGCTCGGCGGTATGGGCGTGCTCGTGTTCCTCTTGGCAGTCGTGCCCGGCGCGCGCAAAAACGGCGGCACCGGCATCTACCTCATGCGTGCGGAAAGCCCCGGACCGAGCGTCGATAAATTAACGCCGCACCTGCGCCAAACCGCTATGATTTTATACGGAATCTACATTTTGCTTACCGCGCTGTGCATTGTGTGTCTTTTGCTCGGCGGCATGCCCGTGTTCGACAGCTTCTGCATTGCGTTCGGCACGGCCGGTACCGGCGGTTTTGCCATTAAAAACAGCAGCATGGGCGGGTACAGCTACTTTCTGCAAACCGTCGTCACCGTGTTCATGTTCCTCTTCGGCGTGAACTTCAGCCTTTATTACATGCTCTTGCTCCGCAAGTTCAAAGCGGTGTTCAAAAACGAGGAGCTTCGCCTGTATTTCGGCATCGCCGCAAGCTCCGTCGTTCTCATCGCCATCAATATCAGCCGCATGTACAATACGGTCTACGAGTCCGTGCACCACGCGGCGTTTCAGGTCGTCAGCATCATGACCACAACGGGCTACGGCACGGTCGATTTCGAGCAGTGGCCGGCGTTTTCCAAAGCAATCCTGCTTTCGCTCATGTTCATCGGTGCCAGCGCCGGCAGCACGGGCGGCGGTCTCAAGGTCTCCCGTGTTTTGCTCCTGATGAAGAGCATTCGCCGCACCATCCGCAAGGCGCTCCACCCGCGCCGCGTGCAGCCCGTTTATATGGACGGCCGCGCCGTCAGCGAAGAGGTCTGCGACAACGTCAACGCCTATCTCGCCATTTACTGCGTCATCCTCGTGCTCAGCTTCGCCATCATCTCGGTGGACGGCTTTTCCATCGGCACCAATTTCTCCGCCGTCGCGTCCTGCTTCAACAACATCGGCCCCGGCTTTGAACTTGTCGGCGCCACACAAAATTTCAGCATTTACAGCGATCTCTCGAAGATTATCCTTTCGCTCGATATGCTTCTCGGCAGACTCGAGATTTTCCCTCTCCTGCTCCTCTTCAGCCCCGACACCTGGAGCCGCAGAAGATAACTTTTTGCAATAAATTTGCACGGATAAATTGCATCAAACGCTAAAATGCGTTATAATCAAATCAGCTTGTAAAGATCTGCATTTAAAACAGATCGAACTCAGGGTTTTTAAGGATAGGTGAAAACAAATGCAATACAGAAAACGTATGATCCGAAAGGGTACGGCGCTGTTGCTTTCCGCGTTGCTGCTCGCTTCGGCAATGCCGTTTGCGGTCTCTGCGGAGGAGGTCTCCGCCAAAACGACGGAATATGTCAATTTCCGCACCGGCCCCGGTACAAATTACAGCTCTAAGGGCGTCATTCCGTCCGGCACCGGCATCACCGTAACGGATACGAGCAATTCCGAGTGGTACGCCGTGCGTCTCTCTGACGGCTCCACCGGCTACATTTACGCCGAGTACATTTCCGTTTCCGGCAGCAATACTACCGAAGACGGGGGAGTAAATGCTAAAACCACTGCGGATGTGAACTTCCGCTCCGGCCCCGGCACGAATTATAATTCCAAAGCCGTTATCGGCTCTGGCACCGGCATTATCGTTACCGATACGAGCAATTCCCAGTGGTACGCCGTGCGCCTTACAAACGGCTCCACCGGCTATATCTATGCGGAGTATATCCGCATCACGGGCGATGTCGGCACGCCGTCCGCACCGGCAGAACCAACACCTGCACCTTCTAACCCCGAAGCGGAGCAGACTGCGAAAACGACGGAGTACGTCAATTTCCGCACCGGCCCCGGTACAAATTACAGCTCCAAGGGTGTCATTTCCCTCGGCACCACCGTCACCGTGACGGATACGAGCAATTCCCAGTGGTACGCCGTTCGCCTGTCTAACGGCTCCACCGGCTACATTTTCGCGCAGTATTTGAAGCTCACGGGCAATACGTCCGCGCCTACGGCTACGCCCGCGCCGTCCGATCCGGCAAATGAAAAGACCGCCAAGACAACGGAGTACGTCAACTTCCGCACGGGCCCGGGCACAAATTACAGCTCCAAGGGTGTCATTTCCCTCGGCACCACCGTCACTGTAACGGATACGAGCAACTCCCAGTGGTATGCTGTCCGCCTTGCTAACGGTTCCACGGGCTACATTTTCGCACAGTACATCAAAATCACGAGTACACCGTCCGCAACGGCAACGCCTGCGCCCACACCGAGCCCTGCGCCGTCCGATCCGTCTAAAGAACAGACCGCAAAAACGACGGAATACGTCAACTTCCGCACGGGCCCGGGCACAAATTACAGCTCTAAGGGCGTCATTCCGTCCGGCACTGCGATTACCGTAACGGATACGAGCAACTCCCAGTGGTATGCCGTGCGCCTTGCTGACGGCTCCACGGGCTACATTTTCGCACAGTACATCAAGATTACTTCCGCTACCGCAATGCCCGCGCCTACCGAGGCCCCGGCAGACGGCACCGTCCGCGCTAAGACCACGGCAGACGTCAACCTGCGCAAGGGTGCAGGCACAAATTACGGCGTTATCCGCGTTGTCGGCAATAACACCGCCGTCACGGTCACGGAAGCCACCAGCACCTGGTATAAAGTAAAACTTTCCGATGGCACAGAGGGTTACCTCTATGCCCAGTATGTTACCGTCACCTCCGGCGACATCAACAGCGTCAAGAAAGAGGAGACCACCGATCCCTCCACGCTCACCGAAGCCGAACAGAAAGCAAAAGCCGTCCTCGATACGATCGGCTGGGATCTGCGCGCGGCCTACAACTGGTCCGCACACGCACTTCCGTATTACACGCTCGGCCCGGAGGTCACCGGCAACAGCGTTCATTCCGAGTGGTACGCAAACTTCGGCTTTGACAATCACAAGGGCAACTGCTACGTCATGGCAGCCACATTCCAGAAAATGGCAAAGCTGCTCGGCTATGATGCACACCTTGTTGAGGGCTACATCCGCACGTATAACGGCCGCGGCCGCCACGGGTGGGTCGAGATTGACATGAACGGCACCACCTACGTGTTCGACCCGAACTTCGAGTACGGCGGTTACGGCAACGGCTACCAGATCAACTACGGTATGTCCGGTACGTTCAAGTATATCGACTACGCCCGTGTAGATTAACGGCAAACCCTAAATCGGAAAGGAAATTTACACCATGTACAATAAAATGAAAACGGGCGCGTTGGCGTTTGTCTGCGCGGCGCTCGTGCTTTGCGCCGGCTGCTCCGCTGCGGAGAATTCGTCTTCCGCAGAAGCCACACCGTCTCCCACCGCAGCCCCCACGGCCACGGCAGAGCCCACCGCCACACCTGTCCCGGAGCTGAAAGTCGTCGGCGAAAAGTCCGACAGCAAAGATACCTTCTGCGTCACGCTTGAAAACGGTACAAAGCAGGAGATCACCGCCGTGTCCGTTAAGACCGGCAGCGAGGAAAAGTTCCCGGAGAGCATGATGAAAAAGGGCGAGACCCTCGCAAAGGACGAAAAGTTCGAGCTTTACTACACGCCCAAAACGGAAGAGGAATCCTCCGGCTCCGGCGACGAATATTTTGTCTCCCCGCGCTATGATGTGCAGCTCACCCTGAAGGACGGCAAGACCTACGTTTTGCACGGCTTCCCGTTTGAAGATATCAAAGAAGGCACTGTTCTTTTAGAGGATGACATTGCCTACATCACATACACCTCCGTTTCCACGAAGGAAAAGATCGATACCAAAGAAGCGGAGCGCGCCACAAAGGAAGCGGAAAACGGCGAAGTTTCCGTGCAGACGGAAGAAAAGCCCGCATCCGCGGCAGAGGTCGTTACGGAAGAGCCCACCTACGAAGAACCGTCGTATGAAGAGCCCTCTTATGAGGAGCCTTCCTACGAGGAACCGAGCTATGAAGAACCCGCTGCCCCGGAAACCCCGGATAACGGCGGGCAGGAAGGCTGCGTGAACGGCGCGCTGTTCAACTGATGAGCCGCCACATGAGAGCGGAAGCCGGGACTTCCGCAAACAACTCCCGCGTCTATTCGTTTTCTTATCTGCGCGCTGTGGCGTGCCTTGCCATCGTGCTTCTACACACGGTGTTCTGTGCCGTGTCTCTTTTCCCGGAGGAAGCATCTGCCACGCAAGCCCTCCTCTCCAACATCGTCGTCAACAACATGATGTGGGCGGTGCCGTGCTTTTTAATGGTTTCGGGCGCACTGCTTTTAAACCCGGAGCGCTCCGTCACGGTGAAAAAATGCCTTACAAAGTACATTCCGCGCATGCTCATCGCGCTCGTCGTGTTCTGTCTTCTGTTCCGCGCATTGGAGATCTTCGTCAATCACGAGCCCGTCAATGCCGAAACGCTGCTTTCGGGCTTTTATGAGATTTTCTCCGGCACCTCGTGGTCGCACGTCTGGTATCTCTACCTCATGATCGGCATCTATCTTCTTTTGCCGTTCTACCACAAAATCGCGTCGAACAGCACGGCAGGGGAGCTGCGCTACCTCATGATTGTCTACGTCATCTTCCTGTCGCTTGTGCCCGTTTTAAAAACGTTCGGCATCTCCGTCGGGTTTTATATCTGCGTTTCCGCCGTTTACCCGTTCTACCTCTTCTGCGGCTACGCATTGCGGCAGGGCGTGTGGCGCGTGAATCGCGGGCTTGGCCTGCTGTTTCTCCTCATCGGCACAGCGGCGGTCGTCCTGTTCACCGTGCTGAAAGAAAACGGCACCGTAAAGGCCGCAGGCGTGTTCTACGGCTATTCTTCCATTTTTGTCATTCTCCAGTCCGTCGGCGTGTTCACGCTGTTTGGCTGCGCGGCAGACAAAACCGGCGCACCGCGAAAAGAAAAATCTCCCGGCGTTTTCGGCAAGTTTGTTTTGGAGATTGATAAATGTTCGTTCGGCATTTATCTCATCCACATGATCTTTGTGCGCGGTATTTTAAAGCACACGAAGCTCCACCCCTACGGCGCAGGCAGTCCGTTTGTTTTGATCGGCCTGACCCTCGGCATCTTCCTTGTCTCGTTCATCCTAACGTGGATTCTGAAGAAGATCCCCGGGGTTAAGAAAATCCTGTAAACGAATTTGGAGGCACACTTTCTTGTGGAGTGTGCCTCCGTTATCATATCGGTTGAAGACGGCTATATTAATTTCCCCAAAATGGAAATATCATGCCGCATACATACGCGGTATATCACAGTTTCACCCTAAAAAGGAAGAAACTGCAAAAGAATACGCGCTTTTTGCTTGACATTTTTGTGCTTTTTCCGCTACAATCAAAGAAAAAGGAGAGGCGCCGCCATGTTCATCAAATCCCGTATTCTGACTGTCCTCGATTGCATGCCCGTCGCCGCTTGCCTTTTGTGCATTCGGTATCTGGAAAAAACGTTTTACCCGGGGCATTTCAGCTCCGGAAAAGCGGCCGCCGTCACGCTTATTTTAGTGTTTTTAATGGCGTTTTTATACTACCTCGCGGCCTTTACGGAGGAGCTCGGTCGCCTGCTTTGCGGGCTTTTAACGGGCTACAAGTTTTCGTCCTTCTCCTTCGGTCGGTTCACACTCGCAAAGCAAAGGGGAAAGCTGCGCCTGTGCCGCACATCATCCAAAAAGCTCAACTGCATCATGGTGCCGCCGCCCATGGAAAACGGACGTTTCCCGTATAAGCTCTACTACCTCGGCGGCAGCATTTTCAACCTGCTCCTCGCCGCCTGTGCCGCGTTTTTGGCCGTGCGGTTTCGCGTAGTGCCCCTCGCGCTTTGCGCAGCCGCAGAAGCCGCGTTTCTCTTCTTCTGGTCGGCGCTTATAAATTTCATCCCGCTGCGCACGGAAAACTACATCAACCACGCGTGCAGCGCCGTCATGGCCGGCAAAACGGAAGAAAGTCTTTCACGTTGCCACGCAAAGTTAAACCGCCTTGCTGCCGAGCTCTCCGGCGTGCGTATGCGCGATATGCCGAAAGACTGGCTTCACATGCCGCGCGATTATGAGCTCCGCATGGCAGACGGCGCAGAGGAAGCGTTTCAGCTTCACTGCAAACGCATGGATGAGCACCGTTTCACGGAGGCTTTAGAGATTGCCGACCGCATTTTCGCGCAGAACACAGAAGGCCCCTTCCCATTGCAGGGCGATCTGCTCAATAACTGCGTTTACCTCTGCCTCATGGAAGACAAGTCCGCCGCAGGCTATAAAACGCCCGCGTGGGAGCTTTTTCGCTCGCACAATGGGGGAAACCTCGCCGCCCTGCGTACGGAGTATGCCATGGCGCTTCTGTATGGGAACGACGCCGAAGCCGCGCGAAAAATCCGCCTGCAATTCAAGCGCGTCGCGCTGCGTTATCCCGCCCTCGCCGATGTCGAAACCGAGCGCGAGCTCATGGAGCTTGCTGCCGAAAAACACCGAAAGGAACCTTGATATGTCCGCACTCCACATGGAAAAGATCACGGAGCACTCTAAAGATTTTCACCGCACCGAAAACCTCTACGTCCGCGCGTTCCCTGCAAACGAGCGCACGCCCATTTGCGGTCTCATGCGGCACGACGGCCACGATTTCGTCGGCTTCTACGACAAAGACGAAAACTTCTGCGGCTTTGCAAGCCTGCTCACCTACGGCGGCATCACGCACATTCTGTATTTCGCCATCGATGAGCAGTATCGTGAGCACGGCTACGGCAGCGAAGCGCTAAAGCTCATGCACACGCTGTACCCGAAAAACCGCTTCATCGCCGACTTGGAGCTCGACATCCCTACCGCCGAAAACGAGCCCCAGCGCCACCTGCGCCGCGCATTCTACCTGCGCAACGGCTACACCCCGTCCGAGGTACGTTACGTCTGGCAGGGCGAGCAGTACGAAATTTTAGTCAGCAGCGGCACCATCACAAACACAGAATTTGAAAACTTTTGGGATCACTTTCCAAATGATGAAGATCGGTGATCTTCATCATTTGTGATCACGGACAACTGATAAAAACATACAGACTTCAACAAAACGGTCCGGATCGTTTTTGATGCAGACCGATAAAAAGGAGCCCGCCATGACCCAAAGAACCCCCGAAGAAATGATGAATCTCATCCTCTCCCGTGCCGAAAACGACGCGCACATCCGTGTCGTCGGCATGGAAGGTTCGCGCACAAATCAAAACATCCCGAAAGACCGTTTTCAGGATTTCGATGTCACCTATTTTGTCGATGACCCCGCGCTCTACACCGAAGACGACACATGGGTAAATGTCTTCGGCGAGCGCCTCATCATGCAAAAGCCCGAGGACATGGAGCTTTTCCCCGCCGTCGAGGAGGGGTACAGCTTCTTGATGTTCTTCACGGATTACAACAAGATCGACCTCACGATTTTGTCCCTCACCGCGCTCGAAGACTATTTAAACGGCGACGGCCTGCGCGAGATTTTGCTCGATAAAGACGGTCGCGTCGAAGAAAAGCCCACCCCTACAGACAAAGAATATCACATTCAAAAGCCCGGCGCCCGCAGCTTTGACGACTGCTGCAACGAGTTCTGGAATATCACGACCTATGTCGTCAAGGGCCTCTGCCGCCGCGAGCTGCTATTCGCCATCGACTTGCTTGCGATGATGCGCAATGAACTTCTTCGCATGCTCTCGTGGCAGGTCGGCAGCGCATACGGCTTCACGTTCAGCGTCGGCAAAAACTATAAATTCATCAATCAATATCTCCCCGCAGAGCAGTGGCAAGCGCTTCTTTCCACGTATCGCACGGATTCTGTGGAAAACACATGGCGGTCGCTTTTCACCTGCCTCGAACTCTTTCGAGATGCCGCTAAAAATTTTGCTGCAAAATACGGCTACACCTATCCCGATTACGACGAAAACGTCTCCCGCTACGTCCGCGATATGTACGCGGAATACGAAGCAAAATAACGCCTCTCCCCAAAAGAGTCTGCAAAATTCCCCGAAAATCGCCCGCCGCAACTCAAAATTGCGGAAATTCCAAGTTGACATGGTGGCTTTTCCCACGGTTTTCGTATAAAATGAGCCCAGCAAAGTGCCGCCCTCACCCTCTGCGGCATCCTCATCCTCATCCGCGAATACATCTTTATCGACAAAGAGTAATGGTTAGGGCAAAATAAAAGCACGCAGGCTTAAATTCCTGCGTGCTTTTTCATTTTGTCACTACGGAGAAAGCCCGCTAAGCCGCAGCAAAGCCTGCCACGTCAACGGCCCTACGACGCCGTTCACGTCTAACCCTTCGTGCGCCTGCACGGCCTTCACGGCATTCTCCGTTGCTTCGCCGAAGATTCCGTCTTCCGCGACCTGCGGGATAAATGCATTTTGTGCCGCTGCGCGGTTGATGAGCGATTGCAAATCTTCCACATCCGCACCTGTGCGTCCCCTGAGGATTGCCCGCCCGGGGTAGATAAGACGACTTACGGATTTCCCGTTTTCCGTCGCCATCGCCCGCGTGTCGCGGTAAACGGAAAGCAGCATATTCGCGCTTTGCCGGTTGAGTACGCCCGTCGGCTCCAGTCCGTACTGCGTTTGGAAGGCCATGAGCGAATTTTTCGTCCGTGCGTCAAATACGCCGTTCATCGCGGGCAGGGGAATGGAATTGTCAAAATACGCAATGATCGTCAGTAAGTCCTGCATCTGTTCCACCGCCGGCCCGCTGTCTCCCTCTTTCAGCTCCGGCGGGTAGAATCGCTCGGCCTCCTCGGGCGTGATGCCCTCGCTCATCAGCTCGTTTAATTGCTTGATGCCGCTGTATATGAGCTTGATTTTGTACCATGTCGCCTTACCAACCACGCCGTCGGGCGTTAAATTGAAAATTTTCTGGAACGCTCGCACCGCATTTTCGGTCGGCAGGTCGTAATAAACGCTGATCTGCGGAATGCGCGGAATCGCCGGGTAATTGTCGCCGATGCGGTTCAGCTCTCTTTGCAGTACGCGCACGCTTTCGCCGATGTTCCCGAGTCTTAACGCCACACCGGGGTATGATTCCTCGTTGTTCCCAACAGGTGCGTTGAACACAATGTTGATGTCATCGCCGTAGTAGTGCTGCAAAATCTCATACGGCACAAGCCCCTGCCGTGCTAATCTCACTGTGCCCCACTGCGAAAGCCCCGGGCATGTCGAGGTCGTGCCGTTGCAGTACTGCGTAAAATACGGCTGCACCGTGCCTTGCTTTACGACGTAATCGTTGAAAATATTATCGACGATCTGCGAGATGTTTTCAAAAATATCGCGGTTCAAAATAAACTTCTGATCGTACTGCGTTGTCGAGGTGATGTCAAAGTCATACCCGCGGCTGCGGTAATACTCCGTGTAAATGCGGTTCATCGCGTAGGAAATCTGCGCCAGAATATTCGCATGTATCGCGCTTTCCGGCCAGTTCGGGTAGATCTCGCTCGAAGCGACGTTTTTAATGTACGCCGCGAACGGCACGCGCACATTCTCGGCCGGTTGGTCCGGCAGCCCAAGGTGTACCGTGATGTATTCCGGCACAACGGGCGTGTCTATATTGTTCGGCATAGCATCACCCCTCACCGACCGCCAAAAACTGCACCGGCTGTATCGATGTCACACCGGGGAAAACAGGCACCGCGCGGTAAATTTCCGTGCGGTATCCCGGGTGACTCACGTGTATGTCGTAAAGCGCATACGGCATCTCGCCCGTCGGCGACTGCGCCAAGGCGTTATTCGGCGCGGGCAGCAAAATGTCGCCGAAAACGCCGCTCTCGTCCGTCACCCCGGCAGAAAACCGCCGCGTGCCGTCCGCAAAGTCGTGCGTCACAAGTACCGAAGCGCCGGGGACGGGGAACGTCCGCTGTCCCGCATACGCCTGCACGCGCAGCATGCCGGTTCTGGAATTTAGCTGTTGAAACACCTCAAACGTGCGCGCCTCAGGTGAGAGATCCTGCAAAGGGTCGCGCCCCGCGCCGCCCTCCGGCGGATTTTCAATCGGCGCGTTTTCCGCTATGTTCTGCTTGACGTCTCTGTCCATAAAGTCCCTCCTTTTACCTAACCCCAGTATAAGCGGCAGAGGGGAAAAGGGTGCCCACTTTCGTTCGAGTAAATCTGCCATCGCAGCGCATAACGTCATATTTGAAATGTATAATTTGTGCGCTGCAATGAGTTTAAGCCTTCTTCACCCAGTCGAGTGCAATCCAGCCGCCGGCCTTTAGTCTGCCCCAGCCGTTATGGGAGCCGGGGCCGCTGCGCTCTTCAACGATTGTGTAGCGCAGCGTATCTTTGATCTGCCCTAAAATGCCGTAGTTCGTGCTCGGACCCTTGCGGATGTTGAGCGCATCGCGGCAATTTTTGCGGATGAGATAGGGGGTAAACTTGCTCGCGACGGGCGTTTTTGCCGGCTCCATATAGCGTTTCACCATGCTCAAAAAGCGCTGCCAGCCGCGGTCGAGCGTCCTGTGCGGGCAGTACTTGCCGTCATAGTCCCGGTGCTTTGTCACCTTATCAATGCCCCAGCCGTACTTTTTGAGCAAACTCGCGGTGAACTCGGCCGCATTCTGCTCGGCCTTATCGAACTTTTTACCGCCCGATTTGGAATAACAAATTTCGATATGGATGCCCTCCATGTTGCCCTTGCCGTGCCCGTCGCCGCTTGCCCACGCGTTGCGGTTTTCCGGGATGCCCTGCACAATGTTTACATCGTCCACCGCGTAGTGAAACGAGACCTCAAGGTCGTTATACCGCATGTAGGAGATCTCATTTGCGGCGGGCGCATCGTTTGCCGTGTTGTGGATGACAATGCGCGTCGGTGTGCGGGTGTACGGGCATTTAATGGCATATTTGTCCTTTGGCACAAGATTTTCTCTGATCGGTACCATAGCTCCTCCTTACGCTTTTACGCCCCGGATTTTGACCTTGCTGTCCTTTGTACCAAGGCTCAAAGGTTCCTCGGCATGATAGGCATTGCAGTTTTTCAATCTCATTTCATGTGTCATGTTCGTCTTCCTTTTCGTTCACGGTGCTTTTCAGGCGAGAAAGTAACCGATTGAGGCGAGGAAAGCCCGGCACACCGATGGCGGCTAAGTTTTCCAGCACCGAGATGAGCTCGTTGATGATGAGCCAAACGGTGACGAGCAGGCCGCAGAAAAGCTCGATGTGCAGGTCGATGCCTGCCTGCTTCAGTGCGCCGTGCAGCAGGTAATCCACCGCCGCGCCTACGGCGACCATGGCCATATAGCAAAGCTTCTTGAGAATACCCTTCACGCCGATGCGCGAGCTGAGCTGTGAGAAAATATAGGCTTTTGTCATGCCGGTGAGGTAATCGAGCACCATGGCAAAAAACAACACCAAAAGCGGCTGCGTCAGCATACCAAAGTACGAGGAAAGCCCTGCCAACACCACGGTAAAAGCGGTTTTTAACATAGTCGGTTTCATAAATTCCAAATAAACTCCTTTTCAAAGTCTCCGTTTTCACCGCGGTACGGCACGGCAAAACGGGCGGCGTCTGCCGTGCGGAGCAGATGCCGAAATTCAGGAAAAGAAAAGAGACCCCACGACTTTGCCGCGGCAGTCTCAAATTCTTTTGACAAGGGGAAGTGTGCGCGGGGAGGATCCCCGCTTTTTAAAAGGCGAAACGGCGGAAAGCGAAACGCTTTCAATCGCTTTTCGGTGCAGCCGCCGCATGTGGCGGTCCGAGTAGTGCATGCGCTCTGCAATCTCCTTGAGGTCGAGCGCACAGATGTAGTGCTGTGTCAAAATCTCACGCAAAGCGGCACTTTCCACCGTGTCTATGGCGGCTTCAATTTCTGCCTGCCTTGTGCAAAGCACGCGTATAGCGTCTTTTGCTGCGCATATCGCGTGCTCTAAGTGAAAAAGAAGGTCGGTATTTCCTTCCAAAATCAGCGCTTCTTTGCGCGCTGTCAGCCGGGTGAGCTCCGCCCTGCGTACACGGAGGTCGAGCTCCGTGTAGCGGTAGGCGGATAAAAACGCCTTCACGGCGTTCAATTCTGTATCGGTCAAGACTGCACGACCTCTCGCAGGCGGTCTGCAAACTGGTCTGAAAGGGAATATATGTTCTTCACTTCTTCACGGTTCGGCAGCCCCGTAAATTTCTGCACGCTGCGGCGCACGGAGGTGCTTTTCGCGCGGTGCGCAGATTTCGCTACAAGAGAGATCAAGAAAACCGCACCCTGTGCAAGCGCGATTAACAGGCAGGAAACGGCAATACTAAAGAGAAACAGAATCATAAAAATACCCCCATCCGAGTTTCGCTTGTGCGTTGATGCATGGTACAGACGGTTCTGTGCGGCATATCAGCGCTTTACGAACGTTTGTTTCTTTACTATCTCGTATTATAAACAAACGTTCGCAATTTGTCAATCGAACATTCAAAGATTTTTTCGGAAAACGAGGTTTTAAAGGGCAGGTGTCTGTTTTTTGCGACACCTCAAGGAGATTTGAAAAGATGTCCTTGACAAGGGAAAAAGCCGGATTTCTTGCGAAAAACCTGTTGAAAAATATTATGTTTTTACACTATAATGTATATAAATAACTTTCTTTTTAAGATTGGAGGAAGCGATTATGAGTATATTAGGCTTTTTTAAGAAAAATGCAAATTTAGCAACCCAAGTCGAAAAAGAGACTATGGCGGAGATTCCAGTACAACGTGGGACTGCTATCTCAAAACGGATTGAACTGGATTTTCGAAATGAAAGCAGTATAAGAAATTGCTATGTCTCTTTTGATGTGGAAACAACGGGATTAAGTCCTATATCTGATCGAATTGTTGAAATTGGTGCTGTAGTTTTTCAAAACGGAACTGTACAAAGGGTGTTTTCATCGCTCGTAAATCCCGGCATTTCAATTTCACAGTCTGCATCTGCTGTCAATCATATTACAAACTCCATGCTCAATAGCGCTCCATCTGAAAAGGAAGTATATTCGCAGTTGGTAGATTTTTTGGGAGACGCTTTATGTGGTGGAATCGTAATGTGTGCTCACAATGCAAAATTTGATTTTGATTTTCTTTGCAATACACTATCTCGTCTCGGCTTTAATGCGAATATTGAGTATATTGATACTCTTAGCCTTTCAAGAAAGTATTTGCATGGACTGGAAAACTATAAGCAAAGCACAGTTGAGAATTATTTCGGACTGACAAATCCTTCGTCTCATAGAGCTGCATCAGATGCTGAAAATTGTGGTCATATCTTGTATCATTTGTTAGATGTCGCCAGCGAATCCTTGGAAATAGAAAAAAGACAACTTGAGCAATCAAAGCCCAATTTGCAAGAATTAGAAGTATGCGCCTTCATTCAAAATGTCATTTCTCAAAAAGGTGGAGATACGACATTACTTAGATTCAGAAAAAATAGTAGCGGTTATGTGGATGTGTGCTGTCTGTATACTTTCCTGAAAGTTAAATTCGCCAAAAAAGGTGCTTATATTCTGATTAGGAGTAATTGTCCTGCAACAGAAAATTACGTTACCGAATTGTGTACACAGAGTGAAGGCGGCACAGATTATATCCGGGTGTATTTTTCAAGCCCATTTGATTTGGAACCTCTGTCAGAGTATATCTATAAGGCATTTTTCAACTGTTATGAATCTATGGAGGAATACGCATCGTATAGCAATTATAGAAGGCGAGAAATCGAAAACAGCATTCGCTTCATGTGTGCCCTGACCAATGAAGAAGTATCTTCTTTGCTGAACGAGATTAAAGAGCACAACTATGCACCGATAACTATTTCTGTAGCAAATGAACGCCAGATTTCCTGTGACGATGTTGTAATCCATGCTGTTTATAATCGGGTTCCGCTGAGTGAAATCCGAAATGCTGATAATTGGGACAAGGGATTCAAAATGGGATTCCCGCATTGGGAAAAAGGCGAAGATGAGAGGAAAAAAGGAAACCTTGTGCTAGCTATAGAATTATTTGATAAAGCAAGATTGAACGGTTATGCCGCTCCAGCATTATACACTTCCTATGCGTTGGCATATCGGCAGCTAAAGGACTACAGCAACGAAATAGTAATCTTGGATGAAGGCATTGCAAGAATGCCAGATCAAGCCAGCGCATGGAGTGCTCGAAGAACTAAAGCTATAAGCTTACTCTTTGCTCAACAAGAAAAGGAACGAATAGCTGCTGAAAAGTTGAAACGACAAGCTGAAAAAGTGGCGCAGAAAGAAACCGCTGTGCCTGTTCCAAAGAAACCCCGGGGTAGAGCGATTTTGCAGATGGATGATAGCGGAAATGTTATAAAAGAGTTTGATTCAATAGCTGCCGCAGTACAAGAAGTTGGTGTAAGTTCTAAGAGCATTCGGGATGCCGCTAATGGTGTTCAAAAACGGGCGGGTGGATATCACTGGATGTATAAAACATAAGAATGTTTTTATCTTACCCTTCCGATTTTTGGGTAGGCAAAGAGTGTTTCGTCGTCTGCGGACGACGACCAAAGGTTTCACCTTTGGAAACGGACAAGCTTTTGAAAAAGCTTGAGCAAAACTTTTAACCATGCTTGTCGTCAGCAGGGCTGAAACAGCACGATCTTCCCCCATTTTTCCGTATCCCGATTACAGTAATACGCGTGGATACTGTCCTTTTGCGGGACGTCAAAGGCTGTTGCTGTAATGCGGGCGGTATCGGGCAGGGCGGCACGCAGATTTTCGCTGTCGCCGACGGCTGTAATGTGGATGGGCGCAAGCGCCAAAAGCTGGGGCAGCTCGCTGCGCACGATTTTGCACCGGCGCTCAAACACGACGGAAAGGCGGCTGTGTGCGACGGCGTTTTTGAGAAGCGCCGCGTCCGCGGAGGGGCGCAGTGTGCCGAGCGGCTGGGTGAATTCTTTTTCCGCGCTCATCTCCAAAAACACGTTGACGGCGCGGTTTTGACCTTCCCGAAGCTGACGGGAAAGCGCTTCTCTCTGTGCGGCAAGCGTGGTATAAACCGTGGCGGTTTCCGGGCAAAGCCGCAGTAGCGGGTGACTTTCCACGCAGAAAATATGCAGCGAAAGCCCTTCCTGTTCCGCAAACCGCGCGGCGCTGCACAGCACAGAGGCCGGCACGCGCAGGTCGCTGCCCGTGCACAGAATGTGCGTGCCGTTCGGTGTAAACGAGACAAAGCCGTCGTCTTTTAAGCTATCCGCATCGGAAGCGGCGCGATCCTTATGCAGGCATACGGAGTCGCCGAAGGTGATTTCGCCGTGCGGGAGTGCGCTCGGTGCAGCACGGGAGGCGGCGTTATACCGCAGCCACGCGGTTTCGCCCGTGCCGTTTACGCGTGGCAGCAGGCTGCACATGCGCCCGATGAGGTCATCCCCGGCGTAAAAACATTGCACGGAGACGGTGGCGCGCTCGGTTTGACCCGCTTCGTCGTTTAAAAGCGCGTGGCCGGTTTTCAGCAGCACGACAGCCGCAATGCCGGTGTTTTCGCGCCCGGTATCGACCGCGCGGTCGCTGAAAAGGCGGCGGGCGGCGGCAGGCGGGCAGCGGAAAACAAGGCGTGTGGAAAAATGGTCCTTCAGCTCGGCCGTGAACGTGTTGCGCGCGCTTTCGCTTACGCCGCGCTGGCTCGCCATGATGAGGTGTATGCCGTAGGTGCGCCCTTTGCGGACAAGCTCGCTTAAAAGCGCGGCGGTCTCTGTGTTGCCCTCAAAAAGCGACTGGTATTCATCAATCATAAGCAAAATGCGCGGCAGAATTTCGGACACCGCACCCGTTTCGCGCTGCACGGCGCGGTAGGTCTCGTACTTGCGGATGAGGCGGCCGGTCTCGGCGGAGAGCGCCGTAAAGCAGGTTTGGCGGCGGTGCAGCTCCGAGACATAATATCGAAGGAAGGACGCGGCGCAATCGGGGTCATCGTTTTCAACGACGGCTTCGACCGCGGGCAGGCGCGATGCGCCGTAAAGCGCGAACTCCGCGCCCTCTTTGAAATCGGCAATGGCGAACTTCACTTCGCCCGGCGTGTAGTTTGCAAAAATCTGCAAGGCGACGGTGTGCAGAAGTGCGCTTTTGCCGGAGTTTACATCGCCGATGACGAGCGCATACGGCTTTTCTTCCGTAAACGCAAGCGTGACGGGCTGACGGGTGACATCGCTTTGGCCGATGGGAAGGAAAATGCCCGCTTCGCTGCTCTTTTTCTGCCAGCCTTCGGCATGCGGCAAACGGGCGTTGAGGGGCAGCACGGCGGCTTTTTTAACCTGCGCGGTGACGGCGGAAAGCGCTGCTGCGCGGCGGGCGGTGAGATCCTCCGGCGGGACGGTAAAAACGTCTTCGGAAATGTAAATTCCGCCGTTTTTTGCGGTGCAGCACGCGGCGTTTTGCACGAGCGCGGGGAATTTCTGTTGAAAACCGTGCGGCAGGGAGATCGCCTTGCACACGGAAACGAGCACGCGCACGCAGGTGTTGGCGCGCATGAGCCGGATAAGGTCTTCCAGCATCTGCTCCGGGATATTCTGCTCCATGTTTTCGATGAAGACGTAGTGCATCGAGTTCGGCGTATTTTCTGCGGCGGCGCGACACAAGGCTTCTATGCCGCGGGTAAAATCCTGCGTGCTGCACCAAATTTCCGCGCGGCCGCTCGGCGTAAACGCAGCGAAAACGTCCTTGTACGCATTGCCGCAGTGGGCGGGATCTGCAAGGTGCACGACGGCGGCAGGACCGCTTTTAAGCAGATCGAGCGCCAAACTGCAAAAGAGCGCGTGCGGGGCGGTGTTATCCGTTAAAAACAGCACGCTGCGGTCGAGCTTTGTACAGGTAAGCGGCGCTGTAAACATTTTGCCGGAGGGGAGCGCGATGCGCAGCGTGCCGAGGGAAAGCGGGGCATGTCCGGCGTTTTCGGCGAAAATTGCAGCGCTTGGCGGTGTGCAGAGCACAGCGTTTGTGCGGGTGATTGCGGCTTCGGTATCGGCCTTTAATTTTTGCAGAATCTCCGCGCGGCGATTGGTACATTCGGCTTCAATCTGCCGCGTTTTGCGCGTGCAGACAGTGCGGGCGCGGGCGGTTTTTTCGGTAAACGCGGGCGCGTTTTCTATGGCCTCCGCGCAGCGGCGCATGTGCGCGTAGGCGTCGAGGATGGGTGTGTAGAGCGATTTGCGGAAATCCGGAGAAACGGAGCCGATGAGCCCCGCGGCGTCCGGCAGCAAAAACGCGTTTTTGATTTTCTTTGCGCCGGCTTGAATGGCGGAAAGCGCTTTTTGCATGCGTGTAATGAGTGCTTCCGCGCACACGTTTGCGGTGTTGTACGGCTTTTGCATGGCGGCGGAAAAATACTGCGGCTGCATGCGGTGAAAGTGCGGATCGAGAATGTCGTTCATCGCAATCTCGGCGGCGGAAAGCAGGCTTTCGGCATCGCCTTTAAGCGTGTCGTACTCGTGCGCGAAATCTTCTAAAAGCTCGTCGGTTGCGTCCTGTACGGCGCAGACGCGGCGTTCTTTGTTTTGGTCGTTCAGGCGCAGCGCGGTGCGGGTCTCCGCTTTCATGCGGCGGAGCGTTTCATGCAGCGCGGAAAGCGAAGCGGCGGTGCCGTTTAACGTGCGGAAAACGGCGGAAAACGGTGCATTCATGGGAAAACTCCTTTTCGAAAAATTTAGCCGAACGCCATTTTGACGAGCCCGACGATGCCGAGCACGAGCACGGCAAGCGCGAGCGCCATAAGGATGGGCGCGGCCATGAGTACGAACACGGCGGCGGGCGGCGCAAAGCAGCAGATGGAGACGGTGCAGAGGTAGGCAAGCACGTTATAGCGGTGTTTTTTCGCGCCCGTTTTGCCGTAAAGATAGATGCAGAATACGGTTAGGATGATAACGAGCGCTTTGGCGTGCTCAAATACGAACTGCTGTACGTAGTCCTCCAAAAAATCGAGGTGCGCGGGTGGGGTGAACGCTGCCTGCATCTCATGAAACACGCAAACAGCAGAAAAGACGGAAGCGGAAAGCGCGAAAAGCCAGTAAACGAATTGGCGCGCAAAGCTGACTTCGGGGGTGTCCTCGGCGGTGGTATCGGCAACGGCGGGGGCGGCGGTATGCTGTGTGCGGCTGCGGTGCTCGGCTTCGCGGTCGTGGATGGTGCCGTCTTCGGCAATGTAATAATCCGGCATAAGAGCCTCCTTATCGGAACGGTTCGGGGTCGTCGTCATCAGTCTCGGCGATGTCGCCGCCGAACAGGGCATCGAATTCTTTTTCGGCAGACGCGGGGTCAAGCGGCTTTGGGCGGGCGGTCATGGCCAAAAAGCGCTGCGCGTCTTCAAGCCGTTTTTTGCGGTCTGACGCGGAAGGCTTTAGCTTCTCAACATCGAGCCCTGTCGGAAAAATCACGCCTGCGGCGGCTTTTTGCAGCTCTGCTTCGCGGCTATACAAAAGCGAAACGAGGATGGAAACGGCGGAATACAGCGTTTCTCCGAGTGATGTAGGAACTTCCAGTGCGGAAAGGGCCATTTTTGCGCACAGACCCTCCGGGCGGCGGCCGACGAAGAGTGCGCCGGACTTTACGGAATCGTTTTCCGCGTTGCAGATCTGCGCGGCGGCGTGCAGGTAGCGTGGATCAAAAACAAGGGCGTTGCGACCGGGGAACAGGCGCAGGATGAAAAAGGTCTTCTCATCATTTAAGGTGACGTGCAGCTTCCAGCGGCGGTGCGCGGCCAGAAACTCGTAGAGGTAGCACGCGCCGGTTTCATCGGGCGCATGTTTTGCAAGCACGGTAAAGTGCGTTTTTTGAAAATATTCCTCCATGAGGGGCAGAAAATCTTCCGCGTGGGACGGGGCGGGAGACGGAATGTGGATCTCCTGCGGCTCCGGGAGCGCCTCCGGCAGTACGCCCGCGCTGAGCGAACGCAGAGCGCTGATGTACGGCGTGAGTGCGGCGAACGCGGTGCGCTCCAAAAGCTCCAGTGTGGCGCGGGAGACGGGCGCGTGCTCAAAGGTGACCTCCGTGCGGTAATAGACCTCGCACAAATTGGATTCTACACACACGACGCCGACCTCCGGCGTGATGCGCTGGCAGTAATCGGCGACCATCGGCACGTAAGACGTGCGGACTAAAATGCCGGGGTAGGCGCTTAAAAGCAGAAAGCCGAGCTCTTTATCCACGCGGGCGCAGAAAACGAGCGAGGTGCGGCCGTCCGTTTTGCGGTACAAAAAGCCGGGCTCCCCGTCGAGCTTTTCAAAGCTGTCCGCGGTCTCATCTAAATATGTTTTGAGCATTTCGTAGGTTTGGGTGCTGTTTTGTGTAGGCAAAGTAAAAACCTCCTTGAATCCGTTTGCTTTCACCTTTACTACGAACGGTGCATACGAAATTTTGAGCGCACAAAAGAAAAATGCCCTGTTCTTTTCACAGAACAAGGCATTTTAAAGCTTAAATTTAGTTTTGTGTCGGTGCGGAAGCGGTCTCTGCGGTGTTTAAAACGTGCTTTACAAGGCGGTGCGTTTTGAGGTCGATGGGATTCTGCGGGTTTTCGCACAGCTGTACGTAGCAGCGCTTTAAATCATCCGCGTAGCTTTGGAACGTCACAAGGTCGAACGCGCGCTGGCAGCACGTGAGCGCTTCTTCAATATCGGCCTTATTGCGGTAATCGCTTTCAATGACGAGCGCCGTTTTGGCGAGCGCCAAACGGTAGCTGAAGTAGCCCATGTGCTCGGAATTCTGCTCGGCAGCGGAGAACGAAAGTCCCTTTTGTGCAATGCGCAGGATGAGGTCGTATTCAAGGCTTTTCTTCAGAATTTCCGTAAGGTACAGCTTGCAGCAGTTTGCGGCGTTTAAGGGCTGCGGGCGGCCGTTTGCGGTGATTTTCTCAAAAATGACGCGGCGCAGGACGTTTTCGGCGTCTGCGGTGCGGTTTTTGTCGAGCAGCACGGTGGCTTCTTTCATGTAACCACGCTCATCAAGCGGGAAAATACGCTGAAAATCGCGGCAGACGGAGAGCGCTTTTTCAAAATACGCTTCGGTCTGCTCCGGCGGGCAGCACAAGGCGCGGGTGCGGCAATACTCGGCGGCGTCTTTAAAAAGCCGCGGTTCGTTCCAGTTTTCGCGCCCGAGGCTTTCGGCTGCGGCAAGATAGGTTTCGCCGTCCGCGCCGCTGCGGGCGCAGGTATTGAGCGTGATGGCGAGCAACGTTGCGCTGCGGGGATAGATTTTAAGTGCAAAATCACACACGCGCAAAGCGTCGAAATAATCGCCGAGCGCCTCAAAGCGGTCGATGAGGTTGTTGAAATCGCCGACAGTGCCGGTGATGTGGTTGTTTTTATCCGAGACGGCATCCGCAAGGCTGCGCATGAACGCGGCGTTTCCGTGCCCGCCGTGCTTTCTGAGCAAAGCGAGCGCTTCTGCGGCGGAGCAGATATGCAGTGTGTTTTGGGCGATAGGTTTAACAGGGGTTTCCATGTGGCTTTGCACCTCTTTTTATATGGGTTAGTTTGTTTTTGAACGGCTCTGGGAGAGCCGTTAGGGGAACCCCTTAATAGGGTTCCCCTAAACGGAACAGTCCACCGGACTGTTTCGTTTTCCCCTCCTGATTTTTTGGAGGCAAAAGGGTTTCGCCATTTGCGAATGGCAATTCAGGGCATTGCCCCGAGACCCCACGACCTTTTTGAAAAAAGGTCGATCAAAAACTTTATTCGTCGTTTGCGGTCAGAAATTTTCATTCAGCAGTTCAATGACATCGCAGGTTTCCGCAAGCATTTTGAAATTCCGCTCGCCGAGCAGGGCGCAGAGGATGACGAGTGCGACGCCGCGATGAACGTTGCTTTTTTCGCTGCACCGTTGCCACAGGTGGTAAAGCTCGCTTAGCTGCGGCGAATTTTGCAGCACGGCACCGAGTGTGGTTTCAATCACGCTCGGAATCAGCATACGCTCCAAATACGTTTTGCAGTTTCGTGTAAGCTCACGCCCGCGCCAGCCGCTGTCGTTTTGAAAATCCTGCTTTAAGTCGAGGAGCAGTTCGCTTGTACCTTCGCCGCCATACAACGCTCTGCGGTCGCTTTCTTCGGGGTATGTGCACAAAATGCGCGCCCAGATGCTTTCGGGTAAAATCCAGCTGTAAAACGCGTCCTCGGCGACGGTGTCGGCTGAGCCGGGCTCCAAGCTGAGCGGCGGAAGCTTTTCGATATAGCCGACGGACTGCAAAAACCACGCTTTTTTATACATACTGTCGCCCATAAGCAGCAGATAGACCGTATCAAGCGTGAACTTCGGGGCGCTTTCCGCAAAAACGGGCGGCAGGCTTTCGCATGTTTCTTCGGTTTTGGCGGCTGTGGATTTGATTTTTTCGACGCTTTCCGTAAACGCGTAGCCGATGCCGGTTTTGGTGGTGACGGCGCCGTTTAGCCCGGCTTTTTTCAGCAGGCGGCGCACGGCGGAGACGGTATCGTAAATGAGGTTGCTGACGTCCGAATCGACATCATATCCCCACACATGCGCGGTGATCTGCTCTTTTGTGAGCGTTTGCCCGGCGTTTAAGACAAGGTAGCGCAGCAGGCGGTTTTGCTGTGCGGTGAGGTCGATGACCGCTTTATCGTTTTTTAAAGTACCGCCCGTAGCGTTATACGTGACGTTTTGGATTTTATAAAGCTCGTCCACCGCGTTTCCTCCTTTTTTATGGATAACCCGATTATAGCATTGAATGTGCGGTTCTTCAACGCTGTTCGGCGAAAATCGAGAAAAAATCGAGACCGTTTCGGGATAGTACCGAGAACCGTTTTTTATCCTTAAAGCATAAAGAAAAACGCTTTAAGGAGGAACGGATATGGCAGCGAAGGTATTTGAAAAGAGCGCGGAGGAAACAGCGTTCCGCGCGGTTTTAAAGGAAGTGTACGAAAGCGGAAAAAACAGCGTTGCTGCGTTGTGGGCGGACGCGACCCTTTCCGCACGCTTTCAGGAAACCCTGTATGCGTTTCTTTTAAAGGACGTTTTGGGCAGTGCTGCGGCGGGCGTAAAGCTGCGCGCACTGTGCGTTTTTTGCGGCGGCGAAGCGGAGACGGCGCAGACCGAATACACGCACGAGACGTTCATCGGTCTGATGAGCCCCATTACAAAGGGCGAAAACAAGGGCACAGTGCGCCTTGATTTATTTTTCAAAAAGGGGGAGGCGCATTTTATCCCGACGCTGTTCGCGTATGTGATGAATAACATCCTCGGCGATCGCTTTAAAAAAGCCGTGCCGGACAGCTTAGACCGTGAGCTTGAGGGCGAAGACGGCAGCATGGCGCTTGGCGCGAGTCTTGCGGGCGAAGAAAATACGGAGCGCGAGGTGCTGGGCGAGATGATGAGCGCTGACATGGTGCGGGCTGTGTACGAGACGCTGCACGACCGCCCGGACGAGCTTTTCGCCTTTGCACACAAGCAGAGCGAGGGCCAGATGGACTGCAAAACGCTTTTAAAGACGCTGCGCCGCCTGCGCACGCCGGAAAAGGTTTATCCGGATGCGATGGCGCTGCTGGGCGCTGCGGCGCAGAACAAGGCAGAATGGGACGAAAAGGCCCTTTTACGCTTGGAACGCATTTTAAAAATGGATGACCGCCGTGCCGCCGCGGAGCTTTCCGCCTGCGCAAACCGCGCGAAAACAAGATTGAAGAAGTCTGCGGCGCTGCTTGCCATGCGGTAAGGTATGGGGTGCATAAAATCAATGCGCGTTTGGGTCGGGTGCATCGGTCAAAAAGCGGACGGGGGCAGGGGTATCGGCGTGCGTGCCGATGCACTTTTCCATCCAGATCATGTCGTACCAGCGGCCGAATTTATAGCCGCATTTTTTGAACGTACCGACCGTTTTGTAGCCGAGGTGGGCGTGAAAATCGGCACTGTTGTGGTTTAGGTACTCGTCCTCCTTGTCGATATAGCCGATGCAGGCGTAAAGGTTTAAAATGCCCATATCTTTGAGGCGCTGCTCCATGGCTTCGTAGATCTTTCTGCCGAAGCCCAGTCTTTTGGCGGTGCGGTCAAGGTAAACGGTCATTTCGCATGACCAATCGTAGGCGGCGCGGCCGATGAATGAGCCTGCATAGGCGTAGCCCATGACCTTGCCGTCCGCTTCGAGGACGATGTACGGGTAGCGCAGCGTGATGTTTTTCATGCGGTGTCGGAATTCTTCAAGCGACGGCACGTTGTACTCAAAGGTGATGGCGGTGTTTTTTACGTAATAGCTGTAAATTTCCAGCAGGCGCGGTGCGTCGGAAAGCTTGGCGTCACGAATCAAAACAGTGCTCATGAAAATACCCCCTAAAAGCTCAAATACAAATCGTAAATTTGGAAAAAGCATAGCACCGCCGGGGCGAAGTGTCAACCCGGCGGTGCTGTTTTGCGGCGAGGACGATATTTTCTCGGGAGTTTTTGCCGGCTTTGCCGAGGAGCGACTTATTATGACCGGAGGAGAGCGCTGCCCGCGGGCACGGTGCAGGAGAATATCCGCGTGCTTTCATGATTTGTTCACGAAAAGTTGGAAATTTTGAGATTGACTTTCCGCCAAAAAACGCATAGAATAGGCTAAAATAACATCGCGCCTATTTTAATCGCGCGCGAGAGGAGAGAGAACATGAACGAAGTGAAAACGCCGAAAAAGCCGCTTGTTTTTTATTACGGCATTGCGATGGTCGTTTTGCTGCTTTTAAACATGCTGGTGATGCCACTGATTACACAGCACCGGGTGGAGGAAGTGGACTATGGCACGTTCATCAAGATGACGGAGAACAAAGAAATCGGCCAAGTGGAGATTGAAAGTGACAAAATTTTGTTCACGAACAAGGACGGCAGCAAAATTTATAAGACCGGCCTTTTGAGTGACGACGGCCTTGTGCAGCGCCTTTACGATTCCGGCGCGGAGTTTTCCGGCGAGATTGTGGAGCAGATGTCCCCGCTGATGAGCTTTATCGTGAGCTGGGTGCTGCCGGTTGTGCTCTTTGTGGTGCTGGGACAGCTTTTGTCGCGCCAGCTCATGAAGAAAATGGGCGGCCCGAACGCCATGAAGTTCGATATGGGCAAAAGCAATGCGAAGGTGTATGTGCAGTCTTCGGACGGTATTAAGTTTGCGGACGTTGCGGGCGAGGACGAAGCGAAGGAGAACCTTTCCGAAGTTGTCGATTACCTGCATAACCCGAATAAATATAAAGAGATCGGCGCTTCCATGCCGAAGGGCATTTTGCTTGTGGGCCCTCCGGGAACCGGCAAAACAATGTTGGCTAAGGCGGTCGCCGGCGAAGCAAACGTGCCGTTCTTCTCCATGTCCGGTTCGGAATTTGTCGAGATGTTCGTCGGCATGGGCGCATCGAAAGTACGTGACCTCTTTAAGCAGGCAAAGGAAAAAGCGCCTTGCATCGTGTTCATCGATGAAATCGACGCCATCGGCAAAAAGCGCGATAATCAGCTGAGCACGAATGATGAGCGCGAGCAGACCTTAAATCAGCTTTTGACCGAAATGGACGGCTTTGAGGGCAACAACGGCGTTATTATCCTTGCCGCGACGAACCGCCCGGAGTCGCTTGACCCCGCCTTGACGCGTCCGGGTCGTTTTGACCGCCGCGTGCCGGTGGAGCTGCCCGACCTTGCGGGCCGTGAGGCGATTTTGCGTGTACACGCGAAGAAGATTAAGGTTGCACCCGACGTTGACCTTGCGAAGATCGCGCGCATGGCTTCCGGCGCTTCCGGCGCAGAGCTTGCGAACATCGTAAACGAAGCTGCGCTGCGCGCCGTGCGTGACGGCCGTGCCTCCGCAACGCAGGCCGACCTTGAGGAGAGCATCGAGGTTGTTATTGCGGGCTATCAAAAGAAAAACTCTATTCTCACAACGCGCGAAAAGCTCATCGTTTCGTACCACGAAATCGGTCACGCGCTGGTGGCGGCGAAGCAGACGAACTCCGCGCCGGTGCAGAAGATTACGATTATTCCGCGCACCTCCGGCGCGCTGGGCTACACCATGCAGGTGGAGGACGGCGACCATTACCTGATGAGCCGCGAGGAGATTGAAAACAAGATTGCGACGTTTACGGGCGGCAGAGCCGCGGAGGAAGTCGTGTTCCATTCCGTTACAACGGGTGCATCGAATGACATTGAGCAGGCGACAAAGCTTGCCCGCGCAATGATCACGCGCTACGGCATGAGCGACAATTTTGATATGGTCGCGCTGGAGACGGTGACGAACCAGTACCTCGGCGGCGATGCTTCACTGGCGTGCAGCGCCGAAACGCAGGCAGAGATCGACAGACAGGTGGTTGACCTTGTGAAGAAGCAGCATGCGAAGGCGGTGCAGATTTTACAGGAGAACCGCCCGAAGCTCGACGAGCTTGCAAAGTTCCTGTATGAGAAAGAGACCATCACCGGCGAAGAGTTTATGGATATCTTGAATCAGTAAAGAATTTATATAAAACGAAAGCGCACAGCTTCTTTTCGAGGCTGCGCGCTTTACTTTTTGATATGTGTTCTTTTGAAGAGCTTGCTTTTTGCAAGCTCTTCGGGAGACCCTCTAATTGGGTCTCCCACGAGTAAACAGTTCACCGGACTGTTTACTCTTCCGTCCTGATTTTGGGTAGGCAAAAGGGTTTCGCTTTCTGCGGAAAGCGACCAAGGGTTTCACCCTTGGAACCTGACCGACTTTTTGAAAAAAGTTGGATCAAAAACTTTTAGACACGCTTTCACGTAAGCTTTGTGTTATTTCTTACCCGTATAATACTTCGCAAGCCCGCCTTCGCCGGTTTCTCTGTATTTGGAGAACAAATCTCTGCCGGTCTCGTACATAGTGTTGACGACGACGTCGAACGAGATTTTTCTTGTATAGGTGAGAAAATTCGCAAGGCTCAGCGCGTTGATGGCGCGCATGGCGGCGACGGCGTTGCGTTCGATGCACGGAATCTGCACGAGTCCGCGCACGGGGTCGCACGTAAGGCCGAGGTGGTGCTCCATAGCGACCTCGGCAGCGTATTCAATCTGGTCTAACTCCATGCCGTGCAGCTCCGCGAGGGCTGCCGCCGCCATGGAACATGCGCTGCCGATCTCCGCCTGACAGCCGCACTCCGCGCCGCTGATGGAGGCGTTCGTCTTGATAAGATTGCCGATGATGCCGCCCGCCGCGAGCGCGTGGAGAATCTCGATATCCGTAAAGCCGCGGCGTTCCTGCATATACAAAAGAACGCTCGGCAGCACGCCGCAGGAACCGCACGTGGGCGCGGTGACAATGATGCCGCCTGCCGCGTTTTCTTCGCTGACGGCGTAGGCATAGGCGCACACAAGGCGGTTTTCGCGCGTTTCGGCGCTTTCATCGATGTGATTTTGGCGATAGAGCATTTTCGCTTTGCGCTGCACGTCTAAACCGCCTTTTAAGGTGCCTTCGGTCTCTAAACCGCGGGTGACGGCTTCGCGCATACAGCGCCAGACTTCCTTTAAATAGTCCCAAATCTCCGTGCCCTCGCACTCTTCCGCATACTGCCAAAGGCGCATGTGACGCGAGGCGCAGTAAGCTTTGATGTCGGCGAATGTGGAAAGCGGGTAAACGTCTGCGGGAGCGTCTTCCGTTTCGCCCTCCGAGAGAATTTTACCGCCGCCGACGCTCATGACGCGCTCAAAGCCGATCTCTTTGTCGTTTTCAATGGCGGTGAGCTCCAGCGTATTCGGGTGGGGGAGAGGCTTATCCGAAAGGTCGAACCGAATTTCCACCGGCAGCGGTGCAAAGGTCTTGACGAGAATGTCGTCCGTCAAGTGGCCTTTGCCCGTTTTGGCGAGCGAACCGTATAGAGTGACGAGAAAACGGTCTGCCTGCGGGTATTTTTCTTTAAAGCGGCGTGCGGCGCGCTCCGGCCCCATGGTGTGGGAGCTGGAGGGACCTGTGCCGATGCGGTAAAGTTCCTTGAGTGATTCCATGTGTTTTCCTTTCAGAAATCGGGTCAAATATCTTGCGGGGGCTGAATGACACCGTTGATGATGCAGCGGCCGTCGTGGCGGAACAGCACGTTTGCAAGCTCTTTTTCGGTTTTGATGCGGTACGGGAACGCCATGCCGGCTTTGCCGATGTTCGGCTCGTGCTGCTCGTGCGTATCGCCGCCGCTGGTGCCGTAAAGATGATTTTCTTTTGCAAAATCATAGCCGCGGCTGTTGTCTTCGTCGGAGTTGCCGGCGTTGTAAATTTCGGCGGCGTCCAACAGCTCCGGCTGCGGGAGTACGTTGGGGTCGATGTCCGGCGCACGGCGGAACGGATGCGCCTGCGAGATGAATCCGCCTGCTTCGTGCACGGCATCACAATAGTCTTTGATGGGCGCGACGTCGATATTCGGGTGTGCGAGCAGAAAATCGAGATCGATGCCGTAGGTGAGCACCTCTTTGCCGGAGCCGTAGTGGTGCTCAAGGCCGAACAGAATATCGAAATCCTTATCCTTTGCCCAGTCCTTTACGCGCAGATAGGCGTTCCAGTAGGCGCGGACCTTATCTTCCCACGGCAGGGTTTTATCAATGGCGGTGCTGCCCTGCAAAAAGTGATTTGTAAAGCACATGCCGGCGTAGCCGCGGTCATAATAGACCTTGGCAATGACCTCCGGCGGGTTGTATCCGCGGCGGCTGCACAGGCTGTCGTGCACGTGCATCTCGTATTTATACAGCATAAGGATGCCTTCTTTCGCTTATTTTTTCGGCTTTAATTTACGGCGCTCGCCGTTCGGCTCTACGATGACCATGTTATCGAGCTGTGTACGCAGGTTTTTGCGGTAGGCTGCGATATATTCTTCGCGCAGGGCTTTGCGCTCTGCGGTCTCCGCTTCGGTGAGACCCTCGGTTTTTGCTTTCTTTGCGAGGGCGTTGATGCGGTCTATCTTGCTTTGTTCCATAATAAATTCTCCTTCATGTGGGATCAGTCAACGTCGGAAACCACATTGTTCGCCCAAATGCCCGAGCGCAGCAGGATGGAGCCGATGATGACCTTGATGATATCTGCAAACTGTACGAGCGCATAGATGCCGATGATGGACAGCGCTGTGTAGCGGCTGCAGAAAAACGCGATGGGCAGCGGGATGAGCCAAGTAAATACGCAGTCAAACAGAAACGTGATGAACGTTTTGCCGCCGGAGCGAATGGTGAAGTACGTGACATGCGCAAATGCCTGAATGGGCAGTGCTGCGCCGGCGACGAACAGAAGCTCGGTTGTGAGGCGCTGTACCTCCGGCGTGGTGTTGTAAATGAGCGGGATAAACGGCGCGGTGATGGCGATGAGCGCGCCGACGCCGATGTGCAGCACGACGGTAAAGAACAGAAGCTTATTATCCGTGCGCTTTGCTTCTTCAATCTCACCCGCGCCGAGCTGCTGGCCGATGATAATGGAAACGGCGTTGCCCATGGCGAACATGATGACGCAGAAGAGGTTCCATACTGTGCCGGCAATGTTCGTGGCGGCGACGACGGTCAGACCGCGCGTGGAGTAGCTTTGGTTGATCATCGTGGTGCCGATACTCCAGAAGAGCTCGTTAAGCATGAGCGGCGTGCCGGTGAGGAGGATCTTTTTCACGACGGCACCGGGCAAATACAGGCTTTTATATAAGCCCTGTGCAAAAATAAATGTTTTTTCGCGGCGGTGGGTATGTATGATGAGATAGATTGCTTCGATATATCTTGCGATAACGGTGGCGATGGCTGCGCCGACGACGCCGAGGCGTGGTGCGCCAAAGCTGCCGAAAATGAGAATGTAGTTTAAGACAAAGTTTGTGACGATGGCGATGATGCTGGCGGTCATCGGGGATACGGTCTCGCCGGTTTCACGCAGAGTGCTGGAATAGCTTTGCGAGAAGCTGAACGGTATGAGACCGATCAGCATGACGAACAGGTAGTTCTTCGCTTCGGAAAGCGTTAAGACGAGGTCGCCGCCGGATTCGCTTTCCGTGAGGAACAGCGAAATGAGCGGGTTATTGAAGAACAGAAGCGCGACGATGGCGATGACGGCCATTAAAACGCTGAAAATCAGCTTGAAGCGCAGCGCATAGCGCACGCCCTTGTGGTCGCCCTTGCCGTAGAACTGCGCGCCGAAAATGGACGCGCCCGCAAGGCCGCCGAAGATGGTGAGGTTAAAGACGAACAAAAGCTGATTGACGATGGCGACACCGCTCATGGATTCGGTGCCGAGGCGGCCGACCATGACGTTATCGAGCAGGCTGACAAAGCTTGTGATGCCCTGCTGCACGATCATCGGGATGATGAGGCGGATGAGGTTTGCGTAAAACTCCCGGTCGCCGATGAATTTTTCTTTGTATTTTTTGAACATAACTCCTCCAAAATATCCTAAAGCTTGATTTTTTAAAATTTATATCATCAAAACAGAGCTTCGCGTGACACGGCTGCGTGCGCCTGTTCTGTTCCCAAAAGAGAACCGTCCGTTTGACGGCTTTTATCGGTCTTCGGGCGGCAAAAGCTCGCCCAAAAGCGCTGTGTAGTCTGTGATGCAGCGGTCGCAGAGTTTTTGAAGCGCTATGCGGTCGCCTTCTTCCACAGCTTCGCTCAACACGCCGATGACCGAAAAACCGGCGGCTTTTGCCGTTTCGGCGGCGTAGAGCGCGTCTTCAAACACAACGGTTTCATGCGGGGCGGCCTTTAAATCGGCCGCGCACTTTAAATAAATATCCGGGTGCTCCTTGCTTTTGCCGATGGTGGTGCAGCTTTCGATGACGGAAATGTACGGCGACATATCAAGGCGATCGAACGCGGGCCTTAAGGACGCAATGTCCGAGGCGGTTGCGACGGCTGCGGGAATGTGGCGCTCTGAGAGCGCTTTTAAAAACGTCGCCGCGCCGGTGATCTCGGGCACTTCTTTGGCGTAGCCCTCGCGGGCGAGTGCGATGATGCCCTCATGAATTTCCTCAACGGTGCCCTCAACATGGAGTACGTCGTGGTAATACTTGGCGCATTGCTCAAGCGAGAGGCTGTTTAGGGTGCGGAACAGATCGTCGGGTGCTGCGATGCCCATTTTTTCGGCGAACGCGAACGTGAGTTTATTCCACATGGGTGTGCTGTTTAAAAGCGTACCGTCCACATCAAAAATGGCGGCGCGGATCTTTTCGGAATCTTTGAACATGAAAGCTCCTTTCAAAAAGGCGGACAAAAAAGCCCGCCCGCGTGCATATACATTAGAAGTATACCACGCAGGCGGAGGTATTTCAAGGATATAAGGGGCGTTTTATGGAGCTTTTCGACACAAAATTACTCCATGCCAATGACCTTTTTAATGGCGTCTATGCCGTGTTGTACTTCTTTACCGAAGGCCTCTGCCATGCCCTCACTGCTTTCACCGCTCGTTTCCGGCTCGCCGAGCAGAAGGAAGAATACGTAATCGCCGTCGGCGTAAATTTCGGCGGCCTCTATTTTGTCTTTGCTTGCGGTGAAATCTTCGTCGGCAAGCAGGCGCTGCTTATAAGCCGCGAGCTTCTCTTTGACTTCGTCCGTTTTGCCCTCTTTGACTTTTACGGCGATGAACGTATCCGGGTGGGCCTTCTGCGCGGTGTTTTCGGCGTAGACCTCTTCGTAAAGCGAATCGTCCATGCCGAGCTCTGAGCGAATTTCATCTTCGGTCAGTTTCGTATCGGGATAATATTTGTCGCCATAGGCTTCACGCAGGGCATCGCGGAAGGCGGAAAGGCCGAGCGCGGTCTCCGGCATAACGGAGGTGTCGTTCGGGGATTCACTCACATCCGGGGAAGGCGACGCAGATTGCGCGGGTTTTTCACTTGCGGCAGATGAGGAGGACGAGCTTTCGGTCGTTCGGCTTGCGCAGCCCGTGAATGAAAGCACCAAGAGCAAAGCAAGCAGAGCGGGAAAAATTTTTTTCATATCGGATCGATCCTTTCTACAAAAATAGCGTGCGCGGCGGTATGCCGCGTTACCCATAGAATGCCCGCCTTTTTGCGGAATAAACGCCGAAAACGATGCGTTTTCTTCGGTTTGCCGGAAATGATTGAAAAGTTCAAGCTTTTATAGTATACTGTGAACAAAGCGGCTGAAAACAGCACGTTTCGCATTTGGAGGTGGGAAGTATGGCGCGGCATCAGGCTGCGGAACGGGAGAAAAGCGTCTCGGTTTTGGCATCGCTGCTTCCGTTTTTATCGGTTTTATACAGTGAATTTATTTTTGCATATTTTGCGCATATGCCCATAACGCCCGTGAAGGTATGGATGGCACTGGGACTTGGCGGCATCGCGCTGGCGCTTTCGCGCACGACACCGTTAAAAGGGCTGAACTTTCTGCTTTTAACCGTGTGGACGGTGGGCCTTTGGGGCTTTACGTTCGTGCAGTTTTTATACCGGCAGATGTTCGGCGTCTGCATGGGACTGAAGGCCGGTATAAAAGGGCTGGAATTTTTAGCCGGGCTTGTGCAGATCATCGGGCAGAATTGGCTTTTTTCGCTTTTGATGATTGTGGTGCCGGTGCTGCATTTTACACTGACGCGCAGCCTTTTAAAGAGACGCGTGAGTGTACTGGGCAAGCTTACGGGTGCAAACTGGATGGCCCCGCTCGGCGCGTGGCTGCTTTCTGCAATCCTGATTTTCGCGGGCGTTGTGCTCGGTCTGCGCGGCACGGCGGGCGAGCCCTCCGACCGGCAGCTTCTAATGACGCGCTTTGACGCGGAGGCGTCGTTACAATCCTTCGGCGCGGCACCGGAATTTTTGCTGGATGTAAAGTACAACGTGCTGCACATAGCGGGTGAAGAGACGGTGGAATATTACCTTGTGCAGGACGGAAAAGACCCCGTGCAGGTAACGCCGACTCCCGCGCCGGAGAATTCCTGAAAAAACTCTGAAATTCACCCGGAAGTTCTTGACCCGGGTTTCAGAAAAACGTACAATAATAGAGTAAAGTCGAATAAGTGGGTGTGTTCCGGCTTTGTCGGGACACGCCACGGTAAAAATGGAGATTTATGAAGTATTACCGTTAGAAAGGCGGTGCCAAAAACGAACACACAAAATCCGAACGAACAAAACAGAAACACGAATACGCCGAACGGCGCGAATTACACAAACCCGCTCCAAAACGAGTTTGAAAACTCCGCGACGTACCGCGTTATCCACAAGGTGGGCGACAAGGTGACGGAAAGCGTGAATAACCTCGACGGGGAGAAGATTTCCCGCGAGGTGCAGGGTGCGGTGAACGGCGTTGTAAACGAAGTGAACCGTGTGGCGGAGACCGTAAACCGCAAGTTTAACACGAACGCGCGGACAAATTATCAGTCGCCGCAGGGGCAGAATCCGGACGGTACGTATCACTATTCCTACACGCAGACGGCGTACTCGAATTACAAGCGCCCGAATACAAACCCGAATCAGGCTCCGAGCAGCGCGCCCGGCGGACCGTATAATCCGCCGCGCGGCACAGCGCCGCGAAATACCGTTTCGCAGAACGGTGCGCCCGTGCAGCAGCCTAAAAAAGAGCCGCGCAAGCAGGACATGATCGAAAAGTACAAGCCCTCAAACGGCCGCTATTGGCTGACGGGCATCGTGTGTATGCTGTATGCGCTGAACGGCCCGCTTTACCGCTGGCAGGACCTCATCACGTTTGTTGTGGTGGGTGCGGCGGCGTTTTTCATCGGCGGCAAAATTTTCAAGGGCAAAAAGTATTATGTGCCGGCGGAATCCGTACAGCCGGAGAAAAAGCCCGAGCCCGAAAAGAAGCCGGAGCCGAAAGCGGAGCCGCAGAAAAAGGTCTCCACCGGCGATCCCGAGGTGGACAAGATCATTGAGGAAGGCTACAAATATCTGCATGAGCTGCGCGACGTGAACATCCGTATCCCGGACGAGGTGATGACAAAGCGCATCGACCGCATGGAAGTGGCTTCTGCCGATATTTTTGCGTATATCGCGGAGCACCCCGAAAAAGCAGCGGAGATCCGCCGGTTTATGAACTACTATCTGCCGACAACGCTGAAGCTTCTGAACAGCTACGATAAGCTGAGCCGCCAGAGAGTGAAGGGCGAGAACATTCAAAAGACGATGTTTGAGATTGAAGGCATGATGGAGACGATCGCGGGCGCGTTTGAAAAGCAGCTGGATAGCCTGTTTGATGACGATGCGCTGGACATTGCGGCGGACATCAGCGTGATGGAATCCATTTTGAAGCAGGAGGGCCTTTCCGGCGAAGACATGAAAATGCCGGGCCTTGACCCGAACGACACAAGCAAAACACAGACAAAGTGATTTTTGACCGTGTGACGCACACGGTGAATATAAGGAGGACGAACAACATGAGCGACGTGAAATTGACCTTAGAGCCCGAGCTGGAGACCCCCGCACCCGGCATTCCTACCCTGACGCTGGACGGCGTGGAGGAAGAAAAGCCCGTAGCCCCTGAGAAAAAAGAAGAGGAACAGCCCGAAGTACAGCTTACGCCCGAAGAACAGAAGGTCGTAGACGACTTTGCGGAAAAAATTGACATTACAAGCTCTGCGCTCGTGATGCAGTATGGTTCCGGCGCACAGAAGAAAATTGCAAACTTCTCCGACACGGCGCTTGCGAACGTGCGCACGAAGGACCTCGGCGAAGTGGGCGATGAGATCGCGAACCTTGTTGTAGAGCTGAAAAGCTTTGATGCGGGCGAAGAGGAAAAGGGCTTCCTCGGCTTCTTTAAAAAGCAGGCAAACCGCCTCGATGGCATGAAGGCACGTTACGACAAGGCCGAAGTGAACGTGAATAAGATCGCGTCTTCCCTTGAGGGCCACCAGGTGCAGCTGATGAAGGACATCGTGATGCTCGATAAGCTGTACGAAACGAACCTTGCGTACCACAAAGAGCTTTCCATGTACATTCTGGCGGGCAAAAAGCGCCTGAAAAGAGAGCGCGAAACGACGCTGGAAGAGTTGAAAGCAAAAGCACAGCGCTCCGGCCTGCCGGAGGACGCGCAGGCGGCAAACGACTTTGCACAGCAGTGCGACAGCTTTGAAAAGAAGCTGCATGACCTCGAGCTGACCCGCATGGTTTCCGTGCAGATGTCGCCGCAAATTCGTCTTGTGCAGAACAACGACCGTTTGATGGCGGAGAAAATTCAGTCCACCATTGTGAACACCATTCCGCTTTGGAAGAGCCAGATGGTATTGGCGCTTGGCGTGGCGCACTCTGCAGATGCGGTGCGTGCACAGCGTGAAGTGACCGATATGACGAACGAGCTGCTGCGCAAGAACGCAGAGAAGCTGAAAATGAGCACCATTGAGACGGCGCGCGAATCCGAGCGCGGCATTGTTGACATGGAGACGCTGCGCCAGACAAACCAGTCGCTCATCTCGACACTCGATGAAGTTGTGAAAATTCAGGAAGAGGGCAAGACCCGCCGCCGCGAAGCGGAGCAGGAGCTCGGCCGTTTGGAAAACGAGCTGAAGCAGAAGCTTTTAGACATTCGCGCGTAAATAAAGAGAACACCGGCCGGGTTGTGCTTGCAGTGCTGCCCGGCTGTGCGTTTATAGGCTCTAAATTTGCGTGTCATGAATTTGCATGCAGACAGAAAAAAGCAGAAAGGAAATTTTTATGAAAAAGAAAAACGATGGCGTAAAAGCCGTGGGCCGTGTTTCGGCGGTTATCGCGATGGTGGTGTTAATTTTGGCGGCGATTCCAGTCGGCGCGTGCGTATCTTTGTCGCGCGAGCGCAACAATGTGACGGCGGAATACTACGGCTCCGACGACGTGTACGGCGTTTTGGACCAGGTCTCGATGATGGTTTCCGAAGCATCGAATCTGGTGACGATCGCGGAAAAATACAGCGAGACGGATTTGACGCTTGTAGATGCCGTGCGTACCGCGCAGAACGCGGTGAAAAAGGCCGAGCGCCCGGCGGACAAGTATGCGGCTTTAAACGACCTGACGGCGGCGGTGAAGGCGATGTATCGCCAGATCAAGAATATCGACATGAATGAGGAGGACGCAACATACCGCGAATCGCTGATGTCGAACTACAATTCCGACTTGGATTATCTGATGCGCGACGATTACAACGATAAAGCCGCCGCATTCAACGATGCGCTGCACAATTCGCCTGCGTATGCACTGGCGAAGCTGGTGGGCATCGGCGATGTGGAGCTGTTCGCGTAAAAGTTTGAAACGGACAGGGAAAGGAAATGCTTATGACAAAGACCGTACATCCTGTTTTGAAAAAGACGGGCGCTGTGCTGCTTACGGTGCTGGTGCTCGTACTTATGGCGGTGCCGGCGTTTGCCGCGGCGCTGCCGGATGCCCCGACGGGCTATGTGTATGACGGCGCAAATGTGCTTTCGTCCTCGACGGAAAGCTATATTGAGCGCACGGGCAGTGCGCTTGCCGAAGCCTGCGGTGCGGAGGTCGTGGTGGCGACCGTGGATTTCACCGACGGCGAGGACATTGCCGATTATGCGTATGACCTCTTTAACAAGTGGGGCATCGGTGACAAGAAAGCGAATAACGGTCTCTTGATTCTGCTTTCCATCGGTGCGGAGGATTACTACGCCGAGCCGGGCGTGGGGCTGACCGATGTTTTTACCGGCGGCGTGCTGGACGCGATGCTGTATGACTACCTTGAGGACGATTTTGCCGCGAAAGATTACGACAGCGGCGTGAAAAAGGTCTACGCCCGCGCGGTGGAGATTTTGGAAGACCACTACAATGTCTCGTATTCCACGGGTACAACAAATAACGCGAATGCGAACACCAATTATAATTATGCGAATAATCATACATCCGGCGGGATTTTATACGGATTCCGGCGCTTCTTCTCGCGGGTTTGGCGGTTCTTCTTTGTGGTTTTGTTCGTCATTCTGATTATTGCGCTGAGCGTGCTGCGTCCGCGCAGACGGTATTACCGCAGAGGTTGGGGCGCGCCGCCCCCGCCGCCTCCGATGGGCGGCTTCTGGCGCGGACCCCGTCCGCCGCGCGGCCCGGGCGGTCCCGGATTCGGCGGCCCGAGACCGGGTGGATTTAGCGGCTCGCGTCCCTCGGGCGGTCCCCGTCCCGGTGGCGGACGCTCCGGAGGCTTTGGCAGCGGCCGTTCGGGCGGCGGTGCGCCGCGCGCAGGCGGAGGCTCCACGCATGGCGGAGGTGCAGGCAGAAGAAGATGAGTATTTGGGTTTTGTTTGATTTAGACGGCACCCTTGTCGATAACAGCGAGGGCATCACGAAAAGCACGCAGTTTGCGCTCGACAGCTACGGCTATCCGAACCAGCCGATGGAGACACTGAAAAAGTTCATCGGCCCGCCGCTGCATGAATCCTTTATGGAATTCTACGGCTTTTCCAAAGAGCAGGCGTTTGAGGCGGTAGACCGCTACCGCGTGCGCTACAAAGAAAAAGGCGTGTACGAAAACCGCCTGTACCCCGGCATGAAAGAACTGTTGGAGGCGCTGAAAAGCGCAGGTGTGAAATTGAGTGTTTCCACCTCAAAGCCGACGGTGTTCACGGAGAAGATCTTGAAGCAAAACGGGATCTTTGAGCTGTTCGACCAGATTGTCGGCGCGAATCTCGATGGCTCCATGACGGATAAGACCGAAGTGATGCAGGAGGCCATGCGCCGCGCAGGCGGAAAGGAAAACAATACGTTTTTCATGGTCGGCGACCGAAGCTTTGATATGATCGGCGCGAAAAATTGCGGCGTGCCGGGCATCGGCGTGTACTTCGGCTTTGCGGAACCCGGCGAGCTGGAAGAAGCGGGCGCGGATTACACCGTGGAGACCGCAGAAGAACTGAAAACATTGCTGATGAAGCTTGTGACGGAAGCCGAGAATTGAAATCTGTTGACACTCCGTTCGCTTTTGATAGAGTGTAGTTAAGAAGAATAAAATGACTTTGCGGGGAAGAAAATTACCGCACGGTGCTCATTCTGCAGCTGAATAATGTGTCCGTTACGAAAGACGATGAGATCACCGTGGCCGTGAACGACTATCTCAATCCTTTCAGCCCGCAGGATGGCGTGGAGTACACGCGGAAAGAGAAAGTGAGATGCCGGAATATGTCGTCACGGTGATGAGCTCGCCGCGGACGGTGACGGTTCCCGTTTGGGTGGTTATACCGGCGGGTCTGGTGATTGCTTTTATCATAGTTTTTGTAAGAAAAAAGCGCGCAGCTTGAGAGCTGTGCGCTTTAATACTATGTTCCATTTCTAAGAACTCGCGTGGCGAGTTCTTCAAGAAACCCCTTGATAGGGTTTCTTACGGCGGAAACGTCCACTGGAAGTTTCCGCCTATCTTCCTGATCTATGGTAGGCAAAAGAGTTCCGCTTTCTGCGGAAAGCGACTTGGGGCGTTGCCCCAAGATCCCACGACCTTTAACCACAGTTGCCGGAAGCTTTAGGTTTCGCTTTCCATACCCGGAAATGCGCGCTCGGGGTGGATGGCTTTATACGCCGGGCGGATGATTTTACCGGCATTGATGAGCTCTTCGATGCGGTGGGCGCTCCAGCCGGCGATTCTGGCGCAGGCGAAGATGGGCGTATAGAGCTCCATCGGCAAATCGAGCATGCTGTAAATGAAGCCGCTGTAAAAGTCTACGTTTGCGGAGACGCCTTTATAGATGCGGCGCTTTTCGGCGATGACCTGCGGCGCGAGCCGTGCGACGCGCATGTATAGTCCGTACTCGTCCTCACGGCCTTTTTCTTTGGAAAGACCCTCTGCAAAGCGCTCCATGATGCGTGCTCTGGGGTCGGAGACGGAATACACGGCATGGCCCATGCCGTAGATGAGCCCGGCGTTATCGAACGCTTTTTTATCAAGCAGGCGGGTGAGGTAATCGCAGATTTCATTCTCGTTCGTCCAGTCTTTGACCTGCTCCTTCATGTCACTAAACATGCGTACGACCTTGATGTTTGCGCCGCCGTGCTTTGGGCCTTTTAAAGAGCCGAGTGCCGCGGCAATGGCGGAATACGTATCCGTGCCGGAGGACGACACGACATGTGTTGTGAACGTGGAGTTGTTGCCGCCGCCGTGCTCTGCGTGCAGCATAAGCGCGATGTCGAGCACCTTGGCTTCCAGCGGGGTGAACTGTTTATCGGAACGCAGGATGCGCAGAATATTTTCGGCGGTGGTAAGCTCCGGCTTCGGCTGGTGAATGTAAAGACTTTTGCCATCGTGATAGTGGCGGTACGCCTGATAGCCGTAGACGGAAAGAAGCGGAAAAATGGCGATGAGCTGAATGCACTGGCGCAGCACGTTCGGGATGGAAATGTCATCCGGGGCGTCGTCATAGGAATACATCGTCAGCACGCTGCGGGCGAGGGTGTTCATCATGTCGCCGCTCGGCGCTTTCATGATGATGTCGCGCACGAAATTTGTGGGTAATGTACGGTAGAACGAAAGCTGTTTGATGAACCCGTCAAGCTGTTCTTTATTCGGCAGTTCGCCGAAAAGAAGCAGGTAGGCGGTCACTTCAAAGCCGAAGCTGTGATCAGAGGGCATGCTGCGGACAAGATCTTCAATGCTGTAACCGCGGTAGAAAAGCTGTCCTTCGCAGGGGATTTTCACGCCGTTTTCCATGCGGCTGGAGCGGATCTCCGAAATATCGGTAAGGCCGGTCAGAACGCCGTTGCCGTTAATGTCGCGCAGGCCGCGCTTTACGTCGTATTTTGTATAGAGCTCCGGGTCAATCTTACCGTTTTTCACGCAAAGATCGGCGAGGGCTTCCATTTCGGGGGTGATTTCTGAGTATACGGATCTTGCCATGCAGTCCATCCTTTCTTCGTTTCCCGTTTGGGGTTCTGCGAGTTCTTTAAAATCGTTCAAAACTAGGAATGATATATTTTATTATAGCATATTGGTGCTGTGTGAAAATGTCGAATTTGTGAATTTTCCGCGTCAGAACCGTGTACATGTGCATAATTTTGTATGCCGTATCATAAGCATGATAAGACGGATATGCCACACAAATGGAGGCAGTGCGATGCGAAAGGAACGGATCGGGAAAATCGGATACAGAATTTGCGCGGTGCTGGCGGCGGTCGTGTCACTTTGGTGCATGGGAGATAATTTATGGCCGGTTGTAAAGGAAAACGGCGCGGCGTGGGCGCTTAGGGCGGCGGGCTTACAGGCGGCAACAAGCCAAGAAGTGCCGCAAACGGAAGCATCGTCTGCGCCCCAAAAGGAGGCCGTAAAAGAAACGGAGCCGGAAGCAACGGCGCTCCCCACGGCGACACCTGTGCCCGTACAGGAGAAAACAGACACGGAGCTGCCCGTACTGCCGGCGCCGACACCTGACCCGGAGCGTGAAACGGCAGCGGTCGCCGCGACCTTTATGGGCGGAGGAGAAGAGATAAACGGCTTTTTTGTGAAGGATACTTCGGACTCGGGGCTTGATTTATCGGAAGAAATTTTGATTGACCCCGATGTGCACGTGAAGCGCGACGGCTCGCCGGTGGTGCTGTTTTACTCCACGCATACGTCAGAAGCGTACTTGCAGTATGAATCGGACTGGTATTACCGCGACGAGAGCTTTCGCACGGAGGAAGAAGAAAAAAGCGTTGTAGCGGTGGCAAAAAGGGCGAAAGACGTGATAGAAGCGGGCGGGTTCGGCGTGATCCACGACACGACAAGGTTTGACGAGACGTATTCCGGCAGCTACCAGCGCTCAATGGATGCGATGCAGGAAAATTTGCTGAAATACCCCACGATACAGATCACCGTGGATGTGCACAGAGACGCGTTCGGTGAGGAGGACGACGGCACACGGTATAAGCCCGTGGCGGAGGTGAACGGAGAGAATGCCGCGCAGATCATGATCATGGCGGGGTGTGACCTTTCGGAAGAACCGCTGTTCCCGGATTGGCGGGAAAACCTGCATTTGGCCTTGCGCTTGCAGCAAAAAGGCGATTTATTATATCCGGGGCTGTTTCGACCGCTGTTTTTCGCGCAGAGAAACTACAATATGCACGCCACGCACGGCTCGCTTTTGGTGGAGGTCGGCACAGAGGTGAATACGCAAAGGGAGGCGGACTACGCCGGGGAGCTGCTGGGCGAGACGATTCTGGCGGTTTTAAACGACATAGCGGAGGAATAGCGGAAAACGGACGGGGCATACTGCATGCGGAGGTGTTTTGCATGCGCAAATGTGTGTGTTCCCGCGCGTTTTTGATGTCGTTTTTCTGCACCGTGCTGGTGCTGCTGTTCGTGTTCGGTATGCTGATGGTGGACGCTGAGGGAAGACGGCTGAGCTTTAATGACAACGCCCCGCCGGCGGAAATGCTGTATCAGGCGGACGGTAAGGCATTTTTGAAAATCAACGCGTTTGAGCTGGACGCGAGAATCCCCGTGACCGGGGCAGTGAAGATGTGGCGGTTCATTGAAAAGTTCTTTTGTTTGCCGCAGAGTTCTGACGGCGAGCATGGTTGAAAGTCTTTAGTCAAGTTTTCTTCGAGAAAACTTGCGGATTCTCAAGGCAGAGCCTTGAGTCGCCATTCGCAAATGGCGAAATCCTTTTGCCTACCCAAAGATCAGGAAAATAGAAAAATCGTCCGGTGGACGATTTTTCGTAAGAAACCCTATCAAGGGGTTTCTTAAAAGGCGGCAATGCCGCCTTTAGAAAAAATAGTCCATGCGAAATTTAAATTTAAACCAACCGTTCTTTTTTTAACCAAATTAAAATTGTTCGTGATTTTTTAACAAATATATAGTATAGTTGTTAGAAAGAGAACGCGGGCGGATGAATGCGTGATTTTGATGCCCAAAATGAAAAAGAGGTAGAATTTGCATGGCGAAAAAACAGTTTAAAGCGGAGTCTAAAAGACTTCTTGATCTCATGATCAACTCTATTTATACCCATAAGGAGATTTTTCTGCGCGAGCTGATCTCCAACGCGAGCGACGCGATCGATAAGCTTTACTATAAATCCCTGGCGGACGGCGCTACGGGACTCAATCGTGACGACTTCCGGATCTTCCTTGCGGCGGATAAGGACAGCCGCACGCTGCGTATCCGCGATAACGGCATCGGCATGACGCAGGAGGAGCTTGACCAGAACCTCGGCGTCATCGCAAAGAGCGGCTCGCTGAAATTCAAGTCTGAAAACGAAAAGAACGAGGATATCGACATCATCGGTCAGTTCGGCGTGGGCTTCTATTCCGCGTTTATGGTCAGCGACCACGTGCGCGTGGAATCCAAGGCGTACGGCGCAGAGCAGGCGTATTGCTGGGAGTCCGACGGCGCGGACGGCTATACCATCCGCGAGTGCGAAAAGGCCGACCACGGCACCGAGATCATTTTGCATATCAAAGAGGACACCGAGGAAGAAAAGTACAGCGAGTTCCTCGATACATACCGCATTCGTTCGCTCGTGAAGAAGTATTCCGATTATATCCGCTACCCCATTCGCATGGAGGTCGAAAAGACCCGTGCGAAGGAGGGTGCGGAGAACGAATATGAGCACTACTTTGAGGTGGAGACCCTCAACAGCATGGTGCCGCTGTGGAAGAAGAATAAAAACGAGATCACGGCAGAAGAATACAACAGCTTCTATAAGGAGAAGTTCTACGATTGGCAGGACCCGCTGAAGGTTATCCATACCTCCGCAGAGGGTACAGCGACGTATAACGCACTGCTGTTTATTCCTGCAAAAGCGCCGATGGATTATTATTCGAGAGACTACGAAAAGGGTTTGCAGCTGTATGCTTCCGGCGTGCTCATTATGGAAAAGTGCGCAGACCTGCTGCCGGATTACTTCGGCTTTGTGAAGGGCCTTGTCGATTCGCAGGATCTGTCGCTGAATATCTCCCGTGAAATGCTGCAGCACGACCGTCAGTTAAAACTTATCGCGACGCGCATTGAGAAGAAGATTGCGTCGGAGCTTAAATCCATGCTGGAGCACGACAGAGAGAACTACGAGAAGTTCTTTGAGAGTTTCGGCCTCAGACTCAAATTTGGTATGTACGAGAACTACGGCATCAACAAGGATAAGCTCAAGGATCTTGTGCTGTTCCGCTCCTCCACAGGTAAGATGCGCACGCTGAAAGAGTACGTTAAGGACATGAAGGAAGACCAGACCTGCATTTACTACGCGGCGGGCGAAACCCCGGAGCGCATTGCGCATCTGCCGCAGACCGAAGCCGTGCTTGACCGCGGCTACGAGGTGCTGTACCTTACGGACGATGTGGACGAGTTCGCGCTGATGGTGTTGCAGGAGTACGAAGGCAAGAGCTTCAAGAACGTTGCGGCGGAAGACGCACGCGTGCAGACCGAAGAAGAAAAGCAGGCTGCCGAAAAGCAGGCGGAGGAAAACAAGGCTCTGCTTGAGAAGATGAAGACGATTCTCGGCGAGCGTGTAAAGGACGTGCGCGTTTCGACGACACTTAAAAATCACCCCGTGTGCATCACGACGGACGGCGCGATCTCCATGGAGATGGAGAAGGTGCTAAACTCCATGCCGGGCGCGGAGCAGAAGGTGAAGGCCGAGCAGATATTTGAGCTCAACACCGAACACCCGGTGTTCGAGGTGCTGCGCCGCTTTGAAAATGACGAAGACAAGCTGAAAAAGTACACCGAAGTGCTGTACGATCAGGCGCTGCTTATTGAGGGCCGCTCCATTGAAGACCCGGTTGCTTACGCAAACAACGTCGCGGAGCTGCTTGCACAGTAAAAAATACCCCCATTAGGAGGACGGGCTATGAAGCCGAAAAGAAAACGGGACTTTACCGGCATGTTCATCATGGCGGTGCTGCTGAGCTTTATTCTGCCGCTTGGCTACCTTGTAGTACGTATTGTATCGCACGGCGGGGCGGAGGAAGTGCGCAGCCGCGAAGACTATGTGCTGATGCTTTTGCAGTGCCTTTTGGGCATTGCCGCCATTGTGCTGCCGCTGCGGCTCATCCGGCAGAAAACGCTGCAGATCCCGCGCGTGATGCTGGTTTTGTACATTGCGTTTTTGTACTGCGCGATTTTCCTCGGCGAGGTGCGAAGCTTTTACTACGCCGTACCGCACTGGGACACGATTCTGCACACGATGAGCGGTGCAATGCTGGGTGCGCTTGGCTTTTCCATGATTGCGATTTTCAACAATGCGGAGCGTATACCGTTGAATCTTTCACCGGTGTTCATCGCCGTATTTGCGTTTTGCTTTGCGCTTGCGCTGGGCGCGGTGTGGGAAATTTATGAATTTACGATGGATTCCGTTTTCGGCACCAACATGCAGAAATATATGCTGGATAACGGCACGGCGCTTATTGGGCAGGCAGCCTTGCAGGACACGATGAAGGACATCATCGTGGACGCCATCGGCGCACTGGTGATGAGCACCATCGGCTACATTTCCCTCAAGTACAAAAAGGGCTGGGTGGAAAAGCTGACGATCCGTTTTCACGTGAAAAAGCCCGAAAAAAACGGGAAAACCAAAAAGGGAAAGGATGAATGAGCATGAACGATAACCGGAACCACACGCCCGCCGGGCAGCCGGTGACGCAGCCGCTTTATAACGGGCAGCCGGTGTATACCGCACCGCAGAATCCCGCGCCGGTGCAGAACCCGACGCCGGTGTATACATATCCGCCGCAGGGCGGTAACGGCGCGCCCGTTTATGCACAGCCGGTGCAGCGGCCCGTATATTACGCGCCCGTGCAGACGCCGAAGTGGGCGGACCCCGCGCGTTTGGAGCAAAAGGAGCTGCGCCGCGCGGCCTCCCGCCTTTCGTTTGCGACCATGACCTCTTTGCCGATACAGGTTTTGTGGACGACGCTTGCAACGCTGATTTTAACGGTGTGCGGCGTGAATTTGATGGGGCCGAACACCATTGGCGACTTTCCGCCGACGGCGTATTACCTTATTTCGTCCATTGCGTCGTTCTTATCCATTGTGCTGCCGTTCTCGTTTTTTCTGTTCTTTGGGAAAAGAAAGCTCTCGGATACGGTGCTTGTGGAGAAAAACGGCGTGCTGAACAGTGTTTTGCTCGTCTTTGCGGGCCTTGCCGTCAGCGTGTTGATGAACATTCCCGCAAACCTCATCTCGCAGCTTTTGGAGGGCGCAGGGCTGAACGGCGACGCAAACACGGCAGACCTTTTGGCGATGACGCCCGTGCAGGCGCTGACGATGTTCGTTTCGGTCGTGCTCGTCGCGCCGGTGACGGAAGAATTTGCGTTCCGCAGCGTGACGACGGCTGTCATGCGCCGCTGGGGCGACTGGCCCGCGGTGATTTTCTCCGCACTGATCTTCGGCATGGCGCATTACAGCATTCAGTCCTTGCCCGTGGTGCTTACGGCAGGCTTTGTAATGGCGCTTTTGTATGTGCGTACCCGCAACATTTGGGTGAACATTTTCGTGCACATGCTCAATAACCTGCTTGCGACGCTGCCCATCGCCCTTGAGGGGCTTGTGGGCGCGGATGCGGCGAATATCGCGAGCAATTTGCTGACGTATATCGTGTACGGCTTGGGCCTGATTGCGCTTGTGGTGCTGCTTATCCGCAATTTCACCGGTCATAAGGTGTTCCGCACGCCCATGCAGCGCGGCGTGCCGGTACGCGGAAAGGCGTTGTGGATGTTCGTGAATCCCGGTTTCATCTGCTACTTTGTGCTGTTTGTCGTCATGTGTATCGTGACGCTGTATTCGTAAGGGGACATATGCCGTATAATGCCATGAAAAACCGCGCGTTTGTGCCGGAGGAAAAGTTCATGCGCGAGGCGCTTTCGCTTGCGGAAGAAGCCTTTTCGGCAGGTGAAGTGCCGGTGGGCGCCGTTGTTGTGAAGGACGGCAAAGTCATCGGGCGTGGGCGGAATCGGCGAGAAGAGCATCAGAGTGTGCTTGGCCATGCGGAGCTGGAAGCGATGGAACAGGCGGCAAAAGTGCTTGGCTCCTGGCGGTTGACCGGCTGTACGCTGTATGTGACGCTGGAGCCGTGTCCCATGTGTGCGGGCGCGACGGTAAACGCCCGCGTGGACCGCATCGTGTTCGGCACGGAAGACGAAGCTATGGGTGCGTGCGGCACGGCTGTGTCGGTGACGTCGCTCAAAAATGCCTTTAAACCCGAATTATACCGCGGATTGCTGTGCGAAGAATGCACGGCAATCCTGCGCCGGTTCTTCAAAGCCAGACGCGCGGAACGAACCGAAAAATAAAAGACCCGCATTGCAAACGGAATTTCCGGCTGCAATGCGGGTTTTTGCGTATGGTTTAAAAATTATGTAAACTAAAACTCCGGGATAATGGAGCGGACGAGGGGGCGGAGGCCGGTGCCGGGGTTCTCCTGCTGGTGGTAGATCTGCCCGTCGTAGGCGGGGAGGTTGTTGCCCTCCACCAAAACGGGACCGGTGGGAGTGATGCCCACGTCCCAGCCGACGTACCGCATGTTGGGGCGGACCTTCGCGGCTTTTTTGCACAGCGCAATCGCTTCATCGAAATATGGCACGCGGAAGTTTATGAATGGCGTGCAGGTATCGGGGTGCATGTCGAAATACATGCCGGTTTTATCGGACATAGCGGGGCGGCGGATGACACCGTCGTCGCAGATGAGCGCGTTGAGCCCGCCGCTTGTGGAGTTATCTACAAATGAGCCGTGGCGGCCCGTGCGCACAAAGCTGTACAGCACATGCGCGTCGCCTTTGTCATCTGTTAAGGTGCAGACGCGCAGGGTGTTGAGCGAATACGGATACAGCGCGCTCATTTCCGGGTGCTGCTGTAAGGCTTCCTCCACGAGCAGTAAGCCGTTTTGCACCCAGTTTTCGCGCAGCCTTTTCACGGCCTCTCGGTCGTTTAAATCGGTCCCGGCGCTGTCAAAGCGTTTGACCCCCAGACCGCCGAAGCTTTCCGGCTCTTTTAAAAACACCACGGGGTGGTGGCGCAGGAAATCGGCAAGCGCGTCCTCACCGGCTTCATTGAGGTCTAAAAATGACCGTCCGAGGTACGGCGCAAACGTGCGGCAGAACAGCAGCTTGTTTTCAAAATAGGGGCGGTCTTCAGGGCTGTTTACCATGCGGGTCAAGCGCCAGTTATCCTGCATAGTGAAGAATGTGTTTCTCGCCTTTGCGCCGTGGATGTGCGCAAAACCGAAAATGTGGTAATCGTAAAATCCCACGTTATACCGCAAAATGCAGTACAGCATATCCGCCATGATGACGGGTGTGGGCGTTTTGGTCTCCTTTTTGACGTCGCGAACATACACCATCATGCGCTTTGCGTCAAAACCACGAATGCGGCGCAGTAAAAGCTCCAGCTTCAGCATTTCTTAAAAACTCCTTACGAAATTCTTACAATTTTAAATAAAATACAAGAATGATTTTTGTTGATTTTATTATAGCATAAACCTGCTTAAAAGGAAAGAAAAAGATTTGCAAATAATATTAGCAAATGCTTTTGCAAATCGAAAACCCCGCTGCGTTAAACAGCGGGGCGCAATTAGGAATGATTTATGAATTATGGAGTTTTATGCTTCTTCAGACTCTTCCTTTTTCGGGGACACAGTGATGCGCACGCGGGTGGCACGCTGGTACTCTGTTTCTTCTACAACGACATGCAGGTTTTCAAAATCGAAGCAGTCGCCCTTTTCGGGGATGCGGTCGAGCTGCTCAATGACCCAACCGTTGATGGTGGAGGCTTCGGAATCGGACTTCAAACGGAAGTATTCAAGAAGCTCGTCAAGGTCGGTGGAGCAATCGACAAGGTATTCGTTGTCGCTGACCTTTTGAAACGCTTCCACCACTTCGTCGTGTTCGTCCCAGATCTCACCGACAAGCTCTTCGATGATGTCTTCCAGCGTGACGATGCCCTCGGTGCCGCCGAACTCATCCACGATGACGGCAAGGTGCGATTTGTTCTGCTGCAAAAGCTTTAAAAGCGCGGAAATTTTCATCGAAGGCGGGATGAACTCCACGGGCTTGATGATCTGCTTCACCGCGTTGCCGTCGCGCAGCACGAGGTTATGGAAATCTTTCTCATTGATAATGCCGACGATGCTGTCAATCGTCTCCTCATACACCGGCAGGCGCGAAAAGCCTGTTTCCGTAAAGAGGTCGGCGATTTCCTGCACGGTGCTCGTCTTATCCACGGCTTCCACGTCTACGCGCGGCGTCATGATATCGATGGCTTCAAGGTCGTCGAACTCGATGACGTTGTGGATAAGCTCGCTTTCGTTTTCGTTGATACCGCCGTCGTGCTCGGCTTCCTCCACGATGGTGAGCAGCTCGCTTTCCGAAATGGTACGGTCGTTGGAGACCTTTACGAACTTTTTCACCAGCTTTTTGATGCCCACAAGACATACGTTAATGGGCTTGAAGACGTAAATGAGCACGTTGATGATGGGCGCGGAAAACATAGCGAACGCTTCCGGAGCCTCTTTTGAGATGCTTTTCGGCGTGACCTCGCCGAAAATGAGCACGATGATCGTCATGGCGATGGTGGAAACGGTGGGACCGTTGTCGCCGAATGCTTTGATAAACAAAACGGTGGCGAGAGAAGACGCACTGATGTTGACGATGTTGTTTCCCACCAGAACGGAGGAGATGAGCTCGTCGTAATTATCCACGAGCTTATAGGCGAGCTTTGCGCGCTTGTTGCCGTTATCGGCCAAGTTTTTGAGCCGGATACGGTTGAGCGACGAAAACGCCGTTTCCGTGGCGGAGAAATAGGCGGACAAAACGATCAGAACGATCAACGCTATGATCAACCCTGTACTGTGACTGTCCATCTGAGAAAAAATAACCTGTCTTTCCTACAAAAAATTTGCCGCAGCCATATGCCGCTTGGCATGTATGATAATATCGTATATTACCACAATACGCGAAAAAAAGCAAATCGAAAACCTGTAAATTTTTTGAAAACGCAAAAAGCGCAGGAGCTTTTCAAAACTTCCGCGCCTTTTTACAGAGCTTTATGGAATTTGTGCACGCTCTTTCGGCAAAAACGTGAGCTTTACGCGCGCCGAGCCGTTTTCGTTCGGATAGTAATAAAGGTAAAGCAGCGATTCGTTTTCACCGAGGCCGCGCCACTGGTATTGTAAGGCGCAGACATTTTCGCCGCCTGCATCTTTTTGCAGCGCCGCAAAAAGCGTATCGGTATCGTCTTCGGCGGAAACGCCGTCCATGTTCACGTCGGTCGTGAACGGTTCGCCGAGCGCTTTTTCAAGCTCATCATAGCAGGTGCGCATGTATGAAAAGCCGTCGCCATTCGGCATGCACGGTACGGTGAGCTCTGCGTAGTTGAGCTTGCCGGCGGAGGTTTCATCGCCGCGGTATGCGTCAAATGAAAGCTGCACATCGGCGGTTTTGCCGTAAACGTCCACAGTATAGCCGGAGAGCGCCTGTTCGGTAGTACCGAGTGTTTTCAGCGCGTCCGCTTTTTCCTGTCCCACCGCACGGACAAACGCAGACGGAAACAGACTTTCCGTTTTTCCGGAGCACCCGACAAGGCATGTAAATATCGCCAAAAGGCAGAACATGACCGCAAATTGCTTTTTCATAGCCTTAAACACGTCCTTATTTTAGAGTTTAGAAGTAAAGACGATTTTGAGTGTACATGGGAAACACCTGCGTTCAAGATGATAAGATTTATCTGATTTAATAATACAATATACGGAATCACAAATCAACCATCAAAACAGATTGTTTTTTTCTTCGTTTTCTGTATAATGAGAAGTGAAAAAACAAGCTGTGCGGCGGAAAACGCTGCGGCTTTGAAACGATAAATCAGACACGAAAAAGGAGAACCTTATGAATTATACGGAAAACGTAATCGTGCCGGAGCGCACGCTTTTGGTCTCGCTTGACACGGGCGAGTATGACGCGGAGGAATCGCTGCGCGAGCTGTGGGAGCTTGCAAAAAGCGGCGGCGCGGAGCCTATTGCGACGATGATGCAGAAGCGCCCCTCCCCGGAGACCGCGACGTGTGTAGGCAGCGGCATGGTGGAGGAAATTCGGAATTTCTGCGAGAACAATGAGATTGAGCTGATTATTTTTGACCGCGAGCTGACGCCGACGCAGATCCGCAACCTTGAAAATGCGACGGATGTGCGCGTTGTAGACCGCACGATGCTCATCCTCGATATTTTTGCGCAGCGTGCGCAGAGCCGCGCGGGTAAGGTGCAGGTGGAAGCGGCGCAGCTGAAATACCTTCTGCCGCGTTTGACCGGCAAAGGCACGGCGCTTTCGCGTCTCGGCGGCGGTATCGGTACGCGCGGCCCGGGTGAAACGAAGCTGGAGACCGACCGCCGACACATTCGCCGCAGAATTGAAGCGCTGCGCGAGCAGTTGAAGAAAATAGAAGTCGGCCGCCACGAGACGCAGCGCCGCCGCGAAAAGGACGGCACGGTGACGGTGGCGCTTGTCGGCTACACGAATGCGGGCAAATCGACCTTGATGAATCTCTTGACGCAAGCGGGCGTTTTGGCGGAGGATAAGCTTTTCGCGACGCTGGACCCCACGGCGCGCGCGTTGAAGCTGCCCGGCGGCAAGACCGTTATGCTCATCGATACGGTCGGCCTTGTGCGCCGCTTGCCGCACCATTTGGTGGAGGCGTTCCGCTCCACGTTGGAGCAGGCTGCAACGGCGGACATCATTTTGAACGTGTGCGATGCTTCCAGCCCCGAAGCGCGCACGCACTTGGACGTGACAAATGAAATTTTGCAGAGCCTCGGCTGCGGCGATCGCCCGGTTATCCCGGTGCTCAATAAATGGGATCTTGTGGGCGATGCGGACAGCGCTTTGCATTTGACGGGTGCGGTGCGCATCAGCGCGCTGAAAAACGAAGGCGTCCCGGCGCTTTTGCAGGCAATCGAAGATAACCTGCCGGTGAAGCCTGTGGACGTGACGGCGCTGCTGCCGTTTGCAAAGACGGGCATTGCGGCACAGCTGAGAAAAGCGGGCGCGCTCGTCTCCGAAGAATACGTGCCGGAAGGGCTCCTTATTCATGCCCGTGTGGAGCCGCGCGAAATGGCACTTATAAAGCCCTATATCGTAGAAAACAATTCCGAAAGCGAAAATGTATAAAGCAGTGTATACAAATGTATAATATGCGCTTTATTCATTCGAAAATGCATACTTTTGAAGACTGAATTTTGAAAAATACACAAATATAAAGCCGAAAAACCCGCATGAAATCTGGAAATTTTGGCAACTTTCAAAAAAGATGAATAAATATTCAAAAAAGGGTTGATTTTTCCGGAAAACGGTGTATAATAATGACCGTTGAAACAAATAATTCTCCGCCGCACGATGACGGCGGTTTATGAAAAAAGGAAGGGTTACATCATGGCAAAGGCAAAGAAGGATATTAAAAAGGTCGTTCTGGCGTACTCCGGTGGTCTGGATACCTCCATCATCATCCCGTGGCTGAAGGAAAACTACAACAACTGCGAGGTCATCGCGGTTTCCGCCGACGTGGGTCAGGGCACGGAGCTTGACGGTCTGGAAGAAAAAGCACTGAAGACCGGTGCATCGAAGCTCTACATTGAAGACCTCAAGGAAGAGTTCATTCAGGAATATGTTTATCCCACCGTACAGGCAGGTGCGGTCTACGAGAACAAGTACCTGCTCGGCACGTCCTTTGCCCGCCCGATCATCGCAAAGCGTATCGTTGAAATTGCCAAGGCCGAGGGCGCAGACGCCATCTGCCACGGCTGCACCGGCAAGGGCAACGATCAGGTTCGTTTCGAGCTGACCATTAAGGCGTTTGCTCCCGAAATGACCATCATCGCTCCGTGGAGAGAGTGGAGCATCAAATCGAGAGAAGAAGAAATTGAGTATGCGGAAGCACACAACATTCCGCTGAAGATCAACCGTGAAACAAACTACTCCAAGGATAAGAACATCTGGCATCTGTCCCATGAGGGCCTTGACCTTGAAGACCCGGCAAACGAGCCGCAGTACAACCACCCGGGCTTCCTTGAGCTCGGCGTTTCCCCGGAGCAGGCCCCGGACGAGCCCACTTATGTGACGATTCATTTTGAAAAGGGCAAGCCGACCGCCATCAACGGCAAGGAAATGAACGGTGTGGAAGTTGTAACGACGCTCAACGAGCTCGGCGGCAAGAACGGCGTAGGCCTTGCGGATATCGTAGAGAACAGACTTGTCGGCATGAAGAGCCGCGGCGTTTATGAGACTCCGGGCGGTGCAATCCTTTACCACGCACACAATAAGCTTGAAGAGCTGTGCCTGGACAGAGACATGTTCCACTACAAGCAGCAGATCGGTTTGAAGTTTGCGGAACTTGTTTACTACGGCCAGTGGTTCACCCCGCTGCGCGAGGCGCTTTCCGCTTTTGTAGATTCCACCCAGCAGACTGTCACCGGCGATGTCAAGCTGAAGCTTTATAAGGGCAACATCATTGATGCAGGTGTCACCTCTCCGTACAGCCTGTATGACCCGGAGATCGCAACGTTCGATGAGGATGAGGTCTACAACCAGGCGGATGCAAACGGCTTCATCAACCTGTTCGGCCTGCCGATCAAGGTTTATGCACACATGAAGGCAAAGACCGAAAATAAATAATCCAAAAGTAGATTTAGGGTAGGCATTCATCTGCCTGCCCTTTTCTGCCATAAACGGGAAGGAAAGATTCAGCCATGAAATTATGGAAAGGCCGCTTCCAGAAGGAGGCAGACCCGAAGACGAACGACTTTAACTCGTCTATTTCTATTGACAGCCGTATGTACAAAGAGGACATTGAGGGCAGCATTGCGCATGCCACAATGCTCGGCGCGGCGGGAATCATCGATAAAGGCGAAAGCGAAAAGATCTGCGCGGAGCTTGAGAAAATCGAAAAGGACATCGAGACGGGCGCTCTGCACATTGACCCCGATGCCGAAGATATTCACACGTTTATCGAGGGCGAGCTGACGGCGCGCATCGGCGACGCAGGCAAGAGATTACATACTGCCCGCAGCCGCAACGATCAGGTGGCGCTGGATGTTCGTCTGACGCTGCGCAAGGAGTGCGCGGGGCTCATGGAACAGCTAAAAGAGCTCATCCGCGTACTGTGCGACCGGGCGGAGGAATATGCCGACACCGTTATGCCGGGCTACACGCATTTGCAGCGCGCACAGCCTATCACGTTCGGGCATCATTTAATGGCGTATGCCGAAATGTTCCTGCGCGACATCGGCCGTATGCAGGACGCGTTAAAGCGTATGGACGTTTGCCCGCTCGGCTCCGGCGCTTTGGCCGGAACGACGTACCCGCTCGACCGTGATTTGACGGCGAAGTTGCTCGGCTTCTCCGGCGTGAGCCGCAACAGCCTCGACGGCGTTGCCGACCGCGATTTCTGCGCGGAAATCGCCGCGGCGATTTCGCTTGCGATGGTGCATCTTTCGAGATTTTCCGAGGAGATCATTCTCTGGTGCTCGTGGGAGTTTAAGTTCATCGAGCTGGACGACGCGTTTTCCACCGGCTCCAGCATCATGCCGCAGAAGAAGAACCCGGATATTACGGAGCTTATCCGCGGCAAGAGCGGCCGCGTGTTTGGCGACCTGATGGCGCTTTTGACCATGATGAAGGGTCTGCCGCTCGCGTACAACAAGGACATGCAGGAGGACAAGGAAGCCGTGTTTGACGCGGTGGATACCCTGCGCCTGTGCCTGACGCCGTTTATCCCGATGCTGAAAACAATGCGCGTTTTAAAAGAGAACATGCGCGCCGCAGCGGCAAAGGGCTTCATCAATGCAACGGATTGCGCGGATTACCTTGTGGCAGCAAAGGATATGCCGTTTCGCGATGCGTATAAGATTACGGGCGAGCTTGTCGCCTTGTGCATCGAGCGCGGCCTGACGTTGGAGATGCTGCCGATCGCCGAATACAAAAAGGTCTGTGATGCGTTCGACGAGGGCGTGTACGAGGCCATCAACCTTGAAAAATGCGTGCGCGACCGCAAGGTTAAGGGTGCGCCGTGCCCGGAGAACGTCCGCGCGGCGGCAAAAGAAGTGCGCACGATCGTAAACGGGCTATAAATTCAATTTTACCTTTGTTGGGGGTATCAAAATGGAAAAGATTAAGGTCGGCGTCGTGGGCGCCACCGGTTACGCGGGCGCGGAGATCTGCCGCCTGATTGCGGGGCATTCCGCAGCGGAGCTTGCGGCCATCAGCTCTGTAAGCTTTGAGGGACAGGCTTTGTCGGACGTTTACCCGGCATACCGCGAAATGTGCGACCTCATCTGCACCACGCAGGAAGCGGTTGTGGAAAAAAGCGATGTCATCTTTGCCGCTTTGCCGCACGGCCTTTCGCAGGAGCTTGCTGCGGAGTGTGACAAAAAAGGCAAGGCGTTCATTGACCTCGGCGCGGACTTCCGCTTAAAGAGCGAGGAAGAATACACCGAGTGGTACGGCGGCACATTTACGGATAAGGCGCTGCACGAAAAAGCCGTGTACGGTCTGCCGGAGCTGTTCCGCGAGGAAATTAAGAAGACAAAGCTCGTTGCAAACCCGGGCTGCTACACCACGGCGGTGCCGCTTGCACTCGTGCCGGCGCTGGAAAAGGGCTATATCGAGACGACCGGTATCATCGCAAACTGCGCGTCCGGCGTGACCGGCGCGGGCAGAAAGCCGGCGCAGAACAGCCACTACCCGGAGCTGAATGAGGGTATGTCCGCGTATAAAGTCGCGTGCCACCGCCATACGCCGGAAATCGAACAGACGCTTTCCAAAATTTCGGGTGAGAAAATGCACATCACGTTCGTGCCGCATCTGCTGCCGGTGAACCGCGGCATTTTAGCGACATGCTATGCAAAACTCAAGCCGGGCGTTACGGAGGAAATGCTTCGCGCGGCGTATGAGGAAAGATACGGCAAAGAGCCGTTTGTGCGTTTGCTGCCAAAGGGCAAGAGCGCCGATATTCACAACATCAAGTACACAAATTTCTGCGACGTGTCCATCTTTACGGACCCGCGCACCGGTACGTTCATCGCCATCAGCGCTATCGATAACATGGTGAAGGGCGCGGCAGGGCAGGCCATTCAGAACATGAACATTCTGTTCGGTCTGGACGAAACCTGCGGCTTAAAGCTCGTTCCGCCGGCATTCTAAAAAGAGTACGAAATTAAGGGAAAACGATTTTTATATAAGGAGCAATTCAGTATGCAGTTTATCGAAGGCGGCGTCACCGCGGCCAAGGGCTTTTTAGCCGGCGGCATTCACTGCGGCATCCGCAAAAATAAGTCCAAAGCCGATCTGGCTATGATTTTCAGCAAAACACCGTGTGCGGCGGCAGGCGTTTACACGCAGAACCTTGTAAAGGGTGCGCCGATTCTTGTCACACGCAAAAATATCGCGGACGGCCGCGCACAGGCGGTCATCTGCAACAGCGGCAACGCCAACACCTGCAACGCAGACGGCGAAAAGAAAGCGTGGCGCATGTGCGAAATCGCGGGCGAAGCGCTCGGCATCGACCCGCACGATGTCATCGTCGCGTCTACGGGCGTTATCGGGCAGATTTTGCCGATCGCGCCGATTGAGAATGCAGCCCCGGCGCTGGCGGCACTGCTGAACGAAAACGGCTCCAACATGGCGGCAAAGGCCATCATGACGACCGACACCATCGAAAAAGAGTGCGCCGTAAAGATTACGCTCGGCGACAAAGAAGTGTGCATCGGCGGCATCTCCAAGGGCTCCGGCATGATCCACCCGAACATGGCGACGATGCTGTGCTTTGTCACGACGGACTGCGCCATTTCCGTGCCGATGCTGCAAAAGGCCATTAAGGCGGCGGCAGACACCACATTCAACATGATCAGCGTGGACGGCGATACCTCCACGAACGATACGCTTGCCATTATGGCGAACGGCGAGGCGGAAAACGAGGAGATCACCGAAGAAAACGAAGCGTACAAGACGTTTCTTGAGGCGCTGACGGCGGTTTGCAGAAAGCTTTCCATGATGATGGCGGGCGACGGCGAGGGCGCAACGAAGCTGCTCATCTGCAAGACGACCGGCGCGAAGGACTGGGAGACGGCGAAGACGGTTGCAAAGTCCGTCATCTGCTCCTCTCTGCTCAAGGCTGCCATGTTCGGCGAAGACGCCAACTGGGGCCGTGTGCTGTGCGCCATCGGTTATGCCGGCGCGGATATCGACATCAACAAGGTGGACGTGTCCTTTAAGAGCGCGTACGGGCAGGTAGATGTCTGCGTGAACGGTGCGGGCATCAACTTCAGCGAGGAAGAAGCCGCAAAGGTGCTGCATGAAAAGGAAATTACCATTTTGGTGGAGCTCAACAGCGGCAACGCGGAGGCGGAAGCCTTCGGCTGCGACCTCACCTATGACTATGTGAAAATCAACGGAGACTACAGAACATGAGTGAAGAAAAGAAGATCGGCATCTCGAACAGCGACCGCGCCCATGTGCTCGTGCAGGCGATGCCGTATATCAAAAAGTGGGCGGGCGAGACCATCGTCGTCAAATACGGCGGCAATGCTATGATTAACCCAGAGCTGAAAGAAGCCGTGATGAACGATATTGTGCTGATGCAGCTCGTCGGTGTGAATGTCGTGCTGGTGCACGGCGGCGGCCCGGAGATCAGCGGCATGCTGAAAAAGATCGGCAAGGAAAGCCGCTTTGTCGGCGGTATGCGCTATACCGACGCAGAGACGATGGACATTGTGCAGCAGGTGCTGGCAGGCAAAGTCAATAAAGACCTCGTACAGCTTTTGGAAAACACCAGCGGCAAGGCGGTCGGCCTGTGTGGCCTTGACGGTTCCATGCTGAAGGCGGATAAGCTGCCCGCAGCCGAAGACCTCGGCTTTGTGGGTGAGATTCGCGAAGTGAACACGAAGATCGTTGAAGATGCCATTGCTTCCGGCTACACACCCGTTATCTCCACGGTGGCGGCAGGCTACCACGGTGAGGTGTACAACATCAACGCCGATGTGGCGGCGGCGCGCATTGCGGCGGAGCTCGGCGCGCGCAAGCTCATTTTGATGACCGACATTGTCGGTCTGCTGCGGGATAAGGACGACGAAAACACGCTCATCCCGGTCGTAAACGTCAGCGACGTGCCGAAGCTGAAGCGCGACGGCATCATCAGCGGCGGCATGATTCCGAAGATTGACTGCTGCGTGGAGGCTGTGCGCCGCGGCGTAGAGCGCGCGCATATCATCGACGGCAGAACGCCGCACTCCATTCTGGTCGAGCTCTTCACCGATGAAGGCATCGGCACGATGTTCTATTAAGAGGGAAAAACCGCGCCCGTACCCGTGAACGAAAACGGCGAATGGGAGAAGCATTGGGGTTCGTCGGCGATAGTATCGGTGTGGAAGACAAGTACGGATATGTTTTCAACAGGGTACAGACGATATTGTGGAAACAAAAGGAATTTTGAATATGAGTTTTGAAGCAATTAAAAAGCAGGAACAGGAGTATATCCTCCATTCCTACGGCCGTGCGGACGTGGCGCTCAGCCACGGCAAAAACGCCGAGGCTTGGGACGTGGAGGGCAAGCATTACTACGATTTCACCTCCGGCATCGGCGTAAATGCGCTGGGCTATTGCGACGAGGGCTGGGTGAAGGCCGTCACCGAACAGGCGGGCAAAATTCAGCACATGTCGAACTATTATTACTGTGATAAAAACACACAGCTTGCAGAACTGCTTGCAAAAAACAGCGGCCTTTGCCGTTCGTTCTTCTGCAACAGCGGCGCGGAAGCGAACGAGTGCGCCATTAAAATTGCCCGTAAATACGGCGAAAAGAAGCACGCGTATAAGATCGTCACGCTGGAAAATTCTTTTCACGGCAGAACGCTCACCACATTGGCGGCAACGGGTCAGGACGGCTTTCATCGGCTTTTCACTCCGCTGACCGAGGGCTTTGTGTATGCCAAGGGCAACGACGTGGAAGACCTGAAAGCGAAGCTCTCTGACCCCGAGGTCTGCGCCGTGCTGCTGGAGAGCGTGCAGGGCGAAGGCGGTGTGGTGCCGATGGAGGAAGACTATTTAAAGGCCGTGCGTGCACTGTGCACGGAGCGTGACGTGCTGATGATGCTTGACGAAGTGCAGACGGGCATCGGCCGCACGGGCTACTTCTTCAGCTATCAGCGCGCGGGCATTCTGCCGGACGTTGTAACAACGGCGAAGGGGCTTGGCGGCGGCTTGCCGATCGGCGTATGCATCGCGGGCGAGAAAGTAAAGGACAGCTTTGCCCCCGGCATGAACGGCTCCACGTTCGGTGCAAACCCCGTGGTGTGCGCCGGTGCGGTGGAGGTCGTTTCCCGCGTATCCAAGCCGGAATTCTTAAAAAAAGTGCAGGAAAAAGGTGAGTATTTCAAAGAGCGGCTGCTTAAAATGCCGAACGTCGAGTTTGTGCGCGGCCGCGGCATGATGATCGGTGTGAAAGTGAAGGACAAGGACGCCCATGATGTGCTGAATGCTTGCGCGAAAGCGGGTCTGCTCATTTTGACGGCGAAGGACCTTGTGCGCTTTCTGCCGCCGCTCACCGTCACAAAAGAAGAGATCGATGCCGGTCTCGCGATTTTTGCGGAACAGATTAAATAAACGGAGGAAATTCCCATGAAACATTTATTAAAACTGCTCGATCTCTCCAAAGAGGAGATCATCGACATTCTGAACCTTGCCGACCAGCTCAAGTATGAGACAAAGCACGGCATCGAGCACCACCACTTAAAGGGCAAGTGCCTTGCCATGATTTTTGAGAAGTCTTCCACCAGAACGCGCGTTTCGTTTGAAGTGGGCATCAATCAGCTCGGCGGCTATGCCGTTGTGCTCGCGGGCGAAGGCTCGCAGATCGGTCGCGGCGAGCCGGTGCAGGACACCGCACGCGTGCTTTCCCGCTATGTGGACGGCATCATGATCCGCACCTTCGAACAGAAGGAGGTTGAAGACCTCGCAAAGTACGGCTCCGTGCCGGTCATCAACGGTTTGACGGATTTCTGCCACCCGTGCCAGATCTTAGCCGACCTCATGACGATCCGCGAATATAAGGGCTCGTTCGACGGCCTGAAGATGTGCTTCATCGGCGACGGCAACAACATGATGAACTCCCTCATCGTCGGCGGCCTGAAGGTTGGCATGGAAGTTGCTGTGGCTTGCCCGGAGGGTTACCGCCCGCCGCAGGAGATTCTCGATTTTGCCGCCGGTTATGACTGCTTCACGCTGACCGATGACCCGATGGTTGCCGCAAAGGACGCAGATGTCGTTATTACCGACGTGTGGACATCTATGGGTCAGGAAGAAGAGCGCGCAGCACGCGAAAAGGCGTTTGCAGGCTATTGCATCGATGAGAAGATCATGGGCGTTGCAAAGAGCGATGCCATTGTACAGCACTGTCTGCCGGCACACCGCGGCGAGGAGATTACCGAAGAGGTGTTCGAGGCGAACGCAGGCCCAATCTTCGACGAAGCGGAGAACCGCCTGCATGCACAAAAGGCTGTTATGGCCACGTTAATGAAAGATTGATTGTACAAAACGCTGTGTTTTCGCACGGCGTTTTGTATTTGCCTTTTGAGAAATTATGCGGTATAATTAAAAACAGAAATATCGCGCACGATATGTGCGTGAAATAACCGTTTCAGCCATTACGCGCAAAGCAATTGCACGTCGTATATTTATGCAGACGCAAATGCGCCGGAGAGGAGACAGCTTATGCTCAGAGAACAGTTGTGGTTTGATTTTTGTGACGATTTGCCCATTGAGATCGAGCAGAGGATTGACGAGGGCATTTTGGAAGCGGAACGCTTTAAAGAGCGTGCCGAGCAGGTAAAGGAAATGCCGCGCGGCGCGGCGCGTACCGCCGCAGGCACAGAGCTTTTAGAGCAGCTTTGTGCGCTTGAAAACCCGCAGGACAAAGACGAGCCGTCCGACCTTCCGGGCATCAAGGCGGCATCTGTCGGTGAGCCGAAAGAGAAAGCCGAAGCGGATTGCGACAAAATCTACGGCGCGTGGCTCGGCCGCTGTGCGGGTTGCCTGTTGGGTCAGCCGGTAGAGGGCTGGCGGCGTGCACGCATCAACGGGCTTTTGAAAGAGACCGGCAACCTGCCGCTGCAAAACTACATTTCGTCCGACATCGGGCCTGTTCTGCGCGAAAAATACAACGTGCGCGACGACGGACACGCCTACGGCGCGGAGAAAACCGGGTGGATCAACAACGTCTCTTACATGCCGGAGGACGATGACACGAACTACACGCTCATCGCGTTAAAGCTCGTCGAGCAGTACGGGCGCGATTTCACACCCGATGACGCGGCGGAAAACTGGCTGATGAACCTGCCGCTTTTACACCTGTGCACGGCGGAGCGCGTGGCATATATCAACCTCGCACAATCCGTTTTCCCTCCGGAATCGGCGTTGTACCGCAACCCGTACAGGGAGTGGATCGGCGCACAGATCAGGGGCGATCTGTTCGGCTATATTTGCCCCGGCGATATGGAAACGGCGGCGGAAATGGCATGGCGCGATGCGTCCATCTCTCACGTAAAAAACGGCATCTACGGCGAAATGTGGATTGCCTCGATGCTTGCGAAAGCGGCGGTTAACGACGACATGCCGACCATCATTCGCTCCGGCATGAAGCAGATCCCGAAAAAGAGTCGTCTTTATGAAGAGCTTGCGGAAATTTTGAGCCGCTTTGAAAGCGGCGACACCGCTGAGGAGACGAAAGCATATATCCTCGGCAAGTACGATGAAAATAATCAGCACCACTGGTGTCACACCGTCTCGAATGCGGCAATCGTCGCGATGGGCTTATTGTGGGGCAAGAAGGACTTCACCTACACGATGGAGCTGTGCCTGACGATGGGCTTTGACACGGACTGCAACTGCGCCACGGCGGGCTCTGTGCTTGGTATGGTACTGGGTGCACAGCTTTTGCCGGAGGTCTGGACGGCGCCGCTCAACGACCGTGTGCTTTCCGGCGTGGACGGCTTCGGACTCGTGCATATTTCGGATATGGCAGCGCGTACACAGGCGCTCGCCGAGTAAAAAATAATAAGTTTTTTGCGGGCACACGGCTTTTTGGCGGTGTGTCCGCTTTTTATACGGAAAACCCGCGTGCCGTTCACAATTTTTTCGGAATTTTCGGCTATTCAAAAGGGCTGAGATATGATATACTATAAGGCAGTATGGGCTTTTCTGCCCTTTGGTTTTGAAAGGAAAAACGGCATGATCGTTCTCGGCATCGACCCCGGCTACGCCATTGTCGGCTACGGCGTGGTGGAAATGAAAAATAACCGTTACCGCACGTTGGAGCACGGCGCGGTGACAACCAAAGCGGGTACGGATTTCAACCGCCGTTTGGAGATCATTTACGACGGCATCGCGCAGGTTTTGGCGCAGTATCACCCGGATGCAATCTCCGTGGAAAAGCTCTATTTTTCAAACAATAAAACGACCGGCATCGGTGTGGCGGAAGCCCGTGGCGTCATTTTGCTTGCGGCGCAGAAGGCCCGCGTGCCTGTTTTTGAATACACCCCCGTGCAGGTGAAATTGGCCGTTACGGGATACGGCAAGGCCTTAAAGCCGCAGGTGATGGAAATGACCCGCCGTCTTTTGTGCCTGCGCGAGGTGCCGAAGCCGGACGACACGGCGGACGCGCTCGCCATTGCCATTTGCCACTGCCATGCCTCCGGCACGGCGCTGCGGCAGTTTTTGAGGTAACGCCGTCTATTTAGACAGAGAGTACAGAGGGTATAGAAAGGACAAAAGCGATGTTTTACAGTCTTACCGGGAAACTTGTACACATGGAGCCGGGCGTTGTCGCTATTGAATGCGGTGGCGTGGCGTTTAAGTGCTTCACTTCCATGAACACGCAGAAAAACATGCCGCGCATCGGCGAAACGGCTACGGTCTATACGCATTTAAACGTGCGCGAGGACGCGCTTGATTTATACGGCTTCTCTACAAAAAGCGAGCTGAACTGCTACAAGATGCTGACGACTATCAGCGGCGTGGGCCCGAAGGCGGCGCTCTCCATTTTATCCGAAATGACCCCGGAGGGCGTTGCTATGGCGGCGGCCTCCGGCGACAGCAAAAAGTTTACAAAGGCGAGCGGCGTGGGCCCGAAGCTTGCACAGCGCATCGTGCTGGAATTGAAAGACCGCGTGAAGAAGATGGGCTTTACGGGCGGCACGCTGGAGCTGACCGGCACGGACGACGCGGGCATTGTTTCCGCGTCTCAGAACGCCGCGCAGGCCGTACAGGCGCTTATTGTGCTCGGTTATACACAGTCCGAGGCCGCGCAGGCCGTGGCGAAGCTGGACGGCTCCCTCTCTACGGAAGAACTTATTCGCGGCGCTTTAAAGAGTATGGCAAGCCGCTTTTAATACACGCTGAAAGGAGAGTGCTTTTCGCGTGACGTTTGACAGAGACAACGAAATGGATTTTGAAAACCGCGTCATTGCGCCGGAGTATGTGCCGGAGGACGCGGAGGTGGAAAACCCGCTGCGCCCGCGTACCTTTGCGGACTATGTGGGCCAGGAAAAGGTAAAAGAAAACTTAGAGGTGTTCATTCAGGCGGCAAAGCAAAGAAAAGAATCGCTTGACCACGTTTTGCTCTACGGCCCGCCGGGTCTCGGCAAAACGACGCTTGCGGGCATCATTGCAAACGAACTCGGTGTCAATCTGCGCATCACGAGCGGCCCGGCTATCGAAAAGCCGGGCGACCTCGCCGCATTATTGACGAATCTGAACCCCGGCGACGTGCTGTTCATCGATGAGATTCACCGTCTGCCGCGCAGTGTGGAGGAGATCTTGTACCCCGCCATGGAGGACTTTGCGCTCGACATTATTACAGGCAAGGGGCAAATGGCGGCGTCCTATCATCTGCCGCTGCCGCGCTTTACGCTTGTCGGCGCAACGACGAGAGCCGGTCAGCTTTCTGCGCCGCTGCGCGACCGTTTCGGCGTGGTGCTGCGTTTGGAGCTCTACGAGCCGAAGGAGCTTGCGAAAATCGTCACCCGCAGCGCCGGCATTTTAGGCATTGACATTGAAGCGGACGGTGCGCTGGAGATTGCCTCGCGCTCGCGCGGTACGCCGCGTATCGCAAACCGCATGTTAAAGCGCGTGCGCGACTTTGCGCAGATCATGAGCGACGGCGTTATCACATACAGCACGGCGAAGATTGCGCTTGACCGCCTCGAGATTGACGAGCTTGGGCTCGATTCCGGCGACAGACGCATGCTGAATGCGATTATCCAGTATTATAACGGCGGCCCCGTGGGCGTGGAAACGCTGGCGGCGGCCATTGGCGAGGAAGCCGTGACGATCGAAGACGTTGTGGAGCCGTATCTGATGCAGATCGGCTTTTTGCAGCGTACCCCGCGCGGCCGCTGTGCCACACGCGCGGCTTACTTGCACCTCGGACTTACGCCGCCGGGAACCGTTGCGGACGATAACCCGAGATTCGACGTATGACACTCTTTTGGAAACGCGTGCAATCGGCATGCGGGGGAACAGGTTGAAAAGAATCAAAAAAGTCACCCCTTAAAATTTTTGACATAAAAAGGAGCATACGATTATGGGAAGATTATTCGGTACAGACGGTGTTCGCGGTGTCGCGAACCATGACCTCACCTGCGAGCTTGCAATGAAGCTTGGCCGTGCGGCCGCTGCCGTGCTCATCAACAAATCAAACCGTCACCCGCGCGTCATCATCGGCAAGGATACCCGCCTTTCGAGCGACATGCTGGAAAACGCCATGGCGGCCGGCCTGTGCAGCGTAGGCGCATCGGTCGTTCTGCTGGGCGTTGTGCCTACCCCGGCCGTGGCGTACCTTGTGGAAAAATACAAGGCAGACGCCGGTGTGATGATCTCTGCATCACACAACTCTTACGAGTATAACGGCATTAAAATTTTCAGCGGCGACGGCTACAAGCTGCCGGACGACCTTGAGGAGCGCATTGAGTCTCTGATCCTCGGCGAAGCGGCTCTGCCGCCGCTGCCCGCAGACAGCGACCTCGGCACGGTGTCGTATGCGCCGAACGCGCTGCGCGATTACATCGATCACGTGAAGTCCACGGTGCACTTCTCGCTGACAGGCCTTGAAATCGCGCTCGACTGTGCGAACGGCTCCTCCGCGATGACGGCGGAAACACTGTTTACGGAGCTCGGCGCCAAGGTGCACATGCTGCATGATGAGCCGAACGGCACGAACATCAACGATAACTGCGGTTCCACCCACATGGAATCGCTCGTGGAATATGTGAAGACGCATAAGGTCGACGCGGGCATCGCGTTTGACGGCGACGCCGACCGCTGCCTTGCCGTGGACGAAAACGGCGAAGTCATCGACGGCGACTTCATCATGGCAATCTGCGGCCTCGATATGAAGAGCCGCGGTAAGCTGAATAAGGACTGCATCGTCGGCACCATCATGACGAACCTCGGCTTTGTAAAGTGCTGCGAAGCAAACGGCATCCACTTTGAAGCGACGAAGGTCGGCGATCGTTACGTGCTGGAAGAAATGCTGCTTGAAAACTACAGCTTTGGCGGCGAGCAGAGCGGCCACGTCATTTTCCGCGATTTCGCAACGACCGGCGACGGCCAGCTGACGGCGGCGCAACTTTTGAGCATCTTAAAGCAGCGCGAAGCAAAGCTTTCTTCCCTCAAGACCGTCATGGAGCGTTACCCGCAGACGATGGTGAATATCAAGGTCTCGCCGGAGGGCAAGCTGGCGTTCCACACCGACCCGAAGGTGAAGAAGGCTATTCAGCAGGCAACCGCAACGCTGAACGGCGAAGGCCGCGTCATTGTGCGCCCGTCCGGCACAGAGCCGCTGCTGCGCGTCATGGTGGAAGGCAGAGATTTGACGCTGATTGAAAAGCTTGCAAACGATATTTCTGAAGTGATTAAGGAAGAATTGGTCTGATGAGAGCTGCAAACTGGAAAGACTATGAATTGATTGATACCGGCTCCGGCGAGCGGTTGGAGCGGTGGGGAGACATTCTCCTCATCCGCCCCGATCCGCAGATCATTTGGAAGTCGGAGAAAAAAGATCCCCGTTGGCGTTCCGCTCACGCGCGCTATAAGCGCTCCTCTACGGGCGGCGGCAAATGGGAGGTTTATAAAAAGCTGCCGGACGTGTGGAAAATCACGCGCGGCGACCTCACGTTCCGCTTAAAGCCCATGGGCTTTAAGCACACGGGCGTTTTCCCGGAGCAGGCCGTGAACTGGGATTACACCGCGGCGCGCATCCGCGCGGCAAAGGAGAAAAATCCCGAGCGCGAAATTAAAATTCTAAACTTATTCGGCTACACCGGCGCGGCGACGCTCGCGTGTATGGAAGCGGGCGCGACGGTCACGCACGTAGATGCCTCCAAGGGCATGGTGCAGTGGGCGCGCGAAAACGCAGCGGCATCGAATTTGGCAGAGCGCCCGGTGCGCTGGCTTGTCGATGACTGCGTGAAATTCGTGCAGCGCGAAATTCGCCGCGGCAACCATTACGACGGCATCATCATGGACCCGCCGTCCTACGGACGCGGCCCCGGCGGCGAGGTGTGGAAGCTCGAGGAACAGCTTTACGGTCTTGTTGAAATGTGCGTGCCGGTTTTGACGGACGATCCGCTGTTCTTTATTTTGAATTCGTACACAACGGGACTTTCTCCGTCCGTTATGGCGTATCTGCTCGGCGTTTTGCTGCGCCCGAAGTTCGGCGGCTATGTTTCCGCAGATGAAATCGGCTTGCCGGTGACGGAAACGGGGCTTGTTCTGCCCTGCGGCAGCACGGCAATCTGGTCGGGCGAGCCGGTATAACGGGACTTTTTTGAAACGGAAGGGATAAAATGGCGTTTATTGAGTGCAGAGACCTGCATTTTTCATACAGCGGAGAGAGCGGCGAGGTCCTGCACGGCGTCGATCTCGACATTGAAAAGGGTTCGTTTGTGGCGCTGCTCGGCCACAACGGCTGCGGTAAATCCACCATGGCGAAGCTGTTTAACGGTATGCTGGTGCCGACCTCCGGCACCGTGACGGTAGACGGCATCGATACCGCCGTGGAGGAAACGCAGCTTGACGTGCGCCGCCGCGTGGGCCTTGTGCAGCAGAATCCGGATAACCAGCTTGTCGCGGGTATTGTTGAGGAAGACGTGGCATTTGGCCCGGAAAACCTCGGTATTGAGCCCGCAGAAATCCGCCGCCGTGTCGATGCGGCACTGAAAGCGGTCAACATGTACGAGTACCGCGACCATGCGCCGCATAAACTCTCCGGCGGTCAGAAGCAGCGCGTCGCGATTGCGGGTGTTATCGCGATGGAGACCATGTGCATCGTGCTCGATGAGCCGACCGCCATGCTGGACCCGCGCGGCCGACAGGAAGTCATGGATACCATTCGGTATCTGAACCGCGAAAAGGGTATTACCGTTATTCTCATCACGCACTACATGGACGAGGCCGTGCAGGCCGACCGCGTGGTGGTGATGGACGGCGGCAGCATTCTGACGGACGGCGACCCGCGCACGGTGTTCGCGCAGGTGGAGCTTTTAAAGCGCCACAAGCTCGACGTGCCGCAGGCAACGGAGCTTATTTACCGCTTAAACGCCGCCGGGTGCAGCATTTCCGGCACGCCGCTCGATGAAAACGAGTGCGTAAAAGCGATTGCGGAGTATTTAAAATTGGGATAAGAATATAAAAGGGATTTTGTTTTTTGTGCGGGGCAAGAACCGAAAGGACCTGCACCCGGCAGAGGAAACGAGGAAGATCGATGGCAATTTTGGAAACCAAAAATCTCACATATACCTACGGCGTCGGCACACCGTTTGAAAAAACGGCGGTGGAAAACGTGAACCTTTCCGTAGAAAAGGGTGCGTTCGTCGGCGTGATCGGGCATACGGGCAGCGGTAAATCCACGCTGATCCAGATGCTCAACGGCCTCATCCGCCCCACAAGCGGGCAGGTGCTTTTAAACGGCGAGGACATTTGGGCAAAGCCGAAGGAAATTCGACGCGTGCGTTTTCAGGTGGGCATGGTGTTCCAGTACCCGGAATACCAGCTGTTTGAAGAGACCGTTATCAAAGACATCATGTTCGGCCCGAAAAACATGGGACTTTCCGATGAAGAAGCACTGAAGCGCGCCAAAGAAGCGGCACACTTTACAGACTTAAAGCCTGAGCTTTTGGAGAAATCTCCGTTTGAGCTTTCGGGCGGCGAAAAGCGCCGTGCGGCCATTGCGGGCGTCATCGCCATGGATCCGGAGGTGCTCATTTTGGATGAGCCCGCCGCCGGTCTTGACCCGAAGGGCAGAGATGTTATCTTAGCGCAGATCTCCGAATATCACCGCCAGCGCGGCAACACCATTTTGCTCGTCTCCCACAGCATGGAGGACATCGGCCGCGTGGCAGACCGCGTGCTTGTGATGAACAACGCCCATGCCGAAATGTACGACGAGACCCGCGCCGTGTTCTCGCGCGGCGAGCTTTTGGAGCCGATGGGTCTGCGCCTGCCGCAGATCACGTCCATCATGCGCCGTCTGCGCAAAATGGGCCTGCCGGTCAGCGAGACGGTTTTAAATGTAGACGAAGCCGTCATGGAGCTTTTGCCGCTCCTCAAAAAAAGGAAAGAGGAGGACAAAAACCATGCTATCTGATGTCACCATGGGGCAGTTTTTCCCCGGCAAGTCCGTCATGCACCGGCTCGATCCGCGCATTAAAATGTGCCTGACCGTGTATTTCATCGTGCTCATTTTCTGCTCGAAGAATTTTGTCACGCTCGGCGCGACGATTCTTATGAGCCTGCTTGGCGTGGTGCTTTCCAAAGTACCGCTGAAGCTCTATTTAAAAAGCATGAAGCCTATTTTGTTCATCGTGGTGTTCACCGGCGTATTGAATTTGTTTTACGGCACCGGCGACCCGATCTTCACGCTCGGGTTCATTCACATTACGCGAAACGGCATCGTGAACAGCATCATGATCGCCGTGCGCATCGTGGTGCTCATCCTCATCAGCTCTATTCTGACGTTCACAACGTCCCCGACGCAGTTGACGGACGCCATTGAGCGCCTGCTAAAGCCGCTGGCGCTGCTGCATGTGCCGGTGCATGAATTCGCAATGATGATGACGATCGCGCTGCGCTTTGTGCCGACGCTCCTCGAAGAGACCGAGAAGATCATGGCGGCGCAGAAGGCCCGCGGTGCAGATATGGAAAGCGGCGGTCTGATGCAGCGCATCAAGGCGCTGATTCCGGTGCTTATCCCGCTGTTTGTTTCCGCGTTCCGCCGTGCGTTTGACCTTGCAACAGCCATGGAAAGCCGCTGCTACCACGGCGGCGAGGGGCGCACGAAAATGAAGGTGCTGCACCTTTCAAAAGACGATTATATTACGCTCGCGGTGTGCGTTTTGTACCTTGCGGCGTTCATTACAGCGAACATTTTGCTGCCCGCCGCCATTGTGCGATAAAATTGAGGAGAAGCTATGGAACGAAACCTGCTGCTGAAAATTCAATATGACGGCAGCGCGTACCACGGCTGGCAGGTGCAGGAAAACGCACGCAGTGTGCAAGGGGTGTTTCAGGAGGCGTTAAAGCAGGTTTTGCATACGCAGCCGGACATCAAAGCGTGCAGCCGTACCGATACCGGCGTGCACGCGCGGGAATTCTGCCTGAGCATGAAGCTTTCGCACAATATCCCGCCGGAGCGCCTTTTGGGCGCACTCAATCACTTTCTGCCGCCGGACATCGCTGTGCTTTCCTGCGAAGAAGTGCCGCTTGATTTTCACGCACGGTACTCCTGCTGTGGAAAACGATATGTGTATGAAATCTGGAACAACCCCATTCGCAGCCCGTTTCTGCACGGGCGCGCGCTGCACTACTACCACCACATCGATGAAAAAAAGCTGAACGAAGCCGCGCAGCACTTTTTGGGTGCGCACGATTTCACTTCGTTCTGTACACTCGATAACCGTGACATGGGGGACTTTACCCGTACGGTTACGGAAAGCTCCGTCACGCGCGAGGGCGACATGGTGCGCTTTACCGTGGCGGCGGACGGGTTCCTTTACAACATGGTGCGCATCATGACGGGCACTTTGCTCGCCGTGCAGCAGGGGCGCTTTGTCCCCGAGGACATCCCGAAGATCATCGAGGGGAAAAACCGCAAGCTTGCGGGGCCGACCGCCCCGGCGTGTGGTCTGTATTTAGAAAAGGTCTTTTACGAACCGCAGGTTTAAGAAAACAGTACGTTGTTTTGAAAAAACAACGTATCTGTGGGCTTGTGTTCAGAAAAAGTGTTTTATGAATCGCAAATGTAAAATCTGCGGTTCGGTTGGATAAATGGTCTGTATTCCGATTTTATAACGCGGAATAAGGGAGAAACGTATGACAAGAAAAAAGCATGAAGCGGAAAAAAAGCACGCGCTGCGCAAAAAAGAAGCACCGCCTGTGCAGGATATGCCGGATGAAACGGAACACCCCGCGCTTTCGGAAAAGAAAAAGCTGCGCGTATCGAAGCTTTTGTACCGCATCATTGCGGTTCTGCTCATCGCGGTAGTGCTGCTTATCATTTTGGAAAATAAAGATAATTTAACGCCGGAAAACATCGGAAACTGGATCCGCACAAAGGCAGTCGGCTTCGGCTTTGGCGACGGCTATCCGGCGGAGCTGACCGGCAGCACCGCGCTTGCGGGTAATTTCGGCGCGGCGGACGGCAATTTGTACGTTGTGAGCGACACGGCACTGACGGTTCTGAACGGCTCCGCAAAGGAGATGTTCTCTGCGCGCCACAGCTACAACGACCCCGCGGTCTCCGAAGCGAGCGGACGCTACCTTTTGTATAATGCCGGCGGCACGGGTTACCGTGTGGAGACGTCCTCCGGCACGGAAATTTCCGGCACGAGCGACAGCAGTATCACGACCGGCGTCATTTGCGATTCCGGCAAATTTGCGCTGGCGGTGCAGCCCTCGGACTACGCCTCCGAGCTGCGCGTATATAACAAAAACGGCAGCTTGCAGTATAAATACAGCTTTGCGGATTCCTACATTACGGCGGTGGCGCTGAATACGGACGGCACAAGAGCCGCGGTGGCAAGCACCATCACGCACGCAGGTACGCTCATTTCGCGCATTACGGTGCTGGATATGTCCGAAACGGAGCCGATAGCGGAGTACGAAAGCGACGGCAACCTGATTTTTGCCGTGCAGTGGAACCGCAGCGGCCGCGTGACGGCCATCGGCGACACGGCAACGCTCGTCAGCGATACGAGCTATAACTTTACGCCGTATGCGTATGACGGCCGCACCGTGACGGCCTACACGCTCATCCCTTCGGGTGCGGTGGTCTCCGTTTCCAACTATGCTTACGGCGGCGACAGCACGCTGCTCGTTTTCCGTGACAGCGCAGAGCCTGTGGAAAGCGACCTTTCCGGCCGCGCCGTGTGGCTTTCCGCAGCGGGCAATAAGGTGGCGGCGCTGCTTTCAAGCTCCGTTGTGTCCACGGACCTCACGACCGGGCGGCAGGAAGCCGCCTGCAATGTGCCGGCCGATACAAAAAGCATCGCCATGGCGGACGAAAGCACCGTATATCTGCTCGGCGTGCGCGAGATTCGGAAAGAAAATCTTAAGGTGATCGAGGCCGATAATACATTGTCGCAAACAGAGTAATGTGGTATAATCACTGTATCGCACAAGGCGCGCGGCAGGCGTGCCGGGAAAAGGAGAGTGTTTTTATTGGGATGGATATTTGACATTGCCGTTGTGGTGCTCGTCATCATCGCGGCCGTCATCGGTGCAAAAAAGGGATTTTTCAGAGCATGCTTTGATTTCTGCGGCGCGCTCATCGCGATGATTGCGGCGGGGCTTTTGAGCAGTCCTGTTGCAGAGTGGATCTTTACAACGTTCTTTCGCCCCTCGCTTGTGGAGAAGATCTCTGCGGCGGTCATGGGGCTTGGCGCGGGCGAAGCCGTGAACACCGTTTTCGATGCCTTCCCGGAGCTTATCCAGCGCGCGCTCGAGGCTGCCGGCATCACACAGGGCAGTATCATGGCGCAGGTGCAGGATAAGACGGACAGCATCGCCGAGGCCATTACGGATGCACTCAGCCCCATGCTCATCAACGTCATCGGCGTGTTCGTCATGCTGGTGCTATTCGTATTGTTCATCGTGGTACTGAGAGGCGTTGCAACGCTTTTAACGGGCATTTTCTCGCTGCCGGTCTTAAGCGGCATCAACGGTGCGCTCGGCGCAGTATTCGATGTGCTGATGCTCGTGCTCATTTTGTGGGTCGTCCTCGCGTGTACGCAGGTATTTGTGCCCATGCTGAGCGCAGCGCAGCAGGTAAAGGTGCAGGCGTTTGAGAATACTTCCATGCTTTTGAAGCTGCTTGGCAGCTTTAACCCCGCTTACCACTTAATGCAGTGAGCAGCGGCTAAAAGGAGATTCGGAAATTCGTAAGGGAAAGGAACTACACTATGTCTGATGCCAAAAGCCAAAAGACAAAGAAACCCATCAATCAGAACTTAACGGTGCCGAACGCCATGTCTGTGTTCCGCATTTTGGTCATTCCGTTTTTTGCGTATTTTTTTCTGAAAGGCAACCTCACAGCGGCCATCGTCGCACTGGGGCTTTCCGGCCTTTCCGATGCGCTGGACGGCATGATCGCGCGGCACTTCAACCAGATCACGGAATTAGGCAAAATGCTGGATCCGTTAGCCGATAAGCTGACGCAGGGCACGGTGGCCATCTGTATCGCCGTGCACTACCCGTCCATTTGGCCGCTTTTGGCGCTGCTCGTCTTAAAGGAGCTCGTCATGCTGTGCGGCGCATGCTATCTGCTGAAAAACGGCAAAAAGCCGTGCGCGGCAAAGTGGTACGGCAAGGTCTCCACAACACTGTTTTATATCGCCATCGGACTCATCGTCGTCATGGACGGCTTTATGAAGGTTTCCGAGAGCACGTTCAATATCGCGTCCACCACGGCGCTCGTCATCACGGCGGGCTTCATGGTGTACACGTTCATTCGATATTTCGGTGTGTTCCGCGAAATTTTGAGATCGACCGACGGCAAATACGATTTGAACCTGCCCGAAGAAATGCGGGCAAAGAAAGAGCGCACACCGAAAAACTAACGGTCTGCGCCGGAAAGGAAAATGTCTATGATGATGTGTACACGCTGCAAGAAGCGGCCTGCGGTTGTGTTCGTTTCCCCTTCAACGGATATGAACGCCACGCAGGGCTACTGTCTTGTCTGCGCAAAAGAGCTCGGCATTAAGCCGGTGAATGATATTATGGAGAAAATGGGCATCACGGAGGAGCAGCTGGAGGCGATGACCGAAAGCATGAACGATTTGATGTCGATGTCCGACGACGGCAGCTTTGAGCCGGGCGGCGCGGTGCCGTTCCCGTCCGAACTGCTGGGTCAATTCGGTATGAACGCAAACGGCGACGGCACAGAGCCGGCGACCCGCGAAAGCCAGCCGAATGACAAGAAAAAGAAGGAGAACTTCCACAAATCGAAGCGTAAGCACATTGCGGCGTATTGCACCGACCTCACCATGAAAGCGAGAAACGGCGAGCTGGATGCCATCATCGGCCGCGAGCGCGAGATTGAGCGTGTGGTGCAGATTTTGTCCCGCCGCACAAAGAATAATCCTTGTCTCATCGGTGAGCCGGGCGTCGGTAAAACGGCCGTTGCAGAGGGGCTTGCTCTGCGCATTGCGGCAGGCGAAGTGCCCGCGAAGCTGCGCAAAAAAGAAGTGCAGCTTCTGGATCTCACGGCGCTCGTCGCCGGTACGCAGTTCCGCGGCCAGTTTGAAAGCCGCATCAAGGGACTTGTGGACGAAGTGAAGCAGGACGGCAACATCATCCTCTTCATCGATGAAGTGCATAACCTCGTCGGCACAGGCGATGCAGAGGGCAGCATGAACGCGGCGAACATTCTAAAGCCCGCGCTGTCCCGCGGAGAAATTCAGGTCATCGGCGCAACGACGTTCTCCGAGTACCGCAAGTACATCGAAAAAGACGCCGCACTGGAGCGCCGCTTCCAGCCCGTCACCGTGACAGAGCCGTCCATCGACGACGCAACGGATATCATTCGCGGCATCAAAAATTACTACGAAAAATACCATAACGTGCGCGTTTCCGACCAGATTGCGAAGCGCATCGTCGTGCTTTCCGAGCGATATATCAGCGACCGTTACCTGCCGGATAAGGCCATCGACTTGTTGGACGAAGCATGCGCCTGCGCCGCGCTGCGCAACAAAAAGCTTGCGGATTATGAAGAAGCAAATTTGAAGCTCGAAAAGCAGCGCAAGGCGGAAGCCGAGATCGAGGGCGCAGAGAATGTCGATTACGAAGCGCTTGCCGAAGCGAAATATAAAGTCGCGGCGCTCGAAAAAGAGCTTGCCGCGTTTGACCCGAACGAAGTCTCCGCGCCGGTAACGGAAGCGGATCTCGCGTATGTCATCGAGCTTTGGACGGGCATTCCCGCCGCGAAAATTGAGCAGAGCGAGCTCGGCAAGCTTGCCCACCTGGAAGAAAAGCTGAGCGAGCACATCGTGGGGCAGGAGGAGGCCGTCAAGGCTGTTTCCGCCGCCATCCGCCGCAGCCGCGTGCAGATCAACCCGCGCCGCCGCCCGGCCTCGTTCATCTTCGTCGGCCCCACCGGCACCGGCAAGACCGAGCTTGTGCGCGTGCTTTCGAAAGAGCTGTTCGATTCTCCGGAGACGCTCATTCGCCTCGACATGTCCGAGTTCATGGAAAAGCACTCGGTCTCGAAGATCATCGGTTCGCCCCCGGGCTATGTCGGCTACGATGAAGCCGGTCAGCTCACCGAAAAGGTGCGCCGCCGCCCGTATTCCGTTCTGCTCTTCGATGAGATCGAAAAAGCACATCCGGATGTTATGAACATCCTGCTGCAAATTCTCGACGAAGGCCGCATTACGGATGCGCACGGTCGCACGGTCAACTTTGAGAATACCGTCATCGTCATGACCTCCAACGCGGGCAGCAACAGCCGTGAAGCGCTCGTCGGCTTCAACCGCACCAGCGCGGACATCAGCCGCGAAAAGGCCATGCGCGCGCTGTCCGATTTCCTGCGTCCCGAGTTCCTAAGCCGCATCGATGAGATCGTCGTCTTCCGCCCGCTGAATGAGGAGGACTACAAGAAGATCGCGGTGCTCATGCTGAACGAGTACGTCGGCACGCTTAATGAACGTGGCATCACGCTGCGCTGGACGGACGAAGCCGTCGCGAACATCGCGCATCGTGCCGTAGGCGGCAAGAGCGGCGCCCGCGACATCCGCAACACCATCCGCCGCACCGTGGAAGACAAAATCGCGTCTCTCATTGTCGAGAAAGGCGAAGGCAACGTCACCGGTATTCTCGTTACCGAAAAGGACGGCGAGATCGATGTGGAGTCAATCTAACCTTATAAACCGCAAATCCCCGCACAGCGCTGTTCATTAAAAGCCTGTGCGGGGATTTTTGTATGCGGAGGAAGTAAGTCCGATGTATTCAGGTTGTCAGAATGATGGCCTGCTCGAAAAGGGCGGTGTAGGCGACCTCCACGCTGTCTTTGCCGTAGTAGATGTCCTGCCCGGCGAGAGGATCATTGAAGTAGAAGCCGTTTTCATCATAGCCTGTGAGGACGAGCGCGTGCATGGGGTAGACCCACGTAATCTCCCGGCCGGTCTCCGGCACCGTCCAAATGTCGCTTTCAATCGGCGGTTCCATGCAGATAGTCGCCCAGATCATCACCGGGGTGTTGTTGTCAATATAGCTTTTTAGGCGATAAAGCGGCACGCCGCTCAGACGCTCGGCGTGGTAGCCGGTGTTTGTGAGAAACTCGTTCATGGCGCGTTCAATGACGGTGGAGTAGCATCCCCAGCCGGTTTCCGAAAACGGGTCGCCGGGGAACGCTTCCCATGGGTCGCAGCCGATAAGCTCTCCGTTTTCGTCCGTGTGCGGCGCGTCGCCCGTCGGCAGGTAATAGGAAGCAAATTCCTCTGCTGTGACGGTGCAGCCGTAGTAGTTTAACAGCATGGCGGCGCCGGCGCTTTCGCAGCCCGTGGGAAGCGTAGGCAGCTGCGAAATGTACGGCACGTCTTTAATGCGGCGGGTGGTTGCCTGCGCGGGGAAAATATCGGCGTAAGCAAGCGCGGGCGTAAAGTGCAGCAGCGCCGCGGCAAGCACACCGAACACGAGTATCACCGGCAAAAGGCACAAAATGCGTCTGCGACGCCGTGCGCGGTGCTTTAGGCGGCGCGGCACAGCACTGTGTCGGAAGCTTTCGGGTGCCAAATTTGCATTTTTGCGCGTTTGCATAAAGATCCCCCTTTTTAAAACTCCTTTATAAACGGGTGAAAATTTCTCTTAGCAGAGTGAGCACAAGCAGGTGAGCGGGGTAAAACAGGTAGTAGCCCCACTGCAAAACTTTGCTTCGGCGACCAAGCGTGTGGTTGTAGCATAAAAGAAGCGGTACACACAGCAGTACGAACGGCCTCAGCCACACGGGCAGCGTAGAGCCGTAGACGAAATACTGAAAAACATACAAAAGCGTGACGAGCCCGAAAAACGACCATTGCTTTTTGGGGCTTTCCCGAAAGACGGCAAAGCCGAAGATCCACAGCACGGCGATGTAATTCCAGTTTGCGGGGTAGGCGAGCAGGCAGCACAGCCCGAGCAAAAGCAGCCGCACCCAAACGGGTGCGCGCAGCCGTTTCCACAGCGTGACGGCGAGAAGCCCCAAAAAGAGCCCCCACAAAACGCCCGTCACGTACCAGAACTCCCAAACCGTGAATTTAAAGCACAGCGCATACGGCACATGGGAGATGACCGCCGCAATAAACAGCCGCAGCAGGTACTTTTTCAGATTCGACGTGTACGCGTAACCCTCCGCGATGAAAAAGCACATGATGGGCGCGGCAATCTGCCCCACGGCATGGAAAAACAGCGCGGCGGGCGCGGTATCTGCCAAAAAGACGGTGGCGGCGTGGTCCAGCACCATGGCGAGGACCGCAATGAGCTTTAAGGTATTTGCGTTCAGCGCGGGGCGCGAAAATGTGCACGCGGTTCTGTTTATATCGGTCATGCATTCGCCCCTCTCCTCTTTCTGCTTTAACTATACCGAAAAAGACGCAAAAAAGTCCCCCGCAAACTGCAAAAAAGTTGCAAAATTTCGGGGGACGGGTGTTTGAATTTAGTTTTTGGGAGTAGAGGGGGGGCAGCCGCCGTAAGAGAAAATTTCGTCAGAATAATTCTCGAAATTCAGTTGACTGGTGAGGTCAGTATCATAAAACAAAGTTGAATCACCTGATGTTAAGAAATTCGGGTCGATTCCGAAGCCGGTCACGCTCTTAGAAATATAATCGTAGGTCATCGTTAAGGAACAACCGTTTGTGGCGCGCAAGACTAAAAGGGATTCATCGTTATATGTAATTCCGGAAACGGATTCCTTATTGTATATAAATTGGTTCCAAAACCAAATGTTCTCGAGATATAGCCGAGACCACATATTTGAAGTCCATTGCGCTTCGTTGATGTTTTCCTGACTGATAAACTCGGTAAACAAACTACCGGGTGCGTTGAGAAAGCTATTAAATACGGAAGAATATAAACCGTAAGTGCCAAATTCTTCTTCAAACGATTTTATAAAAGCGTCTTCGTCAAATTCAGAGGTAGAGTAGGAAGAAAAGCGTTGAAATAGAGTTAACGCCGTGGAGGCGGCAGCCGTAAAAGCATCATTATCCGGCATAGCACGGGTACTTGCGTCTACTTCTGTGGCATGAACATACAACGGCAGTCCGTATTGCGGTGTAAATACAAAGTCCACGATAAAATCACGGCCTTCAACTGTTTTTACGGTGACATTCCGTGCATACACGTATTTCGGTATTCCAGAATATTCGTTGTCGGGGTCGTAAGTGTGCATCAACCCGGAAAACTTCATGTTCGGTAAAATCCGATAGCCTTTTAAAAACGGCTGAATGATGCTGCGCACATAGGCGTCGGAAACTTCAATATACTGCTGCGAAAGCGTTAGATTATCCGCGATTTCATAAAGTTCGTCATCACCATACCCTTCGGCATAAATATAAAGCTCTTGTATAATGCGATCTTGCAGCGTTCCCGGTACACTGTTATCATCAGAAGCGTACACCTGTGATTTAGAATCATCGATCTCATTCCATGGCGGCAGGACAAGACTGGAGGGGTCTTCCAAATACAGCGGGCTTTCCGCGCCGGTAATCTGCGCGGCACTTTCCTTGTTTTTAAAGTTCGGCATCACGCGGCTAAATAGCGTGGGGGAGAAATAGCCGAGCGTCAAAATGGCGGCGCAAAGGAACAAAGGCAGAAAAACAGAGAGAAAAATGTTGCGTTTCATATCGTTCTGCCTCCTTTGTGGCGGGTTTCGCGCTGCTTTTTGCGCTTCTGGCGTTCTTTTTCACGCGCCTTATCGCGTGTTTTTTCGCGCGGCGGGCGCTTCTGCAAAAGCGCTTCCAGCTCGTCGCCCTGATTTTTCGGAATGGGCGCTACATTCATGTGAATGATAATCGTGGTGCCCTTCTGGTAGGTGGAGCGAATTTCAAGCCTTGCCCCGTGGCGGCGGCAGATGTCGTCGCACAGCGCAAGGCCGAGGCCCGCGCCGCCTGCCTTGCGGCTGCGCGCTTTGTCTTCCATGTAGAACGCTTCCGTTGCGCGGCGCACGGTATCGGGCTTCATGCCCATGCCGCGGTCGATGACGGAGACCACCGTGTGACCGTCCAGCTCGGACTGAATGAGCCAGATTTCGGAATTGTCCGGGGAAGCCTTTGCGGCGTTATCGATGAGGTTGTAAAGCAGCGATAAAAACAGCTCGCGGTCAATGTGCAGCATGGCGTTTTTGTTCAGCGTTGTCAGCTTGATGCCGCGCCGCCCGAGCACCGGCGCCATGGTGGCGTGCACATCAGAGAAAAGCTGTGCCACGGGAATATCCGCAAAATCGAGCGGGGTATTATCGGTAGAAGCCAGCGTCAAAAGCTTTGCGGAAAGCCCGCGCAAGCGCTTGGCTTCCTCCACAATGGCAGAGGCAAAGTCGCGCCGCTGCTCGTCCGTGACAACGCTTTTGATGCGCAGAATATCCGCAAAACCCAAAATGCTCGTCAGCGGCGTTTTCATCTCGTGCGCCATGGCGTCCGCAAAGCGCTTGCGGCTTTCTGCAATACCGCGCAGCTTTTCCTCGCGCTCGTTGATGGAAGCGGTCATCTCGTTGATGCTGTGTGCAAGCGTTTTCAGCTCCGAGCTGCCCTTTTCCGGCATACGCACGGTGTAGTCGCCCGCGGCCGCCGCGCCGATGGTTTTCACGGCGCGCTTTAACGGGCGCAGAAACCCCAATACGGAAATGAGCAGCAATACGGAAATACCGCCGCCGCAGCAAAGCCCCCACATGCGCGCGTTGTTCAGGCTGGCGTCGTGCTCGTCATACACATTCGTAACGTCATACACCGTGCGCAGCTCATACGACATGGCTTCCAGCTTGATGACGGAGACCACCATGAGGTACGTCTTTTCGTCGGCGTCGAAGATCACCGTTTTGCCGTCCGTAATAGCATCGTTCGGCTTGACGGAAGCTAAATCATACGAAGCGCCGTCCAAGACCTCGGTGCCGACCGCCGTGATCGTTTTGCCGCCTTTTTTCACTTCTATCGCGTCTGCGGTGGAAATGTCCGTCGTAATGGTATCCTTCAGCATGTCTGTCAGCTGATCGGTGCTCAAAAACAGCGTGTTCGCCTTTAAACGCTCATACGCCGCGTGGTTGGAAAGCGAAGCCGCCAATGCCGAATGTGCGGAAGCGGCGGAATTGACCTCGCGGGCTATGGCACTGCGAAAATGACTATCCAGTATGTAAAACTGCGTGAGCTGCACGGCGAGCGTGACGAACACGAGCGCAATGAGCGATATTTTTTGCCATAGCTTCATAAAAGACTCCCTTTAAGCTTATCGGCGCTCTAAGCGGTAGCCGAGCTTCGGAATGGTGATGAGCTTGCCCTGCAATCCCATTTTGCGGCGCACCTGCTGCACGTGAATGTCCACACTGCGCGATTCACCGGTGAAATCAAAGCCCCAAATGTTCGAGAGCAGCTGCTCGCGTGTGATGGCAACATCCTGGTTGCGCATGAAAAAGACGAGCACGTCAAACTCCTTCGGCGTCAGCGCCACGGGCACGCCGTTTTTCAGCGCCGTGTGCTTTTCAATGTCCACCTGAATATCGCCGTAGCGCAGGTGCATTTCGCTTTTGCCCGCACGGCGCAGCACCACTTCAATGCGCGCTAAAAGCTCCACGGGCTCAAACGGCTTTACAATGTAATCCTCTGCGCCGCCGCGCAGACCCTTTACCTTGTCCGCCACCGCACCGAGCGCCGTCAGGAAAATCACCGGCGTTTCGCAGCTTTCCCCGCGGATGTGCTCCAAAACGGCAAATCCGTCCATGCCGGGCAGCATCACGTCGAGCAAAATGAGGTCATACGTGCCATTTATAATGGTCTGTACGGCCTCTTCGCCGTCTGCGCAGCGGTCATATTCGTAGTCGCCGATCGAGAGCGTGGCGGCCAGCATTTTCGAGATATTTTCATCGTCTTCCACGATCAGAATGCGGATCATACAGTCTTCCTCTTTTCCCCTTTTCGCCGGCACCCATCCGACGATTATGTTAACCCTATTGTAGCATAGAAAAAAGCGGGCTTCAAGGAAAGAAGCCCGCAGTAAACGGTGTGCAAATTCAATTTTGCAAAAATTTTGCAGAAAGAGAATTTTAGCTTTCGCCATTCTCCGTTTTTTCGCGGTGGATGCGCAGCAAAGTGAAGCCGAACGGCGGCAGCTTGAAATCGCTGCCTGCGGGGTTCGGGTACGGCGCGCCGAAAATAAACTCTGCATTGTCAAGATGCAGCCCCGGAATGACCGCGTTTTCCATGCTGCGGTTCACGGCAACGAACAGCGCGTCCTCGCCGCATTCCGTTTCCACATAGCGCTCAAACGAAAGCACGTTGTCGTGTGCATAAACACTGCGCAGGCCGCCGTCTTTTAAAATGTCGCCGTGCTCCTGCCGCAGCAGGCCGAGGTAGCGGTACCATGCGATAAGGTCCTCGTCTTCGTGTCCCCACGGGTAGCATGCGCGGTTGAACGGATCGCGGTAGCCCTCCATGCCGGCTTCGTCGCCGTAGTAGATGCACGGCACGCCCGGCAGCATAAACTGCAAAAACGCGGCAAGGCGCATGCGCTCAAGACCGGTTTCGCGCTGCTCCGGGGAGAGTGTGTGCGCACTTTGCCACTCGCGGCCGCGGCTGTCCGCCGGTTCGCCGCCGAGCACCGTCAAAGCGCGCTCCGTATCGTGCGTGCCGATGTGGTTCATCAAAATGCGTAAGACCTGCGGCGGGTAGTTTTCCACGATGGTCTCAATGCGATCCATAATGAGCGACGCATGCTCACCGAGCAGAAACCCGAGGATTGCATCGCGAAACGGGTAGTTCATCACGCTGTCCAGCTGCCCGCCCAGCAGATACCGGCGGCGCACACCGTAAGCTGTCTTGTTGGAGGCGTCTTCCCACACTTCGCCGAGCACCATGGCGTTTTCATCCTGCGCTTTCGCGGCGCGGTTCAGGCGGTCAATAAAGCTGTCCGGCAGCTCGTCGGCAACATCCAAGCGCCAGCCGGAAGCACCGGCCTCGAGCCAATGCCGGATGATACCGTCTTCGCCGTTAATGTAGCCGTCATACGCGGGATTTTCCTCGCGCACATTCGGCAGCGTGATGAAATTCCACCAACATTCGTAGTCGTTCGGCCAGCTCCGAAAGCTGTACCACGGGTAATACGGGGAAGACTGCGAGCGGTACGCGCCGCCGTCGCCGTAGCGGCCCTCGCGGTTAAAATAAATGCTGTCGCTGCCCGTGTGGCTGAAAACGCCGTCGAGCAAAACGTGAATGTTGCGCTCTTTCGCCGCCGCGCACAGCGAGCGGAAGTCTTCCTCATCGCCGAGCAGCGGGTCAATTTTCTCATAGTTCGCCGTGTCATAACGGTGGTTGGAGTGCGATTCAAAAATGGGGTTCAGATAAATGCAGGTCACGCCGAGAGACGCTAAATAATCGAGTTTTTCCTCGATGCCCTTTAAGTCACCGCCGAAAAAATCCGAGTTTGTCACAATGCCCTGCGCGTTCGGCTTCCAGTCCGGTTGGTCAAGCCAGTTTTCATGCAGCGTGCGGTCTGCCGGAACGTTTTCTTTCGCTTTGCCGGAGGACGCAAAACGGTCCGGGAAGATTTGATACAAAATGCCGCCCGCAAGCCAGTCCGGCGTTTTATATGCACCGTCGTACACGGTCAGCTGCCAGTCTTCACGTGCACCGGCGCGCGCCTCGCCGCCGAGGTCCTTTTTAAGGACAGAGCGCCCACGCGATGTGCGCAGCTCAAAATGATAGAAGTAAAGCCCCGTTTTCTGCGGCGTAAAGTGGCACTCCCACCACTCGTAGTCATTGCCGTTCATGCCGCACCAGAACATATCAAGGCACTCAATGCGGTTATCCGGGTGCTGCACCAAAAGGTAGGAGGCAGAGCACTGCATGTCGCGCGGCAGCGTAATTTTAAAGTGCACACGCGTGCCGTCTGCCACAGCGCCCAGCGGGCTGCGGTGTATGGAATTTCTGGAATTAAATAGCGTCATCGGTAAACTCTCCTGCATGAAGAAGCAGGGCACTACGACCGCAGCGCCCTGCTTTTTACATAAACTTACGTGATATTACTTCTTTTTCGTCTCGGCTTTCGTCTCGACCGGTTTTGCGAGCCAAATGGTGTTCGCGTAATCGCGGATGGCGCGGTCGGCAGCGAAAATGCCTGCCTTTGCGGTGTTGACAAGGGACATAGAGTTCCACTTGGTCTGGTCCTTATAAAGCTGTTCGGCTTTCTGCTGTGCATGGCTGTAAGAAGCAAAGTCTGCAAGCGCCATGTACTGGTCGACGTTGAGGAGTGCCTGGTGCAGGTTCTGGAACGTCTTGCCGTTAAAGCCCTGGCCGAGAGCATCGATTGCCTTGCGAATGATGTCGTTGTGCTCGTACTGGTTTCTCGGGTTGTAGCCGGAAGCGCGCAGGCTGTTGACCTCGGGCGTCGTCATGCCGAAGAGGATGATGTTGTCGTCGCCCACTGCGTCGTGAATTTCCACGTTCGCGCCGTCCAGCGTGCCGAGGGTGATGGCGCCGTTGATCATAAACTTCATGTTGGAGGTGCCGGAAGCCTCTGTACCCGCAAGGGAGATCTGTTCGCTGATCTCCGCCGCCGGGGTGAGCAGCTCTGCCCAGGATACGCAGTAGTTTTCAACGAAGATGACGCGCAGCTTCTGGTTGACGCGCGGGTCGTTGTTGATGGTATCGGCAAGGCAGACGATGAACTGGAGAATTTCCTTTGCGAAATAGTAGCCCGGGGCTGCCTTTGCGCCGAAGAAGAACGTGTGCGGGGTATAATCCGCATTCGGGTTTTCGAGCAACCACTGGTATACGGAGAGAATATGCAGCGCATTCATGTGCTGGCGCTTGTACTCGTGCAGACGCTTGACCTGTACGTCGAAAATGCTGTTCGGGTCAACAATCTGACCCTGCGTGCGCTTAACGTGCTCGGCAAGGCGTTGCTTGTTGTGCAGCTTAATCTCGGCAAGCTTCTTCTGCACGGAGGTATCGTCCTTATATTTCATCAGCTTCTCAAGCTGAGCAGCATCATGTATGAAGCCGTCACCCGTCAACTCGGTGACAAGGGAAGCAAGCTCCGGGTTTGACTGGTTCAGCCAGCGGCGATGTGCAATACCGTTTGTGACGTTCTTAAATTTATTCGGCCACTCGGTGTAGAAGTCGTGGAACACGCTGTCCTTCAAAATTTCGCTGTGCAGCGCGGAAACGCCGTTCGTGCTGTGTGTTGCGTATACGGCAAGGTTTGCCATGCGCACATAGCCGTCGTTCAGCGGGGCCATGCGCCAGATCTTGCCTTCGTCCACGCCTTTTGCACGCATCTCCATCCAGAAGCGGCGGTTGATCTCTTCCACGATCTGGTAAATACGCGGCAGACGGGATTTGAACAGGTCTGCGCTCCAACACTCAAGCGCCTCGCTCATAACGGTGTGGTTCGTGTACGCAATGGTGCGGGTCACAATATCCCAAGCTGCGTCCCACTCGTAGCCGCATTCGTCGAGCATGATGCGCATGAGCTCCGGGATGGCGAGCACGGGGTGCGTGTCATTGAGGTGAATCGCTGCAAGCTTCGGCAGATCATCAAGAGAGCTATGCGTGTACAGGTGGCGGCGTACGATGTCCTGTACGGAGGCGGAAACGAGGAAGTACTGCTGTGCAAGGCGCAGGCTCTTGCCCTCGTAGTGGTTATCTTCCGGGTAGAGAACCTTTGTGATGGCCTCTGCCATAGCTTTCTGCTCCATAGCGCGCATATAGTTGCCGCTGTTGAAGAGCTTCATATCAAATTCGTTGGCTTCCGCACGCCAGATGCGCAGCACAGAAATGCCCTTGCCGTCCATGCCGGAAACATACAAATCGTACGGAATCGCCATAACGGGGTTATAGTCCTTATGGCGTACGGAATGGTAGTGGTCGTGCCACTGTTCTTCAATGTAGCCGTCGAAGTGCACCTCAATGGCGCTTTCGTCGACCTTCTGCATCCAGACCTCGCCGCCCGGCAGCCAGAAGTCCGGCAGCTCCGTCTGCCAACCCTCAACGAGCTTCTGGCGGAAAATACCGTATTCATAGCGCAGGGAATAGCCCATGGCCGGGTAGCCCTGTGTTGCAAGGCCGTCAAGGAAGCAGGCGGCAAGACGGCCGAGGCCGCCGTTGCCAAGGCCGGCGTCCGGCTCCTGTTCGTAAAGGTTATCGAGCTTTACGCCCATTTCGGAAAGCGCTTTGCGGAAGCTATCCTCAAGACCGAGGTTAAACAGGTTGTTCTTCAGGGAGCGGCCCAGCAGGAATTCCATGCACAGGTAGTAGATCTGCTTTGTCTCCTGCTTTTCAGCTTCGTGTACGAACTCATTGCGGCCGCGAACGAGCAGGTCGCGCACCACAAGTGCGGATGCTTTGTAGAATTCATCGTCGGAAGCGTTCTCTGCGGAAACGCCGTAAATGTGCGAGAGCTTCTCACGGATTGCGCTCTTGACCTGCGCGGGGGTCATCTTGTAATTCATTCTTTGTCCTCCATGTGTTATGCGTGAAAAACACGCCAGATTTGTGTTATATGCACAAAATTAAATGCGTTTTACTTAAAAAACAAATGGTTTATACCCATTATATACTAAAATCATGAAAAATTCAAGACCAATAGCGGGCGGATAAGCAGAAATTAAAGCTGTGGCTTTGTATAGTTTCGACAGAAAATATCGGCTTTCGGTATAAACCGGCCGAAAACCGCGGTACGCCTGTCTTTTTTCGACCTTACACACACCGTATACCATTATATAGGGGAAAACAGCGTGTTACAAGTACATTTGTGTAAAATCCGTACGGATTTTGCAGAAAACCGCCGAAATGCCCGTTTTGCGCGCTTTTTTTGACAAGGCGGGGCTTTTGGTATATAATGCAGAACAGAGTATAACCTGCGCAGAATCGGCGCGGGGAAAGGAATCTGTGCAATGGAAAAAACGAGATTCAAACTGAATATCTGCGGCGTGGACGTCACCGTTTCCGGCGATGTGGACCGCGACGGTGCAGAAGCCATCGCAGAGCGTGTGCGCGTGCGCATGGAAGAGGTTTTAAACAACGCCTACGGCGCGACCATAGAGAAAGCGGCGGTTATTGCGGCCATGAACCTGAGCGAGGAGCTTTCCCGCACGGAGGCCGCTTTGAATCAGGCTCGCGAGGAAGCGGATGCCCTGCGCGCAAAGACAAAGGAATTTGTCGGTGCGGACGGCCTGAAGGCCCGCCTTTCCGAAGCGGAAATGAAGCTCGGCGTTTTGCAGGAAAAGCTGCGCCTTGCCGAAAACCGCGCCGAAGCTGCGGAAAAGGAAGCGGAAGAAGCGAAAACCGCTGCCCAAAACGCAGTGCACACGGCAGCTGCAGAACCGCTCGACTTGCCGCTCATCGACCTGCGCAACCCCATGCTGCCCGATTACGGCGACGAAACGGGTCTTGTGAGCTTTTTCGAAAAGGCAGACGTAAAGGAGACCGCGCGTGAAGACGAAGAAGATTGAGGTGCTCGCGCCCGCCGGTAATCCCGCGGCCCTGAAAGCGGCGGTGTTCGCTGGTGCGGATGCCGTGTACATGGGCGGCTCGCTGTTTTCCGCCAGGGCATCGGCGGTGAATTTTTCGCGTGAAGAAATGCGGGAAGCGGTGCTTTTTGCCCGCGAGCGCAATGTGCGCGTGTACGTCACGGTTAACACGCTTTTAAAAGATGACGAACTTCCCGAAGCGCTCGATTTCTGCAAGTTCCTGTGTTCTGTTCCCGTAGACGGCATTTTGATCCAGGACATGGGTCTGTTTAATATTCTGCGCGGAGCCTGCCCCGAGATGCCTTTGCACGCCTCTACCCAGATGAGCCTGCACACGCCCGGCGGCGCGGCCTTATTAAAGGAACTCGGTGCGTCCCGCGTCGTTTTGGCGCGTGAGATGTCTTTGAAAGAAATCGAAGAAGTCTCAAAAAAGACCGATGTGGAGCTTGAAGCTTTCGTGCACGGTGCGCTGTGCATGTCGCTTTCCGGCCAGTGCTATTTCAGCGCCATGCTCGGCGGCCGCAGCGGCAACCGTGGGCGCTGTGCTCAAACCTGCCGTCTGCCGTTTGCCGCGCCCGGTGGCACGGAGCACGACCTCAGTTTAAAGGACATGTCGTTCATCGACCACATCGAAACGCTGCACAATGCCGGCGTATGTTCCGCAAAGATCGAGGGTCGCATGAAGCGGCCGGAATACGTGGCGGCGGCAGTCGCGGCGTGCCGAAAAGCGGCAGACGGCGAGTCTGTGCCGGAAAACCTGCTCGAACATTTAAACGCGGTGTTCTCGCGCTCCGGTTTTACGGATGGCTATCTGTCCGCTCACAGAGGACGCATCATGTTCGGCACCCGCACAAAGGAAGACGTGGAAAGCGCAAATTCCGCCGTGTTCGCGCAGCTGCATACTTTATATAAAAACGAAGCGCAGCGTGTGCCGGTGACATTCACATTAAGCGCCTTTGCGGGCGAAAACCCGCGCGTCACAGTCTCGGACGGCGAAAACGAAGCTGTCGTCACGGCAGAAGACTGCGTATGCGAAATCGCGCAGAAGCTGCCCGTCAACACCGAACGCTGGGAGCAGCAGTTAAGAAAAACCGGTGGCACGCCGTATTTGTGCAAAGCGGTGCAAATTGACACCGATGAAAAAACCGCATTGCCCATTTCCGCTTTGAACGGTCTGCGCCGTGAAGCACTGGAAAAGCTCGGCGAACAACGCCGCGAAAAGCCCGCCGTATCGTTTAAAGCTATTCCGCTCGATACGCGTACACATGGTGAAAGCGGACGGCCTAAACTCCGTGCGTTCTTCAAAGACTGTGCGCAGGTGCCGGAAAATATTTCCATGCTGGAAGCGGTCATTCTGCCGCTCGATGCCGACGAAGCGACGCGCACGCGCTGCAAAAACGCGGGTATCAGCGTGATCCTCGCTCTGCCGCGTGCACTGTGGGGCATTGAAAACGTAGTGCGCGCACGCATGAAAGCGTGCAAAGCCATGGGCTATACGCACTTTTATTGCGGCAATCTCGGTGCGCTCGCCCTGTGCAAGGAACTTGGTGTGTCCGCGCACGGCGGATTTTCGCTCAATGTATTCAATACGGAATGCCTGCGCTTTTTTGAAGAATTCGGCTTAGACGATACCGAGCTTTCGTTTGAACTGACCGGCGACGAAATTCGCGGTCTCGGCGGCGAGCTGCCGCGCGGAATTTTGCTCTACGGCCGTCAGCCCCTGATGCTCACGCGCAACTGCCCGCTTGCAAATTCGCCGAAGGGCTGCTTAAACTGCAAGCATGCGGGCAAAATCCGTGACCGCAAGGGCGTGGAGTTTCCCGTGCACTGCACGCGTTTTGAGGGTAAAACCGTGTATTCCGAGGTCTTTAACAGCGTGCCGCTCGTGCTCTTTGACCGCCCCGTTTCAAATGTCGATTTCGGTGTTTTGCGTTTCTCTGTGGAAAACGCCGTGGAAACGCAGGCGATTTTAGACGCTGCCGTTCGCCATGAAAAGCCGCATTCCGACTGCACTCGAGGACTTTTCCTCCGCGGCGTGCTTTGATTGTGGAAAACTCGGTGGAAAGTGTTTAGAACTTTCTTTTTGAACAGACTGTGAACTCAAAAAAACCGCAGAAATAAGCCGTTTTTCATTTTCCACAGCGCTGTGGAAACAGTTATCCACAATGAGGGAAAACCGGGAAAAAGTGTGAAAAACGGGAATTTTTGGGATACTGTATATAGACAAGGAGCAAAAAATGGAACAAAATATGGTTTTAAAACTGATGCGTGTACGCGAAGGTGCGATCATCCCGAAGCAGGCGACGGCGGGCAGCGCGGGCTATGACCTGTGCGCGTGTATGGACGCCCCGCAGACGATCGAGCCGGGCGAGCGCTGCGTATTTCCGAGCGGTCTTGCGGCGGAGATCCCCGCGGGCACGGCGGGCTTCGTTTTCACGCGCAGCGGTCTTGGCATCAAAAAGGGCATTCATGTCACGAACGGTGTCGGTGTCATCGACAGCGATTACCGCGGCGAAATCCAGATCGGCCTGCACAATCTCAGCGCGGAGCCGTACACGGTGCAGCCGGGCGAGCGCATTGCGCAAATGATTATTATGCCGTATTTCGCGCCGGTGATTGAGGAGGTCACATCTCTAACGGAGACTGACCGCGGTGCGGGCGGATTCGGAAGCACGGGGACAAAATAAATTTTCAAATTGCGGCGGTGTTCACGATTTTTCGGTTGAAGCTCCACCGCTGTTTTGTTATACTGAATAAGTATGAGTACCGTGCGCCGCAAAGACGTGCGGCTTGCCAAAGTTTTACCCGTTTCGGGAGGTCTTATCCTATGGGTTCTCTGCAATCTACGATCATGGCGGGTCTTTCCTCGCTTTTTTCTCTTTTTTCAACATCGATCAAAGACATCGGCATCGACCTCGGCACGGCCAACACGCTCGTTTATGTGCGCGGTGAGGGCATCGTGCTGCGCGAGCCGTCCGTGGTGGCGGTGGACGCGAACTCCAACGAGGTTTTGGCCATCGGCAAAAAAGCCAAAGAAATGCTCGGCCGCACGCCGGAGTCCATCACGGCGGTGCGCCCGTTAAAAGACGGTGTCATTGCGGATTTTGAGGTGACGGCAGCCATGCTCAAATACTTTGTGCGCAAGGCCATCAAGGCCGGTTCGTTCACGCGCCCGCACATCGTCATCTGCATTCCCTCCGGCGTTACGGAGGTGGAGCGCCGCGCGGTGGAGGACGCCGCAAAGCAGGCGGGTGCAAGCCGCGTGGAGCTCATTTTGGAGCCGGTTGCGGCGGCTATCGGCGCAGGGCTGCCCACGGGCGAGCCGGTTGCGAGCATGGTTCTGGACATCGGCGGCGGCACAAGCGAAACGGCGGTCATCTCCTACGGCGACCCCATCGTGGCAGATTCCGTCCGTGTGGCAGGCGATAAATTTGACGCAGCTATCGTTTCGTACTTGCGCAAAAAGTACGGTGTGCTCATCGGCGAACGCACGGCGGAGGACGTGAAATTGCAGATCGGCTCCGCTTACCCGCTTGAGGAACTCGGCAGTGTCTCCATGGAGGTGCGCGGCCGCAGCGCGGCGGACGGCCAGCCGAAAAATATTACCGTCACGGCAGAAGACGTGCGCGAGGCGCTTTTGGTGCCGCTGAAAGCTGTGTTCGAGTCCGTACACCGCGTTTTGGAGCGGACCCCACCGGAGCTTTCCGCAGATCTTTTGGATATGGGTCTCACGCTCACGGGCGGCGGTGCACTGCTGCGTGGCTTAGACCGCTTTTTGCATGAAGCGACGGGCCTGCCCGTGCAGGTCGCGGAGCGCCCGCTCGACTGCGTAGCCGAGGGTGCAGGCCGCACATTAGAGGGCAAAGCGCATATCCCCGCAAACGCGCGCGGCGCGGTAAAAGCTGCAGAAAAATAAATTGAATTTGACTTTAAATAAAAATCGAAAGGCAGGTGCGGCGCATGGAAAAATTCACCTCTAAAAATTTTAAAATTTTAATGATCGCGGTTGTCATTCTGCTCGGCGTGCTCGTGTACGGCTTAAACGCCGGAACATCCGTGTTCTCAAACGTGTTCGGCACGGTATCCGCACCGTTGCTCACGGCGGGGACGAATACCACCGAGGGCGCAAAGGAGTTTTTAAATTTGGACGGCATGTCCAAAGAGGAGCTTAAAGCGCTGTACAACGACCTTTCGGAGGAAAACCGGAAGCTGCGCGAACAGCTTGTGGATTACTACACCTTAAAAGACGAGAATGCTTCGTATGAAAATATCCTCTCCGTCAAAAAAGCCATGCCCGACCTGCAATTAGCCGCGGGAAGCGTCGTAGGGCGCGACCCGAACGACGTGTTCGGTGATTTCACCATCAACTGCGGCAGCCTTGCGGGCGTATCCGTCGGCGATGCCGTCATCACAGAAACGGGCGTCGTAGGTGTTGTGGAGGAGGTCTACGCCGCGTCAAGCCGCGTGCGGTCGATTTTATCCGAAAAGACGCAAATCGGCGCCACGGATAAATCATGCAAGGAAAGCGGCGTCGTCACAAGCGACATTCAGTTCGCAAACAGCGGCAAGGTAAAAATGCTGTACCTTACAAGAGATACCGAGGTGCAGCCGGGCTCCATCATTACCACGAGCGGCGCGGGCGGCGTGTTCCCGGGCGATTTGCTCATCGGGCGTGTGGACAGCGTGGAGCGCAGCAACGCGGATTCCTCGTACTATGCCATTTTGACCCCATACGTGGACGTAACAGAGGTGACGGATGTCTTCGTCGTAACGGATTTCGACGGCAAGGGCGACGTTACAACCGGCTTGCCGGAGACGAATAACAAAGATGAAGAAGACCCCGCGCAGACCGCAAGCAAGGGAAATGAATAAAAGGAGTGAACAGCTGTGCCGAACCGCAAAAAATGGATACGCTATGTCTTGTATGCGGTTGAGATCCTGCTGCTGTTCCTGTTACAGGATACACCGGGGCTGCTGCCGCAGATCATGGGCGTAAAACCGCTTCCGGTGCTCTCTGCCGCGCTCACCATTGCCATGGTGGAGGCGTGCACACCCGCTATGGCGTTCGGCATGTACGCCGGGTTTCTTGCCGATATCGGCAGCGGAGCTGTGTTCGGGTATCACGCGCTCACGTTCGGCGTGCTGTGCTTTTTGCTGAGCGGCCTGTGCGGTACCAGAATTCAAATTCAGCTTTTCACATCGGTGTTGATGGGCCTTTGGAGCTGTGCCGTCGCCGTTTTGCTCGATTGGCTCGTGCTGTACGTTGCAGCCGGGTATTCACTGACGCTGTACGCGCTCGTCACAAAGTATCTGCCCATCTATTTTTACACGCTTTTAACGATACCCGTGTGCTACGGTTTGCAGGCGTGGGTGCGAAAGCCCCGCGTGCGCAGCGCCATACGGCGGCGCAGGTCAAAGCTGCATAAGCTGCAAAAAATTTAAGTTTTCAACGAAGGGAGACGACAGCTGTGAAAAAAGGACGCGGCCGCTATATTTTCTGTGGCGTTATGCTTGCTGCCGTCTTTCTTTTGTATATCGGACGGCTTGCCCAGTGGCAGCTTTTAGAGGGCAGCACGTTTGAAGAGGAGGCCGTACAGTCCTCCGCGACGTACTTAAAGCTCACCGGCACGCGCGGCGAAATTTTGGACTGTAACGGAAACGTGCTTGCAGGCAACCGCTCCGTGTATAATGCCATATACAGTCGTCTTTCCGGCAGCAATGAAACGCGCAATGCCGTCGTTTTGGAGGCTGTAAAGCTGCTCGAAACGCTGAACGTCCCGTGGACGGATCGCCTTCCCATCGAAATCAAATCGGGCAAATATCAGTTTAAAACCAAAATGACCGCCGAGATCGAAACGCTGAAAAGCGAAGACATCTTAGACTTACCCTCGAGCGCCACGGCAGACGAGTGCATGGAATCGCTCATCGAGCGGTATGACCTCGAAGCCTATACAAGCCCCGAAGACATCCGCCGCATCGCGTCCGTGCGCTATGGCATGGAGCGCGCGTATTTCAGCCGCACGAACCCGTTCGTGCTCGCAAAAGACATTTCCATCGAAACGGTGGAGCTCTTAAGTGAGCGCAGCACAGATTTGCCGGGCATTGAAACGCAGGTGGAGCAGACGCGCGAATACCCGGAGGGCGATTTGGCCCCGCATATCGTCGGCACGCTGGGTGCCATTTCGCAGGAGCAGTACGATGCCGCTGAGGAAGCGGGCAACACGTATTCCGCCTCAAACGTTTCCGGCTATTCCTATACGGATACCGTCGGCCAAAGCGGCATTGAGAGCGTGTTCGAGTCCACCCTGCGCGGCAAAAACGGCAAAGAGAGCGTCACAACGGATGCTACCGGCAAAGTGACCTCCACCACCGTGACGGAGCCGCCGGAAGCGGGCGATTCTGTGTGGCTTACCATAGACAGCAATGTGCAGCGCGCGGCCGTAAACGCGCTCGCCGAGCAGATCGAAGCGAAGCCGACCGAAGACTGCGAGGCCGGTGCGGTTGTCGCCTTGAACGTGAACACCGGCGGCATCATCGCCGGCGCGACCTACCCGAATTTCGACCTTGAAAAGTACAATACGGACGATGCGTATTTGACGCAGCTTTATGCGGACGAAAGCCAGCCGCTTTTCAACCGAGCATTAAACGGCATCTTTACGCCGGGTTCCGTTTTTAAGCCCCTTGTCGCCTTGGCGGCGCTGGAGGAAGGCGTCATCACGCCGACCTCTCACCCCGTGAACTGCGACGGCGCGTACCACTATTATGCGCCGGATTACGAACCGGGCTGCCTCGGCGTGCACGGCGAGGTGGACGTGTACGGCGCCATCCGCAACTCCTGCAACGCGTTTTTCTTTGACGTGGGCCGCATGCTGACCATCCACAAAATGCACACGTATGCAGAGCTGTTTTCTCTCGGCGAAAAGACCGGGTGCGAATTGAGCGAGAGCGCGGGCATCATGTCCGACCCCAAAACGTATACGGAGCGCCACGGCGCAAATTGGTATGACGGCCTCACCATTCAGGCGGCCATCGGCCAGTGCGACGATATGTTCACGCCGATTGAGCTTGCGGAATACTGCGCCATGATCGCAAACGGCGGCACGCGCTACAAAACGCATTTCTTAAATAAAGTCACGGACTACGACCGCGCGGTGGAAAAAGAGACCGCAGAGCCGGAGGTCGTGTTACAGGCGGAGATCGAAGACGAATATTTCAAGGTCGTGCGCGAGGGCATGCGGCAGGTGTGCACAGAGGGCACGGCGGCCTCGACCTTTTCGGATTTCGGCATTGCCGTTGCGGGCAAGACCGGCACGGCGGAAAACGCCGACCATTCCGATAACCTGACGTTCATCGGCTTTGCGCCGTACGAGAACCCGGAGATTGCCGTGGCGGTCGTCATCGAATACGGCGGCAAGGGCGATGCCGCAAAAGAGACGGCAAAGGCCGTTTTTGAAGCTTATTTTGCCGAAACGCTCCAAAAGGAGGCAAAAAACGCAGAAACCACGGTAACAGAGGGTACGGAATGACGCATGTTTAGGGAGGATATTTGTCTGCTTCGACAAAAAAGCCGCCGTGTTTTTGTCTCGCTGTGATAAAATTGCGGTATAGCCATTTTTGTTTTTGACTACCGTGCATTTTTGTGTTATTATGTTTAATGAGGTATTATCTATGGGTACTGCTATTGTTGTCACATCGGGAAAAGGCGGCGTGGGAAAATCCACCGTTTCGCTTGGGCTGGCTTCTCAGTTTGCGGCGGGCGGCGAACGCGTTCTGCTTTTGGATTGTGACGCGGGCCTGCGCAGTCTGGACCGTATGACCGGCACAGAAGAAGCGCTCGTGTTCGACAGTTCGGACGTTGTGGCAGGGCGCTGCGCGCCTGCGGATGCGATTTACCCGTGCGTGACCATGCCCGGCGTGTCTTTAATGCCTGCCCCGGCAAGCGGCGAAGACCTTGTGCCGGAACGCGTCATGCTTAGACTCGTTCCGGTTTTAAAGCGCTATTTTGACCGTGTGATTCTTGATTCTCCCGCGGGCGTGGGGCGTGGCTTCCGCGCGGCGGCAGCGGCGGCGGACTGCGCGCTTATTGTGTGCAACTCGGACCCCGTGTGTATCCGCGATGCGTCCATCGTGCGCAGGCTTTTATCAAAGCTTGAGGTACCGCAGCAGCGGCTCGTCATCAATCGCTTTAACGCCGAATATTTCGGCAGCCTTTCCGCCGGGCGGGAAGACGTCGGCGGCCTGCGCGACCTCGATGACGTCATCGACCAAAGCGGCGTGCGGCTCATCGGCATCGTACCCGAAGATAGACAAATGACGGCTGCTTTTCAGCGAGGCCGCGTGCCGGCGGATGACCTGCCCGGCATGATGGCGCTTTCCCGCATAGCGGCACGCATGAACGGTGTTTCGGTTCCCTTATCGTTGTGACATTTGGGATAGGGGCCGAATGATTATAAACAGGGAGGAATTTTTATGAATATCGCGCTTACGGCGCATGACGCAAAAAAAGAGCTTATGGTACAGTTCTGCATCGCTTACTGCGGCATCCTGAGCCGGCATAATCTCTGTGCAACCGGCACCACCGGTAAGCTTGTAGAGGAAGCAACCGGGCTTTCGGTCCACCGCTTTTTAAGCGGCCCACAGGGCGGCGATCAGCAGATTGCGGCGCGTATCTCCTGCAACGAGATCGACCTTTTGCTGTACTTCCGCGACCCCATGCAGAAGCAGGCACTGGAGCCGCACGATAAAAACCTGCTCCGTCTCTGCGACCTGAATAACATTCCCGTGGCGACGAACATCGCAACGGCAGAGGTGCTCATCCATGGTCTCGAGCGCGGCGACCTCGATTGGCGCGAGATTGTAAAGCTGTAAGTAAAAAAACCAAAGCGCATGCTTTGAAAATACACCGGCATTGACCGGGAAGAGTATCTGCCATGGGGCACAAAACAGAGAGCGCCGCAAACGCTGAGAGCGGCGCGTGCATCCGGCAGAGAAAGACACCCGTGAGCCGCACGAAAGTGCGTTTTCCGCGTTAAGGAAAGAAAGGGGAGGAGAAGCTTTCGCTTTTTCTCCCGAAAAAGGGTGGCACCACGAACCTGTTTCGTCCCTTATCCGTTTTGGGTAAGGGTTTTTTTATTTTTCATGAATGAGAGGGATATTTTATGGAATTGATCACAAAAGCGCCTAAGGGCACCGTGGATATCATTCCGGGTGAATCCGAAAAATGGTCGCTTGTGGAAGCCGTTATGACGGATGAAGCGGAACTGAACGGCTTTTCCGAGATCCGCACCCCGGTGTTTGAGCACACCGAGCTCTTCCTGCGCTCCGTCGGCGACACCACCGACGTGGTGGAAAAGCAGATGTACACGTTTGAAGATAAGGGCGGCCGCTCCATTACGCTGCGCCCGGAGGGCACGGCGGGCACTGTGCGCGCCATGCTGGAAAACGGCCTGTATAACGGCGGTTACCCGGTAAAGCTCTATTATAAGACCTCCTGCTACCGCTACGAAAAGCCGCAGGCAGGCCGTCTGCGCGAGCTGCACCAGTTCGGCGTGGAGATGTTCGGCACCGCAGAACCGGCGGCGGACGCACAGGTCATCGCCATGGCCATGTCCATTTTCAATCGTCTCGGCCTTGCCGATGACATTGAGGTCTCTATCAACTCCATCGGCTGCCCCACCTGCCGCGCAGAGTACAGAAAGGCGCTGAGAACGTATTTCGAGGGCTATAAGGATCAGCTCTGCGAGACCTGCAATTCCCGCTTGGAGCGCAACCCCATGCGTATTCTGGACTGCAAAAGCCCCGTTTGCGGCGAGATTGCCAAGGGTGCGCCGAAGATCACGGATTATCTCTGCGACGACTGCCGTGCGCACTTTGAAAAGGTGCAGACGCTGCTGAAATCTATCGATATTCCGTTTTCCATCGATCCCGGCCTCGTCCGCGGCCTCGATTACTACACCCGCACCGTGTTTGAGTTTCCCTCGAAGCGCTTCGGCTTTGCACTCGGCGGCGGCGGACGCTACGACGGCCTCGTGGAGGAAGTCGGCGGCAAGCCTACACCGGCACTCGGCTTCGGTCTCGGTCTTGACCGCATCCTGATGGCGATGAACGAGATGGGCGCAGACTTCGGAAATGACGCAAAGTGCGAGGTCTACATTGCGTCTTTGGGTGAAGCGGCGCAGATGAAGGCGTTTCAGCTCACCGAAAAAATGCACAGCTGCGGCATCGCGGCAGACTGCGACCTGTGCGCGCGCGGCCTGAAAGCCCAGATGAAATACGCCGATAAAATCGGCGCGCAGTACAGCATCGTCCTTGGCGACGATGAAATTGCAAGCGGTAAAGCCGTGCTTAAAAACATGAAGACGGGCGAAAAGAAGAAAATCTCCCTTAACGATGACTTTGTCGATACGTACATCACGGCTGTCACCGAGCAGGAAGACGCCATGCCCATCACATTTTAACCGGTCACACTAACGAAAGAGGAAATCAATCATGACACAATCGAGAACCCATACCTGCGGCGAACTCCGCCTTGCAAACGCAGGCGAGACCGTCACACTGGTCGGCTGGATGGAAAACATCCGCGAAGTCGGCAATAACTTTGCGTTTTTGGTGCTGCGCGATTTCTACGGCACCACGCAGGTCGTCATCGAAAACGAAGAGATGATGAACATTGTAAAGCCCCTCAATAAGGAATCCACGATTTCCGTTACGGGCATCGTGCGCGAGCGCACCAGCAAAAACCCGAAGCTCCCCACCGGCGACATCGAGATCGCGCCGACGGAGATCACCGTGCTCGGCCGCTGCCGTTATAACGAGCTGCCGTTCGAGATCAACCACTCCCGCGAAGCGGACGAGAGCCAGCGTTTAAAATACCGCTATCTCGACCTGCGTAATCCGGAAGTGAAAGCCAACATCATCCTGCGCTGCAACGTTGTTTCCGCTTTGCGCACCGCTATGACGGAGCACGGCTTTTTAGAGATCACCACGCCGATCCTCACGGCTTCTTCGCCGGAGGGCGCGCGCGATTACCTCGTCCCGGCGCGTAAGCACCCGGGCAAGTTCTACGCCCTGCCGCAGGCACCGCAGCAATTTAAGCAGCTCCTCATGACCGCGGGCTTTGACCGCTACTTCCAGATCGCACCGTGCTTCCGCGACGAGGATGCGCGCGGCGACCGTTCTCCGGGTGAATTCTACCAGATGGATATGGAAATGGCGTTTGCCTCGCAGGAAGACGTTTTTGCCGTCATCGAAGACGTTCTTCCGCCGATTTTTGCAAAGTACGGCACGTATAACATCGCGTCCTCCGCACCATTTGCCCGCATCCCGTACCGTCAGGCCATGGAGGAGTTCGGCTCCGATAAGCCGGACCTGCGCATCGACCTGCGCGTCAAGGACGTTACGGACATTCTGCAAAACTGCGGCTTCGGCCCGTTTGAAAACAACATCGTCAAAGCTGTACCGGTCTCCAACTGTAAGCTTGCCCGCAAGGCGGTCGATAAGCTCTGCGCAGACGTAGAGGTGCAGGCCGGCCAGAAGCCGTACTGGTTCAAGGTCGATGAATCCGGCGCCATTGCCGGCGGCATCGCAAAGTTTATCAATGCGGATGAAAAGACCGTGGAAGCCGTCAAATCCGCGCTGTCTCTCGAGCCGAATACGCTCGTGTTCCTCTCCGCAGGCAAGCGTGAGGAGGCCCAGAAGACCGCAGGCGTCATGCGTCGTATGCTCGGCGCGGCGTGCGAGGGCCACATGGATAAAGAGCGCTACGCGTTCTGCTGGATCGTCGATTTCCCCATGTACGAGATCGGCGAGGAATCCGGCGAGCTGGAGTTCTGCCACAACCCGTTCTCCATGCCCTCCGGCGGTATGAAAACGCTGCTTAAGGCCGAGCGCGGCGAGATTGACCCGCTCGACATTCTGGCAGACCAGTACGACCTCGTCTGCAACGGCGTAGAGCTCTCCTCCGGCGCTGTGCGTAACCATGACCCGGAGATCATGGTCAAGGCGTTCGAGATGGTACGCCTCGGCGAAGACGATGTAAAGGCGAAGTTCCCGGCCATGTACAACGCATTCTGCTACGGAGCGCCGCCGCACGCCGGCATCGCCCCGGGCGTAGACCGCATGGTTATGCTGCTCTCCGGAGAAGAGTCCATCCGCGAGGTCATCGCGTTCCCGATGAACAAGAGCGCACAGGATGTCATGATGGACGCACCGTCCAAAGTCACCGAGGCACAGCTCAAAGAGCTGCACATCGCCGTGACGGAAGAAGAGTAATGTTCTCTTTAGAACAGAACACGTATAAAAACGCGCGGCTCGGCGATACCGATTTCACGGACGCCGAGCTGCACGGCTATACGTTTGAAAATTGCGACCTGCGCGGCGCGATGTTTTCCGGCGCTTTGCTTGAAAAATGCCGCTTTTCTGCGTGCGCGTTCGATTTTTCTCGCTTAAACGACGTTTTGGCGCGCGGCTGTTCGTTTGAAAACTGCACGTTTTCGGGCGCAAGCCTGTTTGTCACCGCGTTTGAGAATTGCCGTGTCTCGGGCTGCTCCTTTGCGGGCGCAGACCTCACCGGCTGGGCCGTGCGCGGCGGCACACTCGAATACTGTGTGCTCGATCATTGTCCGCTCAAAAAGCAGGATTTTTCCGGCATCAGTCTGCGCGGTACGAGCTTTGCGGAAGCGGACCTCGAAAAAGCCGATCTTTCCGGCTGCGACCTTACGGAGACCGTGTTCCGCAATGCGCAGCTGAAAGAATGCGACCTGCGCCGTGCCAAATTTTCGCGCACCGATATCCGCTTTGCAAAAATGCAGAAAACAAAGATCGATTTGGAGGGCGCGGTGTATCTCGCAGGACTGCTTGGCGCCGTCGTCAACTAAAAAACCGGCAAAAAATTTCGTGAAAAAACGCGTTTTATTTTGTCAACCGCCGTATGGCGTGCATAGGGCTTATAAACGGGTATAGACGGTGTGCAACCGCGCCGAAATGTGCCCCAAAAACCGTGAAAAAACGCCATGAAATCACAAGTTATACCGCGCGTTATGGAGAAAACCGTTTCTATGACGCGCGGTATATTTTGTTATTATTATGTAAACCTAATACTATATATAGTGGTTTTGACACTAAATATGCCCTTGACATGTATAGGAAAAGCGCCTATAATCGAAAGTACAGAAAGCGCAAAGCGAAGGCTCTTAGGCTTTGCCGCAGGGGAGAAACGGAAAGGGAAGTTAAACGTATGATTCGGTATATTGTCAAGCGCAGCGGGGACAAGGTGTCGTTCGATGCGCGGAAAATCAAAAGCGCCATTTTTAAGGCCAATACCAGGATCGCCGCAGAGCGTATGAGCGACGCCGATCTGAACGAATTGACCGAAGAGGTGCTCACGGCGCTCGAAAAACTGCCGGGTACACCCACGGCGCAGGAAATTCAAAATGTGGTGGAGGAAAAGCTTCTTGCCGCCGATTACGCCAAAACGGCGAACGCTTACATCAATTATCGCACGGAGCATGAGCACCTGCGCGAAATGGACGACGAGCTCGTGAAGATTTTTGAAAACCTCACGTTCCGCCCGTCCGAAGAGGATGACTTAAAGCGCGAAAACGCGAACATCAACGCTGATACCGCCATGGGCACCATGCTGAAATACGGCTCCGAAAGCGCCAAGGCGTTTTACGATAAATATGTCATCCCGCCGGAAATTGCCGAAGCACACGCGAGCGGCGACATCCACATTCACGATAAAGACTTTTACGCCCTCACCGAAACATGCTGTCAGATTGACCTTTTAAAGCTGTTTCAAGACGGATTTTCCACAGGCCACGGCTATTTGAGAGAGCCGAACGACATCCGCAGCTACGCCGCGCTCGCGTGCATCGCCATTCAGGCAAACCAAAACGAGATGCACGGCGGCCAAAGCGTGCCGAATTTCGACTACGCTATGGCGGAGGGCGTGAAGAAAACATACCGCAAGCAGTATTTCCGTGCGCTCGCGCAGTATATTGAAGTGCGGTTTGATATGAGCGCCTCCGATGCCGCCGCGCTGACGGCTGCCATCAAAGAAGCGCTCGGCACTGATGTCACAATGCACACCGCAGAAGCTTATGCCGAAAAGCTGCGCGCGTTTCTGCCGCGCCATCAAGCAGAAAACGGCTTCCAGATCATCACGGGCGACGCTGCCCGCGCCGCTGCGGAATACGCCGCAAAGACCGCCTACAAAGAGACGGATGCTGCCACGTATCAGGCCATGGAAGCGCTCGTCCACAATTTAAACACCATGAATTCCCGCGCCGGCGCACAGGTACCGTTCAGCTCCTTAAACTATGGCACGGATACTTCTCCAGAGGGCAGAATGGCCGTGCACAACCTGCTCCGCGCTACGGAAGCGGGGCTCGGCGACGGCGAAACACCCATTTTCCCGGTTCAAATTTTCAAAGTCAAGGAGGGCGTCAACTACAACGAGGGCGACCCGAACTATGACCTGTTCCGCCACGCGCTGCGCTGCTCTGCCAAGCGCCTGTTCCCGAATTTTAGCTTTTTGGACGCCCCGTTCAACCTGCAATACTATAAACCCGGCGATTATAACACCGAGGTGGCGTACATGGGCTGCCGCACGCGCGTCATGGGCAATGTGTTCGATAATACAAAGGAAGTCACCTGCGGCAGAGGCAATTTGAGCTTCACCTCTATCAACCTGCCGCGCATCGGCATTGAAGCGAAGGGCGATATGAAAACGTTCTATAAGCTGCTCGATGAAAAAATCGCGCTCGTGGAAGAACAGCTTCTGCACCGCTTCAAAATCCAGTGCAGCAAAAAGGTGTATAATTATCCGTTCCTCATGGGGCAGGGCGTGTGGATCGATTCCGAAAAGCTCGACCGCAACGATTCCGTCGCCGAAGTCTTAAAGCACGGCACCTTAAGTGTCGGCTTCATCGGCCTTGCCGAGACCTTAAAAGCCCTCACCGGTAAGCACCACGGCGAAAGCGAAGAAAGCTGGAAGCTGGGGCTTGAGATCATCTCCCATATGCGGGAGAAAATGGACGAAAAAAGCCGCGAAACCGGCCTCAACTTCACCTTGCTCGCAACGCCCGCAGAGGGGCTTTCCGGCCGCTTTGTGCGCATAGACCAAAAGAAATACGGCAAAATTCCCGGCGTTACGGACAGAGAGTATTACACAAACTCGTTCCACGTGCCGGTGTATTACCCCATCAGCGCCTATGAAAAGATTCGCAGAGAAGCGCCGTTTCACGCGCTCACGAATGCGGGGCATATCAGCTACGTGGAGCTCGACGGCGATACGTGCAAAAACATCGACGCATTTGAAAGCATCGTGCGCTGCATGAAAGAAATGGGCATCGGCTATGGCTCGGTCAACCACCCCGTAGACAGAGACCCCGTGTGCGGGTATAACGGAATCATCGACGAGGTGTGCCCGAGGTGCGGCAGAAGAGAGGGTGAAGGCGTTCCGCTCGAAAGGCTTCTGGAGCTGAAAAAGCGCTACCACGACGTTCCGGATTATTCGCATTTGATTCGATAGAGCAAAGTTACCCTCAACGGTGATTAAAAGTTTCGCCCGCCTTTTCAAAGGCGGTGGGGTCTTGGGGCGAAGCCCCGAGTCGCCATTCGCAAATGGCGAAACCCTTTTGCCTACCAAAAATCAGGACGGGAACTTCAACAGTCCGGTGGACTGTTGAAGTGTGGGAGACCCAATTAGGAGGTCTCCCAATGAACTTGCATCGCAAGTTCATAAAAGCAAAAACGGCAACACATGGGTTTAACCTGAACGACAAGTCGTTCAGCTATGGTTTTGTGCTTTTGATGATTGAAAATCATCAATTTCGCTGCGCGGAACCAGCCCAAGAACCACCTAAAAGACAGCATCCGCCGCCTTTAGAAAAATTGAAATGAATGTAAAAATGTATTTATAAAAAGAATCGAGGCAGTTATCATGTCACCCAAAACGCAGAAAAATACAAAAACCATCATCGTCGGCGAAGGCCGCGGGTTCGACCGCATCCGCCGCATCACAGGCTACCTTGTCGGCACCACCGACCGCTGGAACGACGCCAAACGCGCCGAAGAACACGACCGCGTAAAGCACAGCCTGTAAGGCACGGCAAAATGGAAATCCGCATTTCCGGCATCGTGAACGATTCCATCGTGGACGGGCGCGGCATCCGCCTCACCGTGTTCACACAGGGCTGTCCGCACCATTGTCCCGGCTGCCATAACCCCCAAACGCATGATTTTGCGGGCGGCAGGGTGGAAGATACCGATGTCATCTTTGACATGTTCAAAAAAAATCCGCTGCTGCGCGGCATCACGTTTTCGGGCGGTGAGCCGTTCTGCCAGCCAAAGCCGCTTTTAGCGCTCGCAAAGCAGGTGCACGCCCTGCATAAAGACGTCACCGCCTATTCCGGCTGGACATATGAGCAGCTTGTTTCTATGCACAACCCCGATGTGGACGCGCTTTTAAACGCGTGCGACGTTCTGGTGGACGGGCCGTATATCGAACAGCAGCGCAATCTTGAGCTGCTCTTTCGCGGCAGCGAAAACCAGCGTCTTATCGATATGAACGCCACCCGCCGAAACGGACGCGTAACGCTTTTACAGCTCGATTATTAAAAAACTCCGCAAATTTCCTCTGATATGCGCTAAATCAATACCGCTATATCGAAAAAAGATGGGGGCAATTCATGATTTTGTAATTGATTATGCGGAAAACTTGTGGTAGAATAAAGACAAATGGGTTATTTTACATTTTATTTGCCTTTTTGGCGAAAGGAGAAATAACAATGACTAACAACAAGACAATTCTTGCTTGGATCGACGAGATGAAAGCTCTTGTCAATCCGGATCAGGTTGTTTGGATCGACGGCTCCGAAGAGCAGCTCGAAGAGCTCCGCAAGGAAGCGGTTGAGTCCGGCGAAATGATCAAGCTGAATCAGGAAAAGCTCCCGGGCTGCTACTATCACAGAACAGCTCCGAATGATGTTGCCCGTGTTGAGGACAGAACCCTCATCTGCTCCAGAAAAGAAGAGGACGCAGGCCCGACCAACCATTGGAAAGAGCCGCAGGAAGCATACAAGATGCTGTACGATATTGCTCGTGGCAGCTACAAGGGCCGTACCATGTACGTTATCCCGTACTCCATGGGCCCGGTCGGTTCCCCGCTCGCTAAGATCGGCGTTGAGCTGACAGACTCCATCTATGTTGTTCTCAACATGTCCATCATGACCAGAGTCGGTCAGAAGGTCATGGACGTTCTCGGCGACAGCAACGACTGGGTTCGCGGTCTGCACTGCAAGTGCGACGTTGACCCGGAGAAGCGCTGGATCTGCCAGTTCCCGGAAGACAACACCATCATCTCCGTAAACTCCGCTTACGGCGGCAACGTTCTGCTCGGCAAGAAGTGCTTCGCTCTGCGTATCGCTTCCTATCAGGCTAAGAACGAAGGCTGGATGGCAGAGCACATGCTCATCCTCGGCGTTGAGAACCCGAAGGGCGAGGTTAAATACGTTTGCGCTGCATTCCCGTCTGCTTGCGGCAAGACCAACCTGGCTATGATGATTCCGCCGGAAGGCTACCGTGCAAAGGGCTACAAGGTCTGGACCGTCGGCGACGACATCGCTTGGATGCGCAAGGGCCCGGATGGCAGACTGTATGCCATCAACCCGGAAAACGGCTTCTTCGGCGTCGCTCCCGGCACGAACATGAAGTCCAACCCGAACGCTCTTATCTCCACCCAGAAGGGCACCATCTTCACCAACGTTGCGCGTAACCTCGATGACAACACCGTTTGGTGGGAGAGCCTCGACAAGAACCCGCCGGTCAACGCAGAAGAGTGGAAGGGCGCTAAGGTAAACGGCCCCGAGTATGTTGCTGCCGGCAACAAGCTGGCTCATCCGAACAGCCGCTTCACCGCTCCTACCGCTAACTGCCCGTGCCTCTCCAGCGAGTTTGAGAACCCGCAGGGTGTTCCGGTCTCCGCTATCGTCTTCGGCGGCCGCCGTCCGGATACGGTTCCGCTGGTTTACCAGTCCAGAAGCTGGAACAACGGTGTCTTCATCGGTTCCATCACCGGCTCCGAGACCACCGCAGCTGCTGCAGGTGCAGTCGGCGTTGTCCGTCGTGACCCGATGGCTATGCTCCCGTTCTGCGGCTACAACATGGGCGACTACTTCAAGCACTGGATCGAAATGGGCGAGATGCTCGGCGACAAGGCTCCGAAGATCTTCAACGTCAACTGGTTCCGTGTCGACGAAGACGGCCACTTCATTTGGCCGGGCTTCGGTGACAACCTCCGTGTTCTCGAGTGGATCCTCAAGCGCTGCGATAACGAAGTTGACGCTGTTGAGACGGCAATCGGCTACGTTCCGAAGCCGGAAGACATCAACCTTGAAGGCCTCAAGGACTTCGATGAGGAGAAGCTCGCTTCCATCCTCAAGGTTGATAACGCTAAGTGGGCTAAGGAAGCTGCCGGCGTAGAGGAATTCTACAAGAAGTTCGGCGACAAGCTCCCGCAGGAGCTCAGAGACGAGCTCAACGGCCTCGAAGAGCGCACCAAGGCTTAATCAAAACTTAAATCGTAAGATTTAACGCATAGAAAGCGCCGCTTTCGGTTCATCCCGGAAGCGGCGCTTTTGCATATTGTTTTTTATGCACGGATAATTTTAAGCTGTACGAAAATCCCACATTCAAAACAAAAGCACGCAGACAAATTCAATCTGCGTGCTTTTTCATCTTAGTCTTTGTGTAGGCAAAAGGATTTCAAGCTCTGCGAAGCTCGACCGAAGGCGTTGCCTTTGGAAACCACCAGCTTTTTGAAAAAAGTTGGATTAAAAACTTTTAATCGCCGTTGTCGGCAACTCGCTTATCTTACCTTCCAGCGGTCGTTATACGTGCCGGAAAGGTCTGCAATCTTGCCGCTGTCTTCTTTCTTTTCCTTCACGTGCGAGGTCGCTCTGCGCTCGTTTAAATATTTCAGGAACAGCTCGCCGTCCACCGGCACAGCCTGCGGCTTGCCCGTCCAGTCGGAAAGGTGAATGGCGTTCGAGATATTCAGGCCGTTAATGCCCTCATAGCCCGGCGCCAGCAGCTCTTCGCCGTACAGAATAGCGTTTGTGAAGTTCTGCAGAATGCCGTTATGCCCAAGCTCAATGTTGTCCGTTTCCACTTCGGTCACGGTCATTTCGGGCTGTGCAAAGCCCTCTTTGCACGTCACGCAGAATTCGCGCTCCGGCACGGCGAGCTTCCACCAGGTCAGCTTGCCTTCTTCCCAAACAAGCTTGCCTTTGTCGCCTGTAATCTCCAAACGGTTCGTGCCCGGGCACTCACCCGTCGTGGTGATGAACGCGCCCGTCGCACCGTTCGGGTACTCGGCGTAAGCCGTCACTTCGTCCTCAACCTCAATGTTGTGCCAATGGCCGTACTTGCAGTGGCCCATCACGCGGTTCGGCATGCCGAAGATCCACTGCCACAAGTCAAGCTGATGCGGGCACTGGTTCAGCAGCACGCCGCCGCCTTCGCCTGCCCACGTTGCACGCCACGTGCCGCTGTCGTAGTATGCCTGCGTGCGGTACCAGTTCGTAATGATCCAAATGCAGCGTTTCAGTTCGCCCAGCTCGCCGCTCTGCACGATCTCGCGCATTTTCTGGAACTTCGGGTTCGTGCGCTGATTGTACATGATGCCGAACACCTTGCCGGATTTTTTCGCGGCCGCATTCATTTCCTCCACCTGCTTCGTGTAAACGCCGGCAGGCTTCTCCGTCAGCACGTTCTTGCCCTTTTCAAAAGCATAGATCGCAATGGGGGAGTGGAAGTAATGCGGTGTCGCCACGATCACCGTGTCACACACACCGCTGTCAATCATTTCCTTGTAGTCCTCATAGCACGGTACGCCGGGCAGATTTTCGTCCGCCCAAAGGCGCTTCGATTCCGCAATATCGCACACGGCGGCAAGCTCCATGCCCTTGATATTGCCGGAGAAAATGCTCTTTGCGTGCGCCGAACCCATGTTGCCGATGCCGACAATGCCGACCTTTACTGTTTCGCTCATAGAATTGCCTTCTTTCTGTTATTCGATGGTTTTCAAAATATCGTGCAGCGCGTCGGAAGCCACATCAAACGCTTCGTCCGCGTCTTTATATACGCGCTTGTGCAGAACGTCCTCTCCCTGCAAGTTTTGCAAGCCGCTGAAATCGTACAAATGCGGCTCCAATGTCAGCATGTACGGCTTACCCGTTTCCGCCAGCGCCTTTAAAATGCTCGGCACAGAGCCGTCTCCCTCACCCGCAGGCACCACGCTGCCGTCTTTAAACAGCGCGTCTTTGATGTGCATATAGTCGATGATCGGTGCGAGCGCCTTAAAGTTCACCGCCGGGTTATCGCCGCACTGAATGTAGTTTGCAGGGTCAAATACGCACCGCAGCGCCGGAATGGCCTTGTGCAGCTTCTCCACGCGCTCTAACTTGTCGCCGTAAATGCCCTTCTCATTCTCGTGGCAGCAGTGTACGCCGTTTGCTTCGCCATAGTCCACCATTTTCTGTATTCGCTCGATCACAGTATCGTGATAAATCTCCGGATTTTTGCCCTCCGGAATATAGAAGCTGAACATGCGAATGCGCGTGGTGTGCAGCTTTTTCGCAATCTCCACAGCGCGCTTGAATTTCTCAAAGTGCGGTGCAAAGTCGTCCTCAATGCCAATCTTGCCGATGGGCGAGCCGATGGCGGAAATGCTGATATTGCCCGCTGCAAGCTTCTTTTCAACAACATCAAGCTCCTCGTCCGTCAGATCTAAAATGCCCTTGCCGTCCACGCCGCGGATTTCCATCAGCGGAATATGCTTGCGGTGCAGCGCCGCAATCTGCCGGTCAAACTCCGGCGAGGCTTCGTCTGCAAACGCGGAAAGTGTAAACTGTGTCATATTCCCTCCTTAGAACGTGCAGCCGGCACGAAGCAGGTTTTCGGCGCTCAGCTTCAGCTCGTCAAACGGGCTTCGGTCGTAGCAGTTGTCCTGTTCGATCATCGCATATTGAATGCCTGTCTTCTCGCACGCCTCAATGATGGACTTAAAGTCCATGTTTCCGTCCATCACGGCTGCAAAGCGCTGCTCGTGGCCGTGCATCTTCATGTCCTTAAAGTGGATGACATCAATGCGCCCCGCCATTTTTTCAATCTGTACCTGCGGCGAGCGCCCGCCGTACTGCGTCCAGTAAACGTCCAAAATAAAGCCCCATTTTTCCGGGTCGGTTTCCTCCAACATGTGGTCGATGAGACACTTGCCGTCAAATTTCTCGTATTCAAAGCCGTGGTTGTGGTAGTGCAGCTTCATGCCCGCGTCGTGCAGCTTGTCGGCGGCGGGGCCGAAATCCTTCAAAAACGCACGCATACCTTCCAGCGAGCCCGTGTATTTCTGCGGCATCATGCCGATGCCCACGTGGTTCGTACCGAAAATGCGGTGGTTCTCAATCACCTTTTCGGTGTTCTCCAGAATGAGCTGCGGGTTCGTATGCGTAATGATGATGGAAAGCCCGTTTTCGTCGCAAATTTCGCGGATGATATGCGGGTCAATGTCGCCGAACGCGGAGACCTGCAAGGTCTTGTAGCCGATGTCGTGCAGCTTTTTCGCCGTCTCTCTAAAGTCGGCTTCGTTCTGCGCATAGTCGCGGATGGTGAAGCCCTGTGCACCGATGATCATGAAAAATTCCTCCCAAAAGTCAGATTATACGCCGGAGTACGCGGAGAAACCGCCGTCCACCGGGATTGTGATGCCGGTCACAAAACCGGACGCGTCATTGTCGATGAGGAAGCGCAGTGTGCCGAGCAGCTCCTCAGGCTCGCCGAAGCGTCCCATCGGGGTCTGCGAGATGATTTTATGGCTGCGCGGGGTCAGGCTGCCGTCCTCGTTAAAGAGCAAGGTGCGGTTCTGGTTCGTTGCAAAGAAGCCCGGCGCAATGGCGTTCACACGGATGTTGCAGTTTGCAAAGTGTACCGCCAGCCACTGCGTGAAGTTCGATACCGCTGCCTTGGCACCGCTGTATGCCGGAATCTTCGTCAGTGGCGTAAACGCATTCATCGAGGAGATATTCACAATGCAGCCGCCTGTTTCCAGCATGTCGGTCGCAAAGGCCTGCGTCGTCAGCAGCGTGCCGAGAAAGTTCAGGTTGAACACGAACGAAACGCCGTCCTGGTCAAGGTCAAAGAACGACCGCGCGTTTTCGTCCAGCATATCTTCTTTGCTGAAATACTCGCTCGTCGTGGTGCCCTTCGGGTTGTTGCCGCCCGCACCGTTGATGAGCACCTCGCACGGGCCGAATTTTTCCAGCACAACGTCATGCGCCTTTTTCAGACTCTCTTTGTCCAGCACATTCGCCTGCACGGCAATGGCCTCACCGCCCGCCTTGTGGATACCTTCCGCCTCGCGCTCCGCAGCTTCCAAGTTGAGGTCAAGCAGTGCGATTTTGTGCCCGTCTGCGGCAAGCGCGCGGGAAAAAGCGCTGCAAAGCACGCCGCCCGCGCCGGTAATGACAATATTCATAGGAAATTCCTCCTTATTATAACGTGACTTTTATTCGCCGAATAGCTTGCGGCTGTTTTCCACGCAAAGGTCGGTCAACAGCTTCAGCGCCGCCTTTTCGCTGAGGAACGTGCCGTCCATAAGCTCTTCCGCAACCCTGTTGCACAGCACACGGCGGAAATAATCGTGGCGCGCATAGGAAAGGAAGCTGCGGCTGTCCGTCAGCATGCCGGTAAACTGCCCAAGGTGGCCGGTTTCCGCCATAATGTTCAGCTGCTCCTCCATACCGCGCTTGTGGTCACAGAACCACCACGCTGCGCCGGGCACAACGCCCTTAAAACTGCCCGCCGTCGTCGCAAGCGCCATATACATCGAGGGCTCCAGCGTGTATAAGATTGTGTGCGGCAGCGAATCCCTGCGGTCCATCGCGTCCAAAAGCGCTGCAACTTCGTGCTCCGGGATCGGGTCGCCCACGCAATCGCCGCCGGCGTCCGGACCCACGGTCTCAAACAGCCGCGTGCATGCGTTACGCTTTACGTTCAGGTGCAGCTGCATCGTCACATTGTGCGCCTTGTATTCGTGCGCCAAATACACATACATTTCAAATAGAAAATTACGGAACTCGTTTTCCGGGATTGTCTTTCCCTTCAGCGCCTTTTTAAACGTCTCCGCGGCATCGCAGCTTTTGTCTTCCTTCGGGAAGCCCTCAATGCCGATATCGCTCACACGGCAGCCGTTCTCGCAGAAGAAATCAAGCCGCTTTGAAAGCGCTGCTTTCAGGTCGTCGAGCGTCTCCACACTAAAACCGCACACTTCGCCGAGGTGCAAGGCGTAGTCGCGATAGTTCGCGCGGCAAATGTTCAGCGCCGCGTCCGTACGGAACGAGGGCACCACGCGCACCGGGAAGGTCTTCTCCTTCGCAATTTCCTTGTGGTATTCCAAAGAATCTGCCGGGTCGTCCGTTGTCGCCACAAGCTCCACATGGCTTTGCAGCATCAGTTTGCGCGGGGAGAGGTGGTGTTCCTTGATATACGCGTTCGCGCGGTCAAAAATATCGTCCGCGCTTTCCGCTGTCAGCGTGTCTTCAATGCCGAAAAACATCGAAAGCTCCATGTGTGACCACACATAAAGCGGGTTGCCCATCGCAGTCTCGAGGCACGCCGCCCACGCGCGGAACTTCTCACGCGGCGCCGCGTCGCCTGTGATGAGCGCCTCCGGCACGCCGCAGGCACGCATCAAACGCCACTTGTAGTGGTCGCCGCCCAGCCAGATCTGCGCAATATCCGGGAATTCCCTGTCCTCCAAAATTTCCTTCGGCGAGAGATGGCAGTGGTAGTCGACGATCGGCAGGTCGCGCACCGCGTCATATAAATTCTTAGCAACATCGCTTTTCAAAAACAGATCGTTTCGCATCTGAATAAACTCCTTTCGGGCGGCAGAAAAAGGCAAAGTTTCCCCACCGCTGCTACTGTAAGTATAGCACGATGAATTGCAAAATAAATGATATATTGCGGCACATATATTGCAAATCGGTGCAAACTGTGTTATGATTTCTCTAAAGAAAGAGGGTGAAAAACGTGGAAACAGGTAAAAATGACGAAATGCTGCGGCAAGATTTTCAGCTTTCGCACAATCGAGACCCCTATTTTCGCACCATGGAGTTTCACGCGCACGATTTTTTGGAGCTCTATTACTTTTTGGACGGCAGCGTGACGTATTATATTGAAGATCAGGTCTACGACCTTTGCCCCGGCGATCTGCTCATTATTCCCGCCGGCAAAATGCACCGCCCCGTCATCGCAAACGAGCACGCCGCCTATGAGCGCATGGTGCTGTGGATCACCCCGCAGTACCTACAAAGCATCGACAGCCCCGCGGGTGACCTGCAAAAAAATCTGCAAAAGGTGGGGGAGCACGGCTACTGCGTGCCTTTTCGCGGCGATGAAACGGTGTTCGTCACGGCGCTCTTAAAAAAGCTCTTGTATATGCAGAAAAACGATACCGACCCTAAGTTCTGCGCCGGCGCCGTAGAGCTGTACCTGTGGACAATCTTCCGCTCCTACGGCGTTATCGATACCACGCACCGCAATGAAACACAGGTCATCCCGCAGGTCATTCGCTATATCACGGAGCATTTCAGCGAGCCTTTAACGCTCGAAGACATCGCCGCAGAGTTCTTCGTCAGCAAATCGTACTTAAACCGCCACTTTAAAGCATATACCAATTCCACCGTGTACGCCTACATCATGGCGCTTCGGCTCACCCATGCCCGCCGTATGCTGCGCGAAGGCATCCCTGCCGTAGAAGCCGGCCGCGAGTGCGGCTTTTCCGATTATTCCACATTCTACAAAGCCTTCAAAACCCAAACCGGCCTTTCACCTCAGCAGTTTAAAAGCCGGGCTTGATTTTGGAAAAATGCGTATGCTTCACGCGCTTTCGCAGCCGCAGACAGAACATAGGAAGAGCGGCTGACGTTTTCTTAAAATTTCCTGACAAGCATTTACAACCGAAATCAAATTCGCTATAATGGAGATAACAAAAATCAATGCGCAGCGAAACGGCGGCGGCATGTCGACTGCGGGTATCTGCGCGAAAGGACGGTAGAAATTTATGGCTTTTTGTGAAAAATGCGGAGCACAGATCCCCGAAAACGGCACCTTCTGCGCAGCTTGCGGTGCGCCCGTAGCGGCACAGGCGCAGCCCACCCGGACTCCGGAGCAGCCGGCAGCACAGCCGCAGGCACCCGAGCAGCAGCCCCAACCGCCGGTTTACCCGCAGCAGCCCGTATACCAGCAGCCGGTCTATCCCCAGCAGCCTGCGTATGACCCGGCAGATCACACCGCAGAGTTCGACCCGGAGGATGTCTCCCAGAATAAGGTCATCGCCATGGCAGCGTACATTCTCGGCACCGTCGGCATCATCATCGCACTGCTTGCGGCACCGCAGAGCAAATACGCGGCGTTCCATTCCCGTCAGGCGTTGAAGCTCGACATCGTCAGCACCCTGTTGCTCATCGTTTCCGCTGTGCTTGCTTTCACGTTCATTGTGCCGATTGCCGGCGCTGTCTGCATTGCAATTCTCTTCGTCGTGCGCATCATCTGCTTCTTCCAGGTATGCAGCGGCAAAGCAAAGGACGCCGCCATCATCGGCAAGCTGCCGTTCTTGAAGTAAGAAATACAACGTTACGTTTAAAAAGGCTCGCGTAGCTCACTTTCAAGAAACCCTTGATAGGGTTTCTTGCGAAAAACCGTCCACTGGACGGTTTTTCTATTTTCCTGATCTTCGATTAGGCAAAAAGTATTCCGCCATTTGCGAATGGCGGCTCTGGGCGTTGCCCCGAGATTCCATAAACTTTCTCCCCACCCACGCACTTTTTTCTTGCTTTTTCGCCCTAATCAGGTATAATTAAACTGAGTATGTATTGTATGAAAACCGTCGAAGCCACAACGGCCTCGACGATAAGCAGATAAAAAGGACGGAAAGAAACTATGGCCGATTTTGAGCCGTTTTTTGAACTGAAAAATCAATATAGAGAGTCCTGCCCGGTCTTGCTGCAAAGCGGCGCGCTGTACCGTGAAGAGTCCACCGCGTCCGCCGAAGCGGAAGAGACCGAAACTGCGGAAGCTACTCTTCCCGCAGAGCAGGAAGAAGCGGCTTCCCCGCGCACATTCCTGCGTCTCGCATTCCGCAATATCGACCCCCGTGCCGTGACGAGTGTTTATGTCGATATCCACATTTTCGACAAAGCCACAAACGAGCTCGCCGTCGTGCGCGACCGCCGCTATCTCGTGCCTATTTTGGGCCGCGATGCGGTCTTCGGCGCAGACGAGGAGATCGACGTCGATGATGCCGCGTACAGCTTCTCCGTCGCCATTAAGAAGGTGCAGTTCGAGGGCGAAGACGTGTTCTGGAACGGCAGTGCCTCACTGCTGTTTGAAAATCTCCCCGAACAGGCGAAAATCGCGGACGTCATGGAGGACGAAGACCTCCGCGCACAGTATCAGCGCGATTTCACCGAAATGGCAGAGGATAAAGAAGCTGCGGCGCAGTTCGTCCCGCAAGAATATAAAGACCTCTGGATGTGCGCCTGCGGCGAAGTGAATCACAAAGATGAAGAAAAATGCGCCGCCTGCGGTGCCGAGTACGGGCCCCAGCACGCACTGTTTGAAGACGAAGAAAAGCTGAAAGAAAACCTCGAAGCCTATAACAAGGCTGAAGCTGAAAAGGCCGAGGCTGCCCGCATCGCCGCAGAAAAGAAAGCGGCAGAGGAAAAAGCCGCCGCCGAAGCTGCCGCCCGCAAAGCGGCAGAGGAAAAGGCTGCCGCTGAGGAAGCCGCCCGCAAAAAGCGGCTCCACCGCAAAATTTTCCTGTCCGTTTCTATTCCGCTCGCCGTTCTCATCGCCGCGTTCGTCGTGGTGCTCATCGTCTACATCATCCCGCAGAACCACTATAACGATGCCGCCGCCTTGCTCGAAGCCGGCAAGTATGATGAAGCCATCACCGCGTTCACGGCGCTCGACGGATACAGCGACAGCGCCGCTCGTATCACGGAGGCAGAGTATAAAAAAGCCTGCGGCTTGCTCGAAAACGAGAAATTCGCAGAAGCCATCGAAGCCTTCACCGCCCTCGGCGATTACGAAGACAGCAAAGATCGGATCACCGAGGCCGAGTACCGCCGCGCCGTAAAGACATTTGAAAGCGGCGCATACGAAGACGCGTTAAATCTCCTTGAGCCCCTCAAGGATTACAAGGATGCCGCCGAAAAAATCGAGATCTGTCACTATGAGCTCGGCATGAAGGCCCTCGAGGCGGATAACTTAAAGTCCGCCGCCGCGCATTTTAAAGAAGTCAACGCGGAGCAGAATAAGAAAATGCAGGCCGCATTCTGTGATAAAGGCATCGCGTTCTACGAAAAGGGAGACGAAGAAAAAGCGCTTACCTATTTTGAGTATGTCACCGATAAAGACCTTCTCCCGAAGATCGACGCCGCCTACTACGCGCAGGCATTAAAGCTCGTCGAAGACGGCGAGTACGACAAGGCGACCGAAATTTTCGCAAAGCTCGGCGAATATGAAGACTGCCCGACGCAGCTTCTGCGCATCCACGCGCTGAAAGCGGAGCAGTATTACAACAACGCCGATTACGAAAACGCCATTGCGGAGTTCAAGGCTGCCGGCGATTACGGCGACGCCGCCTCCCGCATCACGGAGGCGACCTACCGCCTCGGCGCACAGCAGCTTGCAAACGGCGAGGTGCGCAAAGCCTACGATACGCTCTATCCCATCCGCAACTACGACCCCGCCTATATGCTCCTCGTCTCCAATTCGCAGTTCTATATCCAGATCTACGACGTAGGCGCCGGCCCCAATCCCTTAAACGAAAACTAATCCCAAACCCAAGCGCCCGCAGAGTCATCTCCTGCGGGCGCTTTTTGTATAAAAAACGACCCCGAGTTTCAAACCTTCGGGGTCATGTTATCTTTAAATTATCAATAACCTTACTTTCCAAAGCTCCCGCGCAGCAGCATGGCGGCGTGCTCGCGGCGCAGTTCTTCGCACAGTGCGTAAAGACTCCACTTATCGTTGTGCTCCGTGCGCACGGCTTTCAGCGGAACAGGCGCGATACCCGCTTTTTTGTACGCCGCAAGGAACACGTCCAGCATCTCACCCGCAAAGCCGGAGAAAAGCAGCACCTCCGGCAGCTTGTAGCCCGCCGGGGCTTTCTGCACGTTCGCGTTCACTTTCTCGCCGCACAGCGCTGCAACTGCGCGGTCACGGTCGGCATTCGTCAGCCGTCTTGCCGTCAGGTGCAGCTCTCTGCACAGTGCGGAAAGCTGCTTTTCCTTCGCAGCGTCTTCAACATGGTATAAAACAAGAGCCATACGTTTCTCCTTACTCTTCACACAGCGGGCGGAACAAGTCGCCGCGGCGCTTCATCATGCGGTAACGGAGGATCATCATAATCAGCACCCCAAAGCGCGCCGCAGATTCGATCACGTTCACCGTGAAGATTGCCGTGTCGTTCGCGCCGAGCGCCGTGTAGACCGAAACGCCGAAGAACGGTAAAAGCGAGTTACTCAGCGTCACAAACAGCGTGTAAATGCTGATGATAAGCGCGCGGTTCTTTTTCGGCGTCGCCTGCAAAAGCAGCTGCACCACGCACATGCTCGTCGCACCCTGCGGAATGTTGCCGATGAGCGCCAGAATCATAAAGTACGGCATACGCGCGCTTTGCGGCAGCAATGTCATGGAAGCCACTGTAATGGGGCAGAGCAGCAAGCCTGCGCACACAAAAATGATTGTAAAATGCTCGGATTTGCGGCGGCACAGTTTCGAGAAAAAGCCGATGAAAATCATCTGGCAAATGGAACACAAAGCCTGAAAAAAGCTCAGCTGCGCTTCGTTCATGCCGGCATATTTTGTCTCCGCTATGTACCAAAGGCTCCAGTCCAGGTGCCACGAAAGGTAAAACAGCATGATGCAGATGAAAAAGCCGCGGAACGGCTTGCTGCGTACCATCTGGTTCAAAGCTTCCGGGAACATTTTCAGTCCCATCTCCTGCTTTTCCTCCGCCTTGCGCGGCGGACAGGGGATGCGGCGCAGCACAAGCGCCTGCAAAAGCATGCATACGCCTGCAATATAAAAGAAAATGCGCAGCACAATGAGCTTTCCCTCGGTGTCCGGCATCAGCGTCATGACATTGCCGCACAAAAGCGGCACCACAATGCCCACAAAGAACAGACACCGGCTGCGGAACGTGAACACGCTGTTGCGCAGGCCCGGCTCCACCGCGTCACCGAAAAATGTCTGCCACTGCGCGTTATACAGCGCAATGCCGCCCACCGTCATGCCGAGAAACACAAAAAATGCCGTCATGCGGTGCTCGCCGAACAGCGGCACAGAGCCGTAAGCAAAATACGCCGCGCTCAAAAACAGCGCCAGTACGAACGGCACCGTGCGGCTCGTCTTCGTACGGTTCGCAAGGAATCCCACCGGAATCATACAGATGCCCGCCACCATGTTCGGCACCATCTGCACAAGGCCGATCTGCGTGTCCGTCGCGCCAAGATTCGTCGCATACAAATTGTTCGCCAGCGTGTAAAGCGAAACGGCATACTGCAATAAAAAGCCCTCAATGCCGAAAAGGCACAGCATGCGCAGCTTCGGGTCAGACCGCAGCGATTTGACCGGATGAAATGTAAATTTACCCATAAATGTTCTCCCCTGAGAAAAATAAGCGGCGCGCCGAATACACGCGCCCTATCCATTATAAACGAAAACCGGGCAAAGACAAGCCTTACCCGGAAATTTCATCGTTTTATTTTTTGTAAACGCATTTGCCGCCCAAATACGTCGCCTCAACTTCAATACGGTGCAGCGTGTTTGCGTCCGCCCGGAACGGATCTTCGGAAAGCACCACAAAGTCCGCAAGCTGTCCGTTTGCAATCTCTCCCTTTTTGCCTTCCTCAAATGATGCTACCGCGCCGCTTTTTGTAAACGAGTCGATGGCCTCCCGTACCGTCAGCGCTTCCTCCGGGCGATACGGTGCGTCCGTTGAGCCAATGCTTCGCCGCGTCACCGCGCACTCCATGCCGCGCATCACGTTCGGCTCCTCCACCGGCGCGTCCGAGCCGTTCGAGAACGGAATGTGCGCGTTCAGAAGCGTCTTAGCCGGGTAACTCGTGCTCGCCAATTCATCGCCCACACGCTCGCGCACAATGTGCGTGTCGTAGTCGAGGAAGATCGACTGCAAATTCACGCGCAGCTTTAATTTCTTCATGCGCTCAATCTGGTCACGCCGCACAATCTGGCAGTGCACGATGCCATGTCGGTGGTCGTCGCGCGGGTGCTCATGAAGCGCCTTTTCGTAAGCGTCCAATACGTTGTCGAGCGCCCCGTCGCCGATGGCGTGTACCGCAACGGAAAGTCCCTTTTCGTTCGCAAGAGAGATAAGCTCGTTCAATTCTGCATTCGTGTATAGCGGAATGCCGCGTGCGTTCTCATCGTCTGCATACGGGCGGCTTAAACACGCTGTGCGTGCGCCGAGCGACCCGTCCGAGATAATCTTCAGCGGTCCCGCGCGGAACATATCGTCTTCAAAATACGCATCGCCGCTTTCTATATAAGCAGAAAGCGCCTCTACGTTCGTAAACTGTGCCTGCTCATTCACGCGCACCGTCATCAGCCCCGGCGTTCTCAAAAGCTTCTGCACCGTCTCATACGGCACACCGGGGAACGTCTCGTAGTCGTCGCTTTGGCAAGAGGTGATGCCGTAACAGTTCAGCCGCTTGCAGGAGGCGCGCAGCATTGCACAAAGCTGCGCCTCATCCGGCTCCGGGATGCCCGCGTACACCACCGCCACGGCGTTTTCAAAAAATTGTCCGTTCGGCTCGCCGTTTTCGTCTAAAGCAAAGCTGCCGCCTGCCACCTGCGGCGTGTCCTTCGTAATGCCCAACACTTCCAGCGCCTTCGAGTTTACCACACAGATGTGTCCGCACGCCCGCGTAATGCAGATCGGGTGCTCGGTCGAGACAGAATCCAAATCCCAACGCGTCGGAAAGCGGCGCTCGTCCGTAAAATAATCGTGGTTAAAGCCGCGCCCCTGCACCCACGTGCCGGGTGTCACGCCCGTTTCTTTTATATAGGTGCGCAGACAGTCGAGCATCTCCTTTAAAGACGTCGTGTGCGCGCCGAGGTTCGCCATTGTCAGCACATTGCCGAGGTTCAGCACATGCATGTGCGAGTCATTAAACCCCGCGCAGACGAATTTTCCGCCTAAATCGACTACTTCATCTGCCGTGGCTTTATCTGTCTCGCCCACAAAGCAGAATTTCCCGTTTTCCACCGCAAAATCCGTCACAAAGCCGTTTCCCGTGTAAACCGTGCCGTTTTTATAAACCGTCCGCATATTGTCTCCCCGTTTCCATTTGTTTTCTCCAGTATAAAGCAAGGGGAAAGCCCCTGTCAAGCCGAAAAAGCCTGACTTTTCCCGCGCGTCGTTCTATCTTGTCTTTATTCTTAAAGAGAAAAATAGCGCACGGCACAATGAAATTCCATACGGCTTACTAAAATATCAAAAATGAAATAGTAGATATGTCAATATAACATTTTACAATTCGATTTAATGTGCGTATAATACAGATGCTTCCAAATACAGTTTACAAAAAAGTAACAAGATATTTGGTCAATGTCAACAAAAACGTGTGCTCTTGTGACCGTGTCTTGTTGCTGCTGTTCACAGCGGCGAAAGATGCGGTCGTGTGCCCTTTTGGGGCGCAGCGCTGAAGGGGGAATTTTTGCCCGGTGATATTGAAATGGAAGGTAAAATTTTGAGAAAGAAAGGGAAAAACAATGAAAGCAAAGAAAACAAAGCTGGCTTTGTGGATCTGCGCTATTGTGGTGCTGCTCGTCGCAAGCATTCTGGTTCCTTCGGTGCAGAAGACCGAAACGATTCAGGTGACCATGCGTGACGCGGTTCTGCATGAGACGAACAGAATCAGCCTCTTCGGCATCAAAGGTGTCAACCCGGCGCTGATCTCCGCCATGGTGGTCTCGGGCATCTTGCTGGTGTTTGCGGTCATCGTGCGCATTTTCGTCATTCCGCGCTTTAAGATGGTGCCCGGAAAGTTCCAGATGCTCCTTGAGCAGGCGGTAGACCTGTTCGACGGCATGGCTAAGTCCAACAGCCCGGGGCGCAGCGGCTTCCTCGGTGCGTACATCTTCACGGCCGGCGCGTACATTTTCATCGGCACGCTCTTTGAGCTGTTCGGCATTCAGGCTATCACAACGGAGGGCTCGCCCATCACGCTTCCGGCGCCGCTGTCCGATGTCAACGCCGCCATCGCCATGGGCTGCTTCTCGTACCTCGTCATTCTGGGCGGCGGTATCGCGTATAACGGCTTCAAGGGCGTGGGCAGCACTTTAAAGGAGTTCTCGCTGCCGATTTCCATGAGCTTCCGTCTGTTCGGCGCGCTTTTAAGCGGCCTGCTCGTTACGGAGCTTGTGTATTATTATGTGAATCTGAGCTTTGTGCTGCCGGTCATCGTGGGCGTTATGTTCACGCTGCTGCACGCGCTCATTCAGGCATATGTTTTGACGATGCTCGTCGCGCTCTATTTCGGCGAGGTTTCCGAGAAGCAGGAACCGAAAAAGAAAAAAGTAAAAGCAAAAGCTGAAAATTAACCTACGGAGGGAAAATATCATGAACGCAAAACAGAGAAAGTTAAAGAAGCTTGCCATCATTCTGCTGGCAGTCATCGCCATCCTCGCCATCTCCATCCCGGTATTCGCCGCAACAAACGGTGATGCCGCAACCGCCACGGCAACAGCCGAAACCGCAGTAGAAGCTGCAGCCACCACCGCAGACAGCGCAACCGGTCTTAAGGCACTTGCTTCCGCTATTGCAGTCGGTATTGCAGCCGCCGGCGGTGCAGTCGGTATGGGCCTCTCCGCAGGTAAGGCTGTTGAGGGCATCGCACGTCAGCCGGAGGCTGAAAGCAAGATCCGTACCACCCTCATGCTCGGCCTCGTCTTTATCGAGACGGCCATCATTTATGCCCTGCTCGTTGTTATCCTCATCATCTTCGTCCTGTAAAGGAGAGTGCAGATTGTGAACATCCCACTGAATATTGATTGGCAGCAGATTTTGCTGCATGTACTGAATTTCGTCATTTTGTTCGGCGGCCTGTATTTCCTTTTGTACAAGCCGGTCAAGAACTTCATGGCAAAGCGCGAAGCGCATTATGCCGAAATGGCACAGAAGGCCCAAAGTGAACTCGATTCCGCCGAAAAGATCAAGGCGGATTATCAGGAGCAACTCAAGTCCGTTGAGGGCGAGATCAGCGCAAAGAGAACCGAAGCGCAGAAAGAGCTCGACCGCAGCGTACAGCAGCAGCTTTCCGATGCCCATGCACAGGCGGATAAGATCGTCGCCGATGCGCAGAAGGATGCCGCCCGTGTACATGATAAGATGATCGCAGACGCACAGAAGGAGCTTACCGAGCTCGCTATGGAAGCGACCAAGAAGCTTGTTTATAAAGACGGCGATCCGTATGACGCGTTCCTCGATCAGGCAGAGAGGGGAGAGCCGAATGCGTAATGCAGATGAAAAGGCCGTAGCCGTTCTCCGCGGCAGCCGCCGCCCGGATGCCGAACAGGAAAAACGCTTTGCGGAATTCCTGCTGCGTACCTATGGCCGTGAGATTCCGCTCACCTTTGAAGAAGATAAAATGCTGAACGGCTTCACGCTTACCGTCGGCACCGATGTGTACGATTGGAGCCTCAAAAGCCGTCTGCGCCAGTTTGAAGAAAAGCTAAAGGCGTTAAAGTCCGGCAGCGATTCCGTCATTCCGCTGATGAAGGAAGCCGTTGAAGATTTTACCCCGTCCGCAGAAGCGGAAGAGACCGGTACGGTTCTCACCGTCGGCGATGAGATCGCCGTTGTCAGTGGCCTTGAACATGCCGCCTACGGCGAGATTCTCCTGTTCTCCTCCGGCGTTAAGGGCATGGTGCAGGACCTGCGCCGCAATGAGATCGGCTGCGTCCTCTTTGGCGACGATGCCGAGATCACCGAGGGCAGCCTTGTGCGCAGAAGCGGCAAGACCGCCGGTATCCCGGTCGGCGACGGCTTCCTCGGTCGTGTTGTCGATGCACTCGGCACGCCGATCGACGGCAAGGGTGACATCAGCGCCGAGGGCTATCGCCCCATCGAGTGCCCCGCACCGGGCATCATCGACCGCCAGCCGGTCAACGCGCCTATAGAAACCGGTCTTCTCGCCATCGATTCCATGTTCCCGATTGGCCGCGGCCAGCGTGAGCTTATCATCGGCGACCGCCAGACCGGTAAAACCGCCGTCGCGCTCGATACCATTTTGAACCAGAAGGGCAAGAACGTCGTTTGCATCTATGTCGCCATCGGTCAGAAGTCCAGCTCCGTTGCACAGCTTGTGGAGACCTTAAAGCGCCGCGGCGCCATGGATTACACCATCGTCGTCAACGCATCTGCCAGTGACCCGGCTTCCTTGCAATACATCGCACCGTATGCCGGCTGCGCACTCGGCGAGCACTTCATGTATCAGGGCAGAGATGTCCTCATCGTGTACGATGACCTTTCAAAGCACGCCATTGCGTACCGTGCACTGAGCCTGCTTTTGGAGCGTTCCCCGGGTCGTGAAGCGTATCCGGGTGACGTTTTCTACCTGCATTCCCGTTTGTTGGAGCGTTCCGCGCATCTTTCCGATGCACTCGGCGGCGGCAGCATGACGGCATTGCCGATCGTCGAAACGCAGGCGGGCGACGTTTCCGCTTACATCCCGACGAACATTATTTCCATCACAGACGGTCAGATCTTCCTTGAGAGCGACCTGTTCTTCTCCGGCCAGCGTCCGGCTGTTAACGTCGGTCTTTCGGTTTCCCGTGTCGGCGGCGATGCCCAGACAAAGGCCATGAAAAAAGCAGCGGGCGGTATCCGTCTGGACCTTGCCCAGTACCGCGAAATGGAAGTCTTCACCCAGTTCTCCAGCGACCTCGACGAGACCACAAAGCGTCAGCTCACCTACGGCCAGAGCCTCATGCGTCTGCTGCGTCAGCCGCAGTACCATCCGATGAGCCAGCACGATCAGGTCATCACGCTCGTCTCCGCCCTGCACCACGTCATGCAGGACGTCCCGCTTGACGATATGGGCCGTTTCCACACGGAGCTCATCAAGTACGCCGAGAAGAATATGAGCGATGTCTGCCGCCGTGTCGATACCACCGGTCAGCTTTCCGACCCCGACCGCGAAGAGATTTTGAAAGTCGCGAAGGAATTCCTCGAAAAGTACAAGGCGGAAAACCCGCAGAACGCGTAAGCGCTCGGAAAGGCGGTTTTCGCTATGGCTAATACAAAAGAGATTAAAACCAGAATCGAAAGCGTTAAGGATACGCGTAAAATCACGAACGCCATGTACCTTATCGCTTCCACAAAGCTGCGCAAAGCACGCAACGATCTGGACCGCACGCGCCCGTATTTCGAGGCGCTGCGCACGGAGATCAAGCGTATTTTCCGTACCCAGAACGACGTGGACAGCCGCTATTTCTATCCCCCCGAGGGTGAGCCGCCGCTGGAGGGCACCTACGCGTGCCTCGTCATCACGGCGGATAAGGGCCTCGCGGGCGCATACAACCAGAACGTCATCAAGGAAGCTATGCACATGCTCGATGAGCATCCCGACACGAAGCTCTACGTTGTAGGCGAATACGGCCGCCACTTCTTTACGCAGCACAATATCCCCATGGAGCACAGCTTCCTCTATACGGCACAGAACCCCACCATGCAGCGTGCGAGAGAAATTTGCGACATCCTGCTCGAGGGCTACGACCGCGGGGATTTTAAGAAGATTTTTGTCATTTATACCGATATGGAGAACAGCCTCACGTCCTCTGCACACTGCACGCGTCTGCTGCCGTTCCACCGCGCCTATTTCCAGACGGATACGGTGGAAAAGGCGGTCACCACGCCGTTCGAGTTTGTACCCTCCGTGCAGGCGGTTCTCAACAACATCATGCAAAGCTACGTTTCGGGCTTTATTTACAGTGCCCTCATCGATAGCTTCTGCAGCGAGCAGAATGCCCGCATGACGGCGATGGATTCCGCCAACAGCAACGCGGAAAAGCTCCTCGCAGAGCTTTCCTTACAGTATAATCGCGTGCGTCAGGCTGCCATCACGCAGGAGATAACAGAGGTCTCCGCCGGTGCGAAGGCACAGCGTCAAAAACACAGGAAGGAAGCGTGAACAACGTGAATACAGGTAAGATCGTACAGATCTCCGGCCCGGTCATCGACGTACAGTTCGAGTCCGGCGTTCTGCCGAAAATCAGAGAAGCCCTTTCGCTTACCGTGGACGGACGGCGGTATGTGATGGAGGTTGCCCAGCATGTGGGTGACAACACGGTCCGCTGCGTCATGCTTTCCGGCAGTGAGGGCCTTTCCCGCGGTATGCAGGTTGAGGCTCCGGGCAAAACCATCGAAGTGCCGGTGGGCGAAAACACGCTCGGCCGCATGTTTAACGTGCTCGGCGATCCCATCGACGGCGGCGAAGCCGTTCCCGCAACCGAGCCGTACAAAAGCATTTACAGAAAAGCTCCGTCGTTTGACGAGCAGAACCCGGCCGTCGAGATCCTCGAGACCGGCATCAAGGTCATCGATCTTCTGGAGCCGTACCCGAAGGGCGGCAAAATCGGTCTGTTCGGCGGCGCAGGCGTCGGCAAGACCGTCCTTATCCAGGAGCTCATCCACAACGTCGCCATGGAGCACGGCGGTTACTCCGTGTTTACCGGCGTCGGCGAGCGCAGCCGTGAGGGTAACGACCTCTGGCGTGAAATGCGTGAAAGCGGTGTCGGCGATAAAACGGCGCTCGTCTTCGGCCAGATGAACGAGTCCCCGGGCGTGCGTATGCGTGTCGCCCTCTCCGGCCTCACCATGGCAGAGCATTTCCGTGACGAAGAGCACAAGGATGTCCTGCTCTTCATCGATAACATCTTCCGTTTCGTGCAGGCAGGCAGTGAGGTTTCCACGCTTCTCGGCCGTATGCCTTCCGCCGTCGGTTATCAGCCGACCCTCGCAAACGAAATGGGCGAGCTGCAGGAGCGCATCACCTCCACAAAAGACGGCTCCGTCACCTCGGTTCAGGCCGTTTACGTGCCTGCCGATGACCTTACCGACCCGGCCCCGGCCACAACGTTCGCCCACCTCGACGCTACGACCGTTTTGAGCCGTAAGATCGCCGAGCAGGGCATTTACCCCGCTGTCGATCCGCTGGAGTCCACCTCCCGTATCCTCGAAGCCGACGTTGTCGGCGAGGAGCACTACCGCATAGCACGTGAAGTGCAGGAGACCCTCCAGAAGTACAGCGAACTGCAGGACATCATCGCCATCCTCGGTATGGACGAGCTTAGCGACGAAGACCAGCTCACCGTGCAGCGCGCGAGAAAGATCCAGCGTTTCCTCTCGCAGCCGATGCACGTCGCAGAAAAGTTCTCCAGCGTGCCGGGCGTTTACGTCCCGCTCAAAGAGACGCTGCGCGGCTTCAAGGCCATCGTAGACGGCGAAATGGACCAGTACCCCGAGGCGGCGTTCTATAACGTAGGTACGCTCGAGGACGTCATCGCGAAAGCGAAGCAGTTAGAGGCGGAGGCGATCTGATGCGTACATTTCAGATGCACCTGCTTGAAGCCGATAAGGTCTTTTTCGAGGGCGAGTGCGAGTCGCTTGTCGTGCCCACAACGGTCGGCCAGTACGGCATTCTGGCGGGTCACAGCAATATGATCTCCGCCGTCGTGCCGGGCGTGCTCTCTTACCGCGCACCGGGTAAGGAGTGGCGCACCGCTGCCGTTTCCGAGGGCATGGTGAAGGTCGAGGGCAACGATATCCTCGTGCTTGTAGACTCCGCCGAGTACCCGGAAGAGATCGATGCCAAACGTGCACAGCGCGCCGCCGATGAGGCGAAGGAGGCCATTCTCCAAAAGCGCAGCGTGCGCGAATACCGCACCGCGCAGGCGAACCTTGCCCGCGCCATCAACCGCCTGCGCGTCAAGAAAAACGCGAGATAAGGCGGTAAAAACCACACCGAATTTCCAAATATGCAAAAAGCGTTCCGAGCATTCGGGGCGCTTTTTTGCATATTTCACACAAAGGGTTTGCTTTTTCCATGAACTTTCAAAATTTCGCAAAAACTGCGGTACAAAACAGCGGAATGTGCTATAATGAACGCGAATACCGGCGGAAAAGAACGCCGGAAAGTTGTATTGAAATTCAGTTTAAAGGAGTCAAAAGCATGATCAAAGTCGGTTTTATCGATTACTATTTAGACGAGTGGCACGCCAATAACTACGTTCACATGCTGCACGATTACTCAAACGGCGAAGTAGAAGCCGTGTACGCCTGGGCTGAAATCGACAGCCCCGAGGGCGGACTCACAACGGACGCATGGTGCGAAAAATACGGTCTCACCCGCATGATGACGCAGGAGGAGCTCATCGAAAAGAGTGACGTTCTGCTCGTGCTCGCCCCGCGCGACCCGAAAAAGCACGAAGAACTCGCAAACCTCGCGCTGCGCTCCGGCAAGCGCTGCTATGTGGATAAAACCTTCGCGCCGGATCACTTCGCTGCAAAGCGTATGCTCGATCTTGCCGAGCAGAGCGGTACGCCGTGCTGGTCGTCCTCCGCGCTGCGTTTTGCAGAGGAGTATCAAGCCGCGGATAAAACAAACATCAAGGGTGTCAATGCATGGGGTCCGAACGGTTTTGAGGATTACGCCATCCACCAGCTGGAGCCGATCTTCATGATGATGCAGGCTCCCGCGACGGAAGTCATGCACCTGACAAACGACGAGGTGTACACCGGCGTTCTGCGCTTTGCGGACGGCCGCACCGCAACGCTTTCCGGCTACGCAAAGGGCTCGCCGTTCATGATGAACATTGCGCGCTCCACGGAAAATTCCGTACTGGAAATTCGCTCCGATTACTTCCGCCACTTCATTGAGGCGCTCGTCGAGTTCTTCAAAAACGGCACCATCCCTGCCCCGTACAGCGAGACGCTCTCCATCATCAGCGCCTGGGGCGCCCTTATGGAAGCCGAAAAGACCCCCGGCATCTGGGTCAAAGTCCCGAAGGACTGAGTTTGTCGCTGCAAAAACCGTCACAACGCACGCGTCGTTGACCGCAAAAGGCTTCTTCCAAAAGCGCGACTATGCGGCCATTAAAGAACAGCAAGCAGAGCGCTGCGGCGTCTGGCTCACGAATTTCGTTATGATAAAAACGATATAAAAAAGATAGTCTTTCTAAGCGAAACGAACGCTTTGGAAGACTATCTTTTTCTATGCGTGCGAAAATGTACGTTTATTTCTTCGGTTTCGGCGCGGCGGGGTCGGTGAGTTCGGGGAGCGCGCCGCCGGAGACCGCCCAGAAATATAAACTTGCGATGCTGCAATACGGCGAAAAACGTTTGCGGTACCGCTCGAACCGTGCGCGGTCGATCTCCTTGTGGCGGTAGACCATGCGCATGCCGCGCAAAATGGCGAGGTCGCCGTAGCTGAATACATTCGGGCGCTGCAGGCAGAATAAAAGCAGCATTTCCGCTGTCCACACGCCGATGCCCTTGAGCGCGCTGAGCTCGAGGATGACCGCTTCATCCGGCTTTTCGCCGATGCTGATTAAATCAAATTCGCCCGTATGCACCTTTTTCGCGAAGTCCGTGATGTATTCCGCCTTGCGGAACGAAATGCCGAGTGACTGCAAATTTGCTTCGCCATAGCCCAAAACGTGTTCGGCATCGACCGTGCCGAGGGCGTTCTGCACGCGCGCCCAAACGGTTGCCTGCGCCTTTGTGGAAATCTGTTGCCCCACGATGTGGTGTACCACGGCGGAAAAAAGGTCGTCGTCCACGGCGCGCTCAATGTGCCCCACGCGGTCGATGACTGCCGAGAGCTTCTTGTCCTTTTTCCGTAAATAAGCGAGCTCTTTTTCGCCGTACGGAAAGTACTTTACGTCATCCATCAATCGATCTCTCCCGGAGTGCGCGATTTGATCATCGCTTCCAGCTTTTGCAGCTCGGTAATCTCTTGCGGGAGCAGCTTTTCCGGGTAGCCGGTCTCGAGCTTTTCGAGCATAGAGCGCATTTTGTAGGCTTCGGCGGGCTGACGCAGAATTTCGCGCTCGCTTTTAATCTGTTCCCGCGCGGCGACTTCGTCGATGATCTGCTGCATGTAGCGGTATAAGTTGCTCCGTTCTGTATAATCAGCGGGCGCGTAGAAATTTAATCGGTTGTCATTATACAGCTTGTATACTTTGGCGCGGTTATTTTTCTCCGGGTCGTATACGCCGACGGAGTAGCCGCCTTTGCTTTTCACGAGCCGCATGCACGGAATGTCCGTGGCGCTGTCGCCGATATAGACGATGTTCTCATACGGAATGCGCAGGTTTTCCTCGGGCATACTGTCGTTTACGCGCTCGTCGTACTCCTCTAAAAAGCCTTTTGCAATGCGGAAAATGAATTGCGTCTTGTTCGTGTAATTGATGGCCTGCGCGGGCCACTCCGCTACGCCGTCCGTGGTGTAGAGGTAGGAGGAGGCATAAATGCGTTTGAAATTTTTCGCGATGGCGCTGCCCTCGATGATTTCTTTAAGACCCGAAGAAATGATGTAGTGTTCGAGCTCGATGCCGCGCTGCGCAGCATACGTTGTCGTGCGCGCGAACCAATCCGTAACGCCGCGGTACAGCTCCACCTGCGCACCGATGGCCCGAAAATACTCGCGTTTTAAGGATTTTCCGAGAAAGCGTGAATAGCGAACAAGCATGAACATCCATGAAAGGTTGCTTTCCATGCTGTTTTCCCGCGCGAACGCGTCCGTTTCCGCCCAGAATTTGTCTTTGTCAATGCCAAAAGACGGGATGAGCGTGAACGTCTGCATGTCGTCCGGGGAAAGTGTTTTGTCAAAATCGTAGCAGATCGCCATGCGCGGCCTGTTCTCCGTCATGCTGCCGCCCCCTTTCTGTATCTCATTATAGCTAAAAACATTTGTTCTGTAAAGGGGTTTTGCGAAAGTTGTCCGCCGATGTCCTATACTGTCCTGCAATGTCCGGTTTTAACGGCAAAAGAACGCCCTCATCCGCCGCTTTTCGCAGCCGATGAAAGCACTTTTCGAGCTGTTCCGCCGTTTTGATGCCCGGCGCATCTTTGGCTTTATTCGCAGACTTGGGGGCATGTCACGTCCAAGAGTCAAGCGTTACGATTTGCTTTCTACCCGCGCCCTCCGGGTGGAGGGCGACCTATTGCTTTTGGAATGTGGGATGCCAATAACAAGATTTCTATCCACGCCCTCCGGGTGGAGGGCGACCACTTTTCGAGCAGCGCAAGGTCCTCATACTCCGATTTCTATCCACGCCCTCCGGGTGGAGGGCGACCGAGGATCACAAGGTCGTCGAGGCCTGAGAGCGGAATTTCTATCCACGCCCTCCGGGTGGAGGGCGACCTTAAAAAGGTTGTACTGCTTCGGCGTTTTAAAAGCATATTTCTATCCACGCCCTCCGGGTGGAGGGCGACCCGCGGTGGAGATCACGCCGAGATGGAGGGCATTATATTTCTATCCACGCCCTCCGGGTGGAGGGCGACGTTGGGGATGGTTCGACTCTGATATTGAGTTAATATTTCTATCCACGCCCTCCGGGTGGAGGGCGACCTGGATAAGCAGAATTTTTCAAGCCTGCACGAGATATTTCTATCCACGCCCTCCGGGTGGAGGGCGACGAGATGGACCTGTGGGCGGCGGTGCTCAAGCTAATGATTTCTATCCACGCCCTCCGGGTGGAGGGCGACCGCGATCTAAGTTTGCGATGTCGTATCCGAAGAATTTCTATCCACGCCCTCCGGGTGGAGGGCGACATCACCAACGTCGCCGGAAACCGACGCGCAGAAATTTCTATCCACGCCCTCCGGGTGGAGGGCGACTTCATCGCACTTAAAGACCTGATTAGCAAGCTGCATTTCTATCCACGCCCTCCGGGTGGAGGGCGACGCTTTTTGAGTTTTCTCGGGCATATTTGGGCAAATTTCTATCCACGCCCTCCGGGTGGAGGGCGACTATTACCGTTACTTGACACACAAAGATAATCCCATTTCTATCCACGCCCTCCGGGTGGAGGGCGACTGTGACAGTTTTCGGAGGGGAGTCCAGAGGGGTATTTCTATCCACGCCCTCCGGGTGGAGGGCGACAGCAAAAACGGACAAAGTTTTCGTCTGTTTTTGCGCAAAAGGGAGAAGAATTTGCCTCTTTAAGACGCGGAAAGAGAAAAATTTGCCGGTGGCGTTTTAAAAAGGACAAATTTGGGGTTTTGATTTGGTGCGAAGGAAGCGGGAAAAGCGTGTACGCTTTGGCTTCGCACTGCGGGTAATCAGATGAGCAGGACGGAATCCTGCGCGTAGGTGGGCTGTACGCCGACGTGCTCTACATTTTGCTTATATTGATTGCCGAGGCGGTAAAACCGCAGGCTGTCCGTTTCGGGCTCGATGAGCGCGGTGAGCTCTGCCTTCAGTGTAACATACTGCGCGGCGGTCAGCAAGCACTCGAAAACGGAGTTTTGTACGCGCTGCCCGTGGTCTACGCACTTTTTAGCGACTTTGCGGAGACGCTTTTTCCCGGCGGCGGTCTCCGTGTTGACGTCGTAGGTAATTAAGACCAGCATTTTGATCTCACTTCCAGAAAAACGGCGGATACGCTTCCGGATCGCCGCGCAGGGTGCGGGCGAGCAGGAGTGCCTGCACGTAGGGCACGAGCCCCCACGGAATCTTCTCTTTTAAAAACGGGTGCGTGATCTGCTCCTGCTTTTTGCTTTGCCATGCGCCGAGAAATGCGCGGCGACCGTCGTCCGTTAAAAGCACGGCGCCGCTTTCCTGCTTTTGCAGGTGCTTTGCGGTAATGATCTTGCGGTTCACGCAGGAGAGCACAAAGCGGTCGGCATACACGGCGCGCAGCTCCTCCATGAGGTCGAGTGCGAGACTGCGGCGACCGGGTCTTGGGCGGTGCATGAAGCCGATGTACGGGTCGAGCCCGGCACTTTCGAGCGCGGCGGTACAGTCGCGTGTGAGGAGTGTATAGGCGAACGAAAGTAGGGCGTTGATGTTATCGAGCGGTGGTCGGCGACTGCGCGAGGTAAAACGGAAGTCGCTTTGCTGCTGCAAAACGAGGTGATTAAACACACCGAAATACAGCTTTGCGGCTTCGCCTTCTAAGCCGAGCAGCTGCGCGGGGTCTTCGCAGGAGGCGATGAGCGGCAAAGACTGTGCCATTTGTGCGGCGGCGGTTTTGAGCTGTTCCACGGGTACGCGCTGGGGGTGGTCACGCGTGGCGCGCTCCAAGATCCAGCGGGCGTTATAGACCTTGCCGAGGATGAACCCGCGGGCGTAGCGGCAGCTTTGATAGGGATCATCGGACACGCGATTCTGCGTTTGCCGCAGGAGGACGTTGCCATGCTCTTCGCCGACGGTGCGTGCCAAAAATTGCCCGCGCGGGGAGAAAAACGCGATGTCTACACCGCGCTGCACGCAGGCACCCATCAAGGCGGGACTTGCGCCGGCGTAGGAGAAACAGAGAATGCCCTCGAGCGTGTGCAGAGGGAAGCGCGCGACTTCCTTTTGCTCGCGACTAATGACGACATTTTCGCCGTTTACGGAGAGATACGCGTCTTCGCTGAGCACGAACAGGGTGTTGAGCAGTTGTCTCACGGAGTATCCTCCTCGCTTTCAAAAATGTGGGCGCGCAGGTATGAGACGGGGTCTGCACGGCTGCACAGCACCGGCAGGCAAATCGATTTTAACGAGCAGGCGTTGCAGTGCTTGCCAGGTTTGACTTTTGGTGTGTAGCCGCGGGCGAAATAGCGGTTCATTTCGGCAGCGGTGTCTTCCGTTTTGCGGCGGAGTTCTTCCGTGAACGGAACAACCTCACGGCGGCGCGTTTCTATGTAGTAGAGCGCACCCGCGGGAATATCGCACACGAGCATTTCTTCAAGCGCCATAGCTTCGGCGCAGAGCTGCAAGCGGTCGGCATCGGTCTCTTTTTCGCGGCCGTGCTTGTACTCGATGGGGTAGGGCAGCCAAAATCCGGGCTGCCCCTCTAAAGAAATGCCGTTTTTGTCTTTATGAAACTCTACGACATCGCACGCGCCGGAGAGGTTCAATTTACGGCTGAACACGCGCATGCCGCGCACGGTGAAAACGTTGTCGCGCTTTTCGGACAACGTTTCATCGTGGCAGCGGACGTGGTCGAGCTGCCCCTGTGCGGTGCGGGCATTTTCCTGCCACTGCTGCTCGATGTGGATGAGCGCCCACTGGCGGCGGCAGAACGCGAAGTGCTGGATGCCGGACATTAAAAGTCCGTCTTCGCGCGCGTCCATTTAGGAAAGACGTTCGTAGGTGACGCCTTCGGGCAGATCTTCGGAAACGGTGACGGTGTAATCGGAGAATTTGCGCGGGACGGCTACGCCGTCGACCTTTTTAACCGTTACGGCATCGAACAGCTTATAGGAAGCGGCGTTGCCAAGCTCGGACGCGTGCTTGAAGATGATGAGCTCACGCACGGCCATTTTGCCGCGGGCGGCGCTGTGGTCGTTTTCAAACATATTGAGAATGGCCTGCCAGAGCATTTGAAGGTCTTCTTCGGAGAAGCCGGTCACGCGGCGGGCGAGGTTGGCGGAAACGAAGCCCTCTGCGCGGTAAAGGCCGTAGGGCACGACGTATTTGCGGCCCATTTCGGTGGTTTTGTTCTGGGCGTCGGATTCGGTGGTGATGGCAGTGCGGGTAATGGTGACCTCCTGCGGCACGATGGGGTCGATGGAGCGGGCAAAGCCGAGCTGCACCGGGCCGCGCACCTGACCGCAATTTAAAGCGCCCTTTACGAATGTTGTCATGACTGCGCCGAATGTGCGAATGTCGAAAAACTCGCTGCACATGAAGTCACGGAGCTTGAGGTCGATATCCGGGTCATTGCTG
>ERZ894191.10-NODE-10-length-166610-cov-33.932197_pt1 | contig 166610 bp, 144 predicted proteins | sample MGYA00380282_ERZ894191 | MGnify/ENA primary metagenome ERZ894191 (study PRJEB32331, sample SAMN06328485) | human gut metagenome | biome: human gut microbiome; feature: stool | host: Homo sapiens | collected 2013-02-21 ...
GTAACTATTCACAAATCTTATATCAGTTTTTAACGTTTACACAAAACTTGAAACGCTCTCCGTTTAATCATCGATATTCTTATTTTATTCTTTACTTTACCAACTAATCTGGCGGTGCAGTTTACGATATTGTCCAGGGGTTATACCAGTGTATCGCTTAAAAATAGAAATAAAATAACTTTGAGATGAAAAATTCAAGTAAGTACTGATTTCGCCCAGACTGTAGTCAGAATGTGCCAGCAAATTCTTTGCCTTTTCGATAAGAACTTTATGGATAAAAACAGTAAGCGTCTGTCCGGTTTCTTTATGGAACAGGGCAGACAGATATTTAGGTGTTAAATTAACTAAAGATGCCAGTTGATTTAAGGTTAAGGTTTTATTTTTTCCATGATAGATATAATCAATGACGCGAGAAATAGCTGGTGAATAGTAGTTTTTTGGCGTCTTTTTTGCCTCAGCAACACGAAGCGTAAATTCAATAGCCATCTGTTCATTTAATTTCATTAAAGCGTCAACATCGGTAGATTGTTCCATTTTTCGTATATATACATCACTTAAGGAAAAAGCAGTTTCCTCATTAAGTCCTCCTTCGATGGCATATCTGGTAACTAAAGTTGTATTAGCAATACTTGCATAAAAAAGTAATTTTAATTTGGAATTGGAAGAGGTCATCTTTCCGTAAACAGTTGTTGGGAGTGAATAATAGGTATTCTCCAATGCATAAATATCTCCGTTTGAAACACATTCGAGAATTGCCTTTTCCTGTGCATAAGATGTATGTATCCGTTCATTTTCTGCATTTTCCAACATTTCATGTGTGAGTGAAAAATTGATGTCTGACTTCATTTTATACATAGGTAATTCCTCCTGTCAAAAACACGATAAATTGACATAAAACACGATAAACCAATATAATTATATGCCGGAAATAGATAAAATGCAATTAAGAGATTAAAAGAGAGGAGATAGATGCTATAAAACGAAAAGAAGTAATTTTTTTGCTGGCAATGTTTGTTAGTTGGAACTTCTGTTGGTGGTTTTGCATATCCAAGTAATTGTTATGCAGCAACAGAAAGTTCTTCGGAACAAAGTATTTATTCACTGGCCAACCATTATTTTAAAATCAAGTCTATCAGTAATGGGAAATTCTTGCTTGGAAATAAAACTGGATATGAAGCGCAGGCAGATACAGACGACATTGTCAGATAGGACACGATTTAAAGTAGAGCAGTATGAAGATAATTCCTTTTCTTTTTATTCTTATGTAAAAAAGAAATATGTTGGAATTAAGGGAACTTCACTGGTTTGGAAAGATAATGTGGATGATACATGCCGGTTTGAACTGGAACTTACAGAAGGAAATAATCCGTTCCCGGAAGCAGATGTAAATATTGATTTTTATGACGAGGATGGGAATCCAATAACGACATCGAACGTGATGGCGAGACCGTCAAGTGGTGAAAACATTATCGGAACAGCAGATACTCATGCACATTTGTATCATAACAAAGGATCCGGAGAGGTTGTATTTAATGGAGATGCATTTAGTCCCCCTGGGAATTGCAGATGCACTCAATGATTGTACGGATCTGCATGGAGTAAATGGAGCGTATGATATTTGGGGAAAAGCAGTAGATGGTGCAACGACACATAATACATCGGGATATGTTACCAATGCACTTCCGCCTTATAAAAATGGCGTAACAAAATGATATGGACGCAATTCGACAGAATATTGGCATTAGATATGGACTTTGAAAGAGGGGATAAGCCATGAACATTGATAAAATATGTGAACAGTTAACAATAGATGAAAAAATCCGGCTTTTAGGCGGTGTTGGTGACTGGCATACTTATGACTGTAATGGAAAAATCCCTTCTATTATGATGACAGACGGACCACATGGGATTCGAAAACTGGAGCAGGAAAAGGTTGGGGATATTGAAACCAGTAAGCCAGCAACCTGTTTTCCAACTGCAAGTGCAATAGCCTGCAGTTGGAATCCTGCTATTGTTAAAAAGATGGGTGAAGCGATTGCGAAAGAAGCAAAAAAAGAGCAGATATCCATTGTGCTAGGCTGCGGAATCAATATCAAGCGTTCTCCTTTATGCGGAAGAAATTTTGAATATTTCAGTGAAGATCCGTATTTGACAGGAAAGCTGGCAACGGGATATATCGAAGGTGTACAGAGTCTTGGAATAGGTACGAGCTTAAAGCATTATGCTGTTAATTCACAGGAAACAAGACGAATGACATCCAATAGCCAGATTGATGAAAGAACTCTTAGGGAAATATATCTGTCGGCTTTTGAAGAAGTTGTGAAAAAAGCAAAACCGACTTCTGTAATGGCTTCATACAACAGGATTAATGGCGAATTTGGAGCAAGAAATAAATACTTACTGACAGATGTTCTGAGAAAAGAATGGAAATATCAAGGTGGTGTGGTGTCGGATTGGGGAGCAGCAAATGATATTGTAAGCTGTATGAAAAATGGTCTGACACTGGAAATGCCAGATCCGAAAGGCTTTCACACAGATGTGTTAAAAGAAGCGTATAAGGATGGCCGGATTACGGGTCAGGAACTGGATAACTGGACTAAGAATGTTCTGCAGAATTTTGTATCACTTCATAAAAATATAGAAGAAAATTATGAGGTAGATATGGAAGAACAGAATCAGGTGGCGCGTAAACTGGAAAATGAAAGTGCAGTGCTTTTGAAAAATAATAGTGTTTTGCCAATTGGAAAAGAGAAGAAGGTAATCATTATTGGAGAGCTTGCCAGGCAGATGCGATTTCAGGGAGGTGGGAGCAGTCATATCCAGCCGACGAAGATGACAAATGCGATTGAAGCAATACGTGAAAAAGGATATCAGGTAACTTATATACAGGGATATCAGAATGAAAAGGAAGAATTAGGAGAAAAGCAACTACAGGATACGATAGAAAAACTGAAACAGGAATATAGAAAAAAGGATTGTGTGATTCTATATTTTATCGGTCTTACAGAATCTTACGAAGGAGAAGGATACGACAGGAAAAATCTTAAAATCCCTCAAAATCAGGAAGAGCTGTTGGCTGAAATTGCAGAAACTGTCGGAAAAGATCATATTGCAGCAATTAGTTTCGGTGGTGCGCCCATGGATTTTAGTTTTGAAAAGAATGTAGGAGCAATTCTTCACATGTACCTCGGAGGACAGGCTGTAGGGGAATCTGTTGCTGACTTAATCAGTGGAGAGGTGAATCCATCCGGTAAATTGGCAGAGACAATTCCGTTTTCAGAAAAAGATACTCCGGCATGGAGATATTTTGCACCTCTGAATGATGATGTAGAATACAGGGAAAGCATTTTTGTAGGTTATCGTTACTATGAGACATTCCATGTTCCGGTAAAATATCCGTTTGGTTATGGACTTTCCTATACTTCTTTTTCCTATTCGGAATTGAATGTACCGGAAGTATATAGTGGTGGAAAGATACAAATTCGTTTTAAAATTAAAAATATCGGAAAAGTGAGTGGAGCAGAAATAGCACAGTTATATATCTGCCCGATTGAATCAGATGTTATCAGAAGCCATATAGAACTAAAGGGATTTCAAAAAATATATCTGCATCCGGGAGAAGAAAAAGAAGTTATACTAGAGCTGGATGAAAGAAGTTTTTCCGTCTATGATGTAGAGAAAAAAGCCTTTTCCATGTTAAGCGGCAAATATCAGATCTGTATCGGAGCATCGGTACATGATTTGCAATTAAAGGCGAATATGGAAGTAGTAGGAAATAGTTATTTTAGAAATGAAAGAGAACTGTTTCCGGATTATTTTAGAGAGCAGCCACATGGAATGGAAATCAGTGCAGAACAATTTTATCAGCTATTAGGCGGTGAACCGAAACATGACAAAGAAAAAAAGCGTGGAGAGTATACGGTTTACGATTCCTATCAGGATGTGGTAAATGTCTCAATGTTTGGAAAATTTGTTCGTGGAGTCGTACATATCGGACTTAAGATTATACTTCGGGGAAAATCAGAGCGGGACCCGGCCTTTAAAATGGTAAAAATGGGAGTCGAAGAAGGAAATCTGGAAGGACTGATTGCAACCAGTGGTGGAATTGCAACTCCGAAGTTAATCGATATGTTAGTTTACAATGCTAATAAAAAATATTTGCAGGCTTTTAAAAGACTGCTGAAGAAATAGAGAGAGGGGGGAGTCGTATATGGAAAACAATAAATTGGATAAACGCACAAAATGGAGCTATTGTATAGGAGCAACCGGAAGAGATATGGCGTATGCACTTGTCTCTATGTTTCTTCTTACATATATTCAATATACGATGAAACTGACAGTTGCCCAATATGCAGTAATATCAGCAATTATGGTAGTGTGTCTGCTGTGGGATGCCATTAATGATCCAATGATGGGAATTATTATTGAAAATTCGCATTTGAAAGCCGGAAAATTTAAACCTTGGATTTTTATAGGAGTATTTTTAAACAGCCTGATAATTATCTGCTTGTTTACAGTAAGGCCGGAAGGATGGGGATTTGTTGCATTTTTTGGAGTGGGATATCTTTTATGGGGAATGACTTACACAATGAATGATATTGCCTATTGGGGAATGCTGCCGAGTCTTACATCAGATCCGGGAGAACGGAACTGGCTGGTAACCGTACAGGGAATTTTTATCTGTATCGGACAGTTTTCTGTTGCAGGTCTGCTCCCTGATATGGTAGCTGGAAATGCGATTATGGCATATCGGACGGCTGCGATTGTGATTGCTTTTTGTTTTATTGGTTTCCAGCTACTTACAGTGTTTGGAGTAAAAGAGAGAAAACGACCGGAAAAGAAGAGAACACTGTCATTAAAAGATATGTTTCATATATTCCTGAGAAATGATCAGTTGATAGTGATTGGAATTGCATGTTTATTATTCCAAATCGGAAATGCTCTTCTGATTATGATTGGAATGAATTTCTTTTATTTTGAATTTGGATATTCTGTAGGTGGCAGTCTTGTATTTTGGTTTACAATTATGTATGGATTAGGAACGCTGATATCAGAGGCATCTTTTGCGTGGCTTTCCTCAAAATTCACACGAAATCAGATTATAACTGCAGCTACCATCATTACAGTCATTGGGTATATGCTTTTTATGAGTGTAGGCTACATTTTACCAAAAAGTGTTGTTTTACTGAATATCATCGGTTTTCTAATCTTCTTTTCGCAGGGAGCATTCAATATGACGATGATTGTCATGTTAAATAATACCATAGAGTATGATGAAGTCCGGTTTCATGAACGACATGACAGTATTATCTCAGCAGTAAGATCTTTTGCAACAAAGCTGGCCAGTGCGGTTGATCAGGCGGTTGTTGCGTTAATACTGATTATAAGCAATATCTATGCAATCAGTCAGAAAATATCCGGATTAGAAATAAAAGCTGGTACAGGAGAACTTACTTCGGAAAATGTAATTGTACAGGCAGATAAATTTATCCAGACAGCAGATGCCGGACAAAGATTTATATTGCGTCTTGGAATTGTAGCTGTTCCGGTAATTTCTATAGGAGCTGCTTATATATTGATTAAACGGAAATATATCATTGACGAACGTAAGTATGAAGAACTGGTAGCGGAAATAAAAAGCACAAATAAAAAATAATTCAATAATAAAGCGGAGCAATAGAATGAAAAAATGAATTATCGTCTGTATATCCATTGTAATATTATTATGTAGCGTTGTTTTTTGTGTGGCAGTTCAAAGAAAACGTTCATTTGTTGAAGGAGTCGTTATCGAAAAAAACGAGCAGTTTTTATTATTTTGATGAAGAGGGATATGCAGGGATTTATAATTGATAGGACGAAATCTCCGGAGTTTTCGGGCAAAATAGATTTCGTCCTTTTTCCTGTCCAAAAGGGAAAAGTTTTCAAAAATATAGACATGAGAAAATATGAAGTGTTATAATAAAGCCTATGTTTTTATTCATTACAATAGAATGCTCGCAGAGCGTGCATTCTATTGTAATCAGCACAGGCTTTAAGCGGGAAAATGGGGAAGCAGACACATGAAAAACAGAAAATATGATCTGGCTGCGTTTATGATGGCTGTGCTTGTTGGCGCGGCTGTTTTGTTTGGATGCGGTGAGCCTTCAGGAGCGGTATCCAAAGAAGAGCCGCTTACCGTATATCTTTGGGAAAATTCTTTGATCAAAAATCTGGTACCTTATATTCATGAACAGCTTCCGGATCAAAACATAGAGTTTATCGTTGGGAACAATGATACCGATTTATATAGTTATATGGAAGAACATGGCGAGCTGCCGGATGTGATAACGGTGCGGCGGTTTTCCGGAACAGATGCACAGGATTTACAGCCGTATCTTATGGATTTTTGCTCCTATGATGTTGTTTCCAGGTATTATTCCTATGCATTGCAATATTATAAAAATTCTGACAATGAGATTCAATGGCTGCCTGTCTGTGGTCTGCCGCAGACGATCATTGCCAATAAGACACTGTTTGATCAGTATGGTATAAAAATTCCGACAAATTATCAGGAATATGCAGAGGCCTGCCAGCAATTTTATGAGAATGGAATCAAACCCTATTCCATGGATCTTGCAGAAGACTGGTCTGCCCATGAAGTGATTCAGGCGGGTGCCATTGGTGAATTCACAAGTCTGGATGGAATTGAATGGCGAAGCAGCGCAGAAACCTCATCGGGGGAAGTAAAATTTGACGATGGATTATGGAAACGTATTTTTTCAGAAACCAGCAGGTTTTTAAAAGACTCTCATTTTGGGAAAGACGATATCCTTGTGGATGTGGATACTGCATACCGGAGCTTTGTAGAAGGAAAAGCAGCAATGTTCCACGGATATCCGGCGCTTATGCAACAGCTGCAGACACAGATGGATGCGGAGCTGATCTGTATTCCTTATTTTTCCCAGATCTCAGAGGAGGCCTTTGTGTATATGACTCCGTCTTTAAATATTGCATTCAATAAAGATCTGGAAAAAGATCAGGAAAAGCTGGAGACTGCATTGGATGTGCTGGATTGCATGATTTCAGAAGAGGGACAAAGACTGATCGCCAATGGAAGATGTGTGATCTCATTGAATACAGATGTTCCGACGATGATGCAGGATATATCCGGTTTGGAAGATGAAATGAAAAGTAATTCCATTTATATCCGATATTCTGCCCAAAAATCCTTTTCTGCCAGTCAGGAGGCTGTTCATGGTTTGTTATCAGGCGAGATGGATGAAGCCCAGGCATATGATGCTTTCCGCAGTACAATGAACGAAGAAGATACAGAAGAAAAAGCAGTGATAAATTTTGACAGGGAGTATTCCATAGCACTGAATGAGAAAAATGGCCGTGATGCGGCATCCTCTATTTTAACTACGGTCCGAGTTGAAAACAATGCACAGCTGGCGATTGCCCCCTATTATTATTTCACTGCTTCTATTTATAAGGGAGAGTGTACCAGTAGTCGAGTTGCTCTGATGACAGCAAAGAGCTCAGATACCTCCCTGTATGTTGCAGAAATAAACGGGGAACAGGTTTGGAAGCTTGTAGAGAATTATCTGGATCATACAGAGAATGAATTTTCTATAACAAATCAATACGAATTACCCATTCTATCCGGGATGAAAATAACCGTCCAAAAGGAAGAAAACGGATTTTCCTTAAAAGATATCACGGTAGATCAGGAAGAAATAGATAAAGAAAAGGAATATTCCATTCTACTTACAGATACTACAAGGTCTATTCTGGAAAAAACAATTCCGGGATGTAGGATAAAACAGCTTCAGGATATGACATTATCCAGTGCGTGGACTGCATTTATGGAAAAAGGACAGCAGCCGTTGGCACCGGAGGATTACATAGAGGTTAAAAAATAAAGCGCAGATGGAACAAGCAGCAGTGAAAAGAAAAAAATTAATCGTTCCGTTCCTGATAGGGCTTCTCATTCTTTCAAGCATAGTCTTTATCAAGCATCTTACGAACAGGATGAACAGTTATATTGAGAAAAACGGAAAAATCAGTATGGGAGCTGTTGTAGAACAAATGCAGCAGACCTATGAGCTTCAGACAAGTGGATACTATAGCCGGCTGCATTTGGTGGAAGACTATCTGCTTCAGGAAAAGGAACTGTCCCTGGAAACAGAAGTAACCAGTATTTTTTTTGAGGCGTGGGAAAAAGAATCGGAAAGTACACTCCTGTTTCTTCAGGAAAATGGTAAGGCGATCACTGCAGACGGAACGAAAATACGAATGGACATTCCAAGTAAGCTTCTGTTGGATTTAAGAAACGGACGTAATATTGCAAAACTGGTTGCCTGGAATCATGAAGAAATACAAAACGGTGCTTATTTGGTTGCAATTCCATGTCAGCCATATCGCGTGGATGGAGAAACGTATACCGCAGTTGGAACGGTATATAATCATGCAAAATTAGATTCTATGCTAAAGCTTAAGGGATATCATGGAAATGCCTATCTGTTTCTGCTGGATAACGAGGGAAACATTACCTATACGAATCAGAGTAAAGATGTATTATTCCGGAATTATTCTCTGTTAAAGCACTTAAGGAAGAATCAGGCTATCACAGAAGGTGAGGTAGAAACACTTCAAAAAGGACTTGTGGCCAGAGAGCAGGGAGTAGAGCTTTTGGGCGGAAAAACGCCCTATTATCTGGGCTACTGTCCGATAGAAAGCAACCATTCCATGCTGATCTGTATTGTGGCAAAAAATGTTGTTGACAATGCCCTGACAGAGTATCAGAAAGCGGTGTCATTTACAACAATGTTTATGGTAGGCTTTATCATTTTACTCTTTGCCGGGTTATTTTACAGTGTTTCCAGACTCAGTATCGCAGATCAAAAAGCAAAATACGAAAAAAGAAATAATGAACTTCAAATACAGGCCATGAAGGAATTAGAAGCATCGAATCAGAATCTGAAAGAGGCAAAGAATATTGCAACAGAAGCCTTACAGACAGCGGAAAATGCAAATAAGGCGAAAACAGATTTTCTGTCCAATGTGTCCCATGACATCCGCACACCCATGAATGCGATTGTTGGTATTACAACTTTGATCAGGCATAATGCAGGGGATAAAGTCAAGGTATTGGAGTATGTAGATAAAATTGACATATCCGCGCAGCACCTGTTGGGGATCATTAACAATGTTTTGGATATGAGTAAGATCGAAGCAGGAAAAACAGTTTTTCAGTATACGGATTTTTCTATTTCGGATCTTTTACAGGATCTGAATGCGATATTCCATCCACAGGTAGAAGAAAAAAATCAGACTCTTACAATTACAAAAGAAAAGATCCGGCATGAGTGGGTAAATGGAGATCAGGTTCACCTGATGCAGATTTTTAGCAACCTCTTGTCCAATGCGGTAAAGTATACACAGGAGGGGGGAGCAATTCATTTTGTGGCAGAAGAATGTGAGACAACCTCCACAGTCTATGCAAGGTATCGCTTTTTTGTCCGTGATAATGGAATGGGAATGTCAGATGCTTTTAAAGATACGATCTTTGATGCCTTTACCCGTGCAGAAAACTCTGTGACAAATAAGATACAGGGAACCGGACTTGGAATGGCCATCACCAGAAATCTCGTGGAAGCCATGGGAGGTACGATTTCTGTAGAAAGTGAACCCGGACAGGGAAGCTGCTTTGAAGTGCTTATAGATCTTAAAATTGCAAAAGAGCGGCCTGCATTCCTATCATCCAAGGAAGAAGAAACGCCGAATGGAACTATCCTGGAGGGAATGCACTTTTTATGTGCAGAGGATAATGAACTGAATGCAGAAATTTTGACTGAACTGTTAAAAATCAAAGGTGCGGAGTGTACGATTTGTGAAAATGGGGAAAAGGTGGTGAAGACCTTTGAACAGTCTGTGCCCGGAACCTATGACATGATCCTGATGGATGTGCAAATGCCTGTCATGAACGGTTATGATGCGGCAAGGGCGATCCGAAGGAGCTTACACAAACAGGCAGGGACAATTCCGATCATCGCAATGACTGCCAATGCCTTTTCAGAGGATATCCGGCATTCTCTGACAGCCGGTATGAATGCACATATTGCAAAGCCCGTGGATATGAAATTACTGATAACAATGATCAACGAATTAAAAGAAACTTATGAACGACTGTAGAAAGGAAATCAGGATGGCAAATTTTAAAGAACGTTATCTGGCAGGGGAGATCGAGTTTGAAGAGATCGACGATTATGTGGACGAATGGAATAACAGCGATGATACCCGAACGCTGGCACAATTTCTTGGCTTGAATGAAGAGGAAGAGGATGTGTGGATCGACGAAGGCGACGATGCGCTCTATGAGCGCTTAGAGCAGCAAAAGGAAGACTGAAACTGTAGGGAAAGAAAAAATGGTACAAAAAATACCAGGAGGAGAAAGCAATGCTATACTTTGACTGTGACTACATGGAAGGCGCACATCCTGCAATCTTACAGCGCCTGATGGAAACGAACATGGAGCATACCTACGGCTATGGAAAGGATGCCTATTGCGAATCTGCAAAAGCAAAGATCCGCACAGCATGCCAGTGCCCGGAGGCGGAAATTTATTTTCTGGTGGGCGGAACCCAGACAAATGCGACCGTGATCCGGGGATTTTTAAAGCCCTTCGAGGGGGTTATTGCAGCGGATACCGGACATATCGGTGTCCACGAGGCAGGTGCAATTGAAAGCGGCGGTCATAAGGTGCTGACGATTCCCCACAAAAACGGGAAGCTTGAGGCTGCAGCGGTAAAGCACTATCTGGAACGCTTTTATCAGGACGGCAGCTGTACCCATATGGTGCAGCCCGGTATGGTTTATATTTCCCATCCGACCGAATATGGAACACTCTATACAAAAGAAGAGTTAAAGGCGCTTCGAAAGGTCTGTGAGGAATATCAGCTGCCCCTGTTTTTAGACGGTGCGCGTCTGGGCTATGGACTTTGTGCACCCGGAACAGACGTGACACTTGCAGATCTGGCAAAGCTGTGCGATGTGTTCTATATTGGAGGCACAAAGGTGGGCGCACTGTTTGGAGAAGCAGTTGTTTTCCCTAAAAAGAACACTGTCCCGGGATTTTTTACCCTGATGAAGCAGCAGGGGGCGGTGCTCGCGAAGGGGCGTCTGCTGGGGAGTCAATTCGATACGCTTTTTACAGAAAATCTGTATTTGAAAATTTCTGCGCATGCGATCGAGATGGCCATGAGGATCAAGGAGCTTCTGACGGAGCATGGGTGTCCGCTTTATATCAATTCTCCGACGAATCAGCAGTTTGTCGTATTAAATGCAGCACAGCGGGAAGCACTGAAGGATCGTGTCAGCTGTGAAACCTGGGAAGAGCTGGAAAATGGAGCAGCTGCAGTGCGGTTTGCATCCAGCTGGGCAACAAAATCGGAAGATGTAGAAGAGCTGGGACGGATTTTAAAAACGCTGCCGTGAACCGAATGTATAAAAATGGAATCGCCTGATTAGAAAAACCGGAAAATCTGTTCCGACGCCACACGCAGGTATTGTCGTAAGGCATCTGGAAAGATTTTCCGGTTTTTGCATCAATAATAGAATGTTACTGTTTGATGAAATATACGCTCTGTATATTACAGATAAAGCAGTTCGACTTCGAAGCGTTGGTCAGAATTCATACACCTTACTGTATTTTTCTTCAAAATAGCGAAGCAGCGGCTGTGCGCTGATTTCCTTGCCGCAGACCCGTTCGATAACCTCTTTGGAGTTATACATGCTGCCAAAACGGTGGATCTTTTCCTTCAGCCAGTGGGTGATGTCGAGGATCCTTCCGTTTTCCAGGATCGTATCCAGATCTCCGAGATCCTTTTGGATCGCTTCAAGATACATGCCGTCATAAATGGAGCCCAGCAGGTAGGAGGGGAAATATCCAAAGGAGCCGTCTGACCAGTGCATATCCTGCAGAATGCCTTCTGCATCGTTTGTAGGAGTAATACCCAACAACTCCTGCATTTTCTGATTCCAGAGAGCTGGCAGGTCATCGGTCTTTACATTATCTCTAAAAATTGCTTTTTCTATTTCGTAACGCAGGATGATATGCAGACCGTAGGTTACTTCATCCGCTTCTGTACGGATCATGCTGGGGTGTACGTCGTTGATCGCTTTTATAAACGTATCAAATGGGACAGTTTTAAATTCTGGAAGCAGTGCGGACATTTTTTCGTAAATTGGTGTCCAAAAGTGTGGGTTTCTGCCGAGGATATTTTCGTAAAAGCGGGACTGGCTTTCGTGAAGTCCCATCATATTGATCTGGGCTGCGGCAGTATGCCAGAAATCCTTATCGACATTTTGCTCGAAGATTGCATGACCGCCCTCGTGAATGGCGGAGAACATCGAAGAAATCGGATTGTCGGCATAATAGTGGTTTGTTACGCGGACATCGCCGGGGCAAAGCGTTGTCGTAAAAGGATGCATACTCTCGGCAACTGCGCCGCAGTCAAAGGAAAAACCGATATAAGAAAGCAGCAGCTCCTGGACCTTTTTCTGAGCATCCGGGTCAAAGGTCTGCTGCAGGGCAGACAGATCCGGTTTGGGAGCTGCCTCGATTTTGGCAAGCAGCGGAAGAAGTCCTTCTTTTAGTTCTGCAAAAATGCGGTCGATCGTTTCCGTATCCATACCGTCCTCAAAAAGACCGACCAGAAATTCATACACATCCTGATCCGGCTCCATGTAGTGGACATATTCTTTTGTCATGGAGATGACCTTGTCCAGATGGGGCGCAAATACAGAGAAATCAGAAGCCTCCTTGGCTGCCTCCCAGGCTTTTTCGGAACGTGCCTTTTCTGTGACATATTCTGTGTAGAAGGCTTCCGGAATGCGCTTGAAGCGTTCGAAATCTCTCAGGTTTCGCCGGATCGTAAGCTGCATGGCGGGAGACAGCTGCTCATATTCTTCGGGAGCAGAGAGTTTTTTTAACAGGTTGCCGTATTCGTCCGCCGTCGAAAGGCGGAAGGATTCCGTGGAAAAATAGCCTACTGCAGACAGCTTTGCTTCGATGCTGTCTTTTGGAGCTGCGGTCTGCAGGTCCCAGTAGAGCAGGGCGATCGCCTGATCGTATTGTTCGAGTCTGGTCTGATAGGCCTGAAATTGTTCGAGTGTCTGTGACATAATAACCTCCTTGCAGGATACTTTTTGGGTCGGACAGAAGTGCCGACCGTTTCTTTTTAAAGTATACCCTGAGAATAGCAAAAGAACAAGGCGGGAATGCCCTGTTCTTTTGCGTCAATAGAGATCAGCGCTTCAGCCAGCCCGCCGGAAGCTCATCCAGGGGTGCAGGCATCTGGAAGGTCTTACCGATCCTGGCAAATTCCTGCGCAAGATTTTCGTCCACCAGACCGGTTGTGGAAGGGGAGAGATTTAACATGAAGTTGACATTCTGGGGGAAATAATCCTTCATTTTGGAAAGTGCCCATTCTGCGTTTGTAACGGGCGTTGTCGGGTCTTCGTCTCTCCAGAACCATGTCTTTGTCAGTTTGTTGCAGCTGATGCCGGGACCGTTGAAGCTATGGTCGACCTCCTGACCGGCGGCGTTTTCATAAAATACAACGTCGGTACCGGACAATCCGTCCTGACAGCCGATATTCATCAGCATACAGTCAGGCTGCAGAGATTTTACAAGATGGTCGAGCTCCTCGAAGGGAAGCATTTCATAGGAGGGACCGCCCCACGGAGCATTCCAGCCGTCTACGATCAGGAATGGGATTTCTCCATACCTGGTCAGAAGTTCTGTTACCTGACCGAAAATCTTTTCTTTCTGAGCTGCAGTGCAGGATCTGTGACCGGTTTGAGCAGTCAGGTCGAGCACGGAAAAATACAGACCGGCAACAATTCCCTCGCTGCGGAACGCGTCCAGATAAGCGGCAACGACATCGGTTTTGTTTGTCGCATTTCTCACACAGTGATCGGTATAGTCGGAGGGCCAGAGATCGAAGCCCTCGTGGTGCTTGCTTGTCAGGGCAGCGAACTGGCAGCCGGCGCTTTTAGCGATTTTTGCCCATTGCTTGCAGTATTCTGGAGCGGTCGGGTTAAAGTCTTTTTCATCAAACGGGAACTGCCTGGGCAGATCGCCGTTTTCATGGTCGTATTCCCAGTCGATGATGTCGGGGTTGTTGTGGAACTGGAAGGTTGCGCTGTTAAAATGGATAAATGTGCCAAAGCGCAGATTGATAAATTTTTTTTGCAGAGCTTCTAACTGTGTCATTGGATAAACTCCTTTCTGGTGTCTTGAAATAAATGGATTTGTTTTTCCCGGGCGAAATTGTATTGCCGCTGTCTGAACTTATCGTAGGATGAATTGGTAAAAAAGACAATAGAAAACTTAAAATAACAAAATATATATGATATAATCATAAAATAGCGAAAAAATCAGGCTGTCGGATGCGGCGCAGGAGGCAGGACTGTCGGAATCGTATTTTTCTTCCGTATTTCATGCCTGTATGGGAGTAACCTTTTCCGAATATCTGCTCAGTTACCGCCTGTCTCTGGCAAAACGGATGCTGGAGGAGGGAAATATGTCCTCTAAGGAAGTAGGTGCAGCGTGCGGATTTTTTTCCTATTCTTATTTCCTGACGGCATTTCGGCAAAAATATGGTGTCCCGCCGGGCACGCTGGTGCGTAACTGTCAAAATATGATACAAAAACCTTACAAATAGGACGATATTGTATAATATAACAAAAGTGGAAGCAAAAAAGTGAAGGATTTTGTTGACATTTCAGGATGAAAGGGGTATCTTTTAAGAAAAAAAGAAAAACTGTCCGATAGGACAGGAGGGGTGACAATCATGCAGACAGCAACAAAAAAAGAGACGGCACTTGGAATCAGACAGATGGCAATGATCGGTGTGATGACCGCGGTGACCTGTATAGCGGCTCCGTTTTCCATTCCGATCCCCGTCAGCCCTGTTCCGCTTTCTCTGACAACCTTTATTTTGTATCTTTCCGTTTATATTCTGGGCACCAGAAATGCATTCATCAGCTATGTGATCTATCTGCTTCTGGGTCTGGTGGGACTTCCGGTATTTTCCGGTTTTTCCGGTGGCTTTGCAAAGCTTGCAGGACCGACTGGAGGATATCTGATCGGCTTCCTGTTCATGATCCCGCTGACCGGTATTCTGTTTGAGAAGACCGGCAAAAGCTTCTGGAAACAGTTCGGTGCGATGGTTCTGGGAACGCTGGTATGTTACCTGTTCGGTACCGTATGGCTTTGCCTGCAGCTGAACTTAGACTTTATCGGAGGTCTTGGTGTGGGGGTTATCCCTTACCTGCCCGGTGATACTGCAAAGATTATTTTAGCAGCACTGATCGGACCTGCGATCGTAAAAGCGTTAAAACGGGCGGAATAAGAAGAATCCCGAGAGGAAGATTTTTCCCTGCGTCAGGTCGCAAAAGCGAGAATCCCGGAGGCGGACGACAAAAGCGTCCGTCTCTTTTTCTTGCATATTTTTCATCGAACTGCTATGTTTATAGATGGCGCAGCTGCCGCATACAAAAGCAATTGAGGAGAAACTGGCATGAAAAAAGACGATATGATTATGAAAATGGGGATTGTCCATATCCTGGATTCTGTGGTTGGAATGCCGGTGCTTTCGGACTGCCCCATCGATATGGGTTCGAATTTGTGCGATTTTTTAAAGGCTCATATTGAAAAATTTACAGAAAGCGACGATATGAAGGTCTGCCAGTTTTCTGACGAATCTGAGGTGATGGGGCTGATCCAGAACTGTAACGCCGAAAATTTTGTCCAGACCAGCAGGGCATTGTGTGAAAAGCTCTATGGGATCATGAATTCGAATATCGATATTCCGGCGGCGGACGTTGCGGTTGTCGTTTTTTCTGCGGAGGGCGTCGATTATTTCGGATTTTTGAAACTAAATTATAAAACTTCCTATACCCATGCGACGAAGGCTACCGAAACCGGAGAAAATTTAAACGATATCATTTTACAGAAAGCGATCCTGCCGTCTGCCGGACAGAAGCTTTCTGAGGCATTTTTAGTGAATCTGTCGAATGGAGAAATTTTGCTGACAGAGAAAAAATTCGAAGTAAATGGTGAAAAGAAGCTGTACTTTTCCGAACTGTTTCTGGAATGTCATGCACCGATGTCTCAGAAGACAAAGCTGGATATCGTGACAAAAGCAGTGGAACAGGTCAACAAAAAATACTATGGAGATGAGGACACCCGGCGAAAGATGGAAGTCAAGCAGGCGATCTATGATGAGCTGGAGGAAAAGGGGAGCCTGGAGGTCGAAGCGGTCAAGGAGAAAGTTTTTAAGGACAGTCCTCAGATGCAGGCAGACCTGGAGGAAAAGCTGGAAAAATATAACATGGAAAAAGAAGTTGTCAGGCCCAAGAGCGAGGCAACGATCAAAAAGTTCCAGAAGCAGCACCTGACGACGGACACCGGCATCGAAATCACGATTCCGATGGAAGAATATAAGGACCCCGAGAAGGTAGAATTTATCACAAATCCCGACGGGACGATTTCCGTGCTGATCAAAAATATCGGGCATTTGAGCACCAGATAAAAAATGCCCTGATAAGTACCTTCCGACGTGAAAGCTTTTACGCTTTTGTTCCTAAAAAAGACCACAACAAAGCGTGCAGTGGGCTTGAAAAGCATTTCAAAAGTAGTATGATAAAGAAAAAAGGGAAAATGGAGGAATCATTGTTATGGCAAGAAAAGTAGTGCTGGCAGGCGCATGCAGAACAGCAATCGGCGTAATGGGAGGAACTCTTTCCAAAACTCCCGCACCGGATCTGGGCACTGTTGTAATCAAAGAAGCCCTGAAAAGAACCGGAATCAAACCGGAGCAGGTAGATGAAGTATATATGGGCTGTGTCATTCAGGCAGGTCTTGGTCAGAACCCTGCAAGACAGGCAGCAGTCAACGCAGGGATTCCGGTAGAGGTTCCTGCAACTACGATCAACGTACTGTGCGGCTCCGGCATGCACTGTGTAAACCTGGCTGCCAAGCTGATTGCCTCCGGTGATGCGGATATCATCGTAGCTGGCGGTATGGAAAATATGTCCATGGCTCCTTATCTTCTGTACAATGCAAGATTCGGTTACAGAATGGGCGCTGGAAAGATGGATGATGCGCTGATCCGCGATGCCCTGACGGATGCATTCGGCGGCTATCATATGGGTATTACTGCTGAAAATATTGCAGAAGACTGGGGACTGACCAGAGAGCAGCTGGATGAGTTTGCAGCATGGAGCCAGCAGAAGGCACAGAAAGCGATTGCAGAGGGCAAGTTCAAGGACGAGATCGTTCCGATGGAAGTAAAACAGAAAAAACAGACCGTTGTATTTGATACTGATGAGGGACCCAGACCGAATGTAACGGCAGAGAGCATCAGCAAACTGCGTCCTGCATTCAAAGAGGGTGGTGTCGTAACCGCCGGCAATTCTTCCGGTATCAACGATGCAGCGGCAGCGCTGATCGTTATGAGCGAAGAAAAGGCAAAGGAGCTGGGCGTAAAGCCGATGGCTACCTGGGTAGCAGGCGAGCTGGCAGGCGTAGAACCCCGCATCATGGGTATTGGACCGGTTGCAGCAACCCGCAAGGTAATGAAGAAAGCCGGCTACGAAATCGGCGACTTCGACCTGATTGAGGCAAACGAAGCATTCGCAGCACAGTCTGTAGCAGTTGCGCATGACCTTGGCTTCAACAACGATATCTTAAACGTCAACGGCGGAGCAATCGCCCTTGGTCATCCGGTAGGAGCATCCGGCTGCCGTATTCTGGTAACCTTACTTCATGAGATGGAAAAGAGAGATGCAAAGAAAGGTCTTGCTACTCTTTGTGTTGGCGGCGGCATGGGCTGTGCAGCGATCGTAGAGCGCGAGTAAGACAAAAAACTTCGATAACCTTCCAGATGTTTTGGATAGAATTTCATAACAAAATTTCAAAAACGGTTCTGCTGAGCTCTATAGAGTTGGCAGGACCGTTTTTGCCGTGGGTTAGAAAAACTTCCGGACTGGATTTTGCTGTAGCAGAGGAAAACCATGCGCCTGAAAATCCCTGCATGTTCTTCTGGCACGGAATCTGAAAGTGTGCTAAAATATCTTTATACTGCGATTTTTATCGGAATGGAGAAGTTAATTTATGGCAAATACTGAAAAGGTCCGTTTAAATAAATATCTTTCCCAGGCTGGCATCTGTTCGAGAAGAGAAGCGGATGTCCTGATTGAAGGGGGAAAAGTGTCTGTGAATGGCAAGATCGCAGATCCGGGTATGCGGGTCAACGATCTGGACAAAATTACAGTTGAGGACAAACCGGTCGGACACCGGGAGAAAAAGGTGGTGCTGGCTTATTACAAGCCGGTTGGAGTGACCTGCACAGAAAAGGACAAGCATGCCCAGATCACGATCCGTGATGTCGTCGAATATCCGGTGCGTGTAACCTATGCAGGACGCCTGGACAGAGATTCGGAAGGCCTTTTACTGCTGACAAACGACGGTGACTTAATCAACGGTCTGATGCGTGCGGCAAACTTTCATGAAAAGGAATACCTCGTCCGCGTCAATAAGCCCATCAGTCGGGATTTTCTCAAAAAAATGTCGGACGGTATGCTGTTAAAGGATTTAAATGAGCGTACCCGTCCCTGCTTTGTAAAAGAAGAGGGAAAATTTGTCTTCCGCATTATCCTGACACAGGGCTTAAACCGCCAGATCCGCCGGATGTGCAAGACCCTCGGCTATGGCGTTCTAAGCATCAAACGTGTGCGTGTGGCAAATATTCTGCTGGGGAAATTAAACCCGGGCGATATTCGTGCAGTCACCGGCGCAGAGTTAAAAGAGCTGTACTATGAAGTTGGAAAAAATGCCAGCCGTCCGGCGCGTCCTGCATGGGAAAAGGAACGACAGCCTGCTGCGAAAAAAGAAGCCCAGACCGGCGCTGCAGAGCCAAGAGTGAACGGACGCATAGCGAATGCAGGAATGCAGCGAAGCGGGCAGAATCCGGCTCACCGGAATGCAGGCGGCTACGCAAAAACGGCTGACCGCAGGCAAGGTACAGACGGTGCTCGCAAAGCAGAGCAGCGCGGTACCTACCGGAGTGCCGCCGACTGCCGCACAAATGGTACCTACCGGAGTAACGCCGACAGCCGAACGAATAGAAGTTACCGGAATGGTTCCGGATCCGGACAGACAGGAGCACAGAAAAAACGATATGAATGATACAGACAGAATGAAAGAACTGGTCTCGAAGTTGAATGAGGCTGCAAAAGCCTACTATGCCGAAGACCGGGAAATCATGAGTAATTTAGAATATGACAGGCTCTACGACGAGCTGGTTGCCCTGGAGGAAAAGACCGGAGTTGTGCTGGCAGCGAGTCCGACCCAATCGGTTGGTTATGAAGCAGTAGACGAACTTCCCAAAGAGCGTCACGAAAGCCCGATGCTTTCTCTTGGAAAAACGAAAAGCCGGGAAGAGCTGGCAGACTGGCTGGGAGATCAGAAAGGTTTGCTTTCCTGGAAGATGGACGGTTTGACCATCGTGTTGACGTACCGGGACGGAAAACTGTTTAAGGCGGTCACGCGCGGAAATGGCGAAGTTGGCGAGGTCATCACACCGAACGCCAAAACCTTTGTCAACGTGCCGCTGCAGATTCCTTATCAGGGAGAGCTGATCCTGCGGGGAGAAGCGGTCATCACCTATGCGGATTTTGAAAAGATCAACGGCGAAATCGAAGACGTGGACGCCCGGTACAAAAATCCGAGAAACCTCTGCTCCGGTTCCGTGCGCCAGCTAAACAGCCAGATCACTGCGCAGCGAAAGGTGCATTTTTTCGCATTTGCACTGGTGCGTGCAGAGGGTGTGGATTTTAAAAACTCAAGGGAAGAACAGTTTATATTCTTACAGAAGCAGGGCTTTGAAACGGTAGAATATAAAGCGGTAACTGCGGACACAATGCAGGAGGCAGTTGCCTGGTTTGAAGAAAAAATCACAGATTATCCGGTTCCGTCCGACGGGCTGGTACTGCTTTTGGACGATATCGCTTACGGAGAGTCGCTTGGAAGAACGGCAAAGTTCCCGCGCAATGCCATTGCATTTAAATGGGCGGACGAGCAGGCAGAGACGACGCTGCGCGAGGTGGAGTGGAGCGCGAGTCGTACCGGACTGATTAACCCGGTTGCGATTTTTGACCCTGTGGAGCTGGAGGGGACAACCGTAAGTCGTGCCAGCGTTCACAATGTCAGCATTGTAAAAGAGTTAAAGCTCGGCATCGGCGACCGGATTACAGTCTATAAGGCAAACATGATCATCCCACAGATCGCGGAAAATCTGACAAAGAGCGGTACGCTGGAAATTCCCTGCACCTGTCCGGTCTGTCAGGGAGAGACTCGAATCGTAAAAGAAAACGATACGGAGACGTTAGTCTGCCCGAACCCGGACTGCGATGCCAAAAAGATCAAATCTTTTACGCTGTTTGTCAGCCGGGACGCGATGAATATCGACGGACTTTCCGAAGCAACGCTGGAAAAATTTCTGGCGGAAGGCTTTTTGCATACCTATGCGGATCTGTTCCATCTGGACAGACACCGGGATGCGATTATACAGATGGATGGATTCGGCGAAAAATCGTATCAGAATCTCGAAGCAAGCGTTGAAAAAGCGAGACATACAAATCTTGCACGCCTGATTTACAGCCTTGGAATCCCGAATATCGGAATTGCCAATGCACGGATGATTTGTCGGGAATATAAAAATGATCTGGACAAAATGCTCGCTGCACCTGCAGAAGAGCTGGCGGCGATGGATGGCGTAGGACCAGTCATCGCAGGTGCGTTTGTGGATTTTTTTGCCCAGGAAAAAAATAAAACTGCGCTGGAGCTTTTATTAAAGGAAGTAGAGCTGGAGCCGGAAACTTTTTCAGAAGAAGCCCTGCCGCTTTCCGGGCAGTCCTTTGTTATTACGGGCAGCCTGAACCATTTTGAAAATCGCAGTGCCTTAAAGGAAAAGATCGAAGCCCTCGGCGGAAAGGTAACCGGAAGCGTGACGGGCAAAACCGTCTGTCTGATCAACAATGACAGTACCTCCAATTCCGCCAAAAATAAAAAAGCGCGGGAGCTGGGCATAGCTGTACTGACAGAAGAAGAGTTTATGGAGCAGTATCTGGAAAAATAAACCGTCCGGACGAATTTATTCAAAAGAAACGCCGCACAGCGGCAGGAAAGTGAGAGAGAAAATGCCGATTAAAATACAGAGTGATCTGCCTGCCAGAGAGATTCTGGATAATGAAAATATTTTCGTGATGGACGAATATCGTGCGATGCACCAGAATATCCGCCCATTGCAGATCTGTATTCTGAATCTGATGCCGGTCAAACAGGATACGGAGCTGCAGCTTCTTCGGTCGCTGTCCAATACGCCGCTGCAGGTGGACGTGACCTTTATGAAGATGAACAGCCACCTGTCTCTGAATACCTCTGCAACACATCTGAATAAATTTTACGATACGTTTGATGATTTGAAATCCAACAAATACGATGGCCTGATTATCACGGGTGCACCGGTGGAACAGATCCCTTTCGAAGAAGTGGATTACTGGAAAGAACTCTGCGAAATTATGGAGTGGTCAAAGACCCACGTCCATTCCACGTTCCACATCTGCTGGGGCGCCCAGGCGGGGCTGTATTACCACTTTGGACTCGACAAACGCCTGTTGCCGGAAAAGCTTTTCGGGGTATTTGAACACCGTGTGTTAAACCGCAAAGAGCCGCTGGTGCGCGGATTTGACGACGTTTTCTGTATCCCCCACAGCAGACATACCGAAACGCCTGCAGCGCTGATCCATGCCTGCAAGGAGCTGACCGTTATGGCGGAATCGGACAAAGCGGGAGTTCTTTTATGTATGACTGAGGGCGGACGGCAGATTTTCGTTATGGGACATCCGGAATATGATCGTTACACGCTGGATGGAGAGTATAAGCGCGACCGCGACAAGGGACTGCCGATCCATGTGCCGGAAAACTATTACCCGGAGGATAACCCGGAGAAGAAACCGTTACTTTCCTGGCGTGCGCACTGCAACGGATTGTATACAAACTGGCTAAATTATTACGTATATCAGACCACTCCGTATGATATTCGGGAGATTTGAGAAAATAAGGCAAAACGTGAGGATTTAACGCATTTTGTGAGATATGTATTCTGTTTATTACCAGGAAGAGGAGCTCAACATGAATATAGATAACGCAAAGTATTTGGATAAAATAGAAAAAATACAAAAACGTTACCCGTATCATCAAATGCCTGAACATTTAAAACAGGCGTTTGAACAGGATATGCGGATTCGCCTTTCGTGGAATACGAATTCTCTGGAAGGCAATACCCTGTCGCTGGAAGAGACTGTTGAAATCATTTCCTATGATGAAGTGCGCAGCGGGCATACTTATTCTGAATATACAGAAGCAAAAAATTCATACAAAGCTTATCAAAAGATGAATTTTTCGCAGGTACAGGAGATTGATCCGAATCTGATCCGGCAAATCAATGGAATTATTATGGATTCTGATGGAAATTTCCGCACCAATCAGGTCTATATCGGAAGTCTGGCGGAGGTTGCGTTTCTCCCGCCGGAACCGGAAAAGATAGAAGAAAGAATGGAAAATTATCTTTCTTCCATGCAAATGCCGGAACCAACAGAAGAATTACAGAAAATCATTCAACAGATTGCGAAACTGCATATGGAATTCGAAATGATTCATCCATTCCGGGATGGAAACGGAAGAACCGGTCGTTTTATGATGAATCAGATGCTTTTAAATCAGGGTATTTTACCGGCAATCATTTTGAATCATTCAAAATATCGGCAGGCATTTCGAATCTATGAACGCAATGGAGATACCGGATTGATGGAATACTGTCTAGTATCCGGAATCGCCAGAAGCTATGAAATACTGGAAGATAATTGCGTAAAACTGGGGATTTTGCCAGGCCACAGATGAAAAATCAGATCGACTTCCCTTTGCGAAAAAGGGATTAGTTGTTTACTTTTTGAAAAAAATAGCTTATAATCAACTATGAATGAAAAAATGTTGTAGAAATACAAGAAGGAGAAGGATTATGGAAATTTCAGCTTTACAGAAAGCCAGATATGAGTATGCTCCGAAGCTTCCCGGCATGCTGAGACACGGCATTGCAGATATCTGCGTTAAGGAAGGCGAAGAGACTCAGAGCGTTGCAGATCAGGAGAAGATCAAAGCGCTGTTCCCCAATACCTACGGTAAAAAGGAGATCACTTTCCAGAAAGGTGCGAACACTTCCGTTGCGAAGAAGCAGGTTGTAGGCGTTATCCTTTCCGGCGGACAGGCTCCTGGCGGACACAACGTTATCTGCGGTTTATACGATGCATTAAAGGCAACCAACCCGGAGAACGTACTGTACGGCTTCAAGAACGGTCCGAGCGGTCTGATCGAAGACGATTATCTTGTTTTTGATGATGAGTATATCAATGCATACAGAAACACCGGCGGTTTCGATATCATCGGTTCCGGCAGAACCAAACTGGAGACTCAGGAACAGTTCGCAATCGCTGCTGAAGTCTGCAAGAAGCATGGCATCACCGCAATCGTTATCATCGGTGGCGATGATTCCAATACCAACGCAGCTGTACTGGCTGAGTACTTCGCTGCAAACAACACCGGCGTACAGGTAATCGGCTGCCCGAAGACCATCGACGGCGACTTAAAGAACGAAGATATCGAGTGCTCTTTCGGTTTCGATACCGCTGCAAAGACCTACAGCGAAGTAATCGGTAACATCGAAAGAGATGCAAACTCCGCTAAGAAATATTGGCACTTCATTAAGGTTATGGGCCGCAGCGCTTCCCATGTTGCTCTGGAGTGCGCACTGGAAACCCAGCCGAACATCTGCCTGATTTCCGAAGAAGTTGCAGCAAAGAAGATGTCCCTGTCCCAGATCGCTGACTACATCGCTGATTCTGTAGCAAAGAGAGCAGCAAAGGGCATGAACTTCGGTGTTGCAATCATCCCTGAAGGCGTTGTAGAATTCGTTCCCGAGTTCTCCGCACTGATCGCTGAGATCAACGAGCTGTTAGCAGGCAGCAAGGCAGATGCGTTCAATGCACTTCCTACCTGGAAAGAAAAATATGCGTTCATCGAAAACGGTCTGTCTAAAGAATCCATGGCTGTATTCGCTATCCTGCCGGAAGGCATTCAGCAGCAGCTGTTCCTGGAGAGAGATCCTCACGGCAACGTACAGGTTTCCCTGATCGAGTCCGAGAAGCTGTTCTCCGCTCTGGTAGCTGACAAGCTGGCTGAGAGAAAGGCTGCAGGCACATACAACGGTAAGTTCAATGCACTGCATCATTTCTTCGGTTACGAAGGAAGATGTGCATTCCCTTCCAACTTCGATTCCGATTACTGCTACTCCTTAGGTTACAATGCATTCATGCTGATCCAGTATGGTTACAATGGTTACCTTTCCAAGGTTTCCAACCTGTCCAAACCGGCAGCTGAGTGGGTTGCAGGCGGTATGCCCATCACCAAGATGATGAACATGGAGAGAAGACATGGCGAAGACAAGCCTGTTATTCGTAAGGCTCTGGTTGAGCTGGATGGCAAGCCCTTCAAATACTTCGAGGCACACAGAGAAGAGTGGTCTGAGAACACCTGCTATGTATATCCGGGTGCAATCCAGTACTACGGACCTGCAGAGGTTTGTGATATCACAACCAAGACTCTGGCTCTGGAGAAGGGCGAATAATTCTCCCGACTTCAAAAATCAACAATAGAACGCACGCTCTGCGAGCATTCTATTGTCATGAATAAAGAGCGCCGCAAGACGTATACGGTAGAATGTGCTTTGCGTGCATTCTGCTGATAGAAAAACTGCCGCACATCAGATGAGAGATCATCCGGGTGCGGCAGTTTTTTATTTCATGGGAAAATGCGTCCTATGAAATAAAAACGCGCTACGAGGATGCGCACTCGGCGCAGGGGTAGATGGTTGCCGAAGCAACCGCGCCTCGGCGCGAGAATGTGCCTTGGCACATTCTTTCATGAACCAATGAGAAAGCAAGAAAAACCCGATCAGGTCAGTCGCAAAGGGCATACCAACCAGATCGGGAAGGGGGTCTTGGATAATAGTTTTAGTTCGCGGGCGCTTCTTCTTCGTTTAAATTCTCCTCACACACTTCTTCGAAAGAACGGTGCTCTGCGAGTGCCTCTTCTTTTGCATGCTGGAAAAATGCTCTGGTTTCTTTTACAATGACACCGCTCAATGCGAACAACGCGATCATGTTCGGGATAGCCATCAGACCGTTGAAGATATCAGCGATGGTCCAGACAGCGCTCACCGTCATGTAAGGTCCGATAAAGACAGCCAGAATGTAGATCCACCGAAAGATCTTAACGTGCTTCATGTTGCCGCCGCTTAAATATTCCAGGCAGCGTTCACTGTAGTAATCCCAGCCAAGGATTGTTGTAAAGGCGAAGAATACAAGGCAGAGCATCAGAATAAAGGAAGAAAACTGTGCAGGAAACGGAAGACCATGCTGGAATGCATAGGTTGTAACCTGAACACCTTCCAGACCTTCTACCTGCCATGCACCGGTCAGAACAATGGAAAGACCTGTTAAGGTACAGATGATGATCGTGTCAATAAACGTACCGGTCATGCTGACAAGACCCTGACGGACAGGAGAGTTCGTCTGTGCAGCAGCCGCAGCGATGGGCGCGCTTCCCAGACCGGCTTCATTGGAGAAGATGCCGCGGGCAACACCCTTCTGCATTGCGATGAGCATGCTGCCGACTGCACCGCCGGTAATCGCTTTTGGAGAAAATGCTGCGGTTACGATAGTTGCAAACGCTGCAGGCACTTTGGTGATGTTGCAGCAGATCAGGATCACTGCGAATACAAAATAGATGACTGCCATGAAGGGAACGATGATCTGGCTGACGCTTGCAATTCTCTTGACGCCGCCGATCAAAACAGCTGCGACGCAGAAGGAGAGAATCAGGGAAGCAATGACAACGGACCAGGAATATTCGCCAAGGAACGGCAGAATTTTTACAGTAAAGGCATCGTTTGGATCAAAGAAACCATGTACTGCACTGGAAATACCATTGACCTGGCTGAAGGTACCAATGCCGAATAAACCTACGCAGACACCGAAGAAGGCGAAAATCTTTGCGAGCCACTTAAATTTTTTGCCCATGCCGAGTTCAATATAGTAGAAAGGACCGCCGAGGCTGTGTCCGTCTTCGGCAACAGTACGGTATTTGACTGCCAGCAGACCTTCGGAGTATTTGGTTGCCATGCCGAGAAACGCTGCTACAACCATCCAGAACAGGGCGCCGGGACCGCCTGCACAAACTGCCGTTGCGACACCGACGATATTTCCGGTACCGATTGTTGCACTCAGTGCGGTACAGAGTGCGGAGAAGCTGGAAATTTCACCTTTTCCGCCTTCCTCATTTTGAAGCATCCATTTCAGTGCAAGGGGAAGCTTACGAATCTGGAGCAGACCGAGGCGGATGGTCAAAAGCAGTCCGCCGGCAATAATCAGTACCATCAACGGTACACCCCAGACAAAGTTGTCGATTATATTCAGAGCTTGATTGATAGAAGTCCACATGGTATTCGATCCCTTTCTTATTCTTTGATGCAACAGATTTTTGGCAGCAGATGCCTTTCTGATGCCATGCTACGCTATGCGTAAGGAAAGCGTTTCGAAATGAAAGAAGGGATTGGAATCACTCGTGAAAATAGAAACGGGCGGTGTGCCGGACAGGTTTATTCGCCGAAGAACGAAATATCCGCTGCGCAGACAGATATCGTTTAAGGCATAATAGAATATAAGATTTACGAATATTCCATACAGGGAATAAAAAGAGACTGCATCAAAAAGAAATCCTTTTTGCGTCAGTCTCAGGAAGATACAGAATACTTGCGTAATATCTTCTCTGTCCTTTTACCTGAGAGATTCATACGAGAAATTCGTATGTTGCACCTTCGGCCCCCGGCTGATCCGGGTGTCTCCAGAGAGTCGATCCATTTACAGTTGCGCTGCAAACTACAGCACCTGAGAGTTTTACTCCTTCGGTAGACAAAATGTCTTTTCCTGCAAACTTCATTTCGAAAATTGCCTATGGGCAATATGATATACGCAAATGTGATATTTTTCAAGAGAAAAATTAAATTTTTATAAAAATCCGCCGCAAAAGTCAGAACTCTGCGGCGGATGTATTCAAAATGCGATTTTTATCAGAACAGTGATGTGCTGCTTTTGCACAAGCTACAGCTGCTCGGCGCGCTTTAGGGCGTCATCAATATGAGCACAGAAGTTGTCGGCACCGACTTTTTCGATAAAGCCGTCTTTTTCCATGACACGCCAGGGTTGTTCGTTGACATGGGAGAAAATCAGCTGAATGCCTTTTTTCTGACAGTCCTCGTAGAGCTTTTTAAGGTTATGCATGGCGGTCGCGTCGATGGCGCTGACACTTCTCATACGAAGGACGAGACAACGGCGCTTTTCGTCGAGGGTGATTTTCAGAATCTTATCCGCAGCGCCGAAAAAGAGGGGACCACTGATTTCATAAACTGTAATGTGATCTGGTACAACGCGCAGGGCAAGGCTGTCCGCATCGTCGTCCTCATCGACATATTTCCAGCCTTCTACTTCTGTAACGTCGCTCATACGTTTCATAAACAGAATCGCAGCGAGCAGGATGCCGACCTCGATGGCAACGACAAGATCGAATACGACCGTCAGAACAAAGGTGCTGACCAAAACGATAATATCGCTCTTCGGAGAGGTTTTACAGAGGTTGACAAAGGTTTTGATATCACACATATTATAGGCAACCATAAACAGGATCGCTGCGATAACCGGCATAGGAATCAGGGCAGCGTAGGGCATCAGGACAACCAGGATCAGTAGAAGGACAACAGAATGCACCATTCCGGCGATCGGAGTGCGTCCGCCGTTTTTGATGTTTGCGGCGGTTCTGGCGATGGCTCCGGTGGCGGGGATGCCGCCGAACAGCGCGGAGGTGATGTTTCCGGCACCCTGTGCGATCAGTTCCATATTGGAGCGGTGACGGCTGTTTACCATGCTGTCCGCAACGACACAGGAGAGCAGGGACTCGATTGCTGCTAAAATCGCGATCGTAAAGGCGTCTGGCAGGACGTTCTGAACGGTTGTCAGGGAGAACGCCGGAAGCGAAATCGCCGGCAGCTTATTAGAAATTTCATACAGATCCCCTATCGTATTGACGTTCAGATGCAGACCAGCTACCGCAGCACTGCCGGCAATTACGGCGATCAGGGAAGCGGGAATGCGTTTTAAAAAGCCGGGAAGCATCGGCCAGAAAATCAGGATGGCGAGGCTGAGAACGCCAACAAGCAGCGCTTGTACGTTCAGCGTGCCGATAAAGACGAAAACAGCCTTTAATTTATCCATCGTTTCAATCAGCGGTTCATCGGTAACGATGCTCAGACCGAGAAAATCCTTGATCTGACCGATAAAAATCGTTACAGCGATACCGGAGGTAAAGCCGGTTGTGATCGTATATGGAATAAACTTAATGAGGTTGCCGAGGCGCAGCAGACCCATCAGGATCAGAATCACGCCTGCCAGCAGAGTAGCGATAATCAGTCCGTCCATGCCGTTTTTTGCAACAATTCCGGCGACGATCGTTGCAAATGCTGCAGTCGGACCTGCGATCTGGACGCGGCTTCCGCCCAGAAAAGAGATGACAAAGCCTGCTGTGATCGCAGTGTAGATGCCTTTTTCCGGTGTGACGCCGGAGGCAAGGGCGAGGGCGATGGACAACGGAAGAGCGATGATTGCAACGATAATGCCGGCAACCACATCTTTGACAAACTGCTCACGGGTGTAGGTTTTCATGACAGAAAACAGCTTCGGTTTTAATTTTTCCATGTGGAAAGTTCCTTCCTTTGAGTAAAATAAGAAACGATAGAGATGTACGATTTTAGAAGATTTATTCGAATGATAAAAAAAGAATATAAATCATTAAATTTTTATAAAAACGCACGTTTTTTATCATAAGACAAATTGGAAGAAATTGCAAGAAAAATCGATAAAAGCAAAATCTACGCCTGAGAGGAAGAGCGATGAAAAAGAATCCTGCTCTACAGGATTCTCCGCCTGCGGCGGGTCGCGTAAGCGACATTCTACCATTCCGCCGCAGTGCGATCCTCGCGGAGCGTTTTTATCGTATAGAAACGAAGTTTCTATACGATAAAAAAGGAGATGCAAAACTGCATCTCCTTTTCAAAAGGTCAATATGTTGCAAATGCTGATTACAGCTGAGGACCTGCAGCAACCAGAGCCTTACCGGATTCGTTGCCTTCGTATTTTGCAAAGTTCTTGATGAATCTTGCAGCAAGGTCTTTTGCTTTTTCTCCCCATGCGGAAGCATCAGCATAGGTGTCGCGAGGATCCAGAATAGCAGGATCTACGCCGGGCAGCTCGGTGGGAACTTCGAAGTTGAAGTAAGGAATCTTCTTGGTAGGAGCTGTCAGGATAGCGCCGCTTAAAATTGCATCGATGATACCACGGGTATCTTTGATGGAGATACGCTTGCCGGTGCCGTTCCATCCGGTATTTACCAGATAAGCCTTAGCGCCGCTCATTTCCATCTTCTTAACCAGTTCCTGTGCATACTTGGTAGGATGCAGTTCCAGGAATGCCTGACCGAAGCAAGCGGAGAAGGTAGGAGTAGGCTCTGTGATGCCGCGCTCTGTACCAGCCAGCTTAGCTGTGAAACCGGACAGGAAGTAGTACTGAGTCTGTTCAGGTGTCAGAACAGATACCGGAGGCAGTACGCCGAATGCATCTGCAGACAGGAAGATAACGTTCTTCGCTGCGGGAGCAGAAGAGATCGGGCGAACAATGTTCTGAATATGATTGATCGGGTAGGAAACACGGGTGTTCTCGGTTACGCTCTTATCAGCGAAATCGATCTTGCCTTCTGCATCCAGAGTAACGTTCTCAAGCAGAGCGTTGCGTTTGATCGCATTGTAAATGTCGGGTTCGGAATCCTTGTCCAGGTTGATAACCTTAGCGTAGCAGCCGCCTTCGAAGTTGAATACGCCATTGTCATCCCAGCCGTGCTCATCATCACCGATCAGCAGACGCTTGGGATCTGTAGACAGGGTGGTCTTACCGGTACCGGACAGACCGAAGAAGATAGCGGTGTTCTCGCCGTTCTTATCTGTGTTAGCGGAGCAGTGCATGGAAGCGATGCCCTTTAACGGCAGATAGTAGTTCATCATGGAGAACATACCTTTCTTCATTTCACCGCCGTACCAGGTATTGATGATAACCTGCTCGCGGCTTGTGATATTGAACATAACAGCGGTCTCGGAGTTTAAGCCGAGTTCCTTGTAGTTTTCAACTTTAGCCTTGGAAGCGTTGTAAACAACGAAATCGGGCTCAAAGTTCTCAAGCTCTTCTGCAGTGGGCTTGATGAACATGTTGGTTACGAAATGTGCCTGCCATGCTACTTCAACGATGAAACGGATTGCCATACGGGTATCTTTGTTTGCACCGCAGAATGCATCTACAACGTACAGTTTCTTATTGGAAAGTTCTTTCTGAGCGAGTTCCTTGACTGCCTGCCATGCTTCCTGGGTAGCGGGGTGGTTATCATTCTTGTATTCGTCAGATGTCCACCATACAGTATCTTTGGAATTTTCATCAACAACGATGAATTTGTCTTTGGGAGAACGTCCGGTGTAGATACCTGTCATAACGTTTACAGCACCCAGCTCGCTGACCTGTCCCTTTTCATAACCTTCCAGTCCGGGTTTGGTCTCTTCTTCGAATAATACTTCATAAGAAGGATTGTAGACAACCTCGGTAGTTCCGGTAATACCATACTTGCTTAAATCGATTACAGCCATTTGTATTAACCTCTTTCCTTTCCTTACATTTCCTGCATTGCAGGTTCCGGCAGATTGTTTCAAAAAAGGAACAAATCCGCTTCATTTATATATTATACATATTTAAAAACTAAAATCAACTAAAAAAATATAAACAATTCCTGAACTCGCAGATGTTTTTTTTACAGTCTGCTATTCATTTTGACGATTTCGCAAAAGCGGCAGGAATGCCTCATAAATGTCTTTTATTGGAAGAAACAGAAATAATACACGTAGAGTCAGCTGTTTTATGGCAAGAATGGCTTGCCAGATTTTTTTACCCAGGATTTTTACACCCTCCTCGAATGAAAAAAAGCGTGCATTTCATGAGCTGATATGGTATCATGTAACTTAAGTTAGATAAAACTAACCTATACAAGAGTCCATGCACAGTTTCAGTGCAGAAAATAAAGGAGTAGCGGCATGAGTGTTGTAATTATCGGCGGAAATGAAAGAATGGTAACGCAGTATGAAAATATCTGCAAGGAGCATGGCTGTAAGGCGAAGGTTTTTGCAAAGGAAAACGGTTCCTTAAAAAAGAAGATCGGTTGCCCGGATTTGCTGATTTTGTTCATCAGCACAGTTTCCCACAAAATGGTCATCAGCGTGACGCAGGAAGCGAAGAAAAATCAGATTCCGATAGCACGTGTACATACCAGCAGTGCGACAGCACTTCACGCGGTTCTGGAAGAGCATTGCGCAGCATTCACATAAAACAGCTGTCTGTTAATGGTGGTTCCGAAGGGCTTCTGAACAGCATGTCTTTTCTGATTAGAAAATAGATAACGATTGTCATGTCGCGCTATTCCAGATATAATGAGCACAAAAGAAAAACAAGCGACGCCGAAGGCGGCATTTGTTTTTCTTGTGCCATTAGAGAATGAGCAGCCTGCGCAGCAGGCGGTAAAGCGCGTCAGCGCGGGCTCGTGATATAATAAAAGAAGTAATCATGAGAAAATAAAGAGGAATTTCAGTGATGGAACAAGGTACAGAACAACAGACCTCCGGTCAGCAGTCAAAGTCACCGCGGATGCATCTGCAGCAGGGGCTGCTGGAAATTTACTGCGGCGACGGAAAAGGAAAGACGACAGCGGCGCTGGGACTTGCACTACGGGCGGCAGGCTGCGGTCTACGCGTGCATATTGTGCAGTTTTTAAAGGGAACAGAAACGGGGGAGCTTGCGTCTCTTGCGCAAATTCCGCAGATCAGCCTGGTGCGCTGCGACAAGAACTGGGGATTTACCTTTTCCATGACGGAGCAGGACAAAAAGGAGATCACCGTGTGTCACAATCAGATGCTGCAGGAGGCGATTTCCATGGCAAAAAGCGGAGAAATCGACGTGCTGATTTTCGACGAATTTCAGGCGGCGTATGCGCATGGACTGCTCGACAAAGAAACGGCAAAAGATTTTATTTTGAAAAAACCGGCGACGCTGGAGCTGGTGCTGACCGGACGGGATCCTGATCCGGTATTTTTGGAGGCGGCGGACTATGTGAGCGAAATCCACGGGGTGCGTCATCCGTACCAGAAACAGATTCCGGCGCGGAAGGGAATCGAGTTTTAAACGGAATTATTACCCGAAGCGAAAAAATTGTCCAGTGACAAAATGGGGGTTCAGCGTTATGCTAGACGGGATGAAAGCATAAAAGGAGCTGAATTTGCCTTGAAACAGGGAAAAAAGAAGAGCTGGCTGAAATATGTCCTGGTATTTGGATTGATTTTCTTTGTCTGCTGGTATGAAAGAGGTTTTCTGGCGCAGGCGGCGGAAAAAATCCACAAATTGCCTAACTGGACGATCTTTATAATTATTGTGCTATCGTTGACCTATCTGGTCTGGGAAGGAACGATCATCTGGCTTTTGATGCGGCAGTCTGTAAAGCATTATTCCTGGATTCAGGGCGTGAGATGTTCGTTTGTGTGCAGCTTTTTTCGGACGACGACCCTTGGAAGCGGAGGCGGGGTCGCACAGATGTATGAAATGAACCGGGACGGACTTCCGCTTGCACGCGGGGCAGGACTGTCCATGGTGCAATATATTTTCCATAAAGTATCGATTACGCTGTATGGTCTGATTGGCTTTCTCTGTCTGCTGTTTGCGAAGGATGAAAGCGTCTCCGGCTATACGGCGTTTCTGGCGGCGGGAATCGGTTTGACGGCGCTGATTACCGCAGTGCTGCTTCTGGTAACGGCATGCCCGCCGTTTTCCAATTGGGGATTTTTGATTGCAGAACGGCTATGCCATGGGAAATGGCAGGATAAACGGGATAAAATGAAGGCGCAGATTGATTCCATGCAGGAGGAATCGCTCCGATTGTTAAAGCATTCGCCGCGAACGGCAGGAGGTATTTTTCTGTGCGATTTTGCAAAGCTGACCTGCTGGTATCTGGTTCCCTGGTTTGTGTTGTCGGCAAACCTTCCGGTTTCCCTCTGGCAGATTGTGTGCATTACAGCCGCGGCACAGATGCTGGCGGGTGTAATTCCGACGCCCGCAGGGCTGGGTTCTCTGGAATTTGTTTTTCTGATGTTTTCCACAAAGATCGTAGGAGCGGCAGAAGCAGGTGCAGCCATGATCCTGCTGCGGTGTGCGGTCAACATTATTCCATTGGTCCCGGGCGCGTTGCTTGCCCTGACAGACCGCAGAAAAAAGAAAGGAAGCCGGGAATGACCGGCAGAGTAAGTTATGGTACCTGATCTTGCAAGAATGTCAGTGATAATCAAATCGCAGCATGAAACCTCCGTGATGACGGGAAATTATGAAATGGGCTATGCCTGCGGGCTGCTCTGTAAGCTGGCGGGCAGGGAGGTTCCGCAGTGGGAAACTCCGGTTGAATTAAAAGACCGTGTGGCAGAGCTTTTAGCTGGCTATGAACCGGCGAATGAACGGGAAAAGAACGTCATCCATATGCTGCATTATTACCATCCGGATGAAACCGCAGACGAGCAGGTAAAAGAGCTGATTGGATGGGGATATGACGAGCAGCGCCTCTGGCAGATGCAGAGGAAGTAGTGACTGGCACAGATGTTTTTTGTACTGCAGAATCATAGAAAATTTGAGATTGCAACAATAGAGTGCACGCTCTGCTAGCATTCTATTGTCATGAATTAAAAACCGGACTGGGAATCCTTATGAGAGGAAACACAGACCGGTTTTGTTTGTCTATGGAAGGTGCGTCACCAGGCTAATGCCGGTGCGAATTTTTTACTTCGCCAGCCCCAACAGATCATCATAGAAGTTGGGATAACTGATTTTGACACAATCCGCATCTTTAATAGAAGTAACGCCATCGGCTGCCAGCGCGGCAACCGCGAAGCTCATGGCAATGCGGTGGTCGAGATAGGAATCGATTTCTGCGCCGTGAAGTGTTTTTCCTCCACGGATTATCATACCGTCGTCCGTAGGTGTGATATTACAGCCCATCGCGCGCAGCCCGGCAGTCACCGTGGCAATACGGTCAGATTCCTTGACCTTTAATTCGGCGGCGTCGCGGATCACAGTCTGTCCGTTGGCAAATGCAGCCATTACGGCAATCATAGGAATTTCATCGATCAGTGCCGGGATCAGATTTCCCTCTACAGTTGTTCCATGCAGGGAAGAAGCAGAGACGAGCAGATCAGCAACCGGTTCCCCTGCGCAGACACGTTCGTTTAAAACAGTCAGGTTTCCACCCATTGCGCGGAGCACGGTCAGGATTCCTGCGCGGGTCGGATTGACGCCGACATTGCGGATCAGAAGCTCAGAGCCAGGGACCAAAAGACCTGCTGCCAGGAAATAAGCTGCGGAAGAGATATCGCCGGGGACAAAAATCTGCTGTGCATACAGCTCGTTTCCTGGTGTGATCGTTGCAGTCAGTCCGTCAGAGCAGATATCTGCGCCGAAACCGGAAAGCATCAGCTCCGTGTGGTTGCGGCTGAGGGCGGGCTCTGTTACGCTCGTCTGACCATCCGCATAAAGACCGGCGAGCAGGATCGAGGATTTGACCTGTGCGGATGCGACCGGCGTGGAATAAGTGATCCCGTGCAGGCTGCTGCCGGTGATGTGAAGCGGCGCGCAGCCGTTTTTACGGACGCTTTCGATTTTGGCACCCATCAGAGAAAGCGGCTCCATAATGCGCTTCATCGGACGCTTCTGAATGGAAGCGTCCCCGGTCAGCGTTGTTTCAAATGTCTGACCACTTAAAATGCCGGAAATCAGCCGGGTTGTCGTGCCGGAATTGCCTGCATCCAACACCTCAGAGGGCGCAGACAGCCCGTGTAAACCTTTCCCGTGTACTAAAATGCGCTCCGGTGTATTTTCAATTTCAATGCCGAGCTTTTGAAAGCAGCTGATTGTTGAAAGGCAGTCCGCTCCTTGTAAAAAATTCGTAACCTCAGTCGTTCCCTGTGCGATTGCTCCGAACATCACGCTGCGGTGGGAGATCGATTTATCTCCGGGAACGGTCACTTCTCCACGCAGCGCTTTGCTGGCTGTCAGTTCCATCATACCATTAAAATCCTTTCCGTTTATCAATTTTTTCAGATATGCGTTACATAGCCGCGTCTGTTCAGCAGCTGAATCGCCTTTGTGATCGAATCTTCTTCGTAAAATTCAATTCGCAGGACGCCTTCCTGTGCCTCCCGATTATGGACGATGCCGATATTTTTGATGCTGATGTTGTTCAGCGCCAAAAGCGTGGAGACGGCGGCGATAGAACCTGCTTCATCCGGGATATCCAGACGGATAGAGTAATCCTTTTTGATCGGGCCGCTTCCGGCGTCAATAAAGGAATCGCGGTATGCGCGTGCACCGTCAAAAAAGGTATAGAGCGAGGCAGAATCGTGTTCCTGCAGCTCTTTTTGAACGACGCCAAGGGCGTCGATATAATCCTGCAGCAGTCTGGAAATATTGACCGTGTTGGTCATGCAGATCTGCTCCCACATGACAGGGGAAGAGGAGGCGATCCGCGTGATATCCTTAAACCCACCTGCAGCGATGGATTTCATCAGTCCCTGAGCATCGTCATGATCCTGTACCAGATGGACGAGGGCGGCAGCAACGATATGAGGCAGGTGGCTGACAGCAGCGGTCACATAATCATGCTTCTGGCTTTCCACCTGCAGCGGGATCGCTCCCATGGAGGTGACAAGCCCCTGGAATTCTGCGATTTTCGCTGCGGGAACCTGCGGCGCGGGAGCGAGAATGTAGTAGGCGTTTTCCAAAAGGCCCGCCTTGGAATTGGCAAAGCCGATTCGCTCGCTGCCCGCCATCGGATGTCCGCCGATAAAGCAGTCCGTTAGTCCCAGTGAGTGGATCAGCGAATTGATCGGCGTCTTGACGCTCCCGACATCGGTCAGGATACAGTCCTTTTTGCGGTAGGATAAAATTTTTAACAGGTTCTCATCGTTGTGGGAAACGGGCGCGCACAGGAAAATATAATCGCAGGCGGTAAACGCGTCGCAGGGAGCCGGATAGGCTTCATCCGCAATTTTCTGTTCTGTTGCGAGCTTCAACGTTTCTTCATTTGGGTCGCAGGCGATGATGACAATATCCTTCCGGTTGGCCTTCAATGCCCTGGCGATGGAACCGCCGATTAGGCCGAGTCCGACAAAACCACAGGTAATCATGACAGTAACTTACTCCTTAATTTCTGCCCGCAAGCTTCCAGAACGGATCGAGCTCTTTGGAAAGACGGGCGAATTTTTCAAAATTCAAAGACTGAGGACCGTCAGAAAGAGCGCAGGCAGGATTGTTGTGCACCTCGATCATCAGACCGTCCGCGCCGCAGGCAACGGCAGCTTTTGCCATCGGAGGCACATAACGGTAAGCACCTGTCGCATGGGACGGGTCTACAATAACCGGCAGATGTGTCCGCTCCTTTAAGACGGGAACCGCGCTCAAATCCAATGTATTTCTCGTGGAAGTTTCATAAGTGCGGATACCTCTTTCACATAATACCACATTCGGGTTGCCTTCCGCCATAATATATTCTGCGGCATTGAGCCATTCGTCAATCGTCGCGCACAGACCCCGCTTTAATAAAACCGGAAGACCGGAACGTCCGGCTTCTTTTAATAAAATGAAATTCTGCATATTGCGGGCACCGATCTGGATCATATCGACATATTTGACCGCTGCTTCGATCGCTTCCAGGCTGACAACCTCGCAGATCGTCGCCAGATCGAAGGCTTTTCCGGCCTCCTGCATGTATTTTAAGCCCTCTTCTTCAAGACCCTGAAAGGAGTAGGGGGAGGTACGGGGCTTATATGCACCGCCGCGCAGGATGGTCGCGCCGTTTTTCTTGACTGCTTCGGCGATCAGCATCAGCTGGTCGTTAGATTCCACCGCGCAGGGACCTGCCATAATCGTCCGGGTGTTCGGTCCGATAGAGGTGCAGCCGACCTTTACGACAGACGGCTCCGGATGAAATTTCAGGTTTGCGAGCTTATAGCTTTCCGTGACGGGAACGATCCGGTCCACGTCTTCAAGCAGTGCAATATTTTCTGTGGAAAGACGGGATTTGTCACCGACTACGCCGATGATCGTAACCTGTTCGCCCTGGGACAGATGGGCGGTCAGACCATTTGCTTCAATATACTGTGTGACAGCCTTTATATTTTTATCCGCTGCCTTCGGTTTCATTACAATGATCATAAGTAAAGTCCTCCCTTGAGTGAAAAATCTTTGATTCTGTATCTTCTTTTCGAAAAATCTCCTTGTAATATAGCACTTTAAAGCGTGAAAGTCAATTGTATTCTGTATAAATATTATATAAGAATACACGGGAAAGTCTAGCGTTTACAGAACTGGCGAAAAGATTTTCAGATAATCAAAGAAAAACATGTCCAAAATGACGAAAAAGGCTTGCTAAAAATATGAAAGTTTAGTAGAATATCCACATGGGGAAATTGGGAATGATTTTAATCATCTAAAAATCTTTGACAGAATACCCAGAATTTGCAACATACGGAGGAATGAAGATGAACATTTACACAACTGACAAGATCCGTAACGTGGTTCTGTTAGGCCATGGCGGTTCGGGCAAAACCAGTCTGACTGAGGCAATGGCTTATCTGGCTGGCATTACATCCAGAATGGGTAAGGTCACAGACGGCAATACCGTCAGTGATTATGGCAAGGAAGAACAGAAGAGACAGATTTCGATTAATACCTCCGTTGTTCCCATTGAATGGAACGGCGTGAAGATAAATATTTTGGATACTCCCGGATATTTTGACTTTGTAGGCGAAGTAGAAGAAGCGGTAAAGGCTGCAGGCGCTGCCATCATCGTAATTAACGGCAAATCCGGCATTGAAGTCGGCACCGAGAAGGCATGGGAGCTCTGCGAAAAATATAAACTGCCCCGTTTTGTCTATGTTACCAACATGGACGTGGATAACGCCTCCTATCGTCAGATCGTAGAAGATCTGAAAGAAAAATACGGTAAGAAGATCGCACCGTTCAACCTCCCGATTCGTGAAAACGAGCACTTCGTAGGCTATGTCAACGTCGTATCCGAAACCGGTAACCGCTGGCAGGGCAAGGAGGTTGTTCCCTGCGAGATCCCGGATTACAACAGACCGAATCTTGAAATCTGCAGAGAGACGCTGATGGAAGCGGTTGCAGAAACGAGCGAAGCGTTCATGGAGCGCTATTTTGGCGGCGAGACTTTCTCCGAATCCGAAATTCGTGCAGCGCTGCGTACTAACGTTATTGATGGCTCGATCGTTCCCGTATCGATGGGCTCCAACACCCTCTGCCAGGGCGTTTACACGCTGCTGGATGATATTGTAAAATACGTTCCCAGCCCGGAAGACAGGATATGCGCAGGCATCAGCTTAAAGACAAACGGCATTTTCCAGGCGGATTATGATTTCTCCAAGGCGAAATCCGCATACATCTATAAGACGATTTCAGATCCCTTCATCGGTAAGTATTCCCTGATTAAGGTTTGCTCCGGTGTACTCAAAACGGACGATACGATGTATAACAGCGACAGCGATGTTGAGACAAAGATCGGCAAGCTGTATGTGATGCAGGGCAACAAACCGATCGAAGTGAGCGAGCTGCATGCCGGCGACCTCGGTGCACTTGCAAAGCTGACCGGCGCAAAGACCGGTGATACGCTTTCCACCAAGGCAAATCCGGTTGCTTATGCGAAGACCGAATATTCCAAGCCTTATACTGCAAAGCGCTATAAAGCGGTTAACAAGGCGGATATCGATAAGATTTCCCAGTCTCTGCAGAAGCTGACAGACGAAGATAAGACGCTGCGCGTAGTCAACGATTCCGAGAACCGTCAGACTCTGCTTTACGGCATGGGTGAGCAGCATCTGGAAGTGATTGCAAGCCGTCTGGAAAACGAATATAAAGTAAAGATTGAACTTTCCAAACCGAAGGTTGCTTACCGCGAGACGATCCGCAAGAAATCCGACGTTGAATATAAATATAAGAAGCAGTCCGGCGGACACGGTCAGTATGGTCACGTTAAGATGCGTTTTGAGCCCTCCGGCGATCTGGAAGCTCCTTATGTATTCGAACAGGAGGTTGTCGGCGGCGCAGTTCCGAAAAACTACTTCCCGGCAGTAGAAAAGGGTATCGCAGAAGCCGTTCAGAAAGGTCCTCTGGCAGCATATCCGGTTGTCGGTGTAAAGGCTGTTTTATATGATGGTTCCTATCATCCGGTTGACTCCTCCGAAATGGCGTTCAAGATGGCTGCATCCCAGGCGTTTAAGAAGGGCTTCATGGAAGCGGGCCCGGTTCTGTTAGAGCCCATTTCTTCCCTGAAAGTAACCGTTCCGGATTCCTATACCGGCGACGTTATGGGCGATTTAAATAAGAGACGCGGCAGAGTGCTCGGCATGACGCCCGTTGCAGGCGGCAAGCAGATCATTGAAGCGGATGTTCCGACCTCCAATCTGTATGGCTACTGCACAGATCTCCGCTCCATGACCGGCGGACGCGGCGTATACGAATATGAGTTTGCAAGATATGAGCAGGCTCCCTCAGACGTACAGGAAAAAGAAATCGCAGCGAGAGCAGCAAAGGTTGCAGAAGGCAGCGAAGAATAAAAAAGGATGTATCGAGGTACAAGACCGGCTGCGGCGGGTCGCGCAAGCGACATCTTCCATTCCGCCGCAGCCGGTCTTCTTTTCGACTTTGGGCTTGACAAAAGAAAGGGCGAACGATACAATAATACAGAAATTTAAGACTTTTGACAGACGTTGAAGAGAAGAAGTAAAAGGATTGTTTCTATCCAGAGAGCTGCCGGACGGTGCGAGACAGCAGAAAGATTCTTTGAACTGGTCTTGGAGTTCTTTTTGTGAGAGCCGTATGAAATATGGAAGGTAGCAGAAAGCGGGTGGCGCCGTTATGCGCACGACAAGATGCACAGGGCATTTTTGATCCTGTGAAGTAGAGTGGTACCGCGAAGAGCCAGACTGTTTCGTCTCTATTTTTGAAAGAGCGAGATGGTCTGTTTTTTTTACGGAATCAAGTCAGGAGGACACACATGGAACGGGTTTATAATCCCAAGGAAATCGAACAGAAATGGCAGAAAATCTGGGATGACGAAAAGGCGTTTGCCGCATCCGACGATTATTCCAAACCGAAGTATTATGCGCTGGTAGAGTTCCCTTATCCGTCAGGACAGGGGCTGCACGTTGGACATCCCCGCCCGTATACGGCGCTGGATATCGTTGCGCGTAAGAGAAGAATGGAAGGCTACAACGTACTGTATCCCATGGGCTGGGACGCATTCGGACTTCCGACCGAGAACTATGCGATCAAAAATCACATCCATCCGAAGATCGTAACGAAAAATAACGTTCATCGTTTCAAAGAGCAGCTGCACTCCTTAGGCTATTCCTTTGACTGGGACAGAGAGATCAACACCACTGATCCGGAATATTACAAATGGACTCAGTGGATTTTCTTAAAGCTGTTTAAAGCGGGACTGGCTTACAAAGCGGAGATGCCGATCAACTGGTGTACCTCCTGTAAGGTGGGACTTGCAAACGAAGAGGTTGTAAACGGCCACTGCGAACGCTGCGGCGCAGAAGTTATCCGTAAGGTAAAGAGCCAGTGGATGTTAAAGATCACTGAGTATGCGGATAAGCTGCTGGAAGGTCTGGATCACGTCGATTACATCGAGCGTGTCAAGGTTTCCCAGAAAAACTGGATCGGCCGTTCGACCGGTGCAGAGGTGGATTTCCCGATCGCAGGCAAGGAAGACAAGCTGCGTATTTATACGACACGTCCGGATACTCTGTTCGGTGTAACTTATATGGTAATTTCCCCGGAGCACCCTTATATTGAAAAGTTTGCATCCGAGATCAAAAACCTGGACGAAGTAAAAGCATATCAGGAGCAGGCTGCAAGAAAATCTGACTTCGAGCGTTCCGAGCTGGCAAAAGAAAAGACCGGTGTAAAGATCGATGGTCTGACCGCAGTCAATCCGGTCAACGGAAAAGAAATCCCCATCTGGGTTTCCGACTATGTATTGATGAGCTACGGTACCGGCGCAATCATGGCGGTTCCTGCCCATGATGAAAGAGACTGGGAGTTCGCAAAGAAATTCAACATGCCGATCATTCAGGTTGTAGAAAGCTCCGAAGGTCCAGTGGATGTAAACGAGGCTGCTTTTGTAGACGTTGCAACCGGAAAGCTGGTAAACTCCGGCTTCTTAAACGGCATGGAGGTAGCGGAAGCGAAAAAGGCGATCATCGAATATCTCGAAAAAGAAAACATTGGCACACAGAAAACGAACTACAAGCTGCGTGACTGGGTATTTTCCAGACAGCGTTACTGGGGCGAGCCGATCCCGATCGTTCACTGTGACAAGTGTGGCTATGTGCCGCTTCCGGAAGATCAGCTTCCGCTGGAGCTGCCCGATGTAGAAAGCTATATGCCCACTGATAACGGCGAATCTCCGTTAGCTGCCATGAGAAGCTGGGTAGAGACAACCTGTCCCTGCTGCGGAGGGCCTGCAGAGAGGGAAACCGATACCATGCCTCAGTGGGCTGGTTCTTCCTGGTACTTCCTGCGTTATACCGATCCCCACAATACGGAAGCACTGGCAAGCCCGGAAGCTCTCAAATACTGGATGCCGGTTGACTGGTACAACGGCGGCATGGAGCATACCACCCTGCATCTTCTGTACTCCAGATTCTGGCATCGTTTCCTGTATGACGAAAAGGTTGTTCCCTGTCCGGAGCCTTACCAGAAGAGAACCTCTCACGGCATGATCCTGGGAGAAAACGGCGAGAAGATGAGTAAGTCCCGCGGCAACGTGGTAAACCCGGATGATATTGTCAACGAGTTCGGTGCAGATACCCTGCGTACCTATGAAATGTTCATCGGCGCATTCGAACTGAGCGCTGCCTGGAGCAATGAGGGCGTAAAAGGCTGCAGAAGATTCCTGGAGCGTGTCTGGAAGCTGCAGGAGATTGTAACCGATGAAGCCGGCTATTCCAAGGAGCTGGAAACCAGGATGCATCAGACGATCAAGAAGGTTTCTTCCGACTTCGAGACCTTAAAGTATAACACTGCAATCGCTGCGATGATGTCTCTGATCAATGATTTCTACAAGGCTGGCAAGGTAACCAGAGATGAGTTTAAAACTCTGCTGATTCTGTTAAACCCTGTAGCGCCCCATATGACAGAGGAGCTGTGGCAAATCATGAACTATGGCGGACGTCTGTATCAGACCAGCTGGCCGACTTATGAAGAAGCAAAGACGGTAGAGTCTGAAGTGGAAATCGCAGTTCAGGTAAACGGCAAGGTTCGTGCGACCATTAAGATCGCTGCAGATATCTCCAAAGAGGATGCGATTGCAGCAGGTAAAGCTGCAGTAGCAGACAAGCTGACCGGTCAGATCGTCAAGGAAATCTATGTTCCGGGACGTCTGGTAAATATCGTTCAGAAGGGCTGACCACGATTGCCTGCTGAAGCAGACAGGCACTGCTGAAAAATAGCAGATGTGCGCTGCACAGATCGGTTGTGTTAACAATAGAATTCCCGACAGATGTGGATGGAAAGGATTCATGTCTGTCGGGAATTTTTGTTTTATGGGAAAGAAAAGACCTCTGGGCGGGATTGGGATTGCACTGCATCAGGATCGTGCTGCGTTTTAGCTAAATTGTGCCGTTTTTGCGTCGCTGAAGCTAAAACGCCTCGTGCAGAACACATTTTTTCCATTTTTTAAACACACTTTTCTCACAGAATCCTCCTGAAATGAACACATAATTCCGATAAACTTAAGAAAGTGTAAAATTTGAAAGGGAGGATCTCATTATGATTGAGATTTCGCATCTGGTCAAAAAATATGGCGATCATTATGCGGTCAAGGATCTGAATGTCCGGATTGAAGAAGGACAGATCTACGGATTCTTAGGACCAAACGGAGCCGGAAAATCGACCACCATGAATATGATTACAGGATATCTGGCACCGACTGCCGGAACCGTAAAGGTGGACGGCTTTGACATCGTCAAAGAGCCGGAAAAGGCAAAGGAACATATCGGTTATCTGCCGGAAATTCCGCCGCTGTACAGTGAGATGACCGTTGAGGAATATCTGAAATTTGCAGCAGAATTAAAGCGCATTCCGGGAAAGGAAAGAGCAGCACAGATCGAAAAGGCGATCAAAACCGCGCAGCTGGAGGATGTCCGGAAGCGTCTGATTAACAACCTTTCCAAAGGTTATAAACAAAGAGTCGGTCTGGCACAGGCAGTGCTGGGCGATCCGGAGACGATTATTCTGGATGAGCCCACCGTCGGTCTGGATCCTAGACAGATGATCGAGATGCGTGAACTGATTCGCGGTCTCAAAAAAGACCATACCGTTATTTTGAGTTCACATATTCTGTCCGAAGTCAGTGCAGTGTGCGACCAGATCCTGATTATTTCCAAGGGCGAGCTGGTTGCGAGCGATACGCCGGACGGACTGCAGGCAAAGCTAAAGGGTGCAGGCGAGCTGGAGCTTTGCGTAAAGGGAAGTGCAGCGCAGTTAAAGACGCTTTTGTCAAATCTGGACGGCGTAGAAAGCTTTACGACGACAGAAGCAGAAGACGGAACCGTGCTCGCACGGGTTTCGGAGAAGGCGGACTGCGATATCCGCGAGCCGCTGTTTTATGAGCTGGCAGAGAATCGGATGCCCCTGCTTGGCATGGAGAAAAAGACGGGATCGCTGGAGGATGTCTTCCTGCAGCTGACCGATAAGCCCGAGGAGGAGACGAAACAATGACAGCGATTTATAAAAGAGAATTAAAAACATTCTTTACTACGGTAACAGGTTGGCTGTTTGTCGCAGCACATATCTGCCTTGCCGGACTTTACTTTTTTGCAATCAATCTGCTGTCCGGCTACAGCAATGTCGGACAGAGCTTTTCCAGTATCCTGTTTTTGCTGCTGTTATCGACACCGATTCTGTCCATGCGTGTGCTGGCAGAAGAGCGTAAGCAGAAAACGGATCAGTTGATTTTGACTTCCCCGGTTTCGATCGGCGGAATCGTAGTAGGCAAATACCTTGCGATGGCGACTGTCTTTACCATTCCGGTTGCGGTAATGGCACTGTTCCCGCTGATTTTAAGCCGCTACGGAACCGTTCCGATGGGCGAAAGCTACACGGCGCTGCTGGCCTATTATCTGTTTGGTCTGACCTGCCTTGCGATTGGCCTGTTTATTTCCTCGATCACAGAAAGCCAGGTCATCGCAGCGGTGCTTTCCTTCGCACTTTTGTTTGTCGGCTACATGATGTCCTCCATTACCGGATTGATTTCCCAAACCGGCAACCTGCTGACAAAAATTTTAAACGCTTACAACTTCACCGACCGTCTGGACGCTATGGTGGAGGGAACGCTGAATCTGAAATCCGTCCTGTATTTTGTAACTTTGATCGTTGTATTTTTATTCTTAACGGTTCAGTCGATCCAGAAGAGAAGATATCAGGTCTCGGTAAAAACGCTGCAGATCGGCGCTTACAGCAGCGGGATGATCGCCCTTGTCGTAGCGATTGCGGTGTTCTTAAACCTCGGATTTTCCGCCCTGCCGGATCGCTATACGAAGATTGATGTAACAAGCCAGAAGCTATATACGCTGACACAGACGACGAAAAATCTCGTCAAAAACCTGTCTGAGGATGTGACGATTTATGTCATCAATTCGGAGAGCAGCCAGGATGAAACGCTGCAGCAGACGCTGAAAAGCTATGCAGAGCTTTCCGATCACATCAAGCTGGTTTACAAGGATCCTGTCGTTTCCCCTGATTTTTATAAGGATTATACCGACAGTATTTCCGTAAACTCCATGATTGTGGAATCCGCACAGCGGTTTAAGGTAATCAATTACAGCAATATTTACGAATATGACTATGACTACAGCAACTATTCCAGCTCTGTCAGCGGCTACGATGCAGAAGGACAGCTGACAAGCGCGATCGCCTATGTGACGAGCGATTCCACCTCCGTTGTTTATGAATTAAACGGTCACGGAGAAGCCAGCCTGGATAGCTCGTTTGAGGACGGCGTGAAAAAGGAAAATGTCGATCTTGCGGAGCTGACACTTTTGACAGAGGACAGTGTTCCGGACGATGCAAATGGTGTCCTGATCCTTTCCCCTGCAAACGACTTAAACGCAGAGGATGCCGATAAGCTGATTGCATACTTAAACAACGGCGGAAAGGTTCTGATTTCCACCTCTTATATCGATCGCTTCTCTGAGGAGATGCCGAACCTGACAAAGGTGCTTTCCGAGTTCGGACTTTCCATCGGGGACGGTCTGATCGTGGAGCAGGATAATGCGAGAATGTATCAGAATCCCATCTACTTGCTGCCGAACGTTTCCTCCGACAGCCTGACGAACGGCGTTTACGGAAAGAGCTATGATTATATCATGATGCCGTATGCCCAGCCGATTCTGACTACGGAGAAGGATGGAGTTACGCTGACCACTCTTTTGACAACCTCGGAGGAAGCGTACAGCAAGACCGATTTGAATCAGTCCTCCGACGTTAAGAAAACAGATGACGATGCGCAGGGACCGTTTACTGTCGGCGTAAAAGCGGTGAAAACCCTCGATTCCGGCGAAGAAGCACAGCTGATTTTATACAGCTCGTCCTATCTGTTCACAGAGTCGGCAAACCAGTACACAATGGATAACAACCTGACGCTGTTCACCAACGCGATCAGCACGATGGCAGGAGAGAGCGAAAGTATTTCCATCCCGACCAAATCAATGGCATCCACCTATGCGACCGTGCCTACAGCATCTGCTGTCCGCTATGGAATCCTCCTGATGGGCATCCTTCCTATCGGTCTGCTGGCAGCCGGTATTATCATCTGGGTCAGAAGGAGAAAGAGATAAATGAAAAAGCAGAAAATTCAAATTTTGATTTTACTTGTATTATGTATCGTCTGCGTCGGCGGATATTTTATCATCCGGAATCATACGTTTGAAACGGAGGAAGAAACCGTTTCCGTTGACGTTACCAATTTCAATAAGGATGATGTGACGGAGCTGATCATTTCCGGCGACCACGAGGTTCATCTGGTGAAATCAGACGACGTCTGGACGGAGAACAGCCTGCCGGATGAAACCATGAAAGAATCGACAGTTAACACGCTGCTGAATGAAATCGCCAACATCACGACGACGGAAACCGTTGTGGAAGCGCCGGAAGATCTTTCCCAGTACGGACTGGAGGAGCCTTTCCGGACGATCACGGCAGTCCTTTCCGACGGAACGCAGGTTGTGATTTATGCCGGAAATAAGAGCGATCTGCTTTCTGAGTATTACATCAAAGTGGAAGGCGACGACAATGTTTACCTCGTTTCCAGCAATATCGTGACGGATTTCGATAAGGATCCGGAGGATTTCATCGACGAGACGGAGACCGAAACGGCGACAGAGGAAACGGCAGATTCTGCAGACGAGACGGCAGCAACTGACGCTATAGAGGAAACGGCTGCGGCGCAGACACTGGAAAGCACAGATGGCGAAACAGAAAGTGCGGACGCAGAAGGTGAGAATGCCGGGACGGCTGGCGAAACGGAAACTGCAGAAAGCTCAGGGGACTGACGGATCACAGAAGGGTTCCATATCTGAAAAGTTTAACCCCCGGTAGGTTTCTTGAAAACGCCCGGAAGGCGGGAGCTTTACTCCCTCTTTCCGGGCATTTTCTTTGCCATCAGTCGAACGATCTGATTCATTTTCAGCTGTTCCTCCGGTGTAGCATATTTGCGGATCGCCGTGAGGATGGAAGAAATTTCTGTGTCGGAAAAGCTGATGGATGCTTCGTAGCTTTTCTGCGCCAGCGCCATCAGAAACGGCAGCAGTTCTTTTTGCGAAAGGGAGCTGCTTTCAAAAACGAGTTTTTGTAAAAACTGTAGCTTTTCTTTTGGAATGCTCTGGACGCAGTCTTCCTTCATCCAGTTTGGTTCCGGAATGGTGTTTGTATTGCTGTTTCGTTGACTGGTCATAAAACCCTCCGTTTTGAAAATATTTTTTGGAAAAAGCGGCATTTAGAGCCCATCGCGGAACGCTTCGAACATCGCCTGCTGTTCCGGTGAGAGCATGCCCTTTAAAAATGTCATCGGATCGAAATTGCCGGCAGCCGGATTCGTGCCGGAGCAGTCTGTATTTGCCGCAGTATCGGCGTCTGCGTCGGGCACACTTTCCCTCAACGTTTCGAACAGCTGCATCATCCCTTTCATTTCCTCGAACAGTTCGAGATTTTTCTGCAGGTTGAGAAGTTCTCCAAACAGTGCTTTTTCCCGGGGAGAACAAAAATTTTTAATCTGCTCAAACAGCACGGCAAAATCTGGAGAGGATGTACCGGAGGTTTGATTTTTGTATGGAGGGGACGGATGCCTGAAAACATATTCCAGGGTGTAGCGCAGCTCCAGATATTTGATCCAGACAGCGAGATGGTTTTGACCATATGGGTCAAAATATGGCAGCAGGATTTTTAAAATCTGGATATGGTTTTGGGTATAGAGCGTATCAAAGGCGATGACAGCTTCGTTTTCACAGACGTTCATAAAAAGCTTCCTTCCGGTGTTTATTCTATTCCTATGAAACAGTCAGATAGAATAGGACAACAAGGAATTGCTTTTGCCAGTCTGTCAGAGATCGTCTGTGGGACTCGAAAAATCGTTTGCATCGCGAAGGGGCATTGCCCATAGAGAAAGCAATGCCCTTTGGGATGGGAGCCAGATGCGCTCAGATACCTATGGAATCAGCATCCACAGCCATTGTTGCATCCGCAGCCGTTATTCGTGCCGATTCCGCTGCAGCCGTTGCCGCAGCAAGCCAGAAGCAGCAGAATCCAGATCAGGGAATTACAGCCGTTGTTGCAGCCGTCGTTACAGCCACAGCCGTTGTTTGCTCCGAGTCCGTTGTTGCCGCAGCATAACAGCAGAATCAGAATGAGGCAGCAACTGTTGCCGCCGAAAAGACCGCCGTTCTGACAGGTATTGCCGCATCCGCAGTTGGTAGCTGATAAATCACTCATGGTTATGAGCCTCCGAATGGATAGTTATGGTTTAAGATATGACCGCACGCTTGTCCAGGTTTCTCGGTGGAAGAAAAATTTTTGAAACACTTTTCCTATCATTTGCGAGTACACTGGAGCCCGGCGAGCAGTCCGGCTTTTTTACTGTCTTCCATAAAATGCAGCACACCTCTTCCCCCATCCTTCCATATCCTAAAAGAAAAAGGATGCGTATGCCTTGAACAGGGTAAAGAGAGTTGTCCACGCGACCGCGGCAGAGGTAAACGGGCTTTCCGGAAAAGGTGTGACGGCAGCGGTGCTGGACACCGGGATCGCGCTGCATCCGGATCTTTCCGGGAGAATCGCAGGGTTTGCAGACTTTGTCGGCGGACAGAAGCAACCGTATGACGACAGCGGGCATGGAACCCATGTGGCAGGCTGCCTGTGTGGAAACGGGAAATGTTCCAACGGTCTGTATGCCGGAATTGCGCCAGGCTGCCGTCTGGTAGTATGCAAGGTGCTGGACGAACGTGGAGACGGAAACGTTGCCGCCATGATAGAAGGCATCCGGTATGTGCTGGACACACGCCGGATTTATCATACGAGAATTTTGAATATTTCCGTCGGGATCGGCTCGATCCGGGAAGCTGCGCTCGAGCAGGAGCTGCTTTCCTGGATTGCAAAAGCATGGAATGCAGGGCTGTTCGTCGCAGTGGCTGCCGGAAACAACGGACCTGCCCCGGATTCTGTCTCTGCGATGGGGCTGCAGGCGCACGTCATATCGGTCGGATGCCATGACGGAAGGCAGACCCCGGGACACAAAAATGCCTGTGCCGCTTATTCCGGGAGAGGACCTGCAAACGGCAGAGTGAAAAAACCGGATTTGGTGGCACCGGGAAGCGGCATCATTTCCTGCAACGCCTGGTATCGGAAAAATCATTTCTGCTCGGTAAATCATCCGTATACAGCAAAGAATGGGACCTCAATGGCGGTTCCGGCAGTCAGCGCGGCAGCAGCACTTTTGTGGGAAAAGGAGCCGCATCTGACAAACGAACAGGTACGGGAACGGTTGCTATACCATGCGCAGGATCTGGGAGAAAACTGGGGGATGCAGGGCTGGGGAATGCTTCATGTAGGCAGAGCGTTAAAGGGATAAATTTTTTTGTTTCAGAAGGATTGACAAAAATTGGATGATTGTATACAATGATACCTGAATTACAGAACACACTGCTTGGAAGAAAGCGGCGAGCAAACGAAGGAGAAGGCATCATGAACAATACATTTACTAACCGTCCGGTCACCATGAATGAGAACAAGAACCTGCTCGAGATCGAAGAGCATATGTACATTCTGGATGACGTGAAGAAGCCGAATGTTTTCCGGAATATGTTCCCTTATTCGGAAATTCCGAAGATTCCGTTCAATGACCGTACCGTTCCGCACGATATGCCAAAGGACATCTGGATTACCGATACGACGTTCCGTGACGGTCAGCAGTCACGCGCCCCTTATTCCACCGAGCAGATTGTAACGATTTATGACTATCTGCACCGACTGGGCGGAGAAAATGGTCTGATCCGCGCCAGCGAATTTTTCCTTTACAGTAAAAAAGATCGGGATGCAGTGTACAAATGTCTGGAAAAAGGATATAAATTTCCCGAAATTACCAGCTGGATTCGCGCGAGCAAGGAGGACTTCAAGCTGGTGAAAGAGATCGGCATGAAGGAAACCGGTATTCTGGTCAGCTGTTCCGATTATCACATTTTCATGAAATTGAAAATGACCCGCAAACAGGCAATGGAGCATTACCTGAGCGTCATCAAGGAGTGCCTGGAAGAGGGAATCAGTCCCAGATGCCATCTGGAGGATATCACGCGGGCCGATATTTACGGATATGTTGTTCCGTTTTGCCTGGAGCTGATGAAGCTGATGAAGGAATATCAGATTCCGATCAAAATCCGCGCCTGCGATACAATGGGCTACGGCGTCAACTATCCGGGTGCCGTTATCCCGAGAAGCGTACAGGGAATTATCTATGCGCTGCACACGCACGCGGGTGTTCCCCACGAGCTGTTGGAATGGCACGGACACAACGATTTCTATAAGGCAGTTGTCAATTCCTCGACGGCATGGCTGTATGGCTGCTCCGGTGTCAACACCTCGCTGTTCGGTATCGGCGAGCGTACCGGTAATACGCCTCTGGAAGCGATGGTATTTGAATATGCACAGCTGCGCGGCACGTTAAACGGCATGGACACCAGGGTGATCACCGAGCTGGCAGAATACTACGAAAAAGAAATCGGCTACCACATCCCGCCCAGGACGCCGTTTGTCGGTAAGAACTTCAATGTCACAAGAGCGGGTATCCATGCAGACGGTCTGCTGAAAAACGAAGAGATTTACAACATTTTTGATACAGAAAAGTTTTTAAACCGTCCGGTTCTGTGCGCCGTATCGAACACCTCCGGCCTTGCAGGAATCGCACACTGGATCAATACTTACTTCCATCTGCCGGAGGAAAAGAAGCTGGATAAAAACTGCGAGCTGGTTCACGAGGTCAAGAAATGGGTGGACGCCGAATACGAAAGCGGCCGTGTTACCGTTCTGACCGATGAAGAGCTGTTGAAGGTAATCGATGACGCCGGCAAGAAACTGGGGATTTTATTGGTATGAGTCAATACGAAAAAGAAGAAAGCTCCGACCGATATTCGCTGAGGGGAAAGGTTTTTCATCAGCTGCGGGAGGATATTTTAAGCGGACATTATAAAGAACACGAGGAACTGCGGGAAATGGCGATCAGCGAAGAGATGGGCGTTTCCCGCACGCCCGTCCGGGAAGCGCTGCGCCAGTTGGAACTGGAAGGTCTGGTCAGCATTATCCCGAACAAGGGGGCATATGTGACCGGCATCACCAGAAAGGACGTGGAGGATATTTATGCGATCCGTTCTTTGCTGGAAGGGCTTTGTGCCCGTTGGGCAACCGCGCATATTACGGAAAAACAGCTGGATGCGCTGGAAGAAAATATTTACCTGTCAGAATTTCACGCCAGCAAGGGACATGCCCAGAAGCTGACGGAGCTGGACGATCAGTTTCACGATATTTTATATGAAGCCTGCTCGAGCAAAATGCTGGAGCATCAGCTAAGAGATTTCCATGAATATGTGCGGAGAATGCGCAAGCAGAACCTTTCCGGCAGTGAAAGAGGGCTGGAAGCCGTACTTGAGCACAAGCAGATCATGGAGGCGATCCGCCAGAAGGATGCCGACCGCGCACAGGAGCTGGCAGCCTTGCATATGCGCAATGCTTATGATAATATGATTAAAAATGGGCTTTTGGATGCCTATGATGAAAAGGAGAGAATCAATGGCTAAGATTCAGATGACAACGCCGCTGGTGGAGATGGATGGCGATGAAATGACCAGAATCCTCTGGCAGCTGATCAAGGATGAGCTTCTGCTTCCTTATATTGACTTGAAGACAGAGTATTATGACCTCGGTCTGGAGCATCGCAACGAAACAGATGATCAGGTGACGATTGACAGCGCCAATGCAACCTTAAAATACGGCGTTGCAGTCAAATGTGCAACAATCACACCCAACGCAGCGAGAATGGAAGAGTATCATTTAAAGAAGATGTGGAAGAGCCCCAACGGCACGATCCGTTCCATTCTGGACGGCACCGTGTTCCGTGCCCCGATTCTGGTAAAGGGCATCCGTCCCTGCGTCCGCAACTGGGAAAAGCCCATCACGCTGGCACGTCATGCTTACGGTGATGTATACAAAAATACCGAAATCCGCGTAGAGGGTCCCGGCAAGGCAGAACTGGTGTTCACGGCGGCGGACGGTACAGAAACCCGCGAGCTGATTCACGATTTTACCGGTGCAGGTGTCTTACAGGGCATGCACAATACGGATAAGTCTATCACGAGCTTTGCCCGCGCATGCTTTAATTACGCAGTGGATACGAAGCAGGATCTGTGGTTTGCGACCAAGGATACAATTTCCAAAAAATATGACCATACCTTTAAGGATATTTTCCAGGAAATCTACGAAAACGAATATCAGGAGAAGTTCAAAGAGCTCGGTATCGAATATTTCTACACCCTGATCGACGATGCGGTAGCGCGCGTCATGAAAGCAAAGGGTGGCTTCATCTGGGCATGCAAAAACTATGACGGCGACGTTATGAGCGATATGGTAAGCTCCGCCTTTGGTTCTCTTGCGATGATGACCTCTGTTTTGGTTTCTCCTGCAGGCGTTTACGAATATGAAGCTGCGCATGGAACCGTTCAGAGACATTATTACAAGCACTTAAAGGGTGAGGAAACCTCTACGAACTCCGTTGCGACGATCTTTGCATGGACAGGCGCACTCAGAAAACGCGGCGAGCTGGACAAGCTTCCGGAGCTGTGCGCATTTGCGGACAAGCTGGAAAAAGCAACACTGGATACGATCGAAAGCGGCAGGATGACAAAGGACCTGGCACTGATTACAGAGTTGACGGATGTCACGGTATTGAACAGCCAGGAATTCATCAAAGCGATCCGGGAAACTATGGAGAAATAAGAGAGGTTCTAAAGCTTGATTAAGAAATTGATTAACAGTAAGCTCGGACAGCAGATCATCAAATTCGGCGCGGTGGGTTTTTTATGTTTCTTCATTGAATACGTGCTGTTGATTCTGTTTAAGGAGCTGCTCGGATGGCCGGTTATCGCAGCCAACACCCTTGCCTTTACCGTATCGGCAATCGTCAATTATATTCTGAGCATTCTTTTTGTATTCGATACGGACAAAAAAGCAAACCAGGGCAAGCAGTTCGCCGTCTTTTTCATTCTTGCAGTCGGCGGTCTGATCTTAAACAATGTCGTCTTAAAGCTCGGCACGATGGTTCTCGACCCGTTCTGGAGCCGTTCCTACATCATCGTTAAGCCGTTTGCAACCGGCGTGGTAATGGTTTATAACTTTATCACGAGAAAGATTTTCATCGAAAAAAAGCCGGAAAAAGAAGCTGCAGCCGAAGAAAAAGAAAAACAATAGAATGCACGCTCTGCGAGCATTCTATTGTCATGAATAAAAGAGCCGAAGATTCCTGAAAATCAGGTCCTCGGCTCTTTTTTATTTCCGTATAATTCAAAGGTTTTATACACTGCAGGCGAAAGATCGCGGAGACATTTTACTCGCTCAGCTGTTCCCATTCCTCCATCAGCTCCATGAGCTTGTCTGCGATTTCATCCTTTTCGCGGGAGAGCTTCTGCAATGCGGCAATGTCGGTTGCGATTTTGGAATCGCTCATTTCGAGGTCGATCTGTTTATCCCGCTCTTCGAGGGAAGCAATCTGCTCTTCGCATTTTTTCAGGGCATTTTCCTTTTTGCGGCGCTGGGCTTCCTTTTCCTTCTGTGCCTGCCAGGAAAGCTTTGAGGCAGAGCTTTCTGTGGAAGCTGCAGAGGCAGCAGACGTAGCTAAAGTGCCGAAGGCTGTAGACTCTGTAGAAGCGCCCTGTTGGGATTTTTTCTCCAGGTAATAATCATAATTGCCCAGATACTGGTGCAGCGTGCCGCCGGAAAGCTCCAGAATGCGGTGCGCAGTACGGTTGATAAAGTAACGGTCGTGGGAAACATATAAAACCGTTCCGTTGTAGCTGTTTAACGCATCCTCCAGAATTTCCTTGGAGGCGATGTCCAGATGGTTCGTCGGCTCGTCGAGGATCAGGAAGTTCGATTCGGAAAGCATGAGCTTTGCGAGGGAAACACGTCCGCGCTCGCCGCCGGAAAGGTCTTTGATCCGTTTGAATACATCGTCTCCGGTAAACAAAAACGCAGCCAGCGTATTGCGGATTTCCGTGTTGTTCAGGGATGGATATTCGTCCGAAATTTCTTCAAACAGCGTTTTATCGGGATGCAGGACGTGATGCTCCTGATCGTAGTAGCCGATCTGCACCTTGCTGCCGAGTCGGATAGTTCCGGCGTCCGGTTCCACCAGCTCGTTGATGAGTTTTAAAATCGTCGTCTTTCCGGTTCCGTTGTCGCCGATGATCGCGACGTGCTCGCCGCGCTTTAACGCAAAGGAAAGATCGGAAAACAGCGTATTGCGGTCAAAGGTTTTTGCCAGATGCTCGACGGTTAAAACATCGTTTCCGCTTTCGATGCGGGGGGTCAGCTGTAAATGCATATCGGAACGCACCTCGGTTGGCTTATCCAGCACTTCGATTTTGGCAAGCATTTTTTCCCGGCTTTCGGCACGCTTGATCGACTTTTCCCGGTTAAAGGATTTTAACTTTGTGATGACCTCTTCCTGATGCTTGATTTCTGCCTGCTGGTTTAAATAAGCGTTTCGCTGTGCCTGGCGCAGCTGTTCTTTTTTGGCAGCGTAATCGGAATAGTTGCCAGAAAAAACGGTCACCTTTGTGTTGTCGATTTCGATGATCTTCGAAGCGATCCGATCGAGGAAATACCGGTCGTGGGAGACGATTAAAACGCTTCCCTTATAGTTGAGCAGATAGGTCTCGAGCCAGGAAATCGAGGACATGTCCAGGTGGTTGGTGGGCTCGTCGAGGATGATCAGGTCAGGCTTCTGCAACAGAAGTTTTCCGAGTGCAACGCGGGTTTTCTGACCACCGGAGAGCGTGGAAACCGGTTTCTGAAACTCGTCCTCGGTAAAGCCAAGGCCCTTTAAAACACCGGTCAGTTCGCTTTTGTAGGCGTAGCCGTTTTCCATTTCGAAACGGTGTGTCAGATCTGCATATTTCTGCATCAGGTTCTCTAATGCGTCGCCGGAAAGCTGCTTCATGGAAAGCTCCGCCTGGCGGATCTGATTTTCGAGATCGAGCAGATGCTGCTTGACGGAGAGCAGTTCCTCATAAATTGTATTGTTGCTGTTGACGGCGCTGTCCTGTGCCAGATAACCAAAAGTCTTGTCCTTTGCAAAGGCGACTACGCCGCCGTCGGGCTCGAGCTGTCCGACGATGATGCGCAGCAGGGTTGTCTTGCCTGCACCATTTAAGCCGACGATTGCGGCTTTTTCATAATCTTCTATATGAAAAGAACAGTTTTTTAAAACCTGTTTTTCCAGAAATGCTTTTTCGATATTCTGACAGGAAAGTATCATGATGGTTCTCCTTCTTTATACTATGTAACAGTTTACCTGTGTGCAAATAACGTGTCAAGTCCAATCGGACGGTCGGAGTACGCATTGACATTTTTTTAACGCAGGGTATAATAGAATGGAAGTAAATGTTCAGTAGGTCTGCGCATTTACGAATGGAAAACAGTATCTGACAGCGGACGAAGGAGGCATACGAAGTGGCAGAGAAGGAAATTTCACAGGCTGTAATCGGCAGGCTTCCCAGATATTTCCGCTTTCTGGGAGAATTAAAAGACGAAGGTGTGGAACGGATTTCCTCACAGGAGCTGTCCGGCATCATGAATGTGACGGCATCTCAGATCCGACAGGATTTCAACAACTTTGGCGGGTTCGGGCAGCAGGGCTACGGCTACAACGTCGAATATCTGTATCAGGAAATCGGCAGGATTCTGGGGTTGGACAAAACCCACCACCTGATTATTGTAGGGGCAGGCAACCTCGGACAGGCGCTTGCCAATTATATGAATTTTGAACGGCGCGGCTTTATTTTCACCGGGGTCTTTGATAACAATCCGGCGTTGTACGGGCGTAAAATCCGAGGCATCGAGGTACGTCCGATGGAAGAGGTCGCGGATTTTGTTGAACAGAACAATGTAGATATCGCAGTTTTGACGATTCCCAAAAACAGCGCGGAGGAAGTCGCAGAGCGTCTCGTTTCCGTCGGGATCAAGGCGATCTGGAATTTTGCACATGTGGATTTGAAGGTTCCAAAAGAAGTGCAGGTTGAGAACGTCCATCTGTCCGACAGCCTGATGAAGCTATCTTATATGCTGGAGCGTTACGAAAAGGAGAGCAGGGAAACGAATGAATAAATGCGTTTTGTCAGCGTCGGGCTCTGGCCATCCAGTTGTCTGCTGGCTTTTAACTGCGGCAGAAATGAAACGCTTCGACAGCAATACTTCTGAGATTTTCGGTGTCCCGTCCGTCGTTTTGATGGAACGGGCTGCGCTTTCCTGTGTTGATGTGATTGTGTCGCGTCAAAAAAAGCTGGAAGAGCAGGCAGGGCAGCTTGGCTTACATCCAAAACGGCGCGTCCTGATTGCAGCGGGCGGAGGCAATAACGGGGCGGATGGTATCGCAATTGGCAGACTTCTTTTGCAGGAGGGATATGATGTTTCCTTTTATCTGGCGTCCGGCGAAGAAAAAGCGGGGGAGCTTTTAAAGCTGCAGCTGCATGCAGCAAAGGCTTACGGCGCCGTCATCTGTGACACAATCCCGGATGGGGAATATGATATTATTGTAGATGCTTTGTTTGGAATCGGTCTGTGCCGTCCGGCAGAAGGAATTTATCGGGAAGCAATCGAATGGATCAACGCGCAGGATGCCTTTGTGCTTGCGGTGGATCTTCCCTCCGGAATCGAAACGGATACCGGGGCGGTGCTTGGCTGCGCTGTCCGGGCAGACGTGACAGTCACGTTCGGCTTCTGGAAGCGCGGGCTTTTGTTCTATCCGGGCTGCAAATATACCGGAAAAGTGATCTGCACACAGATCGGCATCACTGAGGATGGATTTTTGGATCGGACGCCGGAAGCCTTTACATTTACTGCACCGGTGGCAGAGCTGCTTCCGGCACGCCCTGAGGATGGAAATAAGGGCACGTTTGGAAAAGTGCTGCTGCTTGCGGGCAGTGAAGCTATGGCGGGAGCGGCGATTCTGTGCGGTCGGAGTGCGTTTTATGCAGGAAGCGGCATGGTAAAGCTTTCCTGCCCGACATTGATACATCCGGTGATTCAGACGGCGCTTCCGGAGGCAATGACCGCAGATTCTGTGGAAGCATCCGCCAGCTGGGCGGATGTGATCGGCGCAGGTCCCGGGCTATCCTTATCTGATCGCGCCCGGAAAGAGCTTTTGTTTGTGCTGCAGCAGACCTTGCAGCCCCTTGTGCTGGATGCGGACGCAATCAATCTTATCGCAAAGGACGAAGCACTTTTACAGGAGCTGATTGAACACCAGCAGAATCCGGCGACGCGCCGGAAGCTGATTTTAACGCCGCATCCCGGGGAGCTTGCCCGGCTGGAGGGCTGCGCGATTGAAGAAATTTTAAAACAGCCCGTGTTCTATGCAAAAAAGTGGGCGAATCGTTTGCAGGCAGCTGTTCTGTGTAAGGGTGCGAGAAGCATTGCAGCTTCGCCGGACGGCAGCATTTATATCAATCGCAGCGGCAACAGCGGCATGGCGGTGGCCGGGAGCGGGGACGTACTGACCGGAATTGTGACGGCACTGCTTTCGACGATCGACGATCCGTTCTGGGCGCTGTGTATCGGCGTCTATCTGCACGGTCTGGCAGGCGACTTGGCAGCCCATACAAAGGGCGAATACAGTATGACCTCCAATGATATCGCGGAAGCGGTCTGGGCGGTACTTGTGAAGCAGGAGAAAAATTATGTGTGAGGAAATGATCAAAAATCTCTATAGAAGAGTGTGGGCTTGCGTAAATCTGGACGCGCTGCACGACAATCTGCGCCAGATTGCAGCCTGTCGGAAAAATGACGCCGGAATCATCGCGGTCATCAAAGCGGACGGTTACGGACACGGCGCGGTGATGCTGGCGCGGGAAATGGATGAAATCCCGGAAGTCATCGGCTACGCGGTGGCAACGGAGGAAGAGGCAGTATTGCTGGCAGATGCCGGAATCAAAAAGCCCGCGATGGTGCTCGGCTATACCTTTCCGGAGGCTTATGAGGAAATGGCGCTTCGGGGTGTCCATGCGACGGTTTTCACCGATCAGATGCTGGAGGATATGAACTGCGCTGCCCAAAAAGCCGGCAAAAAAATGCATGTTCACATCGCGGTAGACACCGGTATGTCGAGAATCGGCATCCGCCCAGACGATGAGGGACTTTCCTTTGTCGCACGCGCGATGCAGTGTCCGAATCTTTCAATTGAGGGGATTTTTACTCATTTTGCGACAGCGGATGAAGCAGATAAATCCAAAACGAATGTGCAGTATGAAAAATTTTCGAGCTTTACCGATCGTGTGGAAAAGGAACTTTCCCTGAAAATCCCGCTGCGGCATTGCTCCAACAGTGCGTCCATCCTGGAGCTGCCCAACATGCACATGGATGCGGTGCGCGCCGGAATCATTCTCTATGGCATGTGGCCGTCAGATGAAGTCAAACGCGACGGCATCGTGTTAGAACCGCTCCTGTCTTTAAAGAGCCGTATCGCTTATATCAAAGAGCTGGATGCAGGGCAGGAAATCAGCTACGGCGGGACGTTCTGTACAGCGAATCCTATGCGTGTGGCGACGATTCCGGTGGGTTATGCGGACGGCTATCCGCGCGGACTTTCCAACAAGGGCGATGTTCTGATTGCCGGAAAGCGCGCAAGGATCCTGGGACGCGTCTGCATGGATCAGTTCATGGTCGATGTGACAAAGATTCCTGAGGCAAAGGTAGGGGATGTCGCAACGCTCATCGGCACAGACGGCATCGAAACGATTACAATGGAAGAAATCGGAGACCGCTCCGGCAGATTTAACTACGAAACCGCGTGCTGCCTCGGAAAGCGGATTCCACGCGTCTATGAAAAAGGCGGAAAAATCGTCTGTACGCGGGATTATTTTCACGAAGAGAAACTCTTTTTTTAAAGAATGGTATACGCGCTGAGAAAGCAGCCAATACTTGTCCTGAGGTAAAAAAACAGGAAAGGAAGAAAAAAGAGTGAAGCGCGGAGATATTTATTATGCAGATTTAAGACCCGTGGTCGGATCGGAACAGGGAGGTGTCCGCCCGGTGCTGATTATCCAGAACGATATCGGCAACCGTTACAGCCCGACTGTGATCTGTGCGGCAATTACTTCCAGGATGAATAAAACAAAGCTTCCGACCCATATCGAAATTTTTTCCGGGGAATATGAAATCGAAAAGGATTCCGTAATTTTACTGGAACAGCTCCGCACAATAGATAAAAAGAGGCTGAAAGACAAAGTATGCCATCTGGATGCGCGGGTGATGAACCGCGTAAACTCTGCCTTGAAGGTCAGTCTTTCGCTGGATACATAAAGAAACCGTACAAAGCAGATGTTTTCTTGACGTTTTCCAGCCAAAATGCTATGATAAAGAACTAGAAACACGTTAGATAAAGGAGAAAAGAAATGTCCGGACATTCAAAATTTGCAAACATCAAGCATAAAAAAGAAAAAAATGACGCTGCAAAGGGAAAAATTTTCACCATTCTCGGAAGAGAAATTGCAGTTGCCGTAAAAGAGGGTGGTCCTGACCCTGCGAACAACTTCAAGCTGGCACAGGTCGTTGCAAAGGCAAAATCCAACAACATGCCCAACGACACCATTGAACGAGGAATTAAGAAGGCTGCCGGCGACGTCGGCAACGTTAATTACGAATATATTACTTACGAAGGCTATGGCCCCGGCGGAATCGCAATCATCGTCGATGCCCTGACCGATAACAAGAACCGTACCGCTGCCAACGTCAGAAGCGCGTTCACAAAGGGCAACGGCAACATTGGCACACCTGGCTGTGTATCCTTTATGTTCGATAAGAAGGGTCAGATCATCATCGATAAAGAAGAATGCGATATGGAAGCGGACGATCTGATGATGACCGCTCTGGATGCAGGCGCAGAGGATTTCAGCGAGGAAGAGGACAGCTTCGAAATTCTGACCGATCCCGATACTTTTGAAGAAGTGCGCGAAGCACTGGAGAAGGCAGGCATTCCGATGGCATCCGCAGATGTTACCATGATTCCTCAGAACTATGTCAAGGTAACAGACGAGACTGCATTAAAGGGACTGCAGCGTACCCTGGATCTGCTGGACGAGGATGACGACGTTCAGGCAGTATATCACAACTGGGACGAAGAATAAAACGGACAAAAGACCGGATTTTTGCCGGAAAGACAAAGAGGTAAGAGGATACTATGGCATACGCAAAGGAAACGATCTGTATACAGTCTGGCTGGAAGCCGAAGAACGGAGAGCCGAGAGTGCTCCCGATTTATCAGAGTACGACGTTTAAATATGAATCCTCTGAGCAGATGGGCAGACTTTTTGATCTGGAGGAATCCGGATATTTTTACAGCCGTCTGGCAAATCCGACCAACGACTGTGTCGCACAGAAAATCTGTGAACTGGAGGGCGGCGCAGCAGCGATGCTGACCGGTTCCGGACAGGCGGCAAACTACTATGCCGTTTTCAATATCTGCGAGGCGGGCGACCATGTCGTATTATCGTCCACTGTATACGGCGGAACCTTCAATCTGCTGGCGGTTACCATGAAAAAAATGGGCGTATCCTGTACTGTCGTAGACCCGGATGCGGATTACGAGACGATCTGCAAGGCGTTCCAGCCCAATACCAAATGTGTTATGGCGGAATCTCTGGCAAATCCTGCGCTGGTTGTGTTGGATTTTGAAAAATTCGCCCGTGCAGCCCATGCACATCATGTACCGTTAATTGTTGACAACACGTTTCCGACCCCGATCAACTGTAATCCGTTCGAATGGGGGGTCGATATCGTAACACATTCCACCACCAAATATATGGACGGTCATGCGATGGCGTTGGGCGGTGCGATCGTGGATTCCGGCAATTTCGACTGGTCTGCATACCCGGATAAGTTTCCGGGACTCTGCGCACCGGATGAATCCTATCACGGTGTAGTTTATACCGAAAAATTCGGCAAGGCAGCATACATAACCAAGGCAACCTCCCAGCTGATGCGCGATCTCGGCGCGGTACAGTCTCCTCAGAACGCGTTTCTGCTGAATGTCGGTCTGGAGACGCTGCCGCTTCGGATGGAACGCCACTGCTACAATGCGCAGAAGGTTGCGGAATTTCTGGAAGCGAACGAGAAGGTTGCATGGGTCAACTACCCCGGCTTAAAGAGCAGCAAATATTATGAGCTGGCACAGAAATACATGCCGAACGGCACCTGCGGCGTCATTTCCTTTGGCTTAAAAGGCGGACGCAAGGCGGCGGAAGAAATGATGGATAAGTTAAAGCTTGCAGCTATTGTTACCCATGTGGCGGATTCCCGCACCAGCATTCTGCATCCTGCCAGCCATACGCATCGTCAGATGAACGATGAGCAGTTAAAAGAGGCCGGCGTAGCGCCCGATCTGATCCGTCTTTCCGTCGGTATTGAAAATGTAAACGATATCATCGCGGATCTGGAACAGGCACTCTAAAATCCTCGTATTGCGTTTTGATCCTATGGGAAAGAGTTTTTTTGCACAGTGAGGGCGAAGCATGAGTTGGGGGAAAAAGAAGAAACACGCTTCACAGAATACCATACCGGCAGCTGAGTTTTGGCAGGAGGGGGAGTCTGCGCTTTTTGAGAAAGCGCCAAAGGAACCACCAAAGCCTGCGCCGGGAGAATATCTGGATAACCCGCTTCCCGTTCCCAAACGACATGTCCGCAAAGAAATGAATTACGCTTTTGAACCGTCGCCGGATCTTATGTTTTATGAAATTCCGGTTGCGGATAACGATGATTTTGATGTATAAAATAAATCACTCCTGCACATCCTTTTTGAAAAAGAAATGCGGGAGTGATTTTTTATGGGAAAAAAAGAAGAACAGGAAATGCACCGGGACGAGCGAATCGAGCAGACCGGTCAGTTAACGCTTACAGATAATAAGGAAGAAACCTCGATCCATCTGCTGACGATCATCGGGGAAATTGAGGGGCATGACAACCTCGGAAGCAGCTCCAAAACAACAAAATATGAACATATTCTACCGCAGCTGGCGGCGATAGAGGACAGTAAGAATATTAGTGGTCTGCTTGTTTTGCTAAATACGATGGGCGGCGATGTCGAAGCGGGGCTTGCGATTGCAGAGATGATCGCTTCTTTGAGCAAGCCGACCGTTTCCCTTGTGCTGGGCGGCAGTCATTCCATTGGCGTCCCGATCGCGGTGAGCACGGATTATTCCTACATTGTGCCGTCCGGGACAATGGTAATCCATCCGGTTCGCATGAACGGGACAGTGATCGGCGCACAGCAGACCTATGATTATTTCCGGCAGATTCAGGATCGGATCACCGGTTTTGTCTGCAGCCATTGCAGTGTTTCCAAGCAGCGGATGGAAGAGATGATGATCAAACAGGGGATGTTGAGCCGTGACCTCGGGACGATCCTTGTCGGAGAGCAGGCGGTGTATGAAGGGATTATTTCTTCCGTCGGCGGTATTCGCGAGGCAGTGCAGAAGCTTCATGAGCTGGCAGACGGCTATCGGGCAGGTCGGATGAAAAAGAAAAACAGCAATAGTGACAAGAAGAAAATTAAGTGATATACTAAATTGATCTAGTCTTTTTCTGCCTATGCTAATTTAAAAATCCATTTTGCAGATGTAGAAAAAAGGCAGGTCAGTTGGAGGGATGATTATGGCATCAACTGCGTCGAAAGGAAGGAAAAAGACCCCTGCAAAAACAGGCAGAGGCGGCGCAAAGGGTGGAAAACAAAAAACAACCAGAAAACCGAGTGCAGCTGAACTTCAGGCACAAAGCGCGATTACAAGCGAAATTATCCTGATCGGCGTATTAGCACTCACAATATTGCTATTTTTATGCAATTTCGGCGTGATCGGTGTCATCGGCAATCAGATCAGCCGCGTAATGTTCGGTATTTTCGGCACGATGGCATATGCACTGCCGGTACTTGCCTTTATTGCAATCGCGTTTGGCATTTCCAATCAGGGAAATCGGATCGCGTCCATGAAGCTGACGGCGGGAATCATTCTGTTTTTCCTGCTTGGTGTAGTCTGCTCGCTCCTGTTTCAGGGGGGGACGCTGTCGATGGATTATTCGATCCGGGAGCTGTATTTGGAAAGCGCCCAAAAGCGGCTGGGCGGCGGTGTCATATCCGGCTCCCTTGCCTGGGGGCTGCACCGGCTTCTTGGCATGGTCGGCACAGTACTGCTTTTGTTGGTGTTGGTGATTATCTGCACAGTTATTATCACAGAGCGTTCGTTTGTGAACGGTGTAAAGACTTCTGGCAGATATGTCTATGAGACGGCACGTTCCGATGCGCAGAGGTACCGCGAGCGCAGCGAAAGACGCCGGAAAGAAAGCGAAGAGCGCTATGAACAGCGCCGACAGGCAAACGAAGAGCGCAGCAAACGTCTCCGCCAGGAAAACGAAGAACGTTCCGAGAAACGCAGAGAAGAAGAACTCGCCCGCGAAAAAGAAAGAAAACAGCTCGCCCGCCAGAAGCAGCTTAACGCAGAGCAGCAGCGCGAAGCCAAACAACGCCGCAAGGAAGAGGCTCAGGCACGTCAGGATGCAGATCAGATCTTCCGGATGGAGAAAAAAAGCACGGGCATTATGGCGGACACGACGCTGCGCAAGGCATCTGTCGGCCGTCGCGAGGACATGCACGAAATCACCATAACAGAAAATCCCGGTCAGGTGACGGAGCAGTATACCGTCAGACCGGTAAGTGTCAACCTCGATGCAGACCGCAGGAATGAAACGTTTCCCGATGCAGCGGTTGCGAGTGGGGCAGCTGTTTTAGCGACATCATCGATCATCACAGCAGAAGAAAGCATTCCTGCGGCTGCAGCGGATGCATCCGGCTCAGCTTTAATGAGTCATGTGCGGATTCATTCCGCATATTTGAACAATGACAGTGACACAACCCCTGTACCACAGGACAACACCGCAGAACCGGCGGATGCATTTTTATCGGGAATGCAGGACCCTGTGACCAGCCAGCCGCAGGCGGATGTTTACCAGGATATGAAAGAGGTTCACTACCTGGAACCGAAACAGCCGCAGCAGACAGAAGCATTTGTACCACTGGAATCCAGGGTGGAAACTTCTGTGGTGGAAACTTCTGCACCGGAGGTTACCCTGCATATGGATGCACAGCCTGCCTGTCCATCACAGAAGCTTGCTCCTGCACAGGAATTGGAGCAGTCGGATTCGGACAAATTCGACGCTGTGCCGCCCAAGCTTCCATGGAATGACAACATGGACGCTGCGGAGGAGCCGACCGTGATTCCAACCCAAAACCTGCAAAGTACCGGAGTGCCGCGCCCCAAAGCTGTGCCCCCCAAAGCACCGCAGACCGCCGCAGAAGCCACTGTCGTTGGTCAGGAGCTTGCTAAGAAACAGAAAGAACAGGAAAAGCATGCGGCGCAACAGCCACCAAAGCCTGTCGTATACCATTATCCGCCGCTGTCGCTGCTACATAAAAGCAACAACGCCAATAATATGGACAGCGAGTGCGAGCTGAGAGAAACGGCGAAGCACCTCGAGGATACGCTGCAGACCTTCGGCGTAAAGGTCACTGTTACAGATATCAGCCAGGGACCTACCGTAACCCGGTATGAGCTGCAGCCCGATCATGGCGTAAAAGTCAGCAAGATTCTGGGTCTGGCGGACGATATCAAGCTAAACCTCGCTGCGACAGATATCCGAATTGAAGCACCGATTCCCGGAAAGGCCGCAATCGGTATCGAGGTTCCGAACAAAGAGACGATGGCAGTCGGACTGCGGGAGCTTTTGGAAACGGATGCGTTTTCGAACTTCCCGTCTAAAATAGCATTTGCAGTCGGCAAGGACATCGCCGGCAAGGTGGTCGTATCCGACATTGCAAAGATGCCGCATATGCTGATCGCAGGATCCACCGGTTCCGGAAAATCCGTCTGCATCAATACGCTGATTATGAGCATTTTATATAAAGCGAAGCCTTCGGAAGTCAAACTGATCCTCGTCGACCCCAAGGTCGTAGAGCTGAGTGTGTACAATGGCATTCCGCACCTGTTAATTCCTGTCGTAACCGATCCGAAAAAAGCGTCGGCTGCGCTGCAGTGGGGCGTTGCGGAAATGACCGACCGATATCAGAAATTTGCAGACAGCAATGTCCGCGACTTAAAAGGATATAATAAGAAGCTCGAAGAACGAAGACAAAAGGGCGAGGAGGGCATACCCAACGACCTTCCGCAGATCGTCATTATCGTGGATGAGCTTGCCGACCTGATGATGGTTGCGCCGGGAGAGGTGGAAGAAGCGATCTGCCGGCTGGCACAGCTTGCAAGAGCGGCAGGCATCCATCTGATCATTGCGACTCAGCGCCCCTCCGTCGATGTCATCACGGGACTGATTAAGGCGAACATGCCGAGCCGTGTCGCATTCGCGGTCTCCAGCGGCGTCGATTCCCGTACCATTCTGGATATGAACGGAGCAGAGAAGCTGCTCGGAAAGGGCGATATGCTCTTTTACCCACAGGGCTATTCCAAGCCTGTCCGGGTGCAGGGTGCATTCGTTTCGGATAATGAAGTGTCTGATGTCGTGGATTTCTTAAAAAATCAGAACATCGGTAATGTTTACGATGCCAGCAATGAAATCGAGGAAAAGATGAAATCCATCGGAACCTCTTCGGGCAGTGCCGCATCCGGCTCATCCGGACCGGAATATGATGCCTACTTTGCAGATGCGGGACGCTTTATTATCGAAAAGGACAAAGCATCGATCGGTATGCTGCAGAGAGTCTTTAAGATCGGCTTTAACCGCGCCGCCCGGCTTATGGATCAGCTGGCGGAGGTCGGTGTCGTCGGGGAAGAAGAGGGTACCAAGCCCCGTAAGGTACTGATGACCGAAACAGAGTTTGAACAGCTGGTAGAGGAAATCCTCTGATATCAGCATACAAAAGCATAGAACATTTCAAACACAGGCAAAGGAGAATGAATAGATGAAATCAGATATCGAAATCGCACAGGAAGCTGTTTTATGGCCGATTCAGAAAGTGGCCGAGCATCTGGATATTCCGGAAGACGATCTGGAGCTTTATGGCAAATATAAAGCGAAGCTTTCCGACGAATATTTAAAATCCATCGAAGACCGCAAAGACGGAAAACTGATTTTAGTGACAGCAATCAATCCGACCCCTGCCGGGGAGGGCAAGACAACGACCAGCGTCGGACTGGGCGAGGCATTTGCAAAAATGGGCAAAAAAGCGGTGATTGCGCTGCGTGAGCCTTCTCTTGGCCCTTGTTTTGGCATTAAGGGCGGGGCAGCCGGCGGCGGTTATGCGCAGGTCGTTCCGATGGAAGACTTAAACCTGCATTTTACCGGGGATTTTCATGCGATTACTTCTGCAAATAACCTTCTGGCGGCGCTTTTAGACAACCATATCCAGCAAGGCAATGCGCTTGGGATCGACTCCAGACAGATCTTATGGAAACGCTGCGAGGATATGAACGACCGCGTGCTGAGAAATATTGTTGTCGGTCTCGGTGCAAAAGCGGACGGCGTTGTCCGGGAAGACCATTTCGTGATCACCGTCGCTTCTGAGATTATGGCGATCCTCTGCCTGGCAGATGATATGGATGATTTAAAGGCGCGTCTGGCAAAAATCGTCGTTGCCTATAACTATCAGGGAGAGCCTGTGACCGCAGCTGATTTAAAGGCGGTTGGCGCAATGGCAGCCCTGCTGAAGGACGCGTTAAAGCCCAACCTGATCCAGACGCTCGAGCATACCCCGGCGATCGTCCACGGCGGACCCTTTGCCAATATCGCACACGGCTGTAACTCTGTCCGTGCAACAAAGGCAGCCCTGAAAATGGCGGATTATACGATCACAGAGGCCGGCTTTGGTGCAGACCTCGGCGCAGAGAAGTTTTTCGATATCAAATGCCGGATGGCTGGCTTAAAGCCGGATGCAGTCGTTTTGGTTGCAACGATCCGTGCACTCAAGTATAACGGCGGCATTGCAAAGGAAGACCTGTCTGCGGAAAATCTGGACGCGCTCAAAAAGGGCATTGTCAACCTGGAGAAGCACATCGAAAACCTGCAGCAGTTTGGCGTTCCGGTGGTTGTTACCTTAAACTCCTTCCTGACCGACACTGAGGCAGAGACGAATTTTGTACAGCAGTTCTGTGAAGAAAGAGGCTGTGAGTTCGCACTGTCCAACGTCTGGGCACAGGGCGGCGAGGGCGGCATTGCGCTTGCGGAGAAAGTATTAAAGACTCTGGAAGAAAAAGAAAGTCATTTTGCTCCGCTGTACGACGAAAATCTTCCGATCAAAGAAAAGATCGGCTGCATTGCGACAAAGATTTACGGTGCGGCTTCTGTTTCCTATACCGCAGAGGCATCCAGACAGATCAGGAAGCTCGAAGAGATGGGCTTTGGAAATCTTCCGGTCTGCATGGCAAAGACACAGTATTCCCTGTCGGATAACGCAAAGCTGTTAGGACGCCCGGAAGGCTTTACGATTACGGTTCGCGACGTGTATGTATCCGCAGGCGCCGGCTTTGTGGTTGCATTGACCGGCGCGGTGATGACGATGCCCGGACTGCCGAAGGTTCCGGCTGCCGTCAATATCGATGTGGACGAGAACGGAAAGATCACAGGGCTGTTCTGATCCGTTGCCTGAAAAATAACCGAGAGAGGACCCTACAACATGGCAAAAAGAATTGACGGAAAAGCGATTGCCGCACAGATCAAGCAGGAATTAAAGGAACAGGTACAGCAGCTTGCAAAAGACAACATTACCGTAACGCTGGCGGTTATTCAGGTCGGTCAGGACCCCGCATCGTGTGTCTATGTCAGAAACAAACAGCGAACCTGTGAGGAGCTTGGAATCCACAGCCTTTCCTATGAACTGGAAGAAACGACGTCGGAGGAGAAACTGCTTTCCCTGATTCAGGAATTGAACGCCCGGGAGGACGTGGACGGCATTTTGGTGCAGCTTCCCCTGCCCGGACATATCAATGAAAAAGATGTTTTAAATGCCATCGACCCTGCAAAGGACGTCGACGGCTTCCATCCTTACAATGTCGGCGCATTGAGCTGCGGGGAAGAGGGCTTTGTCCCCGGCACTCCGGCGGGCATCATTGAGCTGTTAAAGCGCTCTGATATCCGGATCGACGGAAAAGAGTGCGTTGTGATCGGCAGAAGCAATATCGTCGGTAAACCGATCGCACAGCTGTTGCTTGCAGAAAACGGAACCGTCACAATCGCACATTCCCATACGGTAAATTTGAAAGAGGTGACAAAGCGTGCGGATATCCTTGTCGTTGCGATCGGCAAACGGCAGATGATTGATGCGGAATATGTCAAGCCCGGCGCAGCCGTGATCGATGTCGGCATTCACAGAGACGAAGCAAACCATCTCTGCGGCGACGTAGACTATGAAAGCGTATTCCCGGTCGCTTCTGCGATCACGCCGGTTCCTGGCGGCGTCGGCCCTATGACGATCGCCATGCTGATGAAAAATTGTATTGAAAGCAGGAGAAGACGCCTATGAAATGCCCCAGATGCGGCGCAGACATGAAAGAAGGACAGATGTACTGTGAGCATTGCGGCAGGGAAATCCAGATCGTCCCGGAGTTTGATCCGGCGCTGGAAACGAGCCTCCATAAAACGCTTTCCGATGTTGGAACCCAGATCGCGGAGAAAGCTTCGGAGGATAGCAAACCGGAGACAGATGCAGGGCAAAGCGCTGTGCCGGAAAAGCAGCCTTCGATGAAAAACCGCAGGAAAAAACGCTGGAAGGTGTTTGCAGGTCTTTTTGCCGCAGCAGCTCTCTGCGCGGGCATGAGCCTGATTTTTTGGCACCATACCCCGGAATATCGGTATGAAAAGGCTGCTGTGCAGATGAAGGAGAAATCCTACGATTCTGCAGCGGAGCTTCTGGAGCTGTTGATCGAACAGGATCCCAGAAATGTGGAATACTTAAATGCGCTGTCTTCCTGCTACTATTTTGAAGGAAAACTGGAAGAGGCAAAGGAGCTTTGCCTGACGATCCTCGATATGGATGCTTCCTGCGAAGATGCCTATCGCCGTTGTGTCGCTATTTATGAAAAACAAAACGACTATGCAGCGATCAATGCGCTGATGCAGAGCTGCCCGGATGTCCAGATCCAGAGCCGGTATTTAGATTTTATGGCAAATCCGCCGGAATTCGACCTTCAAAGCGGGACTTACCGCGAAGCGCAGAATTTAAAACTGATTGGCAATGCGGCAGGAACTATTTATTTTACAACAGACGGCTCGGTGCCGGATGAAAACAGTCAGGTCTATACTTCACCAATTCCATTGAAGGACGGAGGCTATGAGATAAAGGCTTTGTTTGTAAATCATTACGGAATTGCCAGCGATATCTCTTCTGCAAACTATTACATAGATATCAGCAGGCCGGATGCACCCTATGTGACGCCGCTTCCCGGAAACTACGGTAAACCCGTACGGATTGAGGTGGATGTACCGGATGGTTGCAGCGTTTACTATACAATGGATAAAACAGAACCGACCGCATCATCGACCCGCTACGAAGAGCCATTTTGGCTCCCGGTTGGATATTCCACCTTTAAATTTGTCACAATTGCTCCGGACGGTGTGACAGGCAGCGTAACGGAGTGTAATTATACGTTGAACCTGCATCCGCTCCTGAGCATGGAGGCGGCATCCAACCAGCTGCTTTTGACGTTAAAAAATGCCGGAGTAGTGAATTCCCTGCAGGGAGATGTTCCGGATGGAGATGGCCGTAACCTCTATACTTTTAAGTATGCCCTCACGATCAACAATCATCATTATTATCTTTATCGGGAATATCACGAGTTAGATGGAGAAAGCAACGCGACCGGAAACGATTATGTGGTAAACTATATGTCCGGGGAATGCTACCGGGCAGAGAAACAGGAGGATAAGAGTTTCAAGCTGTACGCAATAGAGCAGCCGGAAAACGGACAGGAATAAGGATACTGTCTGCAGACTCTTAAAATATATTGTCCGATCGGACAGAAAGGTGAGATTTATGTATCCTATTTTAGAAACGAAAAAACTCACTGCCAACATTTACTGGATGGAAGTTAAAGCAGAACGGATCGCAAAATCCTGTATGCCCGGCCAGTTTGTGATTGTGCGGACAGATGCCGACAGTGAAAGAATTCCACTGACCATTTGCGACTATAACAGAGAAAAAGGAACGATTACGATTGTATTCCAGCCGGTGGGAGCCAGCACCCATCTGATGACCTCCTTAAAGGCCGGGGATGCCTTCCACGATGTGGCAGGCCCTCTGGGATGTCCGTCCGAGCTGACAAAAGAAACAAAGGAAGCCCTGGCTGCAAAGAAAATTCTGTTCGTTGCCGGCGGCGTCGGCACAGCACCCGTTTATCCGCAGGTAAAATGGCTGCATGAGCAGGGTGTTGCAGCAGACGTTATCGTAGGCGCAAAGACGAAAGAGCTGCTGATCCTTGAGGAAGAGATGAAAGCGGTTGCAGGAAATTTATATGTGACCACCGATGACGGCTCTTATGGAAGAAGCGGCATGGTAACAAAGACCATTCAGGATCTGGTAGAGCAGGAAGGTAAGCACTATGACCTCTGCGTTGCAATCGGTCCGATGATCATGATGAAATTTGTCTGCAAGACAACAGAAGCGCTGAATATCCCGACGATCGTTTCCTTAAACCCCATCATGGTAGACGGAACCGGCATGTGCGGCGCCTGCCGTGTTACTGTAGGCGGCGAAGTGAAATTTGCCTGCGTAGACGGTCCGGAATTTGACGGACATCTGGTAAACTTTGACGAAGCGATGCAGCGTCAGCAGATCTACAAGACCCAGGAAGGCAGAGCTTATCTTGCTGCAAAGGAAAAAGACACGCATCACGGCGGATGCGGTCAGTGCGGAGGTGAAGAGTAATGGCTGATATGATGAAAAAAGTCCCGGTCAGAGAGCAGGATGCAAAAGAACGCGCATGTAATTTCGAAGAAGTATGTCTTGGCTATAATGCCGATGAAGCAGTAGCGGAAGCACAGCGTTGCTTAAACTGTAAAAATGCACACTGCGTACAGGGATGTCCGGTTTCGATCAATATCCCCGGCTTCGTGGAAAAGGTAAAAGAGGGCGATTTTGCAGCTGCTTATCAGGTTATCAGCGAATCCAGCGCACTTCCTGCTGTCTGTGGTCGTGTCTGCCCGCAGGAAAGCCAGTGTGAAGGAAAATGTATCCGTGGTATTAAGGGCGAAGCGGTGTCCATCGGCAAACTGGAGCGTTTCGTAGCGGACTGGGCAAGAGAAAACAACATCCGTCCTGTCGGCGCTGCCGAAAAGAAGGGAAAAAAGGTAGCAGTCATCGGTTCCGGCCCTGCAGGTCTGACCTGTGCAGGCGATCTGGCGAAGATGGGCTATGATGTGACCATTTTCGAGGCGCTGCATGAGGCAGGCGGTGTACTGGTATACGGTATTCCGGAATTCCGTCTTCCCAAAGAGAACGTTGTAAAGAAAGAAATCGAAAACGTACTGTCCCTCGGCGTAAAGATCGAGACAAACGTCATCGTCGGCAAATCTGTTACGATTGACGAGCTGCTCAATGAAGAGGGGTATTCTGCAGTCTTTATCGGCTCCGGTGCAGGACTTCCTAAATTTATGGGCATTCCCGGTGAGAATGCCAACGGTGTATTTTCTGCAAACGAATATCTGACCAGAAGCAACCTGATGAAAGCGTTTCAGGCAGATTCTGCTACTCCGATCATGGAGAGCAAAAAGGTGGCAGTTGTCGGCGGCGGCAACGTTGCAATGGATGCTGCGAGAACCGCGCTGCGTCTCGGCGCGGAAGTGCATATCGTATACCGCAGAAGTGAAGAGGAGCTTCCCGCCCGTGTGGAAGAAGTACATCATGCAAAACAGGAAGGTATTATCTTTGATCTGCTGACGAATCCGGTCGAAATTCTGGAAGATGAAAAAGGTTGGGTAAAGGGCATGAAGTGCGTGCGCATGGAGTTGGGCGAGCCCGATGCTTCCGGCAGACGCCGTCCGGTAGAAATCCCCGGCTCTGAGTTTACCCTGGAATTGGATACGGTCATCATGGCTCTGGGTACCTCTCCGAACCCGCTGATTTCTTCTACAACAGAAGGTCTTGAAACCAACAAACGCAAATGTATCGTCGCTTCCGAAGAAAACGGTCAGACCAGCAAGGCTGCTGTTTTTGCAGGCGGAGATGCCGTTACCGGCGCAGCGACCGTTATTCTGGCGATGGGCGCCGGAAAAGCGGGTGCAAAAGGAATTGACGAATATCTGTCCGGCAAATAAGGAGGACGTGTCCTATGCCTTGGTGTCCAAACTGTAAAACAGAATATCAGGACGGCTACACCGTCTGCTCCGACTGCGGCTCTACGCTTGTAGAGTCGCTGGAACAGGCAGCAGCGGAGGAAGCGGCAGAATACATCCGGGATGCTGCCGCTTCGTTCCCGGATGATACGGGATTTGAGACAGAGGAAATACAGGAAGCCCAGGAGGAGACGCTGCCGGAGGGAAAGGAGCTGCTGCACGATAAAACCCACCACGGCGTCTATGAGGGTGCATCCGACAAGGCGGAAAATTTCAAATCCGGTGCTTATACGCTGCTGACCGCAGGTATTGTCGGCCTCGTTGTCGTGGGCTTGCTCGCATGCGATCTGCTTCCGGTTCACCTGACGCTGTTTTCCAAAGTGGCGACCTGTCTGGTGATGGGAACGATGTTCATCGCATTTATCGTGATGGGAGCAAGTTCCTACAAATCCTACAAAAAACATGCGACGCAGGCGGTAGCAGAGAGCCAGTTAAAGGAAGAACTGGTTAAATACTGTCAGGAACTCCTGAATCGTGAGCTGATCGACCAGACTGCTTCCGTTCTTGAAACAGAGAGCGACGAAACGGCATATTTTAAACGGTCAGCCGCTATGAAACAGCTGATTTCCGAAAATTTCCTGAATCTGGACGAGGAATATCTGGATCATTTCATCGATGAAATGTATGGCCAGATCTATCCGAACGAATGAAAATACGAATTCTGACCGTCGGCAAAATCAAGGAAAAATTTTACCGGGACGCGATTGCCGAATACCAGAAGCGTCTTGGTCGTTACTGTAAGCTCGAAATCGTGGAAGTAACGGATGAAAAGACAGACGAAAATGCCAGCCCTTCCCAGATGGAGCAGGTAAAGGAAAAAGAGGGACAGCGGCTTCTTTCCCATATTCGGGACGGAGAATACTGCATCGTGCTCGCCATTGAAGGCAAAAAGCTGGATAGCGTGGCGTTTTCCCAGCAGATTGACCGCCTGATGGTGTCCGGCACAAGCACCATCGATTTCGTCATCGGCGGGTCCCTCGGACTGTACAAAGACGTCCTTTCCCGCGCGGATTTTCTCCTGAGCTTTTCCGATATGACCTTCCCGCATCAGCTCATGCGCGTCATTTTGCTTGAACAGGTCTACCGCGCGTTCCGGATTTCAAATAAAGAGCCGTATCATAAATAAGAAATCTGCCGTCAAATATGTTTCCACACTGTCATTTTTCTCTACCGCGTCTCATACAATAGGGCATGAGCAAAATCAGAAAATCACCGCAAAAACAGACAGCCATACGGGCTAAGGAGGCTTTCACAGAGTCCCTGCGTCTGCCCCGGGACGTCATGCTGGGCGCGAGTATCCTGACGCTGATCGGAGATACCGAGCTTTTGGTGGAAAATTACCGGGGAATCCTGGAATATACGCAGGAGTGTATTCTTCTGCAGGGGAAGCATACCAGAATCCGGATTGAAGGGTGTTGTTTAAAAATCGTCTACTATACCAATGAAGACATGAAAATTGCCGGAAAAATTTCCGGCGTGCGGTATCTGTAGCGGAGGGAATGCCGATGATTGCCTTAATCCGGTATTGCAGGGGATATGTCAGGATCAGCGTCCGGGGTTATGCGCCGGAACGCTTCATGAATCTGTGCGCAAACCGAGCTATCGTGCTCTGGGAGCTTAACGGGCACGACGGTTTTTATACGATGTGCATCAGCCTTTCCGATTTCTTCAAAATTCGGGATATTGTACACAAAACCAAAACAAGGGTAGCCGTTCTGGAAAAAAGAGGGCTGCCCTTTTTTCTACAGGATGTCCGGCACAGAAAAATGTTCTTGCTCGGGATTTTTTTATGCAGTGCATTTTTAATTCTGATGTCGCAGTTCATCTGGGCGATGGAATTTGACGGCAACCGGATGATCACGGAGGAGGAGCTGAAGCGGTATCTCGAGGATGAGGGAATCCGTTACGGCACGCCGCGGCACTTTTTTTCTGCGGAAACTCTCGAAAAAGGACTTCGGGAAGCCTTTGAAGAAATCACCTGGGCGTCTGTCAGCCTCCAGGGGACGAAGCTTGTTGTAAAAATTCAGGAAGACATTCTGCCGGACACTGCTCAGAAGCAGGAGCTGTCCAAATTTGAAAATGGAGCGGATCTTGTTGCGTCCTGCTCCGGCACAGTCGTTTCAATCCTGACCAGAAGCGGCATCCCGACGGTGCGGCCGGGAGACAGCGTTTCCCGCGGCGATCTGCTGATCAGCGGACGAATTCCGGTTAAAAACGATGACGAAACTGTTCGGGAATACCTGTCAGTCGTCGCGGACGGGGACGTGATTTTAGAAACCGACTATCGGGTGCATTTATCTTGTCCTTATGCTTACCAGTATAAAAATTATACCGGAAGGGAAAAGAGCCGGAAATTCCTCGCAATCGGCAGCCTGCGGGTTCTTTTTCCTCCTATCCGGAAGAACTTTGCGCGTCAGGATATCGTAACGCAGCAAAATCGTCTATGCCTGTTCGGACAGCTCGATCTCCCTATTTTTGCGGGCAGTCAGACGCTGCGCGAATATCTTCCGGTCGATGCGCGCTACGACACGGACAGCGCAAAAAAGATTCTTTTGGATAAATTTCAAAAAATAATTGCCGCTTTGGAGGAAAAAGGGGTTCAAATTATACAAAAAGATGTTAGAATAGTAGAAAAAGCCGATATCCTCACCTTGGAGGGAAGCCTGAAGATACAGCTGCAGGGCGGCGTCTGGCAGGCACTTTCGATTTCGGACACGGCAAAAGAACAGGAGACTGCACAGAATTAACATGGCATTTACAGAACAAACACTGGAGCTGGACAGCACGCATATCAGCAACCTTTTCGGACAGTTTGACTGTTATTTAAAGAAGCTGGAGCGTGCATTCGGCACGCAGATTATTGACCGGGACGGTACCGTCCATATCCGCGGCGAACAGTCGGCAGTTGCCCATACGGCGGCAGTTTTTACCGAACTGCAGGAGCTTGCCAGACGCGGAAATCAGATACAGGAGCAGAACGTGGATTACGCAATTGCAATGCATATGGAAAATCAGGAAAATACCCTACTTGAAATAGACGGCGATCTCATCTGCCACACCGTGAGCGGAAAACCGGTAAAGCCCAAAACCCTCGGGCAGAAGCAGTATGTGGATGCGATCCGGGAAAAGATGATCGTATTCGGTCTGGGACCTGCCGGAACAGGCAAAACCTACCTGGCGATGGCAATGGCGATTACCGCTTTTAAAAATAACGAGGTGGAGCGCATTATTCTGACCAGACCTGCGATCGAAGCAGGCGAGAAGCTCGGCTTTTTGCCCGGCGATCTGCAGAGCAAGGTCGACCCGTACCTGCGTCCGCTCTACGATGCACTCTATCAGATCATGGGCGCGGAAAGCTTCCAACGCAATATGGAAAAAGGGCTCATTGAGGTTGCGCCGCTCGCCTACATGAGAGGACGTACCCTCGACAACGCTTATATCATCCTCGACGAAGCGCAAAATACGACGCCTGCCCAAATGAAGATGTTCCTGACCCGAATCGGCTTCGGTTCCAAGGTTGTCATCACCGGCGACGCTTCGCAGAAAGACCTTGCTCCGGGAACACAGTCCGGTCTGGACGTTGCTGTGAAGGTGTTGTCCGGTCTGGACGATATCGGTTTCTGCAACCTGACAAGCCGCGATGTCGTCCGGCATCCGCTGGTTCAGAAGATTGTCAAGGCTTATGAAACCTATGAGGCGAAGCAGGCTTACCGCGAGAGCAAGGAAAGACGTCTGACGTCCGCTGCTGCCGGCAAGACGACTGGAAAGACAAAACGCAGGACGGAAGCTCCTCTGCGCAGAAATGAAAAGGAGAGACGCTCATGACCATCTATGTCGAAAACGAAACGGATTTTACTTTTCCCTTTGACACGAAGGAATTATGTAGCCGCGTAGCGGAAGCGGTTCTGGATGCAGAGGGCTGTCCCTATGAAACCGAGATTAACGTACTGATTACGGATAACGAGGGCATCCGCTTGTATAATAAAGAATACCGCAATATCGACCGGGAGACGGACGTTTTAAGCTTTCCGAACATTCCGTTTGAAACCGAAGCGGATTTTTCCATCGTCGAAGAAAACTGTTCGGATTATTTCCAGCCGGACAGCGGGGAACTGATTTTGGGCGACATCATCCTGTCAGTGGATCGGATCTGTTCCCAGGCGGAAAGCTACGGACATTCCCGGAAACGGGAGTTCGCATTCCTCGTTGCCCACAGCATGCTGCATCTGTGCGGTTATGACCACGAAACACCGGAGGAAGCGGCTGTGATGGAACAGAAGCAGGAAACAATATTAAGCGCGCTCGGGCTGACCCGGGATTGCCTGGATGAATGAGGGTTAAGTTTCTATGGCGGCACGAAGAAAACATAAGAAAATCGATCGCACAGGTGTGCTACCAAGGCAATTGACCAGGATAGTCAAGCTTCTTGCATTCCTGCTTTGCCTTTTTGCACCCATTCGGCTGGTCAACGCGCTGGGAGACGAAGGGTGCGCAGACTTTTTTGGGGCCCTGGAGGGCTGTTTTGTCCTGTTTTCCCTGTTCGGGATCGGAACGAACCGGGCAGTTTCCAACCTGATCCGTACAAGAATCGAACGCTACGGAATCACAGGCGCAAAAAAAATTGCGGGACAGGCTCTTTTGACGGCATTTTTTGTATCCGTCGTTCTGGCACTTTTCGGTGCTGCCTTAAAAGATGTGCTGTTTTGCACAATTTATGTGCTGCCCTTTGCGAAAATGGCGTTTTTGGCGTTATTATGTGCGTTCGTTATCCTGACGCTGTTCTGGATGCTGCTCGGCATTCTGGATGCCTTTGGCAGGCGGGAAACAGCAGGCAGATGGATACTCGTATTCGGAGTACTTTTATTTTTCGCAGCACCCCTGATTGCAGTACCGTTCGACGCATACGGTCAGAAGGTCGGCGCGCTTTTGCAGAATACGTCCTATCAGGCGGCATATGGTGCGCTCGGAGCAGCGTTTTCCGTTTTATGCGTCAGTCTTTTGTGTACGGCAGGCTGCGGGATCTCCTGGATAAAGGCTTCGCATGAGCTGCACCAGGCAGAATACGGAAGCAGCACAAATCCTGCGGCAGATCGCAGTATCGCCTTTTTCTTGTTCCGAAATGGGCTTGTGATCTGTGTTCCTGCGGCGCTTGCCGGTATCGGGCGGATTGGGCAGTCCAGTATCTATTTAAAGAGCGGCTCTGTTTCAACGTGGGGCGCGTATCTTGGAAAATATCGTCTTTTGATGACGCTTGCGCTGCTCGGCGCATTTGCCCTGGCGGCTTCCCTGCTGCCGCAGTTCCAGCTCGTCTTAAACCGCCGCAGCCTGCGTAAAAGCCGCGAAAAATGCATGGTCGCCTTTCGCTGCACTGCTCTCTATACGATTCCCTGCGCCGTTTTATTTTTAACGACGGCACAGCCGATGCTGCATATGCTGTTTTCCAAAGGAGAGTTAAATGATCTGTACAGTATTTTAAAAGTTCTGGCGATCACGGTGATCTTTTATGGCCTCGCCTTTATGCTTGGCAGCGTTTTGTTTGCTGCAGAGCTTTACTATAGCATCTGGATCGCGGTGCTGGTTTCCGTCCTGGTTCGGCTGGTCAGCTTTTCCGTGATGAGTTCCGCGCTGAAACTCGACCTGTATGCGGGCGCTTATTCCGATGCGCTGTCTGCATTTGTTTTGTGCCTGATTCTGCTGGGCATGGTGCGCCAGCAGTTAAAAATAGCAGTCAACTGGCTCCGTGTTTTTTTGGCGCCTCTTTTGGCAGGCATTCTGATGGCGCTTGTCTGCCTGCTGTGCAGCCAGGTGATTTTGAAAAATGCTGCCAGCCCGGTTCGGATGCTCGTTTCGGCGGTTGTCGGACTGCTCGTCTATTTTGTGTCGACTGTCGTTTTAAAGGGTGCGACCAGACGCGAACTGCGTTGCTTTGCAGCGGGAGATGTGCTGATCGAGCTTGCCAGTACGATGCGGCTGCTGTGATGGTCACTGCACTGCATAAAATAACCGAAAAGAGCTGATACTTTTTAAGAGGTGAAAATATGCGCCGTTTAAAAAGAATCAGCTTTTTTCTCTATTCCTGTCTGCTTTTTGCAGTGGGATTTTATGGACATTATAAGATCGAACAGTGGTTTTATCCCGGAAGGCAGACGATTATCAGCCAGAACGAAATCCCGTTTTTTCAGATGCAGTCTGCAACCCAGGCGGTCAGCGTACCGGATCGGTTGCGCGCAGATACGAAGCTTGTGGTAAAAAATACCGATCAGGTGTCCCGAAGGCAGACAGAAGAGATCAAATCCCTGCCGCTTCGGCTGATCGGGTGCAGCAGAAAAGAGGTGGAGGATGAAATCCGGCACTATCAGGACGCTCCGCCCCTTACCGAGCTGCAGCAGGGGCTTCTCCGGATGGAGCTGGTTTCTTTTTCCCCACAGCAGATTGTTGTTTCCAAAACATACCGAAAACTACAGCAGGCAGAAACCTTCTTTTTACAGATTGAAGAGAATCGGGTCATCGTATACGAAGAGGACAGCCGGGTTTTATATTTGCAGACCGCGATTGACGCAAGAACCCTGCCAAGCGGGGTCAGACGGCAGATTTTGAACGGCTGGCACGGCGTTTCCAAAGCAGAGCTGGAAAAATTCCTTGTGTCTCAAACCGAGACGTAGTATGATAATTACAGTTTTGCCGTTTTCCAAACGGCTGTAGGGAGGATTTGAAATCGGTTATGAGGCAGATCGGCATTATCGGCGGAGGCGCATCCGGCATGATGGCGGCGATTGCAGCTGCGAATACTTCAATAAAAGATACGGAAATTACCATACTGGAACGTCGTGACCGGATTGGCCGCAAGATACTGGCGACCGGAAACGGAAAGTGCAACCTCGGCAATACTGATTTTTCTCCGAAGCGGGATTACCGAAGCCACGACCCGTACCGGCTGCCGGAGTTCTTTGCGCGTTTCCAGACATCCGATACGATCCGCTTTTTTGAGGAACGAGGTCTTTATCTGACGGAGAAAAACGGCTACTTGTATCCCTATAGCGGACAGGCATCTGCCGTCCTTGATTTTTTCCGGGAAGAGCTGGAACGAAAAAAGGTTCGCATCGTCTGTGACTGTAGGATTCAGAAGCTCTGCATGCAAAAGAGCGGCTGGCAGGTGTTCACCGATCAGGGACAGTATCATTTCGACCGGCTGATTATATCCTGCGGGACAGCGGCGGGAATACCTCCCAAAGAAGCGCTCGGTACAGGCAGCCTGACTGCAGCGTTTGCATTCAAACAGTATCCTTACCTTCCGGCGTTGACTGCATTGCGCTGTGAAGAAAAATTTTACAAATCCATCGCAGGCGTGCGCTGCCCGGCTGCAATTACTGTAAAGATTCCCGGCAGAAAAAAGCTTTGTGAATCCGGGGAACTGCAGCTGACTGATTACGGCATTTCCGGGATTCCGGTCTTTCAGCTTTCCGCAGCCGTGTCGGAAGCGCTGCAAACGAACAAAAAAATCAGCGCCAGCATTGATTTCTTCCCGGCAGTTCCGCTTTCCAAATGGAACGAATTTTGCTGCAGACAGTATCAGGCGTGCTGCGGCAAGCATGTGAGATTTCTGGCACAGGGCATTTTGCCGTCGAAGCTTGCACAGCTGTTTATTGAACGCAGCCCCCTAAAAGCGCAGGACATCGTAACAGCTGCCAACAAAAACGCGGTATTTTCGATGCTGCAGAATATGCGCGCTTTAAAAACTGTCGTAATTGGCACAAATCCGGCTCAAAATGCGCAGGTCTGCACCGGCGGAATCTCCTTGCAGGAGGTAACAGACGACCTGGAAGCAAAGCGTTTTCCCGGTCTGTATCTGTGCGGCGAGCTGCTCGATGTGGACGGTCGCTGCGGCGGTTACAACCTCCAGTGGGCATGGACGAGCGGACAGATCGCGGGAACGGCGGCTGCGCGCGAGGAATGAAACTACCGTAGAGCTGACGAAAATGCGGCGTGGCTAACGCAGTTACCAAATAGCCAGATACAACTTTAATCAATATGGAGAACCCTATGATTCGAATTTCCCAGCTGAAGCTCCCTGCCGGACATTCCAAAACGGAACTGTACCACAAGGCGGCAAAGGCGTTACATATAAAATCCGAACAGATTGCCAGCCTGCAGATCCGCAGGCAGTCGATCGACGCCCGCAAAAAACCGGACATTTTCTTGATTTACGTCGTGGACATCACATTAAACGGCATTTCCGAGCAAAACTGTGTGTCCCGCAGCAAAAATAAGGATGTTTCCATCGTGACAGAGCGACCGTATCAATTTCCGAAGCCGGGGACAAAGGCGCTGCGCAGACGCCCCGTGATTATCGGAAGCGGTCCTGCAGGTCTGTTTTGCTGCTACATGCTCGCACAAAACGGCTATCGTCCGATTCTGCTGGAACGAGGAAAGGACGTGGAAGCGCGCAAAAAGGATGTCGAAGCCTTCTGGGACGGCGGACCCTTAAACCCGGAATCCAACGTTTCGTTTGGAGAGGGCGGCGCAGGCACGTTTTCAGATGGCAAATTGAACACTCTGATCAAAGATAAAGACGGACGCGGCAGACATGTCCTTTCGATTTTTGTAGAAAACGGCGCGCAGCCGGAAATTCTCTACGAAGCAAAGCCGCATATCGGAACAGATGTTCTGTCCAATGTCGTAAAACAGATGCGGAAAAAAATCATACAGCTCGGCGGAGAAGTCCGTTTTGAGAGCCGCGTAGAAACCTTCCGTACGGAAAATGGAGCGCTGAACGGCGTTATCCTTTCGGACGGCTCTGTGATCGACACCGAGACTGCCGTGCTTGCGATCGGACACAGCGCGCGGGATACGTTTTTTAAACTGTATGAAAGCGGACTTCATATGGAAGCCAAAGCCTTTGCAGTTGGACTGCGCGTAGAGCACCCACAGGAGCTGATCAACCAGTCCCAATATGGAACACTACATCCGGATTCGTTAGGCGCTGCTCCATATAAGGTGACGGCAAGGACTTCCGGCGGCAGAGGCGTTTATTCGTTCTGCATGTGTCCTGGCGGTTATGTGGTCAACGCCAGCAGCGAGCCGGGACGCATTGCGGTAAACGGCATGAGCTACAGCGGCAGAAACGGTGCAAATGCAAACAGTGCAATCATTGTTTCCGTTACGCCTGCAGATTACGGTTCGGACGAACCGCTCGCCGGAATCGGATTTCAGCGCAGGCTGGAAGAAAAGGCATTTTCTGCCGGATGTGGGAAAATCCCGGTAGAGCGTTACGGAGATTTTTCGAATACCGCAACGACCGGACATATCCCGACGGAATTTGTCCCTGCAATCAAGGGACAGTGGACGTTTGCAGACGTAAAAAGCGTGCTGCCGGACAGCCTGTCGGAAGCGTTTATCGAAGGAATGGAGCAGTTCGGACATAGGATTCCCGGTTTTGACGATGCAAATGCAGTCGTTTCCGGCATCGAAAGCCGGACATCCTCCCCGGTGCGGATTGTCCGCGATGACACGCTGCAGGCAAATATCCGGGGGGTCTATCCCTGCGGAGAGGGTGCAGGCTATGCAGGCGGCATTACTTCTGCGGCGATGGACGGCGTGCGGGTTGCCGAAGCAATCGCTTCCTGTTACGCTCCATTTTCCGAAATCGGCAAATGACCAAAAGAGGAGATACAGACATGGATACCAGACGAAACCTGCTGAAAAAGAAACAGAGAGTTGTCATTAAAATCGGTTCCTCTTCCCTGCAGCATACCGAAACCGGCGATATGGATTATATCCGCCTGGAGGTTCTGGTGCGGGAGCTGTGCAATCTGAAAAATCAGGGAAAGGACGTTGTGCTCGTTTCGTCCGGCGCTATCGCCCAGGGCAAAAAGGCGGTGCATCTGACGCCGGAGCAGCTGCAGGAGCATCCGATCGCAGTCAAGCAGGCATGTGCGGCGGTCGGTCAGGCACGCCTGATGATGACTTATCAGAAAATTTTTGCAGAATATAATCAGGTGACGGCGCAGATTCTGATGACACGTCAGACAATTTCCAACGATATCAACCGCATCAACGCGCAGAACACCTTTGAAGAGCTGTTTCGGATGGGCGTCATCCCCATCGTCAATGAAAACGATACCGTCGCAACGCACGAAATCGAGATTGGCGATAACGACACGCTTTCCGCCATTGTCGCTTCGATGATCGGCGCAGACCTGCTGATTCTTTTATCGGATATCGATGGGCTTTATACCGATGATCCGCGGGCAAATCCGGATGCAGAATTTATTGAAACGGTCGAGCATTTGGACGAATCCTTCCTGCGGATGGGCAAATCCACCACCGGCAGCGGCGTTGGAACCGGCGGCATGTCAACCAAGCTGACTGCTGCCACCATCGCAACCGCAAGCGGAGCGGATATGGTGATTGCGAACAGCAAGGATGTCCGGATTATCCACCGGATCATCGACGGGGAGAATTATGGAACGCTGTTTCTGGCAGAAAAGCAGGATGCCTTTGATCTGCCGGATTTCGTAGAGAACCTGCACATCTGCCGTGAGCGTGGCTGAGCAAACAGGAGCCAGAGCTTTGTGTCTGCGCACACTTGACACAAACTCGATATGCGCAAAAAACGTGCGCAGAAATGAGAGGAAAACATGACACTGGAACAGAAAATTGCCCGGATCAACGAGCTTTATAAAAAATCAAAATCATCGGAAGGTCTGACTGAAGCAGAAAAATCTGAACAGGCGTTGCTCCGGAAGGAATATATTGACAACGTCCGCCAGAATCTGCGGAATCAGTTAAATAACATCAACATCCAGAATGAGGACGGTTCGATCGAAAACCTTGGCGAACACTATGGATCAAAAAACGCGCAGTAACAGAGCACTCGGAAAACAGAACAGGGAACAGCTTTCGGAAGAGAGCCGTTTCCATAAAAGCAGGGAAATCGCAGAAAATCTGATGGCAACGACTGTCTGGAAGCAGGCAAAACAGGTACTTTTGTATGCCTCCTATGGATCAGAGGTATCGACCGGACTTCTCATTGATGCTGCGCTGGCAGCAGGAAAGGAAGTTTTTCTTCCTAAGGTTCTTGGCGATCAGATGGAGTTTTTCCGAATTACAGACAGAGCAAAGCTTGCACCCGGCTACCAGCATATTTTGGAGCCGCCCGGACAGACAAAGCGCTTTTTGCCGGATGCTTCGATTCCGACGCTTTTGACCGCTCCCGGACTTGCCTTTGATCGATCCGGCGCACGCATTGGCTACGGAAAGGGCTTTTATGACCGCTATCTTGGTAAAATTCCTGTTGCCGACAGACCTTATCTTGTCGGGCTCTGCTTTTCCTGCCAGCTGTTCGAGATACTGGATGGGCAAAAACCGCATGATATTAACATGGATTTGATTGTTACAGAACGACGATAAAGGAGGGAACCTTATAGATGGCTGATCTGAAAGAAATCGGAAAACAGGCAAAAGCAGCCCGCTACATCCTTGCCGGGCTTGATACGGATACCAAGAATAAGGCGCTGTTTACAGCGGCAGAATGTCTGGAAGCGGACGCAGCAGACATTCTTGCAGAAAATGCAAAGGATCTGGAAGCCGGACGCAGCCGCAGCATGCCGGAAGGGCTGCTTGACCGGCTCTCCCTGACGCAGAAGCGGATTTCTGACATGGCAGAAGGGCTTCGCCAGGTCGCTGCGCTTCCCGATCCGGTCGGAGAGATTCTGGATACCTTCACCCGTCCAAACGGTCTTGTCATCAGCAAACGCCGTGTTCCCCTCGGCGTCATCGGAATCATCTACGAATCCCGTCCCAACGTGACGGCAGATGCGTTCGGTCTGTGCTTTAAAGCCGGAAATGCCGTAATTTTGAAAGGCGGCAGCGATGCAATTTTCTCCAATCTCGCGATCGAAAAAAGCCTGCACCGTGCGCTGGCACAGTGTAACATCCCGGAGACAGCAGTGCAGCTGATCCCATCGACTGACCGGGCAGTGACGCAGGAGATGATGCGGTTAAACGAATCTATTGATGTCTTAATTCCGCGCGGCGGGGCAGGACTGATCAAAATGGTCGTGGAAAACAGCACTGTCCCGGTCATCGAAACCGGAACCGGCAACTGTCACATTTATGTCGATGCGGACGCGGACTTCGATATGGCGATCCGTATTATTTTAAATGCCAAAACACAGCGCGTCGGCGTCTGCAATGCCTGCGAATCCCTTGTCATCCACGAGTCGATCTGCGATAGCTTCCTGCCAAAGCTCTATCAGGCGCTGCGGGAAAAGGACGTCGAAATCCATGCGGATGACCGCGCGTTTTTAGAGATCGACGGCTGCGTGCCTGCAACAGAAGCCGACTACGGAACAGAATATCTGGCGCTCAAGCTGTCTGTAAAGACGGTCAGCAGCCTGGAAGAAGCAATCGGGCATATCAACCGCTACAACACCGGACATTCCGAAGCAATCATCACGAACAACGAAGCGCATGCCCGGACATTTCTGGATCAGGTAGACGCCGCCTGCGTCTATGTCAACGCATCGACCCGATTTACGGACGGCTTTGAGTTTGGCTTTGGCGCAGAGATCGGCATCAGCACCCAGATGCTCCATGCGAGAGGTCCGATGGGCTTAAAGGAACTGACCAGCTACAAATACACAATTCGCGGAAATGGACAGACTCGTAGCTAAGCAGCGTATAACGTCGGATAATATCTGGAAGACCCGTTTGCGGTATCCGGAAATGTCGTTACGCCAAAATACATTGCCGCATAAACGGCAGGCTGCTTTTATGAACAAAATGCTGCAGCCGGAAAGGAATCAATTATGAGTACCGTATTGGATAAATTTCTTCGTTATGTAAAAATTGACACGCAGTCCCAGGATGGCGCAACGACCGTCCCGAGCACAGACAAGCAGAGAAACCTCGCCTCCCTTCTGGCACAGGAGCTCAATGATATGGGCGCGCAGGATGTCGTATATGACAAAGCACACTGCTATGTGTACGCGACGATTCCCTCCAATCTTCCGGAAGGAAAAACAGCGCCTGTCATCGGCTTTATTTCCCATATGGATACGTCTCCGGCGGTTTCCGGCGAAAATGTCAATCCGAGAGTCGTTGCCTATGAAGGCGGGGATATTGTCTTAAACGCTGAAAAAAATATCGTCCTGACCGAAAAGGAAAACCCGGAGCTTGCTCATTTTGTCGGAAAGCATTTAATCGTAACCGACGGCAACACTCTGCTGGGTGCAGATGATAAGGCAGGCGTTGCGGAGATTATGACGATGGCACAGGAGCTTTTATCCAACAAAAACCTCGTACACGGCAAAATTCGCATCGGCTTTACCCCAGATGAAGAAGTCGGCTGCGGCGTAGACTTCTTCGACGTAGAGGGCTTTGGCGCAGACTATGCCTATACCGTGGACGGCGGCGATTTGGGTGAGCTGGAATACGAGAACTTCAACGCAGCCGGTGCAAAGCTCATCATCGACGGACACAGCGTCCATCCCGGCAGCGCAAAAAATAAAATGCTCAACGCGATTTTGCTGGCACAGGAGTTCCAAAGCCTTCTGCCGGTACACGAAAACCCGTCTGCAACGGATGGCTATGAAGGTTTCTACCATCCGGATTCCATCACAGGAAGCGTTGACCATGTTGTAGTAGACTATATTATTCGCGACCACAACATGGAAAAATTCGAGCAGAAGAAGCGCTTCTTTTTACAGTGCGCGGACTTTTTAAATGCGAAATACGGCAAAAAACTTTTTACTGTGGATTTAAAGGACAGCTATTATAACATGAAGGAAAAGATTCTGCCGGAAAACGCACATTTGATCGACAACGCAGTGCGCGCGATGGAAGAAGCAGGCGTAACACCCACCATCGTACCGATCCGCGGCGGAACAGACGGCGCGCGCCTGTCCTTTATGGGACTTCCCTGCCCGAACCTGTGCACCGGCGGCTTAAACTATCACGGACGCTATGAGTACGCCTGCGTGGAATCCCTTGAGAGCTGCGTGGAAATTTTGAAAAATATCGCTGCACTGTACGCAGAGTGAGATTACCACAATATAAAGAACGGAAAGGAAACACAACTTCCCTTATGATGTACGAAAACATTGACTTTAACAGCATCGATCTGACCCAGGAGCCTCCTGTATCGGAACCGGAGCGTCAATATTATTTTATCGCCAAATGCAGACAGTATGTAAAGGAGCAGGAGGAGCTTGCAGGACATCCCCTGACCGCCGCCGCCGTGACCTTTGGCTGTCAGATGAATGCCCGCGACTCCGAAAAGCTTTCCGGCATTCTGGAACAGGTCGGCTACACCTTAAGCGACAGTGAGGAGGCAGACTTTGTCATCTACAATACCTGCACCGTGCGCGATAATGCCAACCAGCGTGTATACGGCAGGCTTGGCTTCTGCAACAGTATGAAGCGCAAAAATCCCCACAAAAAGATCGCGTTGTGCGGCTGTATGATGCAGGAGCAGAACGTGATCGATAAACTAAAGAAAAGCTATCGGTTCGTTGACTTGATATTCGGCACGCACAATATTTTCAAATTTGCAGAGCTGTTATGCCGCATGTTTGAAAGCAGCGGCATGATCATCGACATCTGGAAGGATTCCGATCAGATCGTGGAAGACCTCCCGGTAGAGCGCAAATATCCGTTTAAATCCGGCATCAATATCATGTTCGGCTGCAACAATTTCTGCACCTACTGTATTGTTCCGTATGTCCGCGGACGCGAAAAGAGCAGACGCCCGAAGGAAATTTTGCAGGAGATCGAAAGACTCGCAGACGATGGCGTTGTGGAAATCATGCTGCTTGGTCAGAACGTCAACTCCTACGGCAAAAACCTTGAAGATGAAATTTCCTTCGCACAGCTTTTGCAGGAAGTAGAAAAAATCGATAAAATCAAGCGCATCCGGTTCATGACGTCCCACCCGAAGGATCTTTCCGACGAGCTGATTGAGGTCATGAAAAACTCGGATAAGATCTGCAGACATCTGCACCTTCCGCTGCAGTCCGGCTCTACGAAGATTTTAAAGGCGATGAACCGCCGTTATACAAAAGAACAGTATCTGGAGCTTGCAGCCAAAATCCGCCGCGAAATCCCCGATATTTCGCTGACAACGGATATCATGGTCGGCTTCCCGGGAGAAACAGCAGAGGACGTGGAGGATACCATCGACGTGATCCGTAAGGTTGGTTTTGACAACGCGTTTACCTTTATCTATTCTGTCCGGACCGGAACCCCGGCAGCGGCGATGGAGCAGGTTCCGGAAGAAGAGGTTCACGCTGGCTTTGACCGTGTGCTGGAGGCAGTTCAGGAAACTGCACGCAAACAGGTCGCACGCCTGCAGGGCCAGACCCTTACTGCCCTTGTGGAAGAAGTAAACGAACAGGATGCTTCTCTCGTCACCGGAAGGCTGTCCAATAACACGATTGTACATTTTCCCGGAAGTGCTGACCTGATCGGGCAGATCGTACCGGTGAAGCTGGAAGAGTGCCACGGCTTTTATTACACGGGGCACAGGGTGGAAGAAACAAAATGAAACAGACAAAAAGCTTTGAAATCGATATGTGCAACGGAACGCTGATGGACAAGCTGATTTCCTTCTCCATTCCGTTAATGCTTTCCGGTATTTTACAGCTGATGTTCAATGCGGTCGATATTATTGTAGTCGGCCGCTTTGCCGGAAGTGAATCATTGGCGGCAGTCGGTTCTACAACCGCCCTCATCAATGTATTTACCAACCTTTTTATCGGCATTTCCTTAGGCTCCAATGTCCTTGCCGCCCGCTATTATGCGGCCGGGAAGGAGCGGGAAATGTCGGAAACAGTACATAGCTCCCTGACGCTCGCTTTGATCAGCGGAATTTTGATGGCATTTGCCGGACTATTCTTTTCCAGGACAGCCCTCGAATGGATGGGGACGCCGGACGACGTCATCGATCTGGCAGCCCTCTATATGAAAATTTATTTTATCGGCATGCCTTTTTTCATGCTTTATAATTATGGTGCGGCTATTTTAAGGGCAGTGGGGGATACAAAACGTCCGCTGTTATTTTTAGTTGTGTCCGGATTGGTCAATGCAGGCTTAAATATGATTTTGGTCATCTGTTTCCATATGGCGGTAGAAGGCGTTGCGATTGCAACTGTCATTTCCCAGCTGCTTTCCTGTATTATGGTTTTGAGCTGCCTGTATCGGACGCAGGGCTGTTATCAATTCCGCTTTTCGAAGCTGGGTCTCAAGAGCATCTATGTCCTCCAGATTTTCCAGGTCGGAATCCCGGCAGGAATTCAGAGTACCGTCATCAACTTTTCCAACGTCCTGCTGCAGTCCTCCGTTAATTCCTTTGGCTCGGTTGCAATGGCAGGATACACTGCGGCGAACAATATCTTCGGATTTTTATACACTTCAGTCAACTCTGTGACGCAGGCGTGCATGAGCTTTACCAGCCAGAATTACGGCGCGGGAAAAACGAAGCGGATGGACCGCGTTTTAATCGACTGTCTGATTTTATCCTGTGCGTTTTCCCTGACCATGGGCTGCTGTGCATGGTTTTTCGGACCACAGCTTCTGCAGATCTATACGGAGAGTTCTGCGGTTATTTCGTGCGGCGTTGAGATTCTGAGCTTTACGACCGTGACGTACTTTTTATGCGGAATTATGGATCTGATTCCGGGCGCGCTGCGCGGGATGGGACGTTCTGCCGTGCCCATGATTTTATCGATTATTGGAACTGTCGGAACGCGAATTGTCTGGATTTTCTGGATTTTCCCGTATCACCGTTCTCTGGATATCTTGTTCCTATCCTATCCGGTGTCCTGGATTCTGACGATTCTCATGCAGGTCATTTGCTTTTTTATCGTCCGGAAGAGCGTCCATGCGGACATGAAAACGCTGCGAATGGATTCTGCAAAATTATAATGTTACCTGTTCGGTAACTGTTCAGTAGGTCTGCGCATTTACTGCGCTGACCGTAAGAAAACCTGAACTAGAAGGCAAAAATCCTATCGGCACAGCCGATTTGGAATGGATTTTTGCGCGTAACTGTGAGGGTACTGAACAGTTACACTGTTCGAAAGAACTGACAGAAGTTTTGAAATTCTGACTTGAAAAAGGAGAATACATACCGATGGCGGAATTAACACCGATGATGCAGCAATATCTGGAAACAAAAAAACAGTATCCAGACTGCATTCTTTTTTACCGTCTGGGCGATTTTTATGAAATGTTCTTTGACGATGCACTGACCGCGTCGAAAGAGCTGGAAATTACGCTGACCGGAAAAAACTGCGGTCTGGAAGAACGTGCCCCCATGTGCGGAGTTCCCTATCATGCTGTGGAGAGCTATCTGGACAGACTGGTTTCCAAAGGCTATAAAGTAGCGATCTGCGAACAGATGGAAGACCCGAAGCTCGCAAAAGGACTGGTAAAGCGGGATGTCGTGCGCATCGTCACCCCCGGCACCAACTTAGACGTTCAGGCGCTGGAGGAGTCCAAAAACAATTATCTGATGTGCGTTGCCTATTTTACCGGAAAAACAGGGCTGTCCATCGCGGATGTCACAACCGGGGACTATTATGTGACCGAGGTGGAGGACGCCAAAAAGCTGCTGGATGAAATCAACAAATATCACCCGTCTGAAATCATCTGCAACGACGCGTTTTTGATGAGCGGTGTGGATATCGAAGATCTGAGAAACCGGCTGCATATCACGGTTTATTCCCTCGATCCGCACTATTTTGATGAAGATTTGTGCCGCAAATGCCTGCAGAAGCATTTCCATGTCTCTTCGCTGATCGGTCTTGGCCTCGAGGAATTTGCGAACGGCCTGATCGCGGCGGGCGGTCTGATGCAGTATCTGTATGATACACAGAAAACCAGTCTGGCGCATTTTACCCATATCGATCCGTATCTGACGAACAAATACATGCTGCTGGATTCCTCCACACGCCGGAATCTGGAGCTGACGGAAACGCTGCGCGAAAAGCAAAAGCGCGGTTCCCTGTTATGGGTTCTGGACAAGACGAAAACCGCCATGGGTGCTCGCATGATGCGCAGCTGGATCGAGCAGCCACTGATTGCGAAGAAGGAGATGAACCTGCGCCTGGACGCGGTCGACGAGCTGCTGAAAAATCCAATGTCCCGCGAAGAAATCCGCGAATATTTAAACGCGGTTTACGATCTGGAACGCCTGCTGGGGAAAGTCAGCTACAAAACAGCGAACCCGAGGGATCTGATCGCATTCCGTAATTCCATGCAGATGCTGCCGCCGATCAAAAGCGTGCTGGAGGATTTTCATTCCGAGGAGCTGGTAAAAATCGAAAACGATATCGACGCATTGCAGGATTTGTGCACGCTGATCGAAGAGGCAATCGTCGAAGAGCCTCCGATTTCCATCCGTGAGGGCGGCATGATCAAAGAGGGCTTCGACGAGACCATCGACCAGCTGCGCGCTGCCAAAACAGAGGGCAAAACCTGGCTAGCAGAGCTGGAAGAGCAGGAACGGGAACGCACCGGGATCAAAAACCTCAAAATCAAATATAACAAGGTATTCGGCTATTATCTGGAAGTCACGAATTCCTATAAGGATATGGTGCCGGACGATTATGTGCGTAAGCAGACACTGACAAACGCGGAGCGTTATTCCATGCCACGGTTAAAAGAACTTGAGGATATGATTTTGAATGCCGAAGACAAGCTGACGGGACTGGAATATGATAAATTCTGCAGCGTGCGGGAACAGATTGCCGCGCAGATCGAACGTATCCAGCGCACGGCAAAGGCAATTGCCCGCCTGGATGTCTTTGCCTCCCTTGCACTTGTTGCGGAGCGAAATCACTATGTCCGCCCGGTCCTGAATGAAAAGGGCGTAATCGATATCCGAGACGGCCGGCACCCCGTTGTTGAACAGATGACCGACCACGATATGTTCATTTCCAATGACACCTATCTGGATAACCAGAAGCATTGCATTGCGATTATCACAGGCCCCAATATGGCTGGTAAATCCACCTATATGCGTCAGACCGCACTGATCGTGCTGCTCGCCCAGATCGGCAGCTTTGTGCCGGCAAAAACGGCAAATATCGGCATTGTCGACCGGATTTTCACCCGCGTGGGCGCATCCGATGATCTGGCAAGCGGTCAGTCTACCTTTATGGTTGAGATGAACGAAGTCGCAAATATTCTGCGCAACGCAACGTCCAAAAGCCTTCTTGTGTTGGATGAAATCGGCAGAGGCACGTCGACATTTGACGGTCTTTCCATCGCCTGGGCGGTGATCGAGCATATCAGTAACCGAAAGCTTTTAGGGGCAAAGACGCTGTTTGCAACGCATTATCACGAGCTGACCGAGCTGGAAGGCAAGATCGGCAACGTCAACAATTACTGTATCGCGGTCAAGGAAAAGGGCGACGATATCGTTTTCTTGCGTAAAATCATCAAGGGAGGCGCAGATAAGAGCTACGGCATTCAGGTGGCTCGGCTTGCAGGTGTCCCGGATATGGTTATCGACCGCGCAAAGGAAATCGTCAAGCAGCTTTCCGACAACGACATTACAGAAAAAGTACAGAGCATTTCCGTGGATACAGACACGACGTCAAAGAAACAAAAGCATTACGATGAAGTGGATCTGGAACAGTTTTCCCTCTTCGATACGGTCAAGGATGAGGACGTTCTCGAGGAATTAAAAAACGTCGACATCCAGACGCTGACGCCGCTCGATGCGCTCAACACGCTTTATCGGCTGCAGAACAAGCTTAAAAACCGCTGGGGAAACGGATAAGGGGGAATTTTACATATGGCTGAAATTATGGTTCTGGACAGCAAAACCATTGACCAGATTGCAGCGGGAGAAGTGGTGGAACGCCCCTCCAGTGTGGTCAAGGAGCTGGTGGAAAATGCCTGTGATGCAGGTGCAACCGCTGTCACGGTCGAAATCAAGGATGGCGGAACTTCGTTTATCCGGGTTACGGACAATGGCTCTGGAATTGAAAAGGCACAGATCCGGAAAGCCTTTTTACGCCATGCGACGAGCAAAATCCGCGGCGTAGAGGATTTGAGCCGGATTCATAGCCTGGGGTTTCGAGGGGAGGCGCTTTCCAGCATCTGCGCCGTTTCGATGGTCGAGCTGATCACGCGCACGAAGAATTCCTTAGTTGGCGTTCGCTATTGCATCGAAGGCGAGCGGGAAGCGGATTTTTCGGAAATCGGTGCGCCGGAGGGCACGACGATCCTTGTCCGCGATTTGTTCTATAACACACCCGCCCGTAAGAAGTTTTTAAAAACGCCGGCGACGGAGGGCGGCTACATTGCAGATCTGATGGAGCACATGGCGCTTTCCAGACCGGATATTTCTTTTACGTTTCAGATCAACCGCCAGACCCGTTTTTCCACCTCCGGCAGCGGAGATTTAAAAGAGGTCATCTATCGGATTTACGGCCGCGAAATCGCAAAGGAAATTTTTCCGTTTGAGGCTTCTGACAACGGATTTTCTGTAAAAGGGTTCCTTGGCAGTCCGCAGCTGGTACGCCCGAATCGCAATTTCGAGTTTTTCTTTGTCAACAACCGCTATATCAAAAGCCAGGTGCTCTCAAAAGGATTGGAGAGCGGCTATCAGGCCTATCTGATGCAGCATAAATTTCCGATGGCATACCTCCATCTTCAGATCGATACCGAACAGGTAGATGTCAACGTCCATCCATCCAAAATGGAAGTGCGCTTTTCGGATAACCGCAGGGTGTTCGATTTTCTGGAAGAGCAGGTGCAGAAAGCACTGCACGACCGGGAGATGATCCCGCAGGTTGTGCTGGATGACGACAAAAGGACGGGAAAAAGCGGTGCGCAGGCATCTAAGCAAACTGCCGTCAGTCTCACACAAAAGCTCCTTTCCTCCGGCATTCCGACTGGACATCGCCAGCAGGAGCGTAGGGATGTCCAGGCAGCAGCACCGATGCCGGATTCGGCAAAGCAGCGATCAACCGATATGGTCAATTTATACAAAAGCCGACCTGCCAGGTCAACGACCATAAGCAGTCAAAGTGTAGAAAACAGCATAAATAAGCCAACTGTCCGAGTCTTGACTAATAAAGTCAATGTACTTGATACAGCCGTGGAAGGTTTGTCCACACAAAAGACAGAGGAAGAATCTGCTGCCGGCGATTCGCTTTCCAAAGCTACGGCAGATCCCGTTTCTTCTACCGGTGCAGGGATTGGCACATCAGAAAATGTCGGTGTTTCCTCACAGAGGCCCCAGCACCATTCGGCGATTCTCCCGCCGCAGCCGTTTGAGAAAAAACGCTTCGAACAGGCTGTCCGTGAGAATCGAATCGCATATGAGACACAGGCGCCTGACATTGCAAAATCAGAGCAGTTGAATTTATTTGATGAAAAAATCCTTAGCCGCAAGGCGGTGGACGAATACCAGCTTATCGGTCAGATCTTTGACACGTACTGGATTGCCGTGTATCATGATAAAATGATTCTGATCGACCAGCATGCGGCGCATGAAAAGGTAAAATACGAAATGCTCATGAAACGATTCTACGACAAACAGCCCGTCAGCCAGAACCTGATGCCGCCTTTGATCGTAACACTCACAGGCGCTGAAGCAGCGCTTCTGGAACAGTATCAGGAGTATTTTGAACAGCTCGGCTTTGAAATCGATTCCTTCGGCGGCAGCTCCTATGCGATGCGCGCAGTTCCCTGCGATCTGTACGGACACTGCGAGGCAGAATTTTTACAGGATATTCTGGATGAGCTGGGAACCGGTCAGGCTCCGAATGCACCGACCGCGATCGCAGAACGTATCGCTACGATGGCCTGTAAATCTGCAGTCAAGGGCAATAATCGTTTAAGCCTTGCCGAAATGCAGGAACTGTTGGAACAGCTTCTGACCCTCGATAATCCGTATCATTGCCCGCACGGCCGCCCGACAATGATTGTGATGACAAAGCAGGAGCTGGAACGCAAATTCAAGCGAATCGTGTAATGGGAATTCGATCCCCGAAAATAGAACCGGGAGATATAGCTTTCAATTTGGAGAGATAAAATTTTATGGAAAAGATACAACCTTCTGCCTGCAGCGTAGCGAATAATGAAAAAGGTTCTCCCGACACCGGACTCAACATTCAAAACTGCCCAAGCGCAGGCAGTGCGCCCTCAAAGCCGCCCCTCGTCATCCTGACAGGTCCGACCGCTGTCGGAAAAACGGCCCTGTCTGTTGCCCTTGCAAAGGCGGTGAACGGTGAAATTATTTCCGCCGACTCCATGCAGGTGTACCGGCGCATGGATGTTGGCTCTGCCAAAGTACGCAACGAGGAAATGCAAGGGATTCGCCATCATTTAATCGACGTGCTCAACCCGGATGAGGATTTCAATGTCGTGCTGTTTCAAAAGCTGGCAAAAGAAGCGATTTCAGATATTTTAAGCCGTCATAAAATCCCGATTCTTGTCGGCGGAACAGGCTTTTACATTCAGTCCGTTTTATATGATATCGACTTTACCGAGCACGCAGAGGATACATCGCTGCGAAACCGGCTGGAAGAATATGCCAGAACAAACGGCGCACACGCGCTGCATGAGCTGCTTGTACAGGCTGACCCGAAAGCCGCGGAAGAAATCCACGAAAACAACGTAAAGCGCGTCATCCGGGCGCTCGAATACCACGAACAGACCGGCGGGAAGATTTCTGCGCATAATGAAGCGCAGCATAAGCGGGACGCCGCCTATCGGTTTTATTATTTTGTCCTGACGGATGACCGCGCAAAACTCTATGAACGGATTGACCGCCGCGTCGACCAGATGTTAAAAGACGGACTGGTGGAAGAAGTCAAAGGGCTGCAGCAGGAAGGCTGTCACAGAGGGATGGTGTCGATGCAGGGACTTGGTTATAAGGAAATCCTGGCTTACCTGGAAGGCGAATATGACCTCGAACGCGCAGTTTATCTGATTAAGCGCGATACCCGGCACTTTGCAAAGCGCCAGCTGACCTGGTTTCGCCGGGAAAAATGTGTAACATGGGTTGACAGACAGGACTTTGCAGATGAAAATAGTATTTTACAGTTTTTGATTACAAAAGCAGAGGAGTTAAAACAATGATGCAGGATATGTATACCGCGATGGGAATTTCCCCCGAAGTATATGAATACGGGGAACAGACCCTTGTTTCTTTAAAAGACCGGTTTGACGAGATCGACAAAACAGCAGAATACAATCAATTGAAGGTATTAAAGGCAATGCAGGACTGTCGTGTCAGTGAAGCCTGCCTGCTTGGCACAACCGGCTACGGCTATAACGATATCGGCAGAGACACGCTGGAAGCAGTTTATGCGTCCCTGTTCCATACCGAGGCAGCCCTGGTGCGTCCTCAGATCACCTGTGGGACACACGCGCTCGCGCTCGCGCTGATGAGCAATTTAAGACCGGGAGACGAACTGTTATCCCCCGTTGGAAAGCCTTATGACACCCTCGAAGAGGTTATCGGCATCAGGGAATCCCGTGGTTCCCTGAAAGAATATGGCATCAGCTACCGTCAGGTCGATTTAAAAGAGGACGGTTCATTTGACTGGGAGGGCATTAGAAACGCCATCCATCCGAATACTAAACTCGCAACGATCCAGCGATCCAAGGGCTATCAGACCAGACCGACCCTGAGCGTAGAGCAGATCGGCGAGCTGATCGCTTTTCTCAAAAGCATCAAGCCGGACATCATCTGCATGGTGGATAACTGCTACGGCGAATTCACCCAGACGATCGAACCCACAGACGTCGGTGCAGATATGTGCGTTGGCTCTCTGATCAAAAATCCCGGCGGCGGACTTGCACCGATCGGCGGCTATATCGTCGGCAAAAAGGACTGCGTGGAAAATGCTGCCTTTCGTTTAACCTCTCCCGGACTCGGAAGAGAAGTCGGCGCATCGCTGCAGGTGCTCCCTTCCTTTTATCAGGGACTGTTCCTGGCGCCGACCGTCACCGCAGGCGCATTAAAGGGTGCGATTTTTGCGGCGAACCTCTATGAAACGCTCGGCTTTAAGGTCGTTCCCTCCGGGGACGCCCCCCGCTACGATATCATTCAGGCGATCGAATTCGGCACGCCGGAAGGACTGATTTCCTTCTGCGAAGGTATTCAGTACGCTGCTCCTGTAGACAGCTTTGTTACCCCGGAGCCGTGGGATATGCCCGGCTATGACAGTCAGGTCATCATGGCGGCGGGGGCATTTGTATCCGGCGCTTCCATCGAGCTGTCCGCAGACGGTCCGATCAAGCCTCCCTACGCCGTTTATTTTCAGGGCGGACTGACCTGGCAGCACGCAAAATTCGGCATCCTGAAATCCCTGCAGCAGTGCGTCAAAAAGGGCGTCGTTTCTGCCATTTTGTGTCAGAAATAATCGCCAGCTGTCGGACGGTGCGAAAAAAAGTGCCTTTTCTTTCTATACAGAAAAAAAGAATTATGTTAATATGATAAAAGCTCAGGGAGACAAAAGAGCATGCTGTCCTGCATTTTCATGGAGAGGAAAATGGAGGACAAACCAAATGAAAGTATCCAAAAAAGAAACACAGCTGACAGCTTCTGACCGTCTCCCGTATGAAAAATTTCTGCAAAAAGGGGCAGAATCCTTATCAGACGCCGAACTTCTGGCGATTATGCTGCGTACAGGACCTAATCCCGGACCGGACGCCCCGCAGGCGTTTCGGGATTGTCCGGCGCTCGCGCTGGCAGAGCAGGTGCTCTCCCTGCCGCTCGGTTCCCGAAGCGGACTTTTGGGACTTTCCAGCTTATCTTGCAACCAGCTGCAGCAGATCAGGGGAATCGGCGAAGTAAAAGCCGTGCGGATCTGCTGCATTTTTGAACTGGCAAGAAGGATCGCCCTCGGGCAGCGCAAAAAGCTTCCCGCCTTTCCGGACCCAGGAACGGCGGCAGACTATTGCAGACCGATATTTGAAGAGGACGGCGGTATGCTCGAACGCACGATTCTGCTGTTGCTAGATGGCAAAGGCTGCCTGATCAGGGAAAAGCTTCTCTCGATTGGGACCATTGATGCGGCGCTCGTTTCTCCGCGCGAAATTTTTCTGCAGGCGCTGCGCGTCGGGGCTGTCAGCTTCCTCTTACTGCACAACCATCCCAGCGGGGACGTTACTCCGAGCCCCGAGGACAAAGAACTTACAAAGCGCCTTGCCATGCTTGGCGGGATGATGCAGCTTTGCCTGACCGACCATATCATTGTCGGCGATTCGGATTTTTTCAGTTTCCGGCAGGCAGGGCTGATCTAAGGAAGGAGAATAACATGGTGCCAAATTGCGCATACGGAATCGATCTCGGAACGAGCAACATCAAAATCTACAGTCTTTCCGACGATTCAGTCATGATGGAAAAGAATATGATCGCCATCGAAAATAAAAAGAACATATTTGCCTACGGTAATTCCGCTTATGAAATGTATGAAAAAGCCCCGGCAAATATTCAGATCAGCCATCCGCTTTCCAACGGTGTCATCGCGGATATCAACAACATGGAGCGGCTGATTCATCTGTTTATTTCCGATATGTCCAAAGGAAATATCCGTCCGGCAGATTTCTATATTGCAGTCCCGACCGATATCACGGAAGTGGAGAAGCGCGCGTTTTATGATCTAATCAAGGATGCGAACGTCAAGGCACGCAAGATCATGGTCGTGGAAAAGGCAATTGCGGACGGCCTCGGCATGGACATCGACGTAAAAAATTCCCAGGGTGTCCTGGTTGTGGATATCGGCTACGATACAACGGAGGTTTCCATTCTTTCCCTCGGCGGCATCGTGCTGAGCAGACTGATCAAAACCGGCGGCTTGAAATTCGACGAAGCGGTTCGCCAGACCGTACGCCGTGAATTTAACCTTCTGATCGGTCAGAAAACAGCCGCAACGATCCGCCAGTCCATCGGCGATCTCGAAAAAGAGGGCAAGGGCGCTGTCGTATACGGCCGCGATATCGTAGTCGGGCTTCCGGTAGAACGTGAAATCCCGACGGATTTAATCAACAGCTGCCTGGAAGAGCACTTCAACACCATCATCGACAGCGTAAAAGTGATTCTGGAGAGAACCCCTCCGGAACTCGGTGCCGATATTTTCAAACACGGTGTCTATTTAACCGGCGGTGCCAGCCAGACCAGCCATTTCGCAGAGCTTCTGCAGAAATCCACCGGCTTAAAGGTCAATCAGGCGCAGCGCCCGCTTGAAAGCGTCGTGCTCGGCATGGGCCGCATCCTGAAAGAGGACAATTACAAATCTGTAGCATATGCTATTGAAGGGATGGGTAAATGAGTCCTGTAGTCAAAAAGAAACGAAAAAAAATCACGATTACAAGCCAACAGCTTTTGCTTGTGCTGACTGCAGTCTGCGCTTTTCTGCTGATTTTTACCTTTAATACCAACGTATTTGAAGGTATTTTAAAGCAGGCGGCAGGCTACGTCGTTGTTCCGTTCCAGAACGGGATCGCAACGATAGGCGGATACTTAGCCGACCGTTCCGACGAGCTGGCGCAGTTAAAGGATGTTCTTGCCCTAAACAAAGATCTGCAGGAGCAGATTGACCAGCTGACGATCGAAAACAACCAGCTGCAGCAGGATCGTTACGAATTAAATAACCTGCGCAGCTTATATGACCTCGATCAGGCATATTCCGATTATGACAAGATCGGGGCGAGGGTCATCTCCAGCGAAACTGATAACTGGTTTTCTTCGTTTACGATCAACAAGGGGGAAGAAGAGGGCGTACAGGTCGATTATAACGTCATGGCAGGCAGCGGTCTGGTCGGACGCGTTGTTTCTGTTGGTCCGCACTACGCAAAGGTTATTTCCATCATTTCCGATACGAGCAGCGTCAGCGCAACCGTCCTTGCAACCTCAAACAACTTAATCGTATCCGGCAGCCTGCAGTCCATACAGTCGGACGGAACGATCCTGTTTTCCCAGCTTTCCGACCCGGACAACAACGTATCAGTCGGAGATAAGGTCGTTACGAGCAATATCAGTGATAAATATCTGCCCGGAATTCTGATCGGCTATATCGATTCGATCAGCACTTCCTCCAATAACCTGACCAAATCCGGAACGGTGACACCAGCTGTCGATTTTTCCCATCTGGACGAGGTTTTAGTTGTAATGGAACAAAAACAGCAGACCGGTGACTGACAAAGGAGGCTTCTTTCTATGAAAAAATTTCTGACAGTTGCCGCCCTGATCTGGGTCTTTTTCCTTTTGCAGACCTCTGTCTGCCCCTGGATTGCGTTTGGCTCGATCAAACCGAACCTTTTAGTCATTTTGATCGCATCCATCGGATTTATGGAGGGATCCAAAGCCGGCATGTGGACAGGCTTTGCCTGTGGGCTTTTGGCAGATCTGTTTGCGGCAAACGGCGTCAGCCTCATTTCCCAGAACGGTGCTACCGGAGACCTGCTCGGTTTTTACGCGCTGCTGTTTTTGTATGTCGGATATTTATGCGGACAGGCGAACCGGCTTTTTTATCCCGAAGATATCAAGCTTCCGCTGATGATGATTGCCGCTGCAGACCTCTGCGTCAATTTCGTCTGCTATCTGATTATGTTTCTGATGCGGGCGCGCCTTGACATCGGCTACTATCTGTTACATATCATTTTACCGGAAGCAGTTTACACCATCGTTGTTGCATTTATTTTTTATCCGCTGCTTTTGCTGCTGCACAAATGGCTCTGGTGTGCGGATCGAGGGAGTACAGAATAATTGTTGAAAAAAATTCAGAGATTTCTGATCAATTTTATCAGTTCCAGAACGTTTTTTTTGTACGTCATGTTTGTTTTGATGGCAGTCCTTTTGTTCCAGCGCATTTTTACGCTGCAGATCGTACAGGGCGAGGACAAGCAGCAGGAATTTGAACTGAAAATCAAAAAAGAGCGTTCGATTGCAAGCACGCGAGGCAATATTTACGACGTAAACGGCATTGCGCTCGCCTACAACGAGCTTTCCAGCTCTGTCACGATCGAGGATGTCTATGAATCCAGCAAAAAAAATGCCACAATTAACGGTATCCTCAAAAAAGTCCTTCATATTCTGGATGAAAACGGCGACAGCATCAGCTGCGATTTCAATATTTATATCGATGACGACGGTGAATTTGCCTACAGCGTGACTGGCTCGAGAAGGCTGCGTTTTATCGCTGACGTCTACGGTATCACCCGGATTTCCGATCTGGAAGAGCGCCAGAAAAATGCAACCGCGCAGGATATTATCGAATATCTCGCCGGCTCCAAACGTTACGCAATCGGCGGACTGACTGATCCGAACGATAAAAACAGCTTTACAGTCGGAGAGGGATATACCCAAAAAGAACTGCTCAACATCATCGCGATCCGGTATACGATGGGAACCACCGGATATCAGAAATATATCCCGGTTACAATCGCGACTGACGTTTCGGAAGAAACCGTTGCCGCAATTGCAGAAAACCAGGACGAGCTGGAGGGCATTTCCGTTGCGGAGGACACAATCCGCAAATATAAGGACGGACCGTATTATTCCCAGATCCTCGGCTACACCGGCAAAATTTCAACGGACGAACTGACCGCATTAAACAGTAAAGAGGGCATGGACGGCGTCAAGAGCGCGCCGGATGTCAAAGAATACGAGCTGACGGATGTCGTCGGCAAGGCCGGCATCGAAAAGGTCATGGAAGAATATCTGCAGGGAACAAAGGGCTATGAGACAGTCTTTGTTGACCGGATGGGTCGGGAGGTAGAAGTGCTTGACCATGTGGACGCGACTGCCGGAAACGACGTTTACTTGACGATCGACAGCAAACTCCAGGCGGACGCCTATAATATCCTGGAAAAATTCGTTGCCGGTATTCTGGTGGATAAAATCATCAACGTTAAAAACTATGATTCCACCGATGTTTCCAGCGCGAACCTAAAGATTCCGATCGATAATGTATACAGCGCGTTGTTTAAAAATAACGTGATCGAGCTTTCCAAAATGGAAGCTGCCGTCGAAGGAGAAACCCAGCACAGCGTCTATCAGACGATTTTATCCCGGCGCGATGAGGTCTTTACCTGGCTCTCCGAGGAGCTTTTGTCCGGAACGATCGCTTATCAGAGCCTTCCTGCAGAATATAAGGCATATGAAAGCTATATCATCAACAACCTGCTGCCGGAGAATAATATTTTATCCGGCGTAGATAAAACCGATCAGACCTACATCGACTGGACGACCAATGAGACGATCAGCATCCGGGAATATCTGGAATACGCGATCTCCAAAAACTGGATCGACGTGACCCAGCTTCCCCTGGAGGGAAAATATTCCGATTCCTCGGAGGTCTATCAGCAGCTGGTTTCCTACATTTTAGAAGAGCTGGACAGCCAGACTTTCTTAAAGAAACTGATTCCGTACATGATCGAGCAGAACCGGATTACCGGAACCCAGGTCTGCATCATCCTGATCGAACAGGATGTCATCAACCCGACAGAAAACCAAATCGCCGAATTAAAATCCGGCAGTGTTTCTGCCTTTAATTTTATGGTAAATCTGATTCGCAACCTCGAGATCACCCCGGCACAGCTTGCTCTCGACCCGTATTCGGCATCCTGCGTTTTAACAGACGTCAACACCGGAGAGGTGCGTGCGCTCGTCAGCTATCCCAGCTATGATAACAACCGGCTGGCAAACGGCATCGACGCAGAATATTATGCGCGGATTTCCAGCGGCGAGGATCTTTCCCGCCCGATGTGGAATTATGCGACCCAGATGCGTACGGCGCCCGGTTCCACCTTTAAGATGGTATCGTCTACCGCGGCTTTGATGGAGCATGTGATCGATTTGACGACAAGAATCGAGTGTCCGGGAATTTTTACCCGTTTCTCCGATTATCAGCCCCGATGCTGGAAAAGAAGCGGTCACGGCAGCTTAAATGTATCCGAAGCGATCACGAACTCCTGTAACGTCTTTTTTTACGAGGTCGGCTATCAGCTCGGCTTAAACGGCGATAAATACGATCAGGATCTCGGTAATGAAAAGCTCGCCAAATATGCGTCTATGTACGGACTGAACGAAAAATCCGGCATTGAAATTGAAGAATCCGAACCGCAGATTTCTGACGCACTGTCTGTTGTATCCGCAATCGGACAGGGTACCAACAACTTCACCACCGTCGGTCTTGCCCGTTATGTGACGACCGTTGCAAACAGCGGTACCTGCTATGACCTGACGCTTTTAGATAAGGTGACGGATACCTCTGGCAACCTGCTTGTCAATTATTCGGCAAACGTCCGCAACACCATCGATATGCCCCAGTCCTACTGGAATGCAATCCATCAGGGCATGCGCGGCGTTGTCCAGAACAAGAAATACTATCAGGATTTCGGCGTTGAAGTTGCCGGCAAGACCGGTACCGCCGAAGAAGATAAGTCCCGTCCAAACCACGGTCTGTTCGTCGGCTACGCGCCTTACGACAATCCGGAGGTCTCTATGGCGATCCGTATCGCAAACGGTTATTCCTCCGACTACGCCTGCCAGCTTTCCAAGCAGCTGATGACCGTGTATTTCGACCTGGACGAAAACGGAGCCCTGACTGACAGCCAGACTGCACTTTCCCTGGAAACTGTCGTTGGGGGAGGAGACTGATCATGAAAAACACCGTAATTCTCAAAAGCTATAAAGACGGCATTGCAATCTATCTGGATGATACGCTGGAATTTGAACAGCTCTGTCTGGATCTTGCACAGAAATTCCGCGACTCAGCCCGTTTTTTCGGGGATATGCAGGTCGCGGTGTCCTTTGAGGGCAGGACGCTTACCCAGGAGGAGGAAAATATCCTCGTGGACACGATCACCTCATCCAGCCGTCTGCAGGTGCTCTGTGTCATCGGAAAAGATGCCGGGCTCCAGAACCAGTTTTCCAACGCAGCAGAAGCGGCTCGGTACTTTGCGCAGAAATCTGCGAGCGGGGACGATGGACAGTTTTACCGCGGCAGCTTAAAAAACGGGCAGATTCTTGAAACCGAGGGCAGCATCGTCATTTTAGGCAGCGTGGAAGAAGGCTGCAGCATCATTTCCACAAAGGATATCATCGTTCTGGGAAGGCTTGCCGGAAACGCCTATGCGGGCGGCGACGGCAGGGACCATCACTTTATTGCAGCGCTTGAAATGACTCCGCAGAAATTAAAAATCGGAGATTTCAAATATAAAACAAAGGAAAGCCGCTTATGGGCGGGAAGGCTCCGCAAGGGGCAGCCGCAGATGGCATGCGTCCGAAACGGCGAAATACAAATGCAGTCCATTACCAAAGAATTACTGAATGAACTGCCTGTTTAGTGCAGCCTGTTCAGGGAACGCCAATATTTCATGATCGGAGGATCGTATGCCATGGGTGAAGTCATTGTCGTTACCTCAGGAAAAGGCGGTGTCGGAAAAACAACGACGACCGCAAACGTCGGAACCGGTCTGGCGGCGGCTGGAAAAAAGGTTGTATTGATCGATACCGATATCGGTCTGCGGAACCTGGATGTCGTCATGGGACTGGAAAACCGGATTGTATACAATCTTGTAGACGTCGTGGAAGGAAGCTGCCGCGTCAAGCAGGCGCTGATTCGCGACAAACGTTATCCCGGTCTGTACCTTTTGCCAACCGCGCAGACAAGGGACAAAAGCGCTGTCAACGAAAGCCAGATGAAAAAGCTGGTGGAACACTTAAAAGAGCAGTTTGATTACATTTTGTTAGACTGTCCCGCAGGCATCGAGCAGGGGTTTAAAAATGCCATCGCCGGTGCGGATCGGGCGCTCGTCGTCACAACGCCGGAGGTTTCCGCCATCCGCGACGCGGACCGTATCATCGGTCTTTTGGAGGCATCTGGTTTTGAGCGCATCGATCTGGTCATCAACCGGATGCGCTACGAAATGGTAAGGCGCGGGGATATGATGAGCGTAGATGATGTGGTGGACATCCTTTCCATCCCGCTCATCGGCGTCGTGCCAGACGATGAAAACGTCGTCATCGCAACCAATCAGGGTGAACCGCTCGTCGGCAACCACACGCTGGCGGGACGCGCCTACCGGAACATCTGCCAGCGGATTTTGGGGCAGGAGACCCCGTATCTGCTTCCGGAACCGACTTTTTCGTTCTGGACGAAGGTCACCGGTATTTTTCATAAAAGTCAGGAGGGACGCGTATGAAACTGTCTAATCTTTTTCGCAGAAAACCCTCTCGCGAGGTTGCAAAGGACCGTCTGAAAATCCTGCTGATTTCCGACCGCGTCAACTGCTCGCCCGAAATTCTGGAGATGATCAAAAAAGATATCGCAGAAGTCATATCACGCTATATGAAAATAGACACAAACAATATGGAAATCCAGATCAGCAAAGCGCCGACGCGGGGCAAGGGGGCGAAGACCCCTTCGATCTACGCCAACATCCCGATTCTGGATCTCCATAAAATCAGCTAAAGGAGCAATATGTTTCGGAGATACAAACTAAAGAATTTTGATTTTCTTCTGGTGCTTTTGGTGATTGCCTTAAATGTTATCGGCATCCTTGCGATCGGAAGCGCCAAGCAAAGTGTACAGAGCAAACAGATTCTCGGCATGGCAGTCGGTCTGATTGCCATGCTGGTAATCGCCTTTTTGGACTATTCCAGACTGTTGAAGCTGGCATGGATCGGATACCTGTTCGTGATCGTGACCCTCGTTCTGGTTCATTTTTTCGGAAGGTCGGCAAACGGTGCGGCGCGCTGGCTCGATTTGGGCTTTTTTGACCTTCAACCGTCAGAAACTGCAAAAATTTTGTTGATTTTATTCTATGCACAGTTTATTATGAAGTATAGAGAACGATTTAATACGATGCGGGTACTATTGCTTGCAGTCCTCTTTATCATCCCGCCTCTGACCCTGATTTATAAACAGCCCAACCTTTCCACGACGATTCTGGTGTCTGTTTTATTCTGTGTCCTGATGTTTGTCGGCGGCTTGAGTTGGAAGATCATCGGGGGCGTTCTCGCAGTAGCGGTTCCGTCCGTTCTTGTTTTTCTGTCCATTGTCATGCAGGAGGGACAGACGCTGATAAAGGATTATCAGCGGGACCGTATTATGGCATTTTTTGACCCGGCGACCTATGCGGATACAGAAGCTTATCAGCAGTTAAATTCCGTCATCGCGATCGGATCCGGACAGCTTTGGGGAAAGGGACTTAACAATACGGATATCGCATCCGTCAAAAATGGCAATTTTCTCCCGGAATCCCAGACGGACTTTATCTTTGCTGTCATTGGGGAGGAGCTTGGATTTGTCGGTTCGGCAGTAGTCATTTTGCTGCTGATCCTGATTGCAATGCGCTGTGTGTCCATCGCGCGGGTCGCAAAGGATACCGCCGGAATGGTTATCGCTGCCGGAATGGGTTCCCTGATCGGAATCCAGGGCTTTATGAATATTGCAGTCGCTACCATGATGATGCCAAATACAGGATTACCGCTTCCGTTTGTCAGCTATGGGCTGAGTTCGCTAGTCAGTATGTATATAGGGATCGGCTTCGTCTTAAATGTCGGGCTTCAGCGAAAAAACCTGTATAATTTATAGTATGGGAGAGAAGGCAACATGAACATTGCGTTAATTGCACATGATGCAAAGAAAAAACTGATGCAGAACTTCTGCATTGCGTACAGAGGCATTTTAAGCCGGAACAGTCTGTATGCAACAGGTACCACCGGTCGTCTGATCGAAGAAGTTACCAATCTGAATGTCCATAAATATCTGGCGGGACATCTTGGAGGTGAACAGCAGATCTGCGCACAAATCGAGCATAACGAAATTGACCTTGTCATTTTCCTGCGTGATCCGATGACTCCGAAGATGCATGAGCCTACGGTAAACAACATCCTGCGTCTGTGTGATATGCACAACATCCCGGTTGCTACCAATCTGGCTACATCAGAACTGTTGATCAAGTCCCTGGACAGAGGAGATTTAGACTGGCGTGAAATGTACAAATAAATGTCTTGCACTGCTGACAGCGCTTGCTGTCTGTTTCGGTGCGACCGGCTGCAGGGATGAGGCAATTGCCTTTTCCTACAATCCGGATTATAAGGTTTCTGCGTTTCGGATTTCCGGCGATACCGGTTTCGAAACGGCAAACGCTTTTGCATCCGGCCTTTGTGTTGTGAACGGAGATATCAATACGGACAATTCCGCTGTTGATATGACGGATGCCACATCGGCCGGTCTTTTTGATTTGAATTCCCGTACCGTTCTTTATGCCAAAAACATTCATGAACGGCTGGCTCCCGCGAGCCTTACCAAGCTGATGACAGCGGTTGTCGCACTCAAATACGGCAATCCGGACGATGTGATCACGGTCAGCTCCAATATGGGAAACCTCGAAAGCGGAGCAGTTGTCTGCGGCCTTGCAGAGGGTGACCAATTGACGTTAAACCAGGCGCTCCATGCACTTTTGATCAAATCCGCCAATGACGCGGCCGTTGCAATTGCAGAGCATATCGGCGGTTCCGTAGAGGGCTTTGCGGATATGATGAACGAAGAGGCACAGGCGATCGGTGCAACCAACAGCCATTTTGTAAACCCGCACGGACTTAATGCAGAGAACCATTACGTCACGGCGTACGACATGTACCTGATTTTCAATGAGGCGCTCAAATACGACACGGTCAATGAAATCATCAGCATGACGAGCTATGATACCGTCTATACAGATAAAAACGGCAGCGAAAAAACGCTTTCCGTCAAAAATACCAATCAATACCTGGCGGGCAATGTCGCAGCGCCGGACAGGGTTACGGTAATCGGCGGCAAGACCGGCACCACAAGTGCTGCAGGAAACTGTCTGATTTTACTTGCACGCGACACCTCCGGGAACCCTTATATCGCGGTGATTTTAAAGTCGGCAGAGCGCGGGATCCTGTATACAGAGATGAATGCCCTGCTAAAACAGGCGACTTCTTAATCGGATGGCGTGGGACGTTTCGGACCTTACACCGTTCATCCGGAAAGCTGTGAGTGAACAGTAACAGAAGTGAAAATAAAGGTTGTTTTTTTGGGCGAAATCCACTATAATAAAACATATCCTATATGTTATATGTGTAATGTTTACATATAAAGGGGAATATACTTTAGGAGGGATTGCAATGGTTCAGTTAATCGTAGGCGAAAAGGGCAAGGGTAAAACAAAATTTCTTCTGGACAAAGTGAATAATGAGGTAAAGGATGCGCACGGCAGCATCGTATATCTGGACAAGAGTCCCAAACACATGTATGAATTGAATAACAAAATCCGTCTGATCGTAGTTCCTGACTACATGATCGATTCCAGCGACGCATTTCTCGGATTCGTCAGTGGCATCATCTCTCAGGATCACGACCTCGAGCAGATGTATTTTGACAGCTTTTTGAAAATTGCAAACCTGGAAGGTCAGAACATTACAGGCGTTGTTGCAAAGCTGGATGAGATGAGCGAAAAGTTTGGCGTGGATTTCGTACTCAGCGTTTCCCTGAATGAATCCGAACTGGACGACAGCTTAAAGTCCAAGATCATCGTATCCATCTGATAAAATGAGTTTATTGAAACAGGAGATCTCAGCTTACCGCCAGCCGGAAGCTGGTCTACTCTGAAGAAAAAGCCCCGGAGGAACTCTGCCGGGGCTTATTTTTGGAAAAAGCCGGAGGTTTTTTATTTGGCAGCAAGACAGAATAACGGAAATATCAGACAGTACCGCAAACCCTTCAATATCAATCTCGGGACGTTTATCTTTTTCCTGATTTTTGTTTATATCATTATCTGCGTCGGGAGTTATCTGCTCCGGGATCAGAAGGTCGTCGCCTACCGCGTACAGGAGGGCGCGCTGTCTGTAGATAATATTTATACGGCCATCGCCCTGCGCGATGAAACGGTTGTGACAAGCTCCTACAACGGCTATATCAACTATTATGCCCGTGAAGGGGAGCGTGTCGGTGCCAATCAGCTTGTTTGCACCGTAGATGAGAGCGGTCAGATCAAGGAAATCTTAGACGAGCAGAACGCGGACAACACTTCCCTGTCAGAAAGCGATATGCGCGAGCTGCGCACCAGTATTTCCGGCTTCTGCGCGAATTTTACCCCCCATGAGTTCAACAGCGTCTACAACTTCAAATATGAGCTGGAAGGCACTGTTTTAAAACTCGCTAACATTAACGTACTGGAAAATCTCGAGGTCATCAACAATGCAGCGAGTACGCAACCGGTCAATCTCTGTTATGCGCCGGAATCCGGCATTATTACCTATTCGATCGACGGTTATGAAGACAAAGCGCCCTCCGATTTGACTGACGCTGACTTTCAAAAAGACAACTACGAAAAAACGCAGCTGATCAGCAACGAACTGACCTCTGCCTCCGATCCGCTCTACCGACTTTCCACCAGTGAAAATTGGAGAATCGTAATTCTGGTCGACCGCACGACAGCAGCGCAGTTAGAGAACGAGCAGTACGTCAAAGTCCGTTTTCTCAAAAACCAGTATGAATCCTGGGGACAGGTTTCCATCATCGACAACGGCGGCGAGGGAAATGTTCTGGCAGTGCTGGAATTAAACAATTCCATGATCACCTTTGCAACCGACCGTTTTCTCGACGTGGAAATTTTATCTGACTCCGAGAGCGGTTTAAAGGTTCCCCTTTCCGCGATTACGACGCAGGAATTTTTCCTGATCCCGAAGGATTATATCACAAAGGGCGGAAGCAACGGCGCAACCGGTGTCCTGCGCGAAACGGCGGGAGAAAACGGCTCCCTGACGACGGAATTTGTTGCGACACAGATTTATCAGGAAAACGATGAGAATTACTATCTGGACGATTCCTCCCTGCGCGTCGGCGACCATTTGATCAAACCGGAATCGACGGAAAGCTATACAGTATCCCAGACGGCTTCCCTGACCGGCGTGTTCAATATCAACAAGGGCTACGCCGACTTTAAGGAAATCCAGATTTTAAAACAGAACGACGAATACGCGCTGATCAAATCCAACACCACCTACGGTCTGAGCACCTACGATTATATCGTGCTCGACGCTTCGAGCGTGGACGTAGATCAGCTGATCAATGAATAAATACAGACCCTTTACCAAAAACAGAACGATAGGGATGGAGCAGGAACAGCATGATTACACAAAATCTAAAACAGACACAGAACAATATTGCAGAAGCCGCGAAAAAATCCGGGAGAACTTCCGATGACATCCTTTTGGTCGCAGTCAGCAAGACAAAGCCGCTTTCTGCCCTGCAGGAAGCCTACAACGCAGGAATCCGCGATTTCGGGGAAAATAAGGTGCAGGAGCTGTGCGATAAATACGACCAGCTTCCAAAAGACATCCGCTGGCATATGATCGGACATCTGCAGCGCAATAAGGTAAAATATCTGATCGGGAAAGTGACAATGATCCACAGCGTCGATTCCCTGCGCCTCGCGGAGGAAATCAGCAAAGAAAGCGTCAAGAAAGACGCGCAGACAGATATTTTACTGGAAATCAACTGTGCCGGGGAGGAGAGCAAATTTGGCATCCGCCCGAAGGATACCCTCGCGCTGGTGCGGCAGATCGCAGTTCTTCCAAATGTCCATATCCGGGGGCTGATGACGGTTGCACCGCTTACGCAGACGCCGGAAGAGAACCGGGTTTATTTTCAGCTGATGAAGAAATTATCTGTTGACATCGCACAGGAAAGTGTTGATAATGTTTCTATGGACGTTTTATCGATGGGCATGACCATCGACTACCAAACAGCCATTGAAGAAGGTTCCACCTGTGTGAGAGTCGGTACTGGGATATTCGGTACTCGGACAGTGGCCGATATGGAATAAAAGGAGAATGTTTCGAAAATGGGATTGATGGACAAATTTTTGGGCTATATGAAATTAGGCGACGATGAAGATGATGGATACTATGATGATGAATATGATGATTATGACGAAGCGCCGGTAGAGAAGAAACCCAAAATCAAGAGCATTCAGAAGGCTGATTCCTATGAAGAAGAGGAACGCCCAAGAAAAGCGCTTCAGAAAGTAACTCCCATGCGTCCTGCACCGCGCAGATCCGGCGTACCCGGTATGAACGTACAGGTCATTAAGCCTACCAGTGTAGAAGACGCCAGAGAAATTACCGAAACACTGCTGGAAAACCGCACTGTCGTTCTCAATATGGAAGGGCTTGACATTGATATTGCACAGAGAATTATCGATTTCGCGTCTGGGTCCTGTTACGCAATCGACGGTCATCTGCAGAAGATTTCGCATTTTATTTTTATTATTACCCCTGCAAGCGTTGATATTTCCGGCGATTCTCAGGAAATTATCGGCGGCGCATTCGATGTCAGGGATGTCTGATGCAACCAGCGCAAAGACTGCGCAGCATCGGATTTATTCATGACAATAGAATGCTCGCAGAGCGTACATTCTATTGTTTAGGCGGACAACCTGCCATTCTGGCAGGTTGTCCCTGTTTTGCCCGGAAACTTTTCCCGAAGGAGGAATTTCATGAAAGAAAAACTGACGGTATCCTGTGAAGGAAAGCCCTGCTATGATATTGTGCTGACGATCGGCTTTGAAGAGCTTGCAGGCGCGGCACTTTCGGTTTCTGCACCGGAGCGTAAGATTTGCATCGTTACGGACACAAATGTTGCTCTACTTTATGCTGAGCAGGTCAAGGAAGCTTTTTCCTCTGCCTTTGCACAGGTAGAAGTGTTTGAATTTCCGGCAGGCGAAGAGAATAAAACCCTCGCCAACATCCAGACTTTATACGCTTTTTTAATTGAGCATCATTTTGACCGCAAAGACATGCTCGCAGCCCTCGGCGGCGGTGTAGTCGGCGATATGACCGGTTTTGCTGCAGCAACCTATCTGCGCGGCATCGATTTTATCCAGATCCCGACAACCCTGCTCGCCCAGGTGGATTCGAGCATCGGCGGAAAGACGGGCGTAGATTTTGATTCCTACAAAAATATGGTCGGCGCGTTCCATATGCCGAGACTCGTTTACATGAACCTCGACACCCTGCAGACGCTGGACGCGAGACAGTATTATTCCGGCTTTGCAGAAATCATGAAGCACGGTCTGATCAAAGATGCGAAATATTATGAATGGCTGATCTCTAACATGTATGAAATCTGCGAACGCGACCCGGAAACGCTCCTTTCCATGATCAAGCGCAGCTGCGAGATCAAAAAAGCGGTCGTGGAAAACGATCCGACCGAACAGGGCGAACGCGCGCTCTTAAACTTCGGACACACGATCGGTCATGCAATCGAGAAAAACAGCGGCTTTCAGATGCTGCATGGCGAATGCGTCGCCCTCGGCTGCGTTGCTGCTGCCTATATTTCCTGGAAAAAAGAGCTCATCGAGATGGAAGAATACTACGAGATCCGCGACATGTTCGTTCCCTTCAACCTTCCGATTTCTGCAGATGACCTGGATGTTGCAAAAATCGTAGCACTGACCAAGTCCGATAAAAAGATGCGCGGCGGCAAAATCCGTTTTGTCCTGTTAGACCGGATCGGACATGCACGGATCGACGATACCGTAACCGATGAAGAGATGACAGCTGCCATCGAAGAACTGAACTTTAAGGATGAGGACTGATATGAATCTTTCTGCGAAAAAAATGTTTTTTATAGATCTCCTGATCACAATTATCGGTGTTTTGTTTGACCAGTTCACGAAACACCTTGCTGTCCTTCGCTTAAAGGATCAGGCCCCGGTTTCCCTGATTCCCGGTGCTTTGGAGCTTCGCTATCTGGAAAACCGTGGTGCCGCATTCGGCATTTTACAAAATCAGAAAATCTTTTTTGTACTGATGACGAGCCTGATTCTGCTCGCCTGCATCTATGCGCTCTGGCGCATGCCTGCCGCACGGAAATATACCATGCTCCATATCCTCGGGGCGATTTTGATGGCAGGAGCGCTCGGCAACTTCTTCGACCGTATCCGTCTGGATTATGTCGTGGATTTTATCTATATCAGCCTGATCGACTTCCCGATCTTCAACGTAGCTGATATTTATGTAACGTTTGTCTGCGCGGCCGGTCTTTGTCTCGCCTTTTTCGGGCATTTCGAGGAAAAGGACTTTGACTTTTTAAAACGAAGAAAACCGGACTCAAAAAAGGAAGCATAATGGAAAACCCGATACAGGAAACAACTGATTTATTTCGATTTCAGATTACCGAAGAACAGGAAGAAGAAAGAGTCGATAAGTGCATTGCAGCGCTGATCGACTCTTTATCTCGTTCTTTTATCCAGAAAATGATCAAGGAGGGGCGCGTCTGCATCAACGGCTTGCCTGTCAAAGCAAGCTATCAAGTCAAGGCAGGAGATGACTTATCTTTCCTGTTGCCCAAAGCGCAGGAGCCGGATATCGAGCCGGAAGACATCCCGCTGGACATTCTCTATGAGGACAGCGACGTTTTGGTTGTCAACAAGCCAAAGGATATGGTCGTCCATCCGGCAGCCGGGCATTACAGCCACACCCTCGTCAACGCCGTACTGTATCACTGTAGGGGACAGCTTTCCGGCATCAACGGCGTGCTGCGCCCCGGAATCGTCCACAGAATCGATAAGGATACGACCGGCTCTGTCATCGTCTGTAAAAATGATGCCGCCCATCAGGCGCTTGCCGTGCAGTTTGCGGACCACACGATCACGCGTCGCTACCGGGCGATTGTACACGGCGTGCTGACCGACGACGAAGGCATCATCGACGCGCCGATTGGCAGGGACAATGCCGATCGCAAAAAAATGGCGGTCAACCAGGTGAATGGCAAACGCGCCGTCACCCATTATACTGTCCTGGAGCGTTTTGAACGCTTTACTTATATCGAATGTCGTTTGGAGACCGGGCGCACCCATCAGATCCGTGTCCACATGGCGTCAATCGGTCATCCGCTTTTGGGAGACAGCGTTTATGGTCCGAAGAAATGCCCGTTTCCAAAGCTCGAAGGGCAGACGCTGCACGCGATGATCCTCGGCTTTGTCCACCCGCGGACAGGGGAGTATATCGAAACCAGTGCGCCGCTGCCGGAATATTTCCAGAGACTGCTCGATCTCTTATAAGCTGCAGAATCTGCATCGCAGAGCGCGCATTCTATTGTATTGCGAATGGCACGTGTGAACAGTAACATTTTTCGAGAAAATTTAAAAAAACAAGTTAAAATACTTGACAGTGTTTAGGTGGAATGCTATTATACTGAAGTATGCCGCGTAACGAGGTATAAGTGCGCTGTAACAGCGCCACCAAAGTTAGCGAGTAACGTTAATTATTTTAACGCTTGACAGGAGGTGTCCCAGATGTACGCAATTATTGCAACAGGTGGCAAACAGTACAAGGTAGCTGAGGGCGATGTTCTGAAGGTTGAGAAGCTTGGCGCAGCAGCCGGTGAAACTGTAACATTTGATCAGGTAATCGCAGTAAGCAATGACGGCTTAAAGGTCGGCGCTGACGTAGCAGGTGCAACCGTAACCGCTACTGTAGTAGGCGAAGGCAAAGGCAAGAAGGTCATCGTTTACAAGTATAAGAGAAAGACCGGTTACCACAAGAAGAATGGTCACAGACAAGCATACACTCAGGTGAAAATCGAGAAAATCAACGCATAATCATCAGATTTTGCGACGGTATGTTTTATGACGACGATTCTAATTCGAAAGACAAAGGATTCCTATCAGGGGTTTAACTGCATCGGGCATGCCGGTTATGCGGATGCCGGTTCAGATATTATCTGTGCGGCGGTTTCCGTACTCGTTTTCAATACGCTCAATGCGATCGAAAGTTATACGGACGATACGATGAATGTAGTGACAAACGACGAGGCAGGCCTGGTTGATGTAGTATTTGAATCCCCGGTCAGCGATCGGGCAAAGCTTTTGCTTGATACCATGATCCTTGGTCTGACAGGCATTGAAAAACAGTACGGGAAAAAATTCCTGAGGCTGAAATTCGAGGAGGTGTAAACAAATGTTCAATATGAACCTTCAGTTTTTTGCTCATAAGAAGGGTGTCGGCTCTACCAAGAACGGCAGAGATTCCGAATCCAAGCGCCTTGGTGCAAAGAGAGCGGACGGACAGTTTGTAAAGGCTGGTAACATTCTTTACAGACAGCGCGGAACCAAGATTCATCCCGGCATCAATGTTGGCATCGGCGGCGATGACACATTATTTGCTAAGGTAGATGGCGTACTGAAGTTCGAGAGAAAGGGAAGAGACAAGAAACAGGCTTCCGTATATCCCGTAGAACAGTAAGCATTATCAAGGAACCATAAGCGGACGCACAGATGGGCGGGCCGCATTTCCAAAAAGGCCCCAGACGCACGTTTGGGGTCTTTTTATCGAATATGGAAAGAAGTTGCTTTTGCGACAAAAACCGCAGACATGAAAATCCTGCTGGACAGGTGTTTCATTATATCATTTGGAGAATCAAAGTATGTTTGCAGACAGAGCAAAAATATATGTCAGAAGCGGCAAGGGCGGCGACGGCCACGTTTCCTTCCGTCGTGAAAAATATGTTCCGGCAGGCGGACCGGACGGCGGCGACGGCGGTCACGGCGGCGACGTCATTTTTATCGTGGACGAAGGCTTAAATACCCTGACCGATTTCAGACATGTTGGAAAATATAAAGCCGGAGACGGCCAGGAAGGCGGTAAGAAAAACTGCCGCGGCAAGGACGGCGACGATATCTATATCAAGGTTCCGGAAGGAACTGTTATCAAAGAATTCAATTCCGGCAAGGTTATCGCCGATATGTCCGGCGACAACCGTAAAGTCGTTTTATTAAAGGGCGGACGCGGCGGAAACGGCAACCAGCACTATGCGACCAGTACGATGCAGGCGCCGAAATATGCACAGCCCGGTCAGCCGGCACAGGAGCTTGAGCTGACGCTTGAATTAAAGGTCATCGCCGATGTTGGACTGGTTGGATTCCCGAACGTCGGAAAATCCACCCTGTTATCCCGTGTCAGCAACGCAAGACCGAAAATCGCAAATTATCATTTTACAACCTTAAATCCGCACCTCGGAGTTGTCGATCTGCCGGATATGAAGAGCTTCGTCATCGCAGACATTCCGGGACTGATCGAGGGCGCTTCCGAAGGCGTCGGTCTCGGCCATGAATTTTTGCGCCATATCGAGCGTACCAAGGTGCTCATCCACGTTGTCGATGCAGCCGGAACAGAAGGACGCGACCCGATCACGGACATCTATGCGATCAACGCAGAGCTTGCCAATTACAGCGAGGAGCTTGCCAGAAAGCCCCAGGTGATCGCAGCCAACAAAACCGATGCGATTTACGATCTTGAAGAATCCCCGGTCGAACAGCTGCGCAAGGAATTTGGTCCCAAGGGCATTGATGTATTCCCGATTTCCGCAGTCAGCGGCAAGGGCGTCAACGAGCTGCTCTATCATGTCCGTCAGATGCTGGACGGTCTTGACGAAAAGCCGACTGTATTTGAGCAGGAGTACTTCCCGGAAATGGCACTTGCGGTTTCTGACGAACCTTATACCGTTACCTATGACGAACTCGAACAGGAATATGTCGTAGAAGGTCCCCGCATCGAAAAAATGCTTGGCTATACCAACCTCGAATCCGAAAAGGGATTTGCGTTCTTCCAGGGATTTTTAAAAGATGCCGGCATTCTGGACAAGCTGGAGGAGCTTGGAATCCAGGAAGGCGATACGGTTCGGATGTACGGCTTATCCTTTGATTATTATAAGTAAGAGAGGACTCCCATGAAGGAATTAAAAAGTAAGCAAAGAGCATATCTGATGAAGCTCGCAAGCAGCCTGGAACCGATTTTTCAGATCGGCAAATCCAGCCTGACCCCGGAATGTACGGCAGCAATTGCAGAAGCATTCAATACCAGAGAGCTGATTAAAATTTCTGTCCTGAAGAACTGTTTCGACGATCCCAGAGAAATCGCAGCTATCGTAGCAGAGCGCACACACTCTACCGTTGTTCAGGTCATCGGCAAGAAAATCGTTCTCTACAAAGAGAGCAAAGACCACAAAAAAATCGAACTTCCCCTGTAACAGTTATTTTACCCATGGATAAAGGCGGTAGCCTATGAGCAAAATCGGTATTTTAGGCGGCACCTTCAATCCGATCCATAACGGGCACCTGCTGCTTGCAGAGCAGGCGAGGTGCTTTTATGGACTGGATCAGGTTCTGTTCATTCCAAGCGGCTGTTCCTATATGAAACGGCAGGAGGAGATCCTGCCTGGAGAAATTCGTTTTCAGATGGTACAGCTCGCCATAGCAGATAACCCTTATTTTTGCGTTTCCGACATGGAAATTGTAAGAGAAGGCAATTCCTATACCTGTGAAACGATTACCCGACTGCATGCGCAGTATCCGGAGGACGAACTTTATTATATTGTCGGTGCGGACACGCTGTTCCAGATGGAATTCTGGAAAAATCCGGAGCAGATTTTTACTCAGTGCATTACGGCAGCCTCCGTCCGGCAGGGCAGGGAAGATTCTGCGCTGATGCTGCAGGCAAAATCCCTCGCGTCCCGTTACCGCGCGGATATCCGTTTCATGCCGTCCCTTCATGTGGAAATTTCTTCTACCCTGGTACGGGATCACCTGCAAAAAGGAACATCCGTCCGTTATCTCGTCCCGGAACGCGTCCGCAGCTTTCTGGAAAAAAACGGGTATTACAGGGATGGAAAGGAGTCTTTTAAATGAAAGAGCCGGATCTGAAAAAAATACGTAAGGCGATGGAAAAAGAGCTCGACCCGAAGCGTTATGAACATACGCTCGGCGTCGCCTATACCGCGGCTTCCCTTGCAATGTGCTACGGCGCAGACTTAAACAGCGCGCTGATTGCCGGCATGCTCCACGACTGCGCGAAATGCTTAAGCAATGAAAAAAAGATTTCAATCTGTAAAAAGCACGATCTCCCGATCAATCCTGCAGAAGAAAAGAATCCTTTTTTACTGCATGCAAAGGTCGGAAGCTATCTTGCTTCCAAAAAATACGGCGTGACAGATCCTGATATCCTGAACGCGATTTTGAACCATACGACCGGACGGCCGGATATGTCCCTGCTGGAAAAAATCGTATGGCTGTCGGATTATATCGAGCCCGGCAGAAAGCAGGCTCCAAATCTTCCGGAAATCCGAAGGATCGCTTTTGAAGATCTTGACAAAGCACTCATCATGGCGCTGGAGAACACCTTAAGCTATTTAAAGGGCGGAAATATGGAGATCGACTCCATGACACAGAAAACCTATGATTTTTATAAAAACGGAGGAAACGTATGACACAGGCAGCTAAAATGACGCAGCTTGCGATCGCAGCGCTGGAAGATAAAAAAGCCGAGGATATTACCCTGATCGACATCGCAAAGGTTTCCGTTCTGGCAGATTATTTCCTGATTGCAAACGGAAACAACCGAAACCAGGTGCAGGCAATGGCGGACAATGTAGACGAACAACTCACCAAAGCCGGCTATTCCTTAAAAAGCATGGAAGGCTATCCGACCGGAAACTGGATCTTGATGGATTACGGCGATCTCGTCGTACATGTGTTTGACCGTCAAAACCGACTGTTCTATGATCTCGAGCGTATCTGGAGAGACGGCGAGCAGATCGACGTGGATGCTTTTCTGGAAGAAAAGTTGTAGTTTTCCTTTTATTTCTTAAATAAGAGTATTCAAGAGCATTTCAAATTTTCCCTTTATATCTTAAATATAGGATAACTCTTATTGGCTTACGAAAATACTTGTATTTTTCTATCCATAATGCTATATTCGTTTCCAACAGCAATAACAATCATCCATACACTATCGGTGTCTGGTTTGCTCCTTGGGGCAAAGGAGGAGACAACATGCACCTGATCGAACATAAGAAAGGATACCTGTGCGGAGCTGCTAACAGGGAAGGAGAGTCATATACGGATTGGCGGGCGCCGTATATTGACCGTTCCGGCCTGCTCATGATTTATGAATCCAATTCACGTTCTGGAAAGTATGCCTTTGTTTTTCTTCACAGCTCCGGCAAGCGGTTTCCAGGACAGTATTTGAAAACGTCACCGGGAGATTTGGAGGCAAAAGATGACGGCATCATCAAACTCACTACCGGAAACAGCATTTACCGTTTCAGACAGGATGACTCCCGTTAAAATGTGATCCGATGCTTGTCGGTTCCTTACGCATGAAATCCGGTTTCCTCCCGGCTTATCACATGAACAAGAATTTATGGATTTCCATTGTATTGGAAGGATTGGAAAATGACGGAATGATAAAAAACCTGATTGACTGGAGCTATCAGGTAACGGCAGCAAGGAAAAAAGAAATGGAAATTGATTGAAGGCAGGGCAGGTTCCCTGTCTTTTTTGTTTGAGTTTGGAGAAAATTTCTGATGTTGCAGAAACCAATATTGCCCCACTTTTAACCATAATTGTATTGAGCCTGTTGGAAAGAGAACAAATACTCTTCGCTGATATGAAGATAAAAACGAAGAATTTTGTTGAAATCATGCAAATCACGAAAGACTTTCTCGAAAAAATGCAGAAAATATGACAATTTGTGAGGAATAATATGGTATACTTGAAAGAAAACGTAATGTTTATTTACGGACAACAGGGCGGGTGCCTGAAGAAATCGTCATATCGGTTTTGATTGAGAGAGCGCTTGCGAAAAATGGAGAATGAGATCATGAAAACAATGGATTTATGCTGCGGAATCGGAGGAATCAGAAGAGGGTTCGAATTGGCGGGAGGTTTTGAAAACGTGCTTTCTGCCGAAAAGGATGAATATGCGTGCAAAACCTACCAGCATTTATTCGGAGATGATCCCAGACACGATGTAACGGACGAATCGTTCAAGAAGTTGGCGGAGCGGACGGAATACGATGTTCTGCTTGCCGGTTTTCCATGTCAGGCATTCAGCAGAATCGGTCTGAAACAGGGATTCCGCGATGTTACGAAGGGAACCATATTTTTTGACATAGCGGAAATCATTGACCGTACCATGCCGAAGGTCGTGTTTCTGGAAAACGTTGAGAATCTTGTGAGCCATGACAAAGGGCAGACTTTTAAGACCATCATAAATACGCTTGAGAACGAGCTGAATTATCATGTCATCGGCGTGAAAAAAGATAAAAACGGAGAATTGGTATACGACAAAAAATCATTCATAAGGAACACGAAGAATTTCGGGCTTCCCCAGAACAGACCGAGAGTGTACATAGTGGCATTCAGCAGGGAATACTACGGAAAGCATCTGGAAATGCTGCCGAAGGAAACGCCGACGGAGGGAAGAAAGGAAATTTTTCATTCCGTGTTGGATATTCTGCAACCCAAGGTTTCGGAAAAATATTTCCTCTCATCCGGTCTTTTAAAGACGCTGGAAAATCATAAAACAAGACAGAAGAACAACGGAAACGGATTCGGATATCGGATCGTCAATGATACGACGGCGGACAGACCTTTGGCTCACACCATATTGGCAACGGGAGGATCCGGTAAGGAAAGAAATCTGATTTACGATCCCGTCAACGGAAAGAGCATCATCGGAAAGGATGTTCCTCCAAAAAAGACTCCGATCAATGACAAATGCATTCGGACCATGACGCCGGAAGAATGGGGACGGCTTCAGGGGTTCATAGGATATGCGTTCCTTGATGAAAACGGAACGGAAAGATTTTCCTTCCCGGAGAAAATGTCGGACCAGCAGATGTTCAAACAGTTTGGGAATTCGGTTTCAATCCCTCTGATTGAGGAAATGGCACTTTTTATTAAAGAATGCGTAAGCAGGATGGAAAATGAATTTTCCGACGAGGAAAAGGAGCGTTATAAAAAATCGGGAGTGACGCTCAAAATGAAAGCGAAGGTTCAGGAAGCATTAAAAGATGCGAGAACCGAAACGATTGAAAAATGCGACCGATTGATTTCGGAAATCAGCGTGGATAAGGAATTTTGCGCGAAAGACATAAAAACAGTGCTGGGGCAGTCGGAAGTCACCGCTTATCAGTATCTGCACAGACTGGAACGTGCAAAGTGCGTGGAATTGGACGGTGACAGATACAGACTGAGGATGGAAAAGAAAAAGTTTACTGCGGAAGCGTAGAAGAAGGGAGGCGGCTCATGAATGTTGAAGTTCTGAGGGATCTTATAAAAAAGTGTGACATTTATTTTGAGGATCAACTTATTTCCGGCGAGCTGCTTCTTCGGGTATTTACGGACTTTTTGAGCGAGGAAGCCGACAGGCAGGAAAACAAAGGCAGCATCATTCTTCATACGGCATCCCCGTGTTTTGATGCGATTGCGGTCGCCTGGTCGGCACTTGCCGTCATTGCGGGGAACGGTGCGGATGTTGAGTCAATCATCCGAATGCTTCAGCCGGGAGAAAGGGTACTCTGCGGAAAGGAACGTGGAGAGTTTATCGGCATTGAAACGGATGAAAACGGAAAAGAATGGGCGGTGATCCGGCAGGGGAAAAGTTCAATAAGAAAAATCGGAAGAAAAGGCTGGTCAGGCATTATTCCGTATTACGGAAATTCAACGAGATGCGATGGACGCGGAATACGCCGTGGAAATCGTGTACGGGAAGAATTTTTGTCCGTTCTGCTTAACTGTGATAAGAAAGACATCCCGTCCATCACGGATGCTTCCGTCATTATCGTCATGGATCGTTCCAAAGCCGATCGTTACATGAACGGCTTGATGCTGAAAACGGGAAACACCGGCATACGCATTCAGGATCTGGTAACGGCATCGTATTTTTCGGAAGAAAATGAATACCATTATGGCGGTAATGCCGGAAAAAATGAAGCAATGCTGAAATTCACTTCAAAGCTTTCCGTAGGATTGGACATGACATGGAATGAGGACGGAAACGAATATCTGGGGATGTTTGTCTGCGGAAATTCTCTTATTGAAAGGGGAATTACCGAGATCCCGCAGGTTATGAACAGGGAAAATATAGGATTTTCCTTCATTTCAGGCTGTATGGATCTGCCGTGTGCGGAAAATCTGCTGACCGATCATGAAGAGGCGGGAGTGTTCGCCTGCACAAAGGAATTTCTTTTGGAACATACGCTGCCGCCGGTAAACAGGAATGCATTTGCCCTGGAACTGGCACTGCAGGCGGATGCAGTCATAGATCATAAAATTCATACGACGGTGCTTCCGGGAGCGGCGGATTGGAAAAATTACCGTGATTTCAAAAAAGCCGTATGCAACATTAAGCGGGATGAACTGAGCGACGAAGAGAGAGCCTATATCATTCCGAATGCGTATTCGCTTTTAAGTCTGTTCATGACCGCACCGTTTTACATTTCGGAAATGGAAGATGCCGTGAATAACCGGAAAATACGCGTGGAGCAGCCGCATGACCGTTTGGAGGAACTTGAAAGAAGACTGGCCGCATTACCGGTTAATCTGGCGGAAACAGCCGAACGGATCGGAGATCTGTTGGAAACCCTGTACTATACGGTTTACGATACATCACCGAAGCGTGAATACCTGAAAGAATACATCCGAAAACATTACGGGCATAAGATCGCGGTCGTTATTCCGAAAGCTTATTATGCGGACATTTTATGGAATTACGTGCTGACCGGTTATGATCCGGAAAAATCAAAAATCGAAATCGTGACGGTAAACCGTTTTGACGGGAACCGCAATTATGATTACATTCTTGTCATCGGAAATCTCAAAGGAAAACATTTTGACATCTTCCATTGCATGTCGGCAGCCGAAATCACGGTGCTGATGTATGAAGCTGAAAACATGGTTTTCCGTCTGGCTGAGAGAAAAAGCCAATCCCGGGAACATTTATTTAACTCCAGACAAAGAGTATCGGACGATTTCGCGGAAGACATTGCGGAAAACGTTTCCAATGATGACGTCGAGGAAATTGACCGGGTGGATGACGAGATTGCCGTATATGCGGATGAAATCGTGGAAAGCAAGTTTGATACCGTAATACGAGGGGAACGTGAAAACGGAACGGTTCCTCTTACGGATGTTTCCGTGCTGATCAGATTCGATGACGGAGAAGGTGCCATGCTTTCCAGACATTATGAGGCATATGTACTGAATGATGAAAAAGGAGAGGTGGAAAAGAAGAAGGTGGATTCCCTGAAAATCGGGGATTCTCTGATATTTTTGAACCGGGACGATGACACAAGGGATATTGTTGATTATGTCCTGAAGGAACTGATCCGCGAAAAACGCATCAGCCCCGAAACCGTGCAGGATTATGAAATGTCCCGCAGATGGAAAAACGATCTGACGGAGTACATGAAGGAAACCGGTCATTCACCGAAACGGATTGCGGATGCAATGAAAGCAAACGGGGTTCGAGTTCAAAAAGCTTCCGTCATAAACTGGCTGGATGATGACGCGCACATCGTCGCGCCGCAGACAGTGGAATCACTCGAACAGATTGCATTGCTGACCAATGACACGGACATGTTCGATCATGTGAATGAATACTTTGATGCGTGCCGCAGGATACGGAAGGTTCGCAAAAACATACTGAAGGAACTGGGAACGGCGATTATCAGGCAGCTGGAGGGGCAGGAAACTTCCGGCACACTGATTCCGCCGGAAATACGAAAGCGTCTTGACACGCTTGCCGTGGTGCTCAGAATTGAAAATATCGTACAGACCGAACGCTCGGAGCCGTCATACCTGACCAACCGTCCGTTGGATCTGGAAGGGGGATTTTAACCATGGGATTTAAGTCTGAAATGCTTGAAGCCAGGGACGAATTCATCGCCCTGGTAAAAGACGAACTGCTCGGCCCCGGTTCGGAGGTTTCCGTGCCGGATGCAGAACATGAACTGATCACGACGCTGCCGGAAAAAAGATATTCCATCGGAATTCTTTTTCCGAAGGATAATAAAATGAAAGCGGACGAAAATGACGTGGATCGCGCCGAACAGGAGGATAATGCGGAAAGCGAAGAACCGACGGAAAGCATCGCGTCCGATAATTCCGACTATGTCGAAGTGAAAATACCGGAAAATACCAAAGATGAAAAGAGCAGCGAGGATATCGATGACGAGCCGGATCCGGAGAATAATCTGGATGAGGAGGTCAGTCTGGCGGCCCAGAACATGCCGTCTTCATTCGGCATCACGTTCTTTGTCAGAGGCAACACGGATCGCGTCAGAATTTCATTGAAATACGGCACATACAGGAAATCACGCCTGGAAGACTGTCGGATTCCTTTTACTCCGGTACGACAGGGAGAGTGGATTGCTCCGGACGGGTTTGATTCTTATGTCGGATACGACGTTGAGGAAAAGACTCTGAAACTGCTTCAGCCGATGGATCGAAAAACAATCCGTCAGTTGAAGGAACGTGATCTGTTGGATACGGATGATGATCACCTCATTGACAATCTCTATAAGCTTGCCGATCAGCTGAGAAACGGTTATGTCCGTGAACCGCGGGAACTGAATCATGAAATCGTGTTCGGAGACAGGGACTATGTAAGCGAATCCGAAATCCCGGAACACGGACTTCTGGAAATAACCGCCCTGAGAAGAAAAATGGAAAACGGAACCACGTCCCTGACGATCATGGCGGTGAATAAAACCGTGGACCGCCCACGCGGAATCAACTGTATTTTTCAGCCGGAGCTCAGAATTGATTCGGCAAATAATGATTTCGTGTTTGAAAAATATGCCGGAGCCGTAAATTTTGACGTTCTGGATGAGGAGGAACAGTCTCTGGAACTGCAGTACCGGAACAAGCATGTGTATGGCACCGGTCTCGGAACTGCCGTTAATTGGGATATTGACGCAAAAGGGTCCGGTTACATACGGAATGACTTTTTCCCGGAATGCGAAGTACCGTCCATGGACTTTACTCTTCCGAAAAACAGCGGAGTAAGCGATAAAACACTGTCCATGAAATACCTTTCCGACCTTGATGAAACGGACAGAAATGAAAAAATCAATGATCTGACAAAACTGGTTGATGCGTATTCGGCCTGGATCGATGATTTGTTTGCACGATCTCATTCACTGAATCCACGTTTTATGAAAGCCGCCGAGAAAAATCTGAAGGGATGCCGGGAAGCGTGCGAACGCATGAGGAACGGTATCGGAATTCTCAGGGAAGATGGCAGGGCGTGGGATGCCTTCCAGCTTGCCAATCGTGCCATGTTCATGCAAAGAGTTCAGCTTGCGGTTCAGAGGGAATATCCGGCTACGTTCCCTGATGAAAGAGAACTTTCGGATGTTTTGAAAAACATTGATTACGTAACTGCCGACACGGCATTTCCAAAAGACAGATATGCCTGGAGACCGTTCCAGCTTGCATTTATGCTTCTGGATGTTGTTTCGGTTACGGATGACTCCTCCGCGGACCGTTCCATGGTCGATCTCATTTGGTTTCCGACAGGCGGCGGAAAAACGGAAGCATATCTCGGTCTTACGGCAATGACCATTTTTTACAGACGGTTCCGCCATCCGGAAGAAAGTAACGGCACGACGGTTATCATGCGTTACACCCTGAGACTTCTTGCCGCACAGCAGTTTACCCGTGCATCAACGCTTATCTGTGCCTGTGAAATGATCAGAAAGGATTGTGAAGCGAAAAAATCCAGATATAAACGTTATGTGCTTGGAAAGTCTCCGATAACCATAGGGCTTTGGATCGGAGGGGACCATACTCCGAACACCAATGAGAAAGCCAAAAAGAATTTGGAGCACTTGAACAAAAGTGCCGGATATAGTCTGGAATATGCAAAGGATACCTATAACAAGTTTCAGGTTTTAAAGTGTCCGTGGTGCGGAACCCGCATGACGCCGGAACAGGATAAAACAAAGAAAATAAGGGGAATGTTCGGCTATAGAATGCGCAGCAGCAATCATTTTGAATTGTTTTGCCCGAGACAGTCCTGCCCGTTCGGCAACGGTTTGCCGGTTCAGGTCGTGGATCAGGAACTGTACACGAAACCGCCGACGCTTCTTTTCGGAACTGTGGATAAGTTTGCAATGCTTCCCTGGAATGAGCAGATAGGGAATTTCTTTGCCCTGAACTCAGCAAACCGTGCGCCGGAACTGATCATTCAGGATGAACTTCATCTGATTTCGGGTCCGCTCGGAACCATGGTCGGTCTGTACGAGAGTGCCATAGATGCGTTATGCCGTAAAAAGGGAAACATTACGAAAATCGTGGCATCAACCGCAACCATCCGGCGTGCGGTGGAGCAGTGTGCGGCGCTTTATGACAGGGATGTCAGTCAGTTCCCGCATCCGGCTCTGGATGCAGAGGATTCCTTCTTTGCAAGGGAATCAAAAATCGATTATGGGAATGAAATCTTCGGAAGAAAATACGTAGGACTTATGCCGTCCGGAAAGACGAAGGCCATGATGGAGATCCGCTCCATGGCAGCGATGCTGCAGAAGGCAAAGGACATGGATGTCAGTGATAAAGTGAAGGACAAACTCTGGACCCTTACGGCTTATTACAACAGTCTGAAGGATCTTGGAAAAGCGGCAACCATGGTGGATGATGATGTCAAGGATTTCATGAAGAGAATGTGTTATCGTCTGAAATCCAATGCGGAGGTAAGAAAAATCGGTACCGCAGATGAACTGACCAGCCGGGTTTCCACCACGCAGTTGAACCAGACCTTGGACAAGCTGGAAAAGAACGAATATTCAACCGAAAACATGCAGAAACATGTTCCACCGTATCCGTGCAACGTTCTTCTTGCGACAAACATGATTTCGGTCGGAATCGATGTAGCACGTCTGAACGTGATGCTTCTTGTCGGGCAGCCGAAACTAACCAGCGAGTATATACAGGCATCCAGCCGTGTCGGCCGTGAATTCCCGGGTGTAGCTTTTACCATGTATGACGGAGGAAAAAGCCGTGACCGCTCCCATTATGAACAGTTCCGGCCTTATCATGAATCGTTCTATCGCCATGTGGAGCCTACCGGTGCAACACCGTTTTCTGCACCGGCGAGAAAAAGAGCCCTTCATGCGGTTCTGATTGCATATATCCGACTGTCGGTAAAGGGACTGGAACAGGAAAACGATGCGGTGAAGTTTCGCGGTGACGGGTATGAGGAAACGGTAAAAAATATCTGCGAATACCTGATTAACCGCTGTATTGATGTTAACCGCCGCATCAATCCGAACATGAAGGATGAATCCGCGGAACTCAGACGGGAAATGGAAGAGATTCTTGACAAATGGGAAGATTTGGCGAAGAATGCGGCTGATATCTTTTGCTACGGAAAAAAATTCATGGTAACCGGCCCTGATGCTCCGGGAGAGCGTCTTATGAAGACATTCGGGACGTATCGTGATGATCCGGCATTTGAAACCATGACCTCAATGCGTAACGTGGACGTCATGGTGCCGGGATCGATCATCGAATGGAAGGAGGAAGAAGATGGCTAAACACACTGAAAAAATCAGACTGAATGTTACATCGCATTCCGTGCGCGCCTCTCAGGCCGTACTGCAGTACGGTGTCGGTGCGATGGTGGATTTTCCTTCCCAGACACTCATGACCGCCGCACCGGAGTATTGGAATGATCAGATTGTCCGCATTCATGACGAACGTCTGGAAAAATCCCTCGGTGTCCGTTATTTCGGCATGCCTGCAGGCGGAAAGAATCGGGACGGTATCGCCTATGCCCGTTTCCCGGAATGGTATTTCTGCCCGAAATGCCGCCGTTTCCAGCCGCTTTCCCAATGGATTGCGGAATTCAACAAAGGTGCCAAGGAAAAAGAAAAAACCGCCAACAGAAACATGAGCCGTCGATTATATTGTCCGAAGGATCACGTTGAACTTGTGGTCGCAAGAATCGTAACGGCATGTGCTCACGGACATATCAACGATTTCCCGTGGGTAAAGTGGGTGCATGCGAAAAATTTCGGCGGAGCAAAAGACATATGCGGAAATCCGAAGCTGACATTTACGACAAGTCCGATGGCTTCCGAAGGTTTGGAAGGTCTCAGCATAAAATGCACGACCTGCAATGCGTCGGCAACATTAAAGGATGCCTTTAATGAAGGGGAATTTGCACGTCTTGATGATAAGTTTGGCGGGAAATATGACTTTTCCTGCGACGGCGGGCATCCGTGGAAAAACGAGAAGGAAGGCTGCGGCATTTATCCGAAAGTCCTTCAGAGGGGCAGCTCTTCGGTATATTTTCCGGTAACCGCCAGTTCTCTCGTAATTCCTCCGTTTTCCGACATCATTAACAGCCGCATTGAAGACAGCAGCTTGTATGAAGAATTCAGGACGAAAATTGAAGCATTCATGGAAATGAAGAAAGCCATGGGGCTGCCGGAAGAACAGGTGGATAATTACATACAGGGGAAACTGGATGAATACGCAAAAAAGATAGGCGACAATATCGGATGCAGAGCCGAACAGGTACGGGAGATTCTCAGTCGACGCATGTCCGAGCATGAGGAACTTAATTATGATACGGGAAGCATCGAATACCGTTCGGCGGAATTTGACGCACTTTCCGGGCGGGCTTCCGTGACCGGAACTCAGTATGATGACTTTAAGCGTGTCGGAACGGACATTAAAAAATACGGCATTCCATTTGTCAAAAGCATATCCCTGATTGAAAAAATCAGGGAAGTGCAGGTCATGCTCGGTTTTTCAAGAATCACCCCGTTTCCGGCTTCCCTGATATCCGGTGCTTCCTATAATTTTGTAAACATCAAAAAGAAGGATGATGACTGGTATCCGGGCTACAACGTATACGGAGAAGGTATTTTCATTGAATTTGACGAGGATTTCATCAATGCCTGGAGAAGCGGAAATGCGGCTCTCGAAAGACGGGTGAACACGCTTCAGGAAAATTACGATAAATCATTCCTGGGAAGTCAGAACCCGCGGAAGATTTCGGGAAAATTTCTTTTGCTGCATACGATTTCACACCTGCTGATCAAACAGTTGAGTTTTGAATGCGGCTATAACATTTCATCCCTTAAAGAGAGAATATACTGCGGAGAAGCCGCGGACGGCAAGGAAATGGCCGGCATTCTGATTTATACGGCAAGCGGCGATTCGGAAGGAACACTGGGGGGACTCGTGCGTCAGGGAAGATACGACACGTTTCCGGGAATATACAAAAAGGCGATTGAATCTGCCGTTATCTGTTCCAACGACCCGGTATGTTCTCTCAGTAACGGTCAGGGTCGGGATTCCCTGAACCTTGCCGCCTGCTATTCCTGCTGCCTTCTTCCGGAAACATGCTGCGAGGAATTCAATGTTTTTCTGGATCGGGGAGTCGCGGTCGGAACATATGACAATAAAAAACTGGGATTTTTTCATGAACAGCTGTATGGAAGAGACGGGTGGAAAAGCGTGCCGGGAAAAACGGCTTCAGCCCGGACCGATAAGAAAAAAGACGGAAGTTCCGTGACTGTCATATCAGGAACGGACATGAGCGGAGAAGACTGGACAAGCGTGACGTCGGACATCTCGCAGTTTGCGGAGACGGACGGTGAACGGGAACTTGCCGACTGGATTGCGGAAAACCGGGCGTTTGAGGGAAAGCGGATGCCGCTCCGTAATGCAAAATTCAGCGTGCCGGGAAATCCCGATACGCTGGAATGCGATTACTGCTGGTCCGATCAGCAGATCATGTATTTCGCTTCCGGTCAGGAAGATGCCATGAAAGCCGCCATGAACAACGGCGTGAAATGCATTTACGGTCCGAACGGTTTAAGCGAGGACAATAAGAAAATCATCAAGGGGATGAAATAAAATGGCCGTTATGATTCCTGAATACCCGAATCCATTTCATCCGGGCAGTCTCGAAGACGTGATGTTCGATGCGTTGAAAGGACTGCCGGAGGCTTTTATGGTGTTTCATTCCTTTCGCTCGACAAATGTAAGCTCAGGCATGATTCATGAAAGCGAAACGGATTTTATCATTTTTCACAGTGAAATGGGAATTCTGTGCCTGGAGGCCAAGGCCGGAGCGGTTTCCTACAGGGACGGAAGCTGGATGTACGGAAATGGACAGCCGATGCGTTCGGGAGGACCGTTTAAACAGGCTGCCGCAAATAAATGGAAACTCATGGAACTGATCGGGAACAGCCGTTTCGGATATCTGACGGAAAAGATCAAATTTCTGCATGCGGTATGGTTTCCGTCTCTTTCCGATGAACGGATAAAACAGATTACTCTGCCGCCGGAAGCGGATCCTGCCATTACGTTGGGAAAGGAAGCACTTTCGGATCCTTTGCCTTATGTGGAGCGCCTGTTTTCCCTGAACGTTCCATCCGGAGTGAACACGGAACTTTCGAATCGTGAATTTTGCGAACTTGTCCACGAAGTGCTGTGTCCGCAATTCAACATATTTCCTCCGGCCGGATTTGATGTTGATCTGAAACACGCGGTGTTTCACAGAATGCTGGGCGAGCAGAGCGGAATCCTGAATTTTCTCACGGAGCAGAGATGTGCCGTCATAAACGGTGCGGCCGGAACGGGGAAGACCCTGATTGCGGTTGAAAAGGCACGGCGTCATGCCTTAAACGGGGAATCCGTGCTGTTCCTCTGTTACAATGCGGAATTGAAAAAGTATCTTGCATGTCGGTATGAAAATCCAAATATTCATTTCATGACCCTGGACGGTTATGCATGCAGAATCTGCGGAACGGCGGTTTCAAATTATGCAAAGGCAAAGGAAAAGCTGAAAGATTATGCGGCTTTCTACAGTTTCCCGTATGATCATGTCATCGTCGACGAAGGACAGGACTTCGGACGTGACGAAATCGAAAACGCGAAGCTTCTGGAACTGCTGCATGACGCCGTTTTGGCGGATGCGGAATCGAAGACCTCTTTTTATGTGTTTTATGATGAACTGCAGTCCGTTCAGACGGATTGGGTTCCGAAATTCATCCTGAATGCGGAATGCCGTCTTACCCTTCACAGGAACTGCAGAAACACGGAAAACATATCGGAAACGGCCGCCAGTCTATTAAAAAAGAGCGAAAACCGGACATTTTTGCTGACTGCGGGTGCGATAACCGGGAAAATTCCCTGCCTTCATTTCTGCGAAGATGTCGGATCGTCCATTTCGGCACTGGATGAAATTCTCGACGGTCTGAAGCGTGACGGAATTGATGACATCGTGATTCTTGCTCTCAGAACGGTGGATGAAAGCTTTCTGAACGGATACGCGGCGGACGGAACATATGGAGGATTCCGGTTCACGACCTGCAGAAAATTTAAGGGGCTTGAGGCGGATGCGGTCATTCTTGTCGACTTTACGGAGCGGACCGTGTTGAAGGATGACATGCTGTTTTATGTGGGTGCATCCAGGGCGCGTGTCCGGCTCGACATCATGACAATGATGGATAATGAATCATGCAAAAGAGCGGTGGAGCAGGCGGGAGAAACCGGTCGCCGACCCATGCGCGATTTGGCTTCCGCGTTGAAATGCACGGCACGGGTGCATCACAAAGGAGAGTGACCGATCATGCAAAATCCGGTAAATAAGCAGCGAAGCGAAAACATGCGCCGCATCCATGCAAAGGATACGAAGATTGAACTTGCCCTGCGGAAAGTTTTAAGGCAGCATGGATACGGATACCGAAAAAACTGGGCGGAACTACCCGGAAAGCCGGATATTGTTCTGACGAAGTACAGAATAGCCGTATTCTGTGACAGTGAGTTTTTCCACGGCAAGGATTGGGAAGTATTGAAACCGCAACTGGAGTGTGGAAATAACGGGGATTTCTGGGTAAAAAAGATCGCCAGAAACATGGAACGCGATGACGAAGTCAACAAGGAACTGCTTTTTCGTGGCTGGACGGTCATCCGCTTCTGGGGAAAGGATATATTGAAAAAACCGGACGAGTGTTTACGGATTATAGAAGAAACGATTTTCGAAGGAATGCTGGCAGAGCATGATGCAGATGATGAATAATGGAAGAAAGCAGGAGAGTGCAGGCATATGGCTTGCACTTTTTCCTTTTTCTGCAGGATATTAAACCATGGGTTCAATGCAGCCTTTCCAGAGTCATGATATAACTGTCGTATCAAGGATATTACGGGAAAGGAGAAACTGCAATGGATGAAACTGTAAAGAAAATTACAAAGCGAATGAGCCCGAAAAAAAACAGAAAGAGACGGAAGGAAGAATGTTCCGTTTTTCTGTCGTACCGGAAGAGAAAATCATTATGGGAAAGAATTTCCATATGGAAGGAAGATATCATCTGCATTTATCAGAGACTGCGGTACGGATACTGTTACCGAGACACCTGGTCGATCGACCAATGGTTTCTGACAGTTGTTCCGAACATGATCCATGACCTTCGCATCAACAGCCATGGTTACCCAGGCTCTTTTGAGGGACCGGAGGAAGAAAATATCCAGAAATGGGACCGTATTCTGAAGAGAATGGAATTTCTGTTCCGGGAAGCGAATGAGGACACATGCAGAAAAAAGAATCCGTATGAGAAAGAACATGATCTAGCACGGGAAGAATTCACAGTAAAATACGGCATGTTCGGTGAGAAGCTGAAAACGGAAGATGAGATTGCGAGGGAAAAACGGGAGCATACGCACCGTTTATATATGATGAGCGATGTGCCGGAATATGCGGAGATATCGGAAAAGTGGCTGGCGGCTGAGGGTGAACTGCGAGAGTACCGAGACCGGTGCCTAAAGCAGGGCATGGTGCTCATGACAAAATATTTTTGGAACCTGTGGGATTGATCAGCAGAGACGGACAAAAAGGAAGCGGCAGGGAGTCGAAGGAGGATTCCCTGTCGCTTCTGTCGTTGACCTTCTGTTTCTTTCGGTCATATGCCTTGCCGTTCGGCATGGTCCGCGTTGCCGGGTTCAGGATTCCCCAGGTGGAACGCTGTGCGGAATGATATGCTTTTCTTGCTTTCTTACTCTGTTTATTGATTGGGACAAATGATTTTTTCATGCGGCACCTCGATTCTGTTCCAGTGTTTCCATGATATTGTTGCAAAATCCCATGTAATCGCTGTGTTCGAAAAGAAGCATCTTGTTGCACAGCAATTCCATGGATTTCTCAAATTCCGCTGTGTCTTTCTTTCTGACTTTGCAGAGAATGATGCGGTACGGGGAATCGTCCCGCGAAAATTCGTTTCCGAACCGTACGGAGACATGGTTCTGTGCGAGTAAGGAATCGACAAGATAGTCTTTGTGGTCAATGTACATATATGGGACAGACAGAATGGACAGACCATCCAGTCTCAGAAAATTTTTCATGCGTCTCCTCCTTTGCGATGATTATCTGTAAGGAAAAGCTGCGAAATTCACATTTCGCAGCCGGTGGTGCCTGAAACCGAACCCCGGCACCGGTGTGATCGCTCACGGGTTTTCTACAGGGGAATTGTTTCCCATTGATATTTGCTGAATTAGCGTACCATGAACCGAAAGATACAACGGATAAAAAAATAACAAAACAATCCATGTCACTGAACGTTAACAATCCCATCTGCATTTTTAAAGACCCTGTACGGAAAATTCTTTAAATGTCCGCTTCAAACAGGAACGTCTGATTGTACCGGTCAAGAGCAATCTGCATTTCCATTATTTCGCCGGAAATGCGTTCGTAATCCTGTTTTACCAGCTCTGGATCGTAATTGGTGTAGCGGTATTCAGGAACAGCATTTCTGGAGCTGAATGCATGAGAAGATTCCCTCATTTTCGGAAGACATTTCCGCATAACGTCCAGGGTCGCTTTGCGAGAGTTAAGCTGTGCCATTCTTACCAGGATGCTGTCAACGCTCATTTCCGTATCCCCGACCGGGATCTTTGCGGTGGCGTTGGCCAGGTTCAGAGCATGTTTGATGATGACGGTTTTACGGTCGATTTCTTTTAATGTCGCAGAAACAGCGGTGTAGTCATACTCCGGGATAACCGGTTCCTCACCGACGGCGGCAACATAAGTGCGGGATGCAGCTTCCTTGGCTTCCCAGTAGGATTTCTCGTCCGTCAGGCTTTTGAGCAGTTTATTGGCATAAGCCGATGTGATTTTCATGATGTATTCGCCTCCTTCGCATCAGTTCCTTGTGACACGATTATAAGGCGGGAGAGAGAGGAAGTCATTGAACCTTTGGTTTAAAAAGCCCCCTAAACGAGGAATATCCCCGTCAATGACGAGGATATTTTCAATGCTGGTATGCAACAGTCGGCTGAGAATAACAAAGTTGTCCAGGCTTGGCAGCGATTTTCCGGAGACCCATTTGTAGATCGCCTGCGGGTTCTCAAAGCCGAACGCACCCTGGATCTCCCGGATCGTATAGTTCTGCTCTGAAAGCAGCTGCTTGATCCGCTTCCCGGTTTCCACGGGCTGGATTGACAAATACATCGGTTCCATTTGCATCCCTCCATGATTCTGTACCATCCCGAAACACTGCATTCATTCTATCACGGTTGTGATGGATTGAACAGCAGAATTTATCCGTCCGGACAGCTTATCGGGAAAACATCATATCGAAATTCGTCACATTCGAAATATTCCAATCGTTAAGGCTGGAGACACCCGTAAGATTAGCGCAATCACCAAACATATTAAGCTTGTTTTTTGTACAGCTGCTTTGTGACGCCTGCGGAATGAGGATTTCAATGGAAGATCCGCATCATTCCGAACACACGTCCGATCACCTGGCAGTCGTCTACGATGATCGGGTCCATCGTATCGTTTTCCGGCTGCAGACGGATGTGATCCTTTTCTTTATAGAAACGTTTTACTGTAGCAGAGTCATCGATCAGCGCAACCACGATCTGTCCGTTATAGGCTTCCTGACAACACTGTACAAAAATCTGGTCACCATCCAGAATTCCGGCATTTACCATAGAATCGCCGCGGACATTCAGCACAAAGCACGGCTCACCGGTCGGCACGGATTCTGCCGGAATCGGAAGATAGCTTTCGATATTTTCTTCGGCAAGGATTGGCTGTCCGGCTGCAACATTGCCGACAACCGGAAGGCTCGTCATCTCTGTGCGAACAGCCTGAAAGCTGTCGTCTGTAATCTCAATCGCGCGTGGCTTAGTCGGGTCCCTGCGGATATATCCGTTCTTCTCCAGCGTCTCCAAATGAGAATGAACGGAAGACGTGGATTTTAAATGAACTGCCTCGCAGATCTCACGAACTGCCGGCGGATATCCCTTTTTTAAAATTTCTTCTTTTATATAATCAAGAATTTCCTGCTGTTTTGCAGTGATCTTTCTCTGTGTCATAGAAAAATTCCTTTCTGCATTTTAATGTAAATTCAGTATAACATACCCCTGATAAAAAAGCAAACATACATTCCGAAGAAGTGTTCGATTTTTACCGTTTCCTGTTGACATTCGAAAGTACGTTCGATATAATCCATGTATAGAAACATATGTTCGAAACCGTATGTTCGAAACCGTATGTTCGATTGTACTCAGGAGGGGATTTCTATGAACACAACATACAGCACCTATTTTCAGACCGCCAGAGCAGTAGCAGCATATCAGGAGCGTTCCTATCGCAACCACCTGCGCAGAACCAGACAACTGACCAAACGGATCTTTTTCAGCCTTGCAGCGACCCTTATCGCGGTCTTTATCGGTATTTTGACAACCGGATTTTTATCCAGAGCGCAGGCATCCTCCGAACCTGTCCATTATAAGTATTTCCGCAGCATTATGGTATATTCGGGAGATACGCTTTCCGCTATTTCCGGCCGCTATATGGATAATCATTATACATCTGTCCAGGATTATATCGACGAGGTCTGCGAAATGAATCACTTACAGGATGCAGACGATATCCACGCCGGAGATTATCTGATCATTCCATACTACAGCACGGATTTTCACTGAACGGTTCCGTCACATTTTTCGGAAATCATTCCGCTGATACCTGCTATTAGGGCACATATTTTCAAAACTTTAGATTTTTTTTCGTTTTTATGCCGCTTTTTTCTAAGCTCTTTTGCGTATCGTAAAGTTTGTCCGAAGGTTTGCTTTCCCGAGACGCGGATGCTATACTGATAGGACATATGTCAGGCAGGCGATCTGAACACTATTTTTACTATCAGGCGCCATACAAAAGAGGGGAGTTAAAAGCTGCAATGGATAAGAATCATATTCTGATCGTAGAAGATGACGCCGATATCCGTTCCGGAATCGAGATTTATTTAAAAAACCAGGGATATGACGTATCTCAGGCAGGCGATGGAATCGAGGGTCTGGCAGTCATTGAAAAAGAAGAAATTGATCTTGCAATCGTAGATATCATGATGCCGCGCATGGACGGCATTACGATGATGATGAAGGTGCGGGAAAAGGGCTATGATTTCCCGGTGATTATGCTTTCCGCCAAATCAGAAGAGGTCGATAAGATCATGGGCTTAAATATGGGTGCTGACGACTACATCACAAAGCCGTTTACGCCCTTGGAGCTTTTGGCACGTGTCAATTCCCAACTGCGTCGCTATAACCGTTACCGGGAAGCGATCGCATCGGCTGAACCGGTCAAGGATACTTACCATGTGCTGGGCGGAATCGAATTGAACGAAGAGACTGTAGAAGTCTTTGTTGATGGTGCACCGGTGCGCCTGACGCCCATTGAGTTTAAAATCCTGCTGCTTTTGATGCGCAATCCCGGACGTGTTTTTTCCGCAGACGAAATTTACGAACGCATCTGGAATGAAAAAGCGGTCAATACTGACACGATTATGGTTCATGTCCGTAAAATCCGAGAAAAAATAGAAATCGATCCGAAGAATCCGAAATATTTAAAGGTGGTGTGGGGTGTTGGTTACAAAATGGAAAAACAGTAGTCCAAAGGCAAAAAGCGTTACAGTGATGCTTGTCATCCTCCTGTCTTTGACGCTCTGTCTGATGGCGTTTCTGCCGTTCTTTCAAACGCGTGCGGCCAGCGAATTTTCCACTCCGCTGACGGAAATGTCCTTTATCGAACAGCTTTATCAGAGTAACTATATTCAATATAAATACTTGAAAGAAAAGACCGATCAGAAAAACTGGTCTTATTCCGATCTGTATCTGACGATCGACTATCTGGGGAGCCGTGAATCAGGTGATCCTGAATTTTCTGCCTCTTCAGCCACTTATCAGATTGCTGACAGAATCTCTTCCGACGCTTCGTCTGACACCCCCGTTTCTGACGGTGATCTGGAAGAAGCCCTGTATAATGTATTTTTGTCACAGATTGATGAAATGAAGGCGGGTGCAGAGAAACTGACGCAATATGTCGATTACTGTGCACAGGATACTGCTTCCGGTACGCAAATCGGAAACAGCAGTGTTTCTGAACTGACTGCGCTTTTAAACGGACAAACCTCGACAGAGCATCCGTCCTATATTTATTATGCAGTTATCGAATATGATACCGCCGGACATGTCAGCAGCTGCCGCGCTTATTTTGGCGACGAGTCCGACAGCCTTTTAAAAAAGCTGGAAACTGCCGGAAGAGAACAGTATTTTCAGCAGTTTTCTGATGACTCCGACAGCCTTTTGTTAGATTTCGATTCAGACTCTGGCCAGACTTACCGTTACCGTGTTTCGCTTTCCGGTCCTTCGAATATGCGAATCATTTATGCCATCACCCAACAGCAGTATCAGAAGATTCTTTCTTCCCGGGATCTGTTCATGAGCGATACCAATTACGATAGCCTCCAGTATCAGAGCTATTGTGCCGCCGGGGTTCCCCACGTGCTGATCGGTTTTTTTGCTGCAGCATTCCTGTTCGGTGGTTTTATGGTTCTCTTGTTTGAAAAAAGAGGTTACTGTATCCGCAGCTTTTCCATCTGCCAGCTTCCGATCGAGATAGCAGCAGTGCTTCTCTGTCTGTTTTTTCAGGGACCCTATTTCCTGACTCATCTGATCTGCGGCATTCAGCAAGGACAGCTCTTTCCGAACCTGACAAAGCATGTTCTTTCACCGCTGCATTTGTCCGGGACGCTGTATCTGTTTTTGGCGATTGTTTTTTTCCTTTGCTTTTTCGCCGCCTTTCTTCTTGGTACGATTGCAGCAGGCAGTCTGCGCAGCAAGCAGGAGTTTCGCGAGCACAGCCTGATAATCCGCTACTGGCGCAGGATTATGAATGCCTGGAACCGGTTCTATCAGGAGCTTGTCAGCTTCGATATCGGCACAGACGCCAAGAAAATGATTTCCAAATTAGTCATCGTCAATTTTATCATCCTGTTTGTCATTACGTTTTTCTGGGTATGGGGCTTTGTTCCACTGTTGATTTACTCCCTGATTATCTATTTCCTGCTCAAAAAATACGTCTATGACATACAAACCAAATATCAGAACCTCCTGCGCGCGACCAGCTCGATCGCAAGAGGGGATTTCGATACCGCTTTTTCAGAAGACTTCGGCGTTTTCGAAAGCTATAAAAAAGAGCTTTTACGGATTCAGACTGATTTCAAGAAAGCGGTAGAAGAAGAGGTCAAGAGCCAACGGATGAAGTCCGAGCTGATCACCAACGTATCTCATGATCTAAAGACGCCGCTGACTGCAATCATTACCTATATCAACCTGTTAAAGGAGCCGGGACTTACCCCAATGCAGCAGCAGGAATATCTCGATACGCTGGACAAAAAGGCGCTCCGCTTGAAGGTACTGATCGAAGACCTGTTCGAAATCAGCAAGGCAACTACCAATAACGTTACCCTGCATTATGACAATGTCGATATCTGCAACCTGCTTCGACAGTGCTATCTGGAATATGAAGCCCGTATGCAGGAAAAGAATCTGACATTCAAATTTCAGCTACCGGAAGAAAAAGTAATTTTACGGCTTGATCCGCAAAAGACGTTTCGTATTTTTGATAACCTTTATACCAACATCAGCAAATATGCCATGCCATCCACGCGCGTCTATGTTACCGTGACCGACAGCGCATCCGAAACGCAGATTGCGATCCGAAACATTTCCCAGATGGAGCTGACCGTCTCCGGAGAAGAGCTGACCGAACGTTTCGTCCGCGGAGACGGCTCCCGCAACACAGAGGGAAGCGGACTTGGTCTCGCCATCGCAAGAAGCTTTACTGAGCTGCAGCACGGCACAATGCAGATTCTTCTCGATGGCGATCTGTTCAAGGCAATTCTGACCTTCCGCAAGCCGGGCGCTGAACCGGTCGATAACCGATCGGAACACCTGGATACCGCACATTCTGCAAACGCCAATTTATCTGGCAATTTAAATTGCCCCGGCGCTGCAGACAATCCTGCAGAGGGTATCGAACCACCTCCGATTTATCGCCCAAGCCGATGGAGAAGCGATAAAAACCTTCGCAAGCACGGGCAGAAAAAGTAACAAGAGAACGAAAAAACGGTCACTCAGTCCAACACTGGAAGAGTGACCGTTTTCGATTCCACACAATAGATTGCACGCGTTACAAGTCAACGAAAAATCATAACTCCCGTAATTTTACTGTTTTGGCAGCTTTCCGTTTATGATCGTCCTTCATCGCAGCGTAATGCTTCCGTGTGGTATTGACATCCTTATGTCCCAGAACGTCTGCAACGAGGTAAATATCCCCGGTTTCCTGATACAACGTCGTACCGTAGGTGGAACGGAGCTTATGAGGCGTGATCTTTTTTGTCGTTGTGACGAGAGAAGCGTATTTTTTGACCAGATTTTCCACGCTGCGCACCGCCATGCGCCGATTCTGCAGGGATAAAAATAATGCATCCTCGTGGCCACTCATCGGAATCATATGTTTGCGTTGATCCAGGTAGGAGAGAAGCGCTTCCTCCACCTCTTCCCCAAAATAGACGACGTCCTCGTATCCACCCTTGCGTCGCACCTTGATTGCGAGATTATCAAAATCTACGTCGCTGATATCCAGACCGACACACTCCGACACACGAATACCGGTTCCCAGCAAAAGTGTCAGAAGCGCAAGATCGCGCACCTTCGTCTTATCGTGGAACTTCATCTGACTTTTGGTCATTTTGGTGCCGTCCTCCACCTGGTCAAGCAGAATTGCGACCTCGTTTGGGTCCAGACGCACGATTTCCTTGTCATGGAGCTTCGGCATTGGCACTAAGGACGCAGGATTGCTTTTAATCTGTTCGTCCCGGAAAAAATAATTATAAAACGAGCGCAGGGAAGCGAGCTTACGGCGCTTCCCGCGTTCATCGTTGGTATATTCCGTGCCGTCGTCTTTGACATAATACGAAAGATATTCCAGATATTCCTCGATATCCGCCTTTGTGATCTGATCCAGAACCGACAGCGGAAACTCTATGATATCCATCTTCGAAAGCACGCTGTTATTTTTGTGCAGAAACTCAAAAAAGACACCGAGATCATACGCATAGGCAAGCCGCGTGCGGGGCGCGGTCGTCTGTTCGATTCCACGGAAATACTGGCGACAGAAGCGCGGCAGCTCTTCCTGCAGCTTTCGCAGCTGGAGGATATTTTCCTTTGCAGTTTCATCATGGTAATTGTTACTGTTTTTCATGTACCCTCCATTCCGCAAGACCACTCTGAACCGCAGTGAACATCCGATCCTTCACACCAGGATTTTCCAGGTTCAGCTGACGCAGCAGCTGCTTGACATATTCTCTGCGAGTATGTCCGTCTGCAGGGCAGGGACTTTTGACAACCGGAACATCATGCTTATGGACAAATCCGATCACATCCGCTTCCTTCATATAAACGAGCGGACGGATCACCGTCAGATTCATCCGATCCAGAAAAGTGACAGGGGCAAACGTATGGAAGCGCCCTTCATAAATCAAAGACAGCATCAGCGTCTCCACGACATCGTCCTTGTGGTGTGCATAAGCAATTTTGTTGCAGCCTGCCCCACGGATCGCTTCATTTAATGCGCCTTTCCGCATTTTGGCGCACAGTGCGCAGGGATTTTTTTCTTTCCGTTGGTCAAATACGATCGAAGCGATCTGCGTCGGCACAATTGTATACGGGACATCCAGCTCTTTACAGAGTGCCTCTATTTTGCCCAAATTTAAGTTTTCAAAGCCAAGGTCGACAGTTACCGCATGCAGTTCAAAGGGATGCGGATAAAAGCGTCTGAGCGTGCTCAGCGCATAAAGAAGCGTCAGGGAATCCTTTCCACCGGAAATCCCGACTGCGATTTTGTCTCCGTCCTGAATCATTTCATAATCGTCTGCGGCTCGCCGCACCTGGCTCAATACCTGTTGTAACGTCATGCTGTTTCCTCGTTTCATAATTACCGGCGTCTGCACGCCGGAATGGTTTTCTCATCCTGATTTTCCTTTTGACAGTATACTATTTTTTCTTTCTTTTTGCAAAGAGACCGCAGTGATTCCTACCGGATTTGGATCGATCCTAGGTTTCTATCGGGATTCGCCTTGAAAAAAAGTGCTCGACAGAGTAAACTAATAGAATATCCAATCATGATAAAGGAGCAGGTGCATGCAGGAAATCAAATGTCCCAAATGCGGCGAAGTCTTTCAGGTAGACGAATCCGGCTATGCGGCGATCGTCAGACAGGTCCGTGATAAAGAATTTGAGAAAGAGCTTTCCGAGCGTAAAGCGCAATATCTTTCTGAAAAAGAAAACGCTGTCCTTCTGGCGCAGACCCAGACGAGACAGGAGCTGGCGGAGGAAATTTCCCGGCTGCAGGCAAAGCTTGCGGCAGCAGAGAGCGCACGGCAGCTGGCAGAGGCAGACGCCCGTTCCCGGCAGGAAAAGCTTTTGTCTGAACAGGAAAAGGCTCTGTCCCAAAAGGACGCTCAGATCAGCCTTTTAAATGCCAAAATCACATCTGTACAGGAAACTGCGGACAAGGATATCGCCCTGGCGGTTTCCAAAGCAGCTGCCCAGAAAGAAAAGCAGATCAACGAAATGGACCGGCAGATTTATGACCTGACCGGTAGAATAGAACATGCAAAGCAGGAAACCCGGCTCCGGGAGCAAAATATTAAGGAGCAGTACGAAGAGCGCCTCCGCATGAAGGACGAGGAAATCGCCTATTATAAGGATTTCAAGGCGCGCCAGTCCACCAAAATGATCGGAGAAAGCTTAGAGCAGCACTGTGAGACAGAATTCAACAAGCTGCGCGCAACCGGTTTCCAGAATGCATACTTTGAAAAGGACAACGATGCCAGAACCGGCAGCAAGGGCGATTATATTTATAAAGAAACGGATCCGGACGGAATCGAATTTATTTCCATCATGTTTGAAATGAAAAACGAGATGGATGAAACCGCAACGAAAAAGAAAAATGAAGATTTTTTCAAGGAGCTGGATAAGGACCGGCACGAGAAAGACTGCGAATACGCCGTTTTAGTGTCCATGCTGGAGCCAGACAGCGAGCTGTATAACACCGGCATCGTGGACGTTTCCTATCGATATCCGAAGATGTATGTGATCCGTCCGCAGTTTTTTATCCCGATGATCACGCTGCTGCGCAATGCTTCCCTGAATGCGCTGCGGTATAAGCAGGAGCTTGCTGTCATCAAAAATCAGAATATTGACATTTCCCATTTTGAGGAAGATATGAATGATTTTAAAGAGAAATTCAATCGGAATTTCCGTCTGGCGAGTGAACGGTTCCACCGCGCAATCGATGAAATCGACAAAACAATCGACCATCTTCAGAAGACAAAGGAGGCCCTGCTTTCTTCTGAAAACAACCTGCGGCTTGCAAACAACAAGGCGGAAGATCTGAGCATCAAGCGCCTTACGAAAAACAACCCGACGATGAAAGCGAAATTCGACGAGCTTTCTTCGCATGACGGAAAGGAGAGTACCTGATATGAAATTTCGCTGGGAAAAAAAATATCTATACTGGGGCGTAACGGCACTTCTGGTTGTAATCGGCGGGCTGCTCGCCTATTATCTGATCTTTCACGGCGGCAACTTTAAAGATCATCTGCAGAATCTGCTGCACATCTGCATGCCGATTCTGGACGGCTTTATTCTGGCATGGCTGATGTGTCCGCTGGTAAACGCCATCGAGCATTTTGCATTGTATCCCGCCAGAGACTGGCTGATTTCCAAAAAACCGTCCTTACAGAAAAAAAAGAAACAGCTGACCAGCTATTGCCGCGGCATTTCCATCGTCCTGACGCTGTGCTTTGTTCTTTTTTTGGTGTACGGATTTTTCAGAGTTGTAATTCCGCAGATCATTGGAAGCATCCAGAGTATTGTCGGTCAGTTCCCCAGCTATGTAAAAAACGTCAGTGACTGGGCGGAAAAACTGCTCTCTGATAATCCAGACATCGAAACGACTGTATCCGATCTGATCGATCATTATTCGACAGATCTTGAGAACTTCCTCAATAAAACTATGATGCCTCAGATCAATGCCATCGTAAAAACAGTTTCCCTAAGCATGTTAAGCTTTGCAAAGGCAGTCTGGAACCTCGTGATCGGACTAATCATTTCCATCTATCTGCTTGCCAGTAAGGAACGCTTTGTCAGCCAGGGGAAGAAGCTTTTATACGCTTTCTGGGATACCAGACAGGCTAATGTAATTATGGAAGACCTCCGTCTGATCGATTCCACCTTTGGCGGATTTATCAGTGGAAAAATTTTGGATTCAGCCATTATCGGGGTTCTCTGCTTTGTTGTTGTCAGCATCATGAAAATGCCATATCCAATGCTGATCAGCGTCATAGTCGGTGTTACCAACATTATTCCGTTCTTTGGTCCGTTTATCGGAGCCGTACCCTGTGCATTGCTTATTTTAATGGTCAATCCGATGCAATGCCTGTATTTTATCATCTTCATCTGGATTTTGCAGCAGTTTGACGGCAACTTCCTTGGGCCTAAGATTCTTGGCGATTCCACCGGTCTTTCCGGGTTCTGGATTATTTTTTCCATCACCATCTTCAGTGGTCTCATGGGTGTACCAGGCATGATTCTCGGTGTTCCGATCTTTGCTGTTTTTTATGCGCTGATCAAGCGCTACGTCAACCGCAGTTTGCAAAAAAAGGGCATGTCCGATAAAACAGAAGAGTACCAGACACTGGATTATGTCGATGTCCAGACCGGCACCTTTATTTCCAAACCGGAAGATAAACCCGCAAGACACCGTAAGAAACAGTTTTCGTTCCGGAATTTTAAAGAAGATTTAAAGACGTTTATTCCGCACCCTGCAGAACATCCGGACGAAAAAGCGCAAACAACTTCGGATAACGCTGCGTCAGCCGTAGAATCCAATCGAAAAACAGAAGATTCGAGTTCGGAACAAAGCAAAAAATAATCCGGCTTGTTTTATTGTTATTTTATTCACAATGTTTGTTAAAAATTTAAAATAAACCTCAGAAGGATGATTACCTATGAAATTTGTTATTCAATGTACTACACAGGCAAGCGTTACAATCGACCAGAAGCTATATTCTGAAATTGGAAAAGGCTTCCTCGTCCTGATCGGAATCTGTGACGAGGACACAAAAGAAACAGCAGACAAAATGGTTCGCAAGCTGATCGGAATGCGGATTTTTTCGGATGAAAACGGAAAAACGAACCTCGCGTTAAAAGATGTCGACGGACAGCTTCTTTTGGTTTCCCAATTTACCCTGTACGCGGACTGCAAAAAAGGCAACCGGCCGTCCTTTGTCAAAGCCGGATCGCCACAGCATGCAAACGAGCTTTACGAATACATCATCGACGCCTGCAAAAAGGAAGTTCCCGTCGTGAAAACCGGCGTATTCGGTGCGGAAATGGAGGTCGCGCTGATCAATGACGGACCATTTACAATCATTCTGGATTCAAAAGACCTGGCGTGAGCATATAAACATTATAAAACGGATTCCAGATATGTGACATATAAAATGGTATATAATTGGTATATAATAAGACATAAATTGCAGACATTTAAATATTTAAATTACAGATTTTAATTATAATTGGAAATTACAGAATCTACGAAAAAAGCGACAAACCCAGGAGGCAATCATCTGCGTCAGCAGATATATGCCTCCTGAACTCATTTTTATCAAACACCCGCAAGTTTAACGAATTAGTTAGCACCGAAGCAAAACGTATTTTTCTGCGAAATCACGAAAAGCGGTTCTAACTATTCGTTAAACTTGGCTTTTGCGAATAGTTGGATGTCTCAATCAAAACCTCTCTCTCCGAATTAAACTGCCTCTAATTTCCGCTTCTGCTGCCCGAACCGATCCACTGTATATATTTTTATGAATTACAGCGCAACAATATTCCCCACCAACCGATGTACCTGCTGCCTGGTTGCAATCGGGTAGATTTCCCGCATGTGCGCTGCGATTTTTTCTCCGGAGGAAGCCGCTGACTCTGTATAAGCGCTTGTCACATGATCCCGTCCCCAGAGATGCTCCGGCGTACAGTAAACGGCGACCGGCCAACCGTAGGCTTCTCCCTTTTTGTTTTTTCGCTGGCGAAAATCTCTGACACAAAGATAAGTCTGCATCTGAAGCGCCGTAATCACGCCATCAAAGCCTTTTTCACCGCCCTTTCCAAAACCGGCTTTTTTCTTTAACTCACTGGAAAAATATTCTGCTTCGGCATTTTCTTCTAAATAGAAATCCATGATTTTCTTTTGCCGGATGGACGCCTTTTCATCATCCCAAAGCGCATCAAAATCATATCCGTCCCGCCTAAAGTTTGCAAAATACGGAAACCACTGCTTTGAAATAAAACCCGCTTTCTTATCAAAAAATTTTCCATAGGCGACTTTACCGCTTCGGGCAATGATCTCACGCCATTCCCAGGGATCGCTTTTGGGATCGCCGCTCCACCAATATTCCGGAGCAGTGCGCTCTTCCAGTGAAAACCCCGGAATCTCATTTTTAAAAAGCGGCAAAAATCCCACCTTATTGATATATTCCACTGCTTCATCGACTGTATGGATACATTCCGGGTCCTCCCGACTTACCCCATACATAATCCAATTCCCGCTTTCGTTTCCCATTTTTTCCTTTCATTTCTGCGCACGCTTTTTACGCATATCGAGTTTGTGTCAAGTGCGCACAGACACAAATCTCTCGATTGAATAATTTTTATTTTTCAATCTTTATTTCCCGTTTTTAATTTGGCTTTTCAGCACCTAAGATTGCGATATTTTCTTCCTTCAAATCCCAAAACCAGATATCGTCCAGTTTTGACGCTCCCTCCAAAAAGGATTCCCGCCATGTCCGGTACTTAGCTCCATCTACAGGCTCCATATCATAGTTTCCATCCCAGTCGGCAGGCAGCAGATAATAAACGACACCGTCCTGGTCTGCATCGATATCCTCCGGAAAAGATTCTCCCTGTTCCTTCGTCTTTGCCACGCTTTTATCCCATGCATCTGCTCCGCCGCAGATTTCATACTGATCAGTTTCGGCATTATAGCGGTATAGAAAATATGGCCAGAATTCTCCGGCAAGTCCCTGATTATGCGACCATTGTGCTTCAATCACTCCATTGTCATAACAGGTCAGCGCCGGAAACTCACACAGCTCCACATGAGTGCCGTTATCCCGGTAACCCCAGATATATTCTACCGTATCCGCCATCGAAGCACCTGTCCAGTTAAGCAACAGCTCTTCTTGCCCATCGCCATCTACATCGTACAAAGCAAAATACGTGCTTTCCTGTCCATAGGTATCCGGCACTCCATGATCTGTTCCCTCGATTTTTCCGAAACAATATGCATCCCACAGGATTTTGCCAAACGCTTTTGTCTGTTCCTCTGCCGAAAAAGGCTCTGCCCCATAAACTGCAAGAACGCCATAATAAGTGCCTACGGTTCCCGCATCGGCAGTATATTGCCCGACGTCCTCAATTCCGTATCTTAAAAGAAAATAGTCCAGATCATGGAGCACCTTATAGAGTTCATTCGCATACTGCATCTCATGCGTTATCTGCGCCATTCGCGTCAGATCCATCAGCTGTTGTAAATCTGCTGCCAGGGCTTCATTTTTCACAAAGGACTTCATTTCGGAAATCAAATCAATAAAATCTGCCGCGTCAAAGTTATTCGTCACAATTCCAGGCTCCGTATAGGTTTCCGCAAATTCCTCTTCTGTGATATTTTCCGCTTTCATGATGACATCCTTCGGATAGATCGACTGATGATACCACCAGCCCAGCTGAATGTCGCCTTTGCAGTCAAAATACTGCCAGTATGGGCTTTCTTTATCTGACAGCTTTTTAAAGAGGTTGTCGTTCAGATATGCGGATTCCATTTGAAGATTTGCAACTTTGATATTTTCCCTCAGTCTGGAAATTTCCGTCTCCGGCATCCCATCCAGCGCTTTTCTCCGCATGGCAAGGACTTCTTCTTTGGAGGGTCTTACGTTGTCGGAAGCCGACTTTATTTCCGCTGTTTCAGCATCCGCGTCAGTCTGCTGCTGCATCACGGTTTCCGGAACGCCTGTCTGGGATTCCGTGAAATTATTTTCCGGTACCGCAGATACAGATTCCGAAAAACCTGCCTGCTGCCCGCAGCCGGTCAGGGTAAAACATAATAAAATTGTCAAAACGTATTTTCTGAAATATTTCATAATGGTCTCCCGCTCGGATGTTTCTCCATCCATGCCATGATACGCCAGCAGCTCATCCCATCCAAAAACAGCGGTTTGAAACTACATCACAAATTTCAAACCGCTGTTATTCCTGACAATAGACTGCTCACAAAGCATAGGTTCTATTGTTTCACTTTTGTTTTACTGCTCTTTTTGTTCAAAATGTAACTGTCCGTACCCTCACAGTTACGTGCAAAAATCCATTCCAAATCGGCTGTGCCGATAGGATTTTTGCCTTCCAGTTTAAATTCTCTTACGGTCAGCGCAGTAAATGCGCAGACCTACTGCTCTTTTTGTTCAAAATCTTCAATGATCTGCGTAATCAGCTTCACGGTTCCATCAATGCCGAGAACCGAGCTGTTTAGACAGAAGTCGTAGCTGTCTGCGCGTCCCCACTTTTTGGAGGAATAATAGTTGTAGTAACTCTGACGCTGTTTATCCTTCTTGATCATCATGTCTCTTGCCTTGGACTCGTTTAAGTCAGGATATTTCTTCACCAGACGTTGGATTTTCGTCTCTTCGTCCGCGTAGATGAAGAAATGCAGGCAGTTTTTCATGTCGTGCAGCGCATAGTCTGCGCAGCGGCCAACCAATACGCACGGACCCTCTTTTGCGATGCTCTTGATCGCATCAAACTGTGCCAGAAAAACTTTATGGCTAATCGGCATATCCATAAAGGTGGATGTATTGTAGCCGAAAGAATAAGTATCCATGACCAGATTGTAAAGGAAAGAGTTGGTCGGACGTTCATCGTGTGTCTTAATCATCTCTTCGCAAAATCCGCTGTCCTTGGCGGCTCTGGATAACAGCTCCTTGTCATAACATTTGATGCCAAAATGCTCCGCAAGCTTTTCCCCGATCTCACGGCCACCGGAACCAAACTGACGTCCAATCGTAATCACTGTATTCATAGCATCACCCTCTCTTCGTTGTTGATACTGTTATTATATACAATTCCCACGAAGAATTCAACTATTTTTTCGTCGTTTCCACCACAATCAACTGATATGGATGCAGAATCAGGTTGTCACCAATTCTCGTCACCTGCGGCAGATTGACAAAAACCACTTCCTCATAATCCTCTTTTAAGGTCAGGAAACGCTCTGCCGGGCTTTCATTGCAGATTACAGTCAGACACTGCTTACCGAGACAACGCTTAAATGCAAAAATCTTTTCCTGATCCTCGTACATCGGTTCAAACGTACCATAAGTCAGTAAATCACGGTATTCCTCCGACTTGCGGAAGCACAGCAAGCGCCTGTAAAAATTCAATACAGAACCGTATTCCTTTTCCTGCCGCGCCACATTGATCTCAGGATAATTCGGATTGACCTTCAGCCAGGGTTTTCCGGTTGTAAAACCAGCATTTTCCGCGTCACTCCATTGCATCGGTGTTCTGGCGTTATCACGACTTTCCCGCGCACAGCCAGCAAACGCCTTTTCTTCCGGGAATCCACAGGCAACTGCATAACGATAGTTGTCCAGCGTCATGATATCATCAATGTCTTCCAATTCGAAGGGACAGTTTGTCATGCCGATTTCCTGTCCCTGATATAAAAACGGCATACCGCGCTGCAGCACCTGCAGACCGGCAAGCGCCGATATGCTGGCAAAGCCGTAATCCTCGTCCGGAATATAGATCGTCGCACCACGCGCCATATCATGATTTTCGATGATATTTGCCTCAAATGCAATATCTCCAAGCAGCTTCTGGTTGACAAACACATCCCGTTTCCATTCGTCCGGGTTCATGTTCCTGTCAAACTCACACTGACAGGTTCCTTTTTTATAGCTTTGGATCGGATCAAAGGCAAACATCGTGGAAAAATATCCGTCCTCTCCGATAAATTCTTCCAGCTGCTCCCTGTCGACCTCGAACACCTCTCCGACCGTAAACGCATCGTGGGGCGCAAAGCAGCGTTCCTTTAATTCTCTTAAAAAGACGCCAATGCCATTTTTCGTCCCGCCGTCGCGCTTCTGCATCCGGGTGATGCTGTTGGTTAAAAAACCTCTGCCGTCCGGCCCGTCCACCGGAAGATCTTCCCAGGTCAGGTCTTTTTTAATGTTGATGATCGCGTCAATCCGGAAGCCTGCGATGCCGCGGTCAAGCCACCAGTTGACCATCTTGTAGATTTCCTCTCGCAGGGCAGGATTTTCCCAGTTTAAATCCGGCTGCTCTTTGGCATAGGCATGGTAATAATATAAATTCTCCTGTCCGGGCAGCTTTTCCCAGACACTGCCGCCAAAATAGCTGCGCCAGTTGTTCGGCTCTTTTCCGTCTTTTCCCTCTTTCAGGTAAAAATAATCGCCATAAGGACCTTTGGGATCTGCAATTGCTTTCTGGAACCAGGCATGCTGATCGGAACAATGATTGACCACAAGATCCATGATGATCGAGATGTTTTTCTTTTTGGCTTCTGCGATCAGACGATCCATATCCTCCAGCGTACCAAAACGCGGGTCGATATTCTCATAATCGGAAATATCATAGCCGTTGTCTACCATCGGGGACGGATAGACCGGAGAAAGCCATAAAATATCAACGCCGAGCTGTTCCAGATAAGGCAGCTTCTCGATCACACCGGCGAGATCTCCGACACCATCCCCATTTGTATCTAAAAAGCTCTTCGGGTAAATCTGATATCCGATCTTTTCATGCCACCATTTTTTCTTCATTTGTCCTCATCCTCCTGTTTCAGATCGTTTTTGTTCCAAAGCTCTGCTCCCTCTGTAAAGAAAAATGCCGCCATCTGGGAACGGGAAGAAAACTCCTGCGTTTCCAAAAGCGCTTTTACTTCCTCCCGGCTGTAAAAACGTGCGGAAATTTCTTCATTGTCAGACGTATGGTCTGAAAAATCCCCGCCTGCCTCTACAAAGGCAATATAGGTTTTCGTATCGGAAAAACCGACTGCAGAATAGGAGGGCGGCAGGATCTTCAGCACTTTTTTCACCGAAAGTCCCGTTTCCTCATACAGCTCCCTGCGGATACATTCCTCGATCGTTTCCCCTTTTTCCTGCATCCCGGCGCATAGGTTGAAAATCGTTTTATTGATGCTCATGCGAAACTCCCGTAAAAGGAGCATTTTTCCATCCTGGAATGCCACAATAGAGACACCGCTTGCCCGTCTGCCAAGGTCCTGCACATCTTCCAGCTCTTTTCGGCTGACGATTTCGTAGGTTTTTAACCTTCCTGCTTTATTTTCATAGGACAGCTCATAATTTTTCAGATATTTGCCGTCCCGCACCTTTTTCATGCCAAGAAATTTCATGCCTTTTCCCTGCCTGTCTGATAAATTTCAGTTATCGCTGTACCCCTGTAGGTTTCAGACCCTTTAACTGCTCTGCCAGTGTGCCTTTGACCTTTTTGCGTGTCAGCTCCACCAGTCCAAGGGCAGTGATGTCCACGACGCGAACCGGGACCGGATCCTCTTTACAAAGGCTGCGCAGCTCCTCCAACAGTTCTTTTGCCGCCTGCCGGTCCTTCTGATTGATAAAGTCTATCAAAATAATACCGGAAAGATTGCGCAGCCGGATCTGGCGCGCTGTTTCCTGCGCCGCTTCTCGATTGATCAGGGCAAAGGTCTCTTCCACATTTTTGGAGCCATCATATTTTCCTGTATTGACATCGATCACCGTAAGCGCTTCTGTTGGTTCGATGACCAGATATCCGCCGGATTTTAGCCAGACGCGCTTCAAAAGCGCTTCTTCCAGCTTCCCGGCAAGCCCATAGAGTGCAAACAGGTTCGGTCGGCTGTCTCTGTAGAACGAAATTTCCGGACATTTCGTGCCTCCCGGCAGCTCCGGAGTTCTTTTGCCGAACCGCTCTACGGAATCCGCTGCAGCGGCAGGCAATTTTTTCTCTATACCGGATGCACCGCTGCCGTACAAATCCTCCAGCGCGGTATAGACGAGGGTTTCATCTGTCACGATCTTATCCGGCAGCTGCTTATGCGAGAGAAGCTCTATCAGCCAGCCGGGGCGTTCCTCCGAAATCATGGAAAAGACCGTCCGACTTCTGCCGACACTTAAAAGCTTCTGCGCCTTTTTAAGAAGAGCGCCTGCCTCGCGCAAAAGGGCTGTGTCCGCAGGCTTGGAATTCCACCCATCGCCCGCCGCAGTCCGCACCACAAGAGTCATTCCATCCGGAACGGTTACACTTTGCAGCACTTCCCGGAAATGGTCTGCTGCTTCCCCGGGCAGCTGCCTGGAATACCGCACGCCGTGTCCGCCGTCCAGAACGACTGCTGCCAGCCGCCCTTCCAGGCTGATCTTCGCTGTCAGGGCAGGCTCTTTTGTCTTTAATGCATCGCGCATCACCTGCACCAAAATCTCATCGCCTGCCAGCAATCTGCCATCCCAGCGGCGGTTCGTCAGCACCGGAGCCTGTGCTTCTTTGAAAGGCAGGTAACAGGTCTGTCCACCGGCGATCTCCACAAATGCAGCGTCAATATTTTTTACCACATGCTTGACTTTTCCGACGTAAATATTTCCCAGAAGCGAACGTCCCTCCAGATGGGGATGAACCTCTGTCAGTTTGTCCTTTTCCAAATAAAAGGAAGTTAAAACCGGTTCTGTATGTTCCTTTAAAACCGCTCTTGTGATCACGCATACGCTGCTCAAAATGCTTCTCCTATCGCATCCAACGGAACAAAGGAAGGCTCTTCTTTCGTTCCCGTATTCATCCAGGTTTCCATGCGCACGGTCTGCAGCTCAATCTTTGACACCTCCAGACCTGCGAGGGAAAGGACTGCATCCGTTACGAATTCCGGACGGATATTTCCGCCGCTGCTTGCATCTACCATAAATACCAACGCGCCGTCGTCGATGTGACAGTCATAAATACCGGACCGAATATCGACCTCTGCCGTGCTGCGCTTGGTTTCCTTTGTAATCCAGAGTTCCTTTTTGGAAAGCAGCCCGTCCACCGCGCCCTGACAGCCTGCAAAGCTCTTTTCGGGATCTTTAAATGCTACTGCATAGGTTGCCGCAGCGACGCTCGCCATCGCGTTTCCCGCCTTTTCCGGCAGCATCTTTACACTCAGGATATCGATTCCGTAAGGACATGCCTCCTGCAGGCGCTCCTTAAAATCCTCTGCGCCATCAGACGAAGCAATTTCCACGTCCATATATTCGCCCACGCTGCACAGTCCGACACCCAGTGGCGCAGCAAAGCTCATGACCTGATGCGGATTAAATCCATGTGTATACACAACATCCAGTCCGGCTCTGCGGATCGCCTTCTGGAAAAAGCGCAGCACATCCAGATGTCCGGTAAAGCGCAGCGGACCATATTTTGCAAATTTTACACGTACCATCATACCGCATCCCCTCCTCTTTGTTCGAAACAGATTCCGCCGCCGAAGCGCGCAGCGCCGCAGCCCTGACACTGCATCTTACAGTTGGGCGTTACGACAGCCTCCGCCGCACGTTTCCATTCCCGCAAAAGGAAGGCTCTGTTTACGCCGCAGTCCAGAAAATCCCATGGGAAAACTTCCTCATCGCTGCGCGTTCTTGTCGTATAAAAGTCCATATCGACATTGCACTCCTGAAAACAGTCCACCCAGGTCTGATACTTGAAATATTCGCCCCAGGCATCGTAAATACAGCCTTTTTCATACGCCTTTAAAATCACGTCGGCAACCTTTCTGTCGCCGCGGGCAAACACGCCCTCTAAAACGCTGACGTCCGCCTCATGCCAGTTGTATTTGATCCGCTTCTGGTTAAGCTGTTCACGCACCGCCTGCTTGGTCAGCGCTGCCTTATCCAAAAACTGTTCCTTTGTACACATCGGTGCCCACTGAAAGGGAGTGAACGGCTTCGGGATAAAGAAGGATGTACTGGAAACGATCTGTACCGGCCCGTTTCTCTTTTCTTTTGGAACAACCTCATAATAGAGGGCTGCAATCTTGTTGGACAGCTCTGCGATCCCACGGATATCTTCTTCTGTTTCAAAGGGCAGCCCGAGCATGAAGTACAGCTTCACGCGGCTCCATCCGCCCTCAAATGCAAGTCCTGCGCCCTTTAAAATCACTTCTTCGGTCAGTCCCTTGTTGATGACGTTTCTCAGACGCTGACTTCCTGCTTCCGGTGCAAAGGTCAGGCTGCTCTTTTTGACGTCCTGTACCTTTCCCATAACGTCTAAAGAAAACGCATCAATTCGCAGAGAAGGCAGGGAAATATTCACTTTTTTCTCCTGACAGGTCGTCATCAGGAAGTCTACCAGCTCTTCCAGATGAGAATAGTCGCTGGAACTCAAGGAGCTCAAGGAAATTTCTTCCTGACCGGTGCTGTCCAGCATCGTCGTCGCGTAATGCTTGAGTGTCTCGAGGCTCTTTTCGCGTACCGGACGATACAGCTGCCCTGCCTGACAGAAACGACAGCCGCGGATACAGCCGCGCTGAATTTCCAAAACGACACGATCCTGTGTTGCACGGATAAACGGAACCACCGGTTTCTCCGGATACGGCGCATTGTCGAGATCCATCACGATTTCCTTTGTAATCTTTGCCGGAACACCCTCCTTGATCGGGACAAAAGATGCGATCGTCCCGTCCTCTTTATAGGATACTTCATACAGGGACGGCACATACATGCCGGGCACTTCCCTCGCCGCGCGCAGAAGAAATTCCTGACGGCTGCCGCCTTTTTCTTTTACTTCTTTATAGACGTCCAGCAGCTTCCGGTACGCAGTTTCTCCCTCTCCGATGTAGAAGAGATCAAAAAATTCCGCGATCGGTTCCGGATTGTAGCTGCAGGGTCCGCCGCCAATCACGATGGGATCTTCTTCGGTACGGTCTTTTGCAAGCAGCGGAATCCCGGACAAATCCAGCACCTGCAGGACGTTTGTATAACACATTTCGTACTGCAGCGTGATGCCTAAAAAGTCAAAATTTTTCACCGGCTCCTGAGATTCCAGGGCAAACAGCGGGATTTTTTTCTCACGCATGATTTTATCCAGATCCAGCCACGGCGAATAAACCCGCTCACACCACACGTCGTCATAACGGTTGAACATATCGTAGAGAATCTGGATGCCGAGGTGAGACATGCCGATCTCGTAGACGTCCGGAAAACACATGGCAAACCGGACCATTCCCGGTGTAAGTGTTTTCATGACGGAATTGACCTCCCCACCGACATAACGTGCAGGAGAAGAAACACTCATCAGGATGTCATCCCCGAGGGCAAGCTTTCGCTCTCTGCCATTTGAAAGTTCTTCTGCACCGATGCAGCGCTGTGCCAGCTGCCGTGCCGAAAGCCCTTCGATATTTGATGTTAATCTTTTCATTTTTCCCTGTTTCCTTACCATTTTTTATCTGCTGCCGGTGTGGCTTTAAAATATTCGGTACGGGTTGCTTCCCGCAGCCAGAACACAGAACCCCGATAGCGCAGATTTTTCCCATTTTGAAAATGGACATTATGGTATGATTATAGGGTATTTCCGGCTTCGTTGCAAGGCTAATGCAGTGCCTCCACCGTAGAATTTCCAATTACAGAAGTTTCCAGCTGCCTGTTTATCACGGCAACTGCACTCTGCCCCTTCCAGTCAATCTGATTTTTATCCAGATAGATCACGCAAGCAAACAGAATCAGGCTGATTGCCAGCCGCAGCCCAAACATAGGCCCCTTATGCCCCTGCTGCCGGATTCTGTCATATTCTGCCAGTTCCAAACCATCGTCTCCATACAGCATTTCACTGTTTTTACCAGTTCCGTACAAAATATCTTCCCGATTTTTTACCTTCATCCGGTTTAAATTCTGTTCCTGCCGAAGGTATCTGGTCAGCTCCAGCTTTCTTTCCGCATCTTCCATGGGATCCATCCTTTCCGCTTTATAGTTTACATAATATTTTTATGTAAACCATTATAGTGTAGAGTATTCTATTCATCTGTATGATGGCGCATCTGAAAAAATAATCCGCAAAACCGGAAAATACATGTACCGGAAGTATTCCATTGTCCTAAAACAAAAATTTGAGGAACCAAAACGGGCGCCGAACCCTTTTTGCTTTCAAAGGATTTGACGCCCGGTCTTTTCTCTTTTCCGGATCCAAATTTCATGCGAAGACGCATCTGCCGCGCTACGCTGCTTTCCGATACATTTTTATCGGTTTGCCAGCTCTGTCGTAACCTCTTCCCAGGTCACGCCTTTTTCTGCCATCAGCACCATCATATGGTACAGGAAATCAGCGATTTCATATTTGATTTCGTTCGGATTGGGGTTTTTGGCTGCGATGACGATTTCTGTCGCCTCTTCCCCGACTTTCTTTAAGATCTTGTCAATGCCTTTATCAAACAGATAGTTGGTATAGGAGCCTTCCTTGGGATGCTCCTTACGGTCCTCGATCACTGAAAATACCTCTTCAAAGACCTTCATCGGATTGTGCGCTTCCTGCTTGCTGCTGCGGTTCTGGATTTCGTTAAAGAAACAGCTGTAGGAACCGGTATGGCATGCCGCGCCGACCTGTGTTACTTTTGCAAGGATTGTATCCAGGTCGCAGTCCGCGGTCAGAGAATGCACATACTGATAGTGTCCGCTGGTTTCTCCCTTTAACCAGAGCTCGCTGCGGCTTCTGCTGTAATAAGTCATGCGTCCGGTGCGCAGCGTCTGATTGTAGGCTTCTTCGTTCATATAGGCAACCATCAGCACGGCATCGGTTTTTACATCCTGTACAACCACCGGAACCAAACCGTCTGGTCCCTTTTTCAGATCGGAAAAGGCATAGACCGCCCCTCTGTCCTCTACCGGAATTTTATTTTCCCGGCAAAGGGCTTTGATCGCGGAAATCTCTGTTATGTTTTCATTGACCAACTTACCGGAAATACCGCTGATATTGGCATAGGAAAGCACCTCGATGAGCTTTTCCAGGGAAACCTCCGGCAAAAAGGTTACCACCGGAACCGGAGACATCAGCGCAGCCTCCGCCGTTGCACCGGGACAGAACAAAAATACGTTGGAGGTATATTCCTTTAGCAGCTCCTTTTCCTGTTCCAGAAGCGAAATATCTGCAACGCCCGCTGCGATTTTTTCTTTGCCAAATTTCAGGGAGACCTCTTTTGTCAGCTCCAGCTGAACCGGATCGGCATAATCCAGCATCACCTGCTGGCAGCCTGCATATAACAGTTTTTTCACATCCTCCATTCGGAAAATATGTCCGCTTCCAATTACCGGAACCGCTGTATTCTGACAGATTTCCCGCAGAACGTCCAGATCCTTTTCATGCTCTGCATCGTTCTCCGAAAGCAGACCGACATAAATTGCATCGCATTCGTTTTCACTGTAGTTCTCCGCCAGCGCGACCGGCGTTTCCTCGATTCTGCATGTGCCCTCTCTGTCCTGATACGCGACCTCATTTTTGAGGTACATGCATGCCATAAATTTTTTTGTATTCATTCTGATCCTCATTTCCAGACAGCTGTTCTGCATCCGGTCTGGTTCAGCCAGACGACTGCCCGATATGTATTCTGTATGTTACAGGCTTCCCTTTGTGGAAAGCACGCCGTCTAACCTCGGTTCGTTGGATACTGCCATATCAAGTGCCTTGGAAAACGCCTTAAACATCGCCTCTGCAACATGATGTCCGTTGATGCCGTCCAATACCTTGATATGCAGGTTCATACCTGCACTGTAGGAAACGGCATAGAAAAACTCCCGGATCAGCTGAGTATCCAGCCCGCCGATCATCGGAACATTAAATTCGTAATCAAAATTGAAATAGGGACGTCCGCACAGATCCACTGCGCACGCAACCAGCGCGTCATCCATCGGCAGCAGAAAATATCCGTAACGTTTGATTCCTTTTTTGTCTCCGACTGCCTCAGCGATCGCCTGCCCGAGTACGATTCCCGTATCCTCTACGGTATGATGTCCGTCCACAAACAGATCTCCGTCCACTTTTACAGATAAATCAAAAAATCCGTGCCGTGCAAAGCCGTCCAGCATATGGTCGAAAAATCCGATGCCGGTATCAAGATCCGCGCTGCCGGTGCCGTCTAAGGAAAGGGTCAGTGCAATTCTGGTTTCTTTTGTATCGCGTTTTATACTCGCCGTTCTTTCCATCATCAGTCCTCCTTTTCAAAACGGACACGGATGGAATTGGCATGCGCCGTCAGTCCCTCATTTTCTGCAAAGCACTCAATATCCTGATGGATCTTTTCCAGCGCCGGTCTGGAATATGAAATGATGCTCGTCTTTTTCAAAAAATCATCTACATTTAACGGGGAGAAAAAGCGTGCCGTACCATTTGTCGGAAGCACATGGTTTGGACCTGCAAAATAGTCCCCCAAAGGCTCGGAGGAATACTCCCCAAGGAAGATCGCTCCTGCATTACGGATTTTTGTCATCATGGCAAAGGGATCCTTCGTCAGGATTTCCAGATGCTCCGAAGCAATCTCATTGGCAGTGTCCGCTGCCTCATCCAGAGAATCTACCAGCAGAATATAGCCATAATTGTTGAGGGATTTTTCGATGATCTCGCGTCTTGACAGGTTTGCAACGAACCTGTCCACTTCAACAGAAACCTGATCCGCTAAAGTCTTACTGGTGGTGATTAAAATGGCACTGGCCAGCTCGTCATGCTCTGCCTGGGACAACAGGTCTGCCGCAACATAACGGGGATTTGCCGTTTCATCTGCGATCACCAGAATTTCACTGGGTCCTGCGATGGAATCGATGCTCACATAGCCGAAGCATGCTTTCTTTGCCAGGGCGACAAAAATATTTCCGGGGCCGGTGATTTTATCTACCTTCGGGATGCTCTGTGTGCCAAATGCCATGGCTGCGATGGCCTGTGCGCCGCCGACCTTGTAGATCTCATCCACACCGGCGATATGTGCAGCAACCAATGTACCAGGATTGACCTTTCCGTCTGCTCCGGGAGGGGTTGTCATGATGATACGCTCCACGCCCGCAACCTTTGCCGGAAGCACGTTCATCAGTACGCTGGAGGGATACGCAGCCTTTCCACCGGGCACATAAACGCCGGCAATCGCGATGGGCAGAATCTTCATGCCGAGGATCGTCCCGTCCGGTTTTGGGTCAAACCAGCTGTTTCTCAGCTGTTTTTCGTGGAATGCACGGATATTTGCCGCACTTTTTTTCATAACCTCCACAAAGTCTGCATCCACCTTCTGATATGCCTCGTCGATTTCTTCCCGGGTTACACGGATGTGGGCTGCATCCATTTTGCAGTGGTCAAACTTCTCTGTATAGGAAAAGAGCGCCTCGTCGCCGCCTTTTTTCACCGTTTCAATAATTTCCGCCACAGCACTTTCATACTGTCCGTAGTGGTTCGGGCTTCTCTGAAGCAGATCCTCCAAAAGTCCTTTCTTGCTTTCTGCCGTCAATTTGACAATTCTCATCGGTTTTCCTCATTTCTGCCGCCTTGGCTTATGCTTCCTCCAGCTGTTTACGCAGCCTTAAAATAATCTCCCGGATCCGTTCCGATTCCATTTGCATGCTTACCTGATTGACGATTACACGCGCAGACAGCTCACAGATTTCCTCCAGCACGCCCAATCCGTTTTCCCGCAGGGTCGAACCGGTTTCCACGATATCGACAATGACATCGGACAATCCAACAATGGGACCCAATTCAACAGAACCGTTTAATTTGATGATGTCCACCGTCTGATGCTTTTTATTGTAAAAATAGTCCTTTGCGATCACCGGATATTTGCTTGCTACACGAATTCTCTCATGATGCTGCAAAAGCTCCCGCGCCGATTCCGGACCGCAAACGCACATCCGGCATTTGCCAAAGCCAAGATCCAGCACTTCATAAACCCGTCTTCCCTCTTCCAGCAAAATATCCTTACCGGTCACACCGATATCTGCGGCTCCGTATTCCACATAGGTTGGCACATCCGGTCCCTTTGCCAGGAAAAATTTCAGTTTTAATTCTTCATTGACAAAAACAAGCTTCCTGCTGTTTTTATCCTTCATCTCTTCACAGGTAATTCCAACCTGCTCCAAAAGAGACAGCGTTTTGTCTGCCAGACGCCCTTTTGTCAGGGCGAAGGTCAGGTATCTATCTTCTGCCATTTTCATGTCCCCTATTTGGTGTTCTAACATCGTGCACTCTATGATTTCAACTGCTCGCAGCTTCCGTCTGCATGAATGAGCATCGCCTCTCTGCGCAGTCTTCCTCTCAAATCTGCCCGCCTGCAGTCCTGCTTACAGGAAACAGGGATCAGCTCTGCAGAAACCCTGGAAAGGCGCAGCTGATTTGCCTTTTTCAGTGCTGCATCGTAGCTGTCCGGCGTATAAAACAAAAGGCAGCCATCCAGACCGGTATGCGGCTTTTTATTTTGTCTCGAAAGGGCTTCCAGAACATCATCCACAACGACGACAAATCCGATGGCAGGTGCATTTTTTCCAAAATAGGAAAGCAGCTTATCATAGCGTCCGCCTGTTACGATGGCATCTCCGACACCATAGGTATACCCCTTAAAGATCACACCGGTATAATAATTGTACTGATTTAACAGCCCGAGATCAAAGGAGACATATTTTTCTGTTCCGTATTTTTTGAGCACCTCATAAAGTGCCTCCAGACGTTCAATCGCCTGCAGGGAACGCTCGTTATCCACCTGCATTTTCGCACTTTCCAGATCCTGTGTCCCTTTGACAAGATCCGCAAGCCCCAAAAGCACCTGTGCATAATCCTTGCGCACTCTTTGTTCCTCTAAAAGCTCCTGGGCACCGAAATAGTTCTTGGCGGAAATAAAGTCGCGCAGCTTCAATTCCACTTCTTCGTTTAAGCCTGCCTGTGCGCAGATCCCCTTAAAATATTCCACCTCGCCGACTGTGATCTGCAAATCGGTCAGACCGCAGTTTTTCAATGCTTCGACAACAAGGCTGATCATCTCGGCATCTGCCTCCACAGATGGCTCCAGCATCAGCTCCGCGCCCATCTGGGTCACTTCTTTTAATTTGCCCTGCAGGTTCGACGTATTCGTAAACGTGCTTCCGCTGTAGGTAAAACGAAGCGGTGCGGTCTCATCCATGAAATATTTTGCAGCGCATCTGGCACAGGACGGTGTAAAGTCCGGACGCAGCGCCAGGGTATTGCCTTCCTTATCGAAAAATTTATACAGCTGGGAAGAAGGCGTCGTGCCGATCTCCTTACTGTAAACATCAAAAAATTCAAACGTCGGGGTCTGAATATCCTGATACCCGTACAAATGGATCGTATCATGCAGCTTTTTCTCCACAAAAAGCTTACGCGCATATTCTTCTCCGTAAACATCCCTTACACCCTCCGGTGTATGAAGCAAGGATTTATTCATCGTTGGATCTCCTTTGCACTTTATCATGCTACCGTATTAGCATATGAAATCCTGTATAGAATATCAGATTTTTAAAATGCTGTCAACTCAAGTTCTTTGCCGTCCAGCACACATTTTATCAGCTCGTCGCTGTCATATTCCAGTTTCAGGGAGAAAAACGGACGGTTTTCCTGCAAAAGCTTAAAAAATACGCGGTCACCTTCCCACAGATTTAAGCTTTCCAGCTCCTTGATCAAAACCCATTCCAGATCACCCTCCGGGCAGTTATAATCCAGGGTCCCCTCCCAGCCATCTGCTGTATACAGGCACATGTACTGCGTTTCCACATCCTTTAACGCAAATGTTACGATTCCTCGAAACCGATAGGAGGTCAATGTCAGACCGGTTTCTTCCTTTACTTCCCGAAGCAGGCAGTCCTCCGGACTTTCATAGGCGAGTGCATGTCCACCGACGCCGATCCATTTGTCCTGATTGACGTCATTCCTTTTTTTGACACGATGCAGCATCAGATAGCTGTCGTCTTTTTCCAGATAACACAGCGTCGTCATTGTCCCGATCAGGGAATTTCTTTCTTCTCTGTTCATATCATTCCTCCTAGCTCTCCGGTCGATCCTCCAAGTCCTTTTGTAAAAGATCAAGATACGGAACAAGAACACCGTTTTTTTTCGGCAGGAAATACTCCGGGTTTAACTCGTCCAACCGGAAGCTTTTGCGCCCGCCCTCCTGCGCCCGATCCCAGAAATAGCGCAAATGTGCGTAGGGGAGATAATAAAACTGTTCCCTGTGCGAATAGTAGATCAGAAAAAAAGCAATGCCCTTCTGTTTTTCAAACCGATCCATAAACGCTACCTGATGCCTGTGAATGTTTTGCAGGGCAAAGGTATCCTGGGCACATTCCTTCGCATCGAAGCAGACCGGAATGCCCTGTACAACTCCGATATAGTCTACCGTACTTTTCTGGTCAAAATATGCCAGCGTGATGTGCCTGTGCTCCTTGTCGATTTTGATCGGTGTAATCGGGGTCGGGATCTTCTGGATCAATGCCAGATTACTTTCCAGATATTTTTCATTCGTGCGGTTGATCAAATCCTCCAGTGTTGATCCCCGCAGTCCTCTTGAATTCCAGGTTGCCATGTGATTGTTCCATCTTTCGTTATAGTATAAAAAACCTGCAATACGGCTGCCGCCAGGCTTTTTGTTCTCGTATAGGAAACTTCGTTTCCATACGATAAAAATGCTCCGCAAGGATGCGCACTCGGCGCAGAGGTAGATGGTTGCCGAAGCAACCGCGCCTCGGCGCGAGAATGTGCCAAGGCACATTCTTTTTTTATGTGGTTTAGGGCTATATTCCTGCCGTAGAAAGCAGCCTCTGAAAATCCTCCGGCAGCGGACAAGTGATGCCGCCTGTCGGTAAAATGCCAGAGGCAGCGTCCTTCTGGCGGATCTGCCATGCATGCAACAGCTGCCTGCCGATTCCGTAGGTTTGCTTCAGGGTTCGATTGACTGCTTCATTTCCGTATTTCGGGTCGCCCAGCAAAGGATGCCCTGCCCATGCAAAATGTGCGCGGATCTGGTGCGTCTTGCCGGTAAATAACTCTGCCTGGGCATAAGTGACCGTCCCGATGCCGGGAAGCTCCAGGCAGGCGAGGGGTTCGATCCCTGTTTTGATTTCGTCCGCGCCCTCCGCTGGCTTTGTTAAAATTTTAACCTGATTTTTTTTCGTATCCTTCAAAAGATAACCTGTCAAAATCTGTTTTTCCTTTACTTCCCCGAGCAAAAAGAGCCGATAATACTTATGAATCTGCCGGTTCCGGATCAGCCCTGTGAGTTTCTGCGTTCCCAAAAGGCTTTTGCCGCATAACAGCAGTCCGCTCGTGTTTCGATCCAGACGGTTGCACACCGACGGATGGAAGGTCGCCAACGCTTCGGCGGTCAATTTTTTTTGAGACAACAAATATCCGATCAACCATTCGTTTGCAGAAAAATCCGCCACAGACGCCTTCTGGGAAAGCACGCCAGCCGGTTTATCCAACGCCAGAATATCTTCGTCCTCATATAAAATGCGAATATTTTTCAGTTTCTCAAATGCCAGAAGATATTCTTTTGTTTCCGCCCCTGCCGCTTTTTTTTGCGCGCTGTAGTCTGCAGGAGGTGCCCCGAACTTTTCCAGCGTTTCCTCTGCCAGAAACAGCTTTACCTCATCACCGATTAAAAGAATTTCCTTTCCGGTGCATTTTTTCCCGTTCAGAACAATATTTTTTTTGCGCATCATCTTGTAAAAAAAACTGACTCCGGCTTCCTTCATATATTTATTTAAAAATTTGTCCAGCCGTTGTCCGGCTTCATTTTGCCCGATCGTTACTGCACGCATCCGCTTTTCTCCTTATAGACTGATCGCAAATAAAAGTGCTTTGATCCGCGCTGTCCGCTCCGTTTCTTCTTCCGTGTTATCGCCCGCAGCGGATGCCTTTTCCAGCTCGTCCAGCCGATTTAAATACTTCGGCAGCTCTTTAAAAATCCGGATATGTACCTCCGAAAGCTGATTACGCATAAACATACCCTCCAGATGCTTCTCACAGCCCTTTATGTCTGCGAATGGATCCGCCATATAGCCGATCAGCTCCACCCCGGATAATGCCATATGCTGTACCTGATAAGTGCGTTCGTAGCTGGTAAATTCCAGATCGGTAAGGCTTTCCGCTGTCCTGATTTTTGCAGAGATTTTGCGGTAATCCGATTCGGAAATTTCATGACAGCGAAGCAGGGCGATCAGGTTTGCCGCGCTCCGGCACGCCGGAAGACAGCCAAGCACCGCAACGATCGTCAAAAGGTTCTGGTTGGAACCGGTCGACCAGATGCCCATTGCGTATACTGCAAAAGAAATGGCAAACAGCGCAAGCGTTTTGCAGATGGACATTTTTTTGTTCCAGGCAAGGTATCCCTTCTGCCCTTTATTCTGATTCTTTTTCTTCTTCAATGACTTCGGTTCCTTTCTCTCTCATTTTCTGTACCAGACAGATGACCGGATCCTGCGGCAGCAGCCGTGTCATCGCCCAGAACGCCTGAATCGGCAGACTGCAGACGGACATCGGACGGTTTTTGCTGCTGGCGCGCAGCGCATCCTTGACCACCCGATCTGCCTCCACCATCGTATACTGTTTCATCGCAAGCGTGGATGCATAGTGCTCCGCCACTTCGAAAAATTCTGTTTTAACCGGTCCAGGGCAAACCGCCGTCACATAAATCTGACGTTCCTTCAGCTCTGCCCGAAGCGCCTTGGAAAAGCTCAAAACAAACGATTTTGTCGCCGCGTAGACGGAAAATCCCGGCTGGGGCAAAAATGCCGCACTGCTCGCCAGCTGAATGATCCGGCTCTTGGCCCGCATATAGGGCAGACATCCATAGGTTACTTCCAGAAGCGCCCGACAGTTTAAATCTACTTCGCCGGTCTGTTCTTTGATCGGAACCGCCGTAAAATCTCCCATCATGCCGTATCCGGCGCAGTTGATGAGCATGCGCACAACCGGCTTTTCTTCCGCAAGGCTCTCTGTCAGCACTGTCATATCCGCTTCGTTTGTCAAATCAAGCGGCAAAATCTTTACGGTATGCTGCATGCTGGAAGCGATTTCCTTTAACCGGTTTCCGCGTCTTGCGATCAGCCAGAACTCGTCCACGGAATGCAGTCCCCGATCCAGCTGCATGGCAAATTCCCGTCCCATTCCGCTGGAAGCACCTGTAATCACCACAATATTCATACTTTTCCTCATTTCTGCGCACGTTTTTTGCCCATGTCGAGTTTGTATCCAGTGCGCCCAGACACAAATCTCGAGATTGAAAAAAATTTTTCAATCTATTGTCTCCTTTGCGTCTGTTTACACGCCCAGCTGCGCTTTTTCTTCTTCCGTCAGCGCGCGCCAGCTTCCTTTTGAAAGCGTCTCATCCAGGACGAGGGCACCCATCGACAGACGTTTTAAATACACGACTTCGTTGCCAACTGCCTGCAGCATCCGCTTGACCTGATGGAACCGTCCTTCTGTGATCGTCAGAAGCAGTCCACAGTCGGTATCCGAAAGCAGTTTTGTCTTTGCAGGCGCAGTCGGCGTTTCGTCCCCGATCTCAACGCCTGCTTCCAGCTTTTCGCACATCTGGCTCGTCACCGGCTTCTTCGTATGCACGAGATAAGTCTTTGGCACATGCTTTACAGGGGAAAGCAGCCTATGCGCAAGCGACCCGTCGTTTGTAATCAGCAAAAGCCCCTCGGTGTCCTTGTCCAGCCGTCCAACCGGGGAAAGATCTTTTCCCGGAGCGTCCACAAGCAGGTCAAGCACCGTCTGATCGTGATGATCCCGCACCGCGGTCACAACGCCTGCCGGCTTATGCAGCATATAATAAAAATATTTCTGATAGGAAAAGCTGTGTCCATCCAGCGTAACCGTATCCTTTGTTTCGTCCACCTTCTGTTCCGGTGATTTTGCGGTTTCCCCGTTTACGGTTACCCGTCCTTTTTTGATAAATGCCTTCACCTCGCTTCGGGTTCCGGCTTCCATTTCACATAAATATTTGTCCAGTCTGATCAAAATGTTCCTCCCGGTCTAATTTTTCTGTTGTCCACATACTGTTAAGTATACTATACTCTGAAAGTCTTTGGTAGAATCCATGCGCAGAAAGCTGTTTCTCTTTTTCTTTTTCGGAACCCTTTCTATCCTGTGTCTGCTTCTGCTGCGCTTTCCTGCGCAGGCCGGAGCGCTCGCCGCCAACGGTCTGACACTCTGGTTCTCCAAAATGATTCCTGCTCTGTTTCCGTTCATGATTCTGTCCGGTCTCTTTCTTTCCACCGGCTTTTCCAACCTGCTCGCACGCCTGGCAGCGCCCGTTTTGCAGCCTGTTTTCCAGACAACTGAGGCTTGCCTGTTCTGCATCCTGACCGGATTTTTCTGCGGATTTCCGATGGGTGCGCGAGTCTGTGCACAAAGCCTTCAGCAAAAGAAAATTTCCCGCCGGGAAGCTTCCTGGCTGCTCGCCTTTATAAACAATATCGGACCGGTCTATTTTTCCGGCTATGTCCTGACGCTGTTTCCGGTGCGTACTCCGCTGACGGTCTGGCTTGGTATGTATCTGCTGCCGTTTCTGTACGGAATTGTGCTGCGGTACACGCTCTACCGCGATCTGCCGACGCAAAGTGTCAGTCGCGTCTTTGTCCCGGCTTCTGTCCGCTGCCAGGCAAACACCCCAGCTAGCCCTACAGGTACGCCCCTTTCATCCGCCTGCCTGCTGTCCGCCCTGCATGAATCGATTCTGTCCGCGATGAACGGCATCGCCCAACTTGGCGGATATATGGTCTTTTTCAACCTCTTAAATCTGTTCCCGACAGTCTTTTTGGCAGCTTATCCGGCATTTATACGCACGCTGTCCCCACTGCTCGAGATCACCAACGGGCTGTCTATGCTTCTGCCATCGGAGCGGCTCTGGGCATATATCGTGCTGCCGTTTGGCGGGCTGTGCTGCATCGCGCAGACTGCAAGCTGCCTTCACAAAACCGGGCTGTCGCTGAAATCGTACATCTTTCATAAACTGATCCTGACGTTATTGACAGCAGCGTGGTATCTGGTGCTTCCGGTGTAGACGGTGCACGTGACAGGTGTGTCACAGACTGCTCCCTTTATCATATGGAAACGAAGTTTCCCATACGAATCGAGTAGGAGGGAAATTTAACTAAATTTCCCGACCTCTCACACCACCGTGCGTACCGTTCGGTACACGGCGGTTCAATCAACTTAACAAGTAACACACCTTTCGGTGTAGTAATCTAACATTGAGACTAATCCAAATGAGGTTAGTCTCTTTGTACTTATAGCCTTTTGTATCCATCCATTGTGGGCGAGTCTTGCATATCTGTCTCCGCAATACGCTATTTTAAATGCTGCCCATCTTGGTACATCAAGCTTCATAAGGTTCTTTGCTCTGTTTTGTGGAGTTTTCCAGTGTTTCCAAATGCACATACGAAGTCTGTATCTGATGCTGCCATCTAGTTCTCGACAAAGTGTTTTCATACTTCCAATTTTAAAGTAATTTATCCAACCTCTGATGAGTTGATTTAATTTCTCCACCTTGTAGCTGTTGCTAACGCCCCAGCTACGGCATGTGAGTTCTTTCATTCTTTTCTTAAACTTCGCTACTGATTTTGCATGTGGTTTTGCCTTAAACTGATGTGCTC